>Ga0136612_10000424_pt1 | contig 14943 bp, 12 predicted proteins | sample AntDryUQ224A2306_2_FD_106644 | JGI IMG/M metagenome (GOLD analysis project Ga0136612, IMG submission 106644) | Polar desert sand microbial communities from Dry Valleys, Antarctica - metaG UQ224A (23.06) | ecosystem: Environmental > Terrestrial > Soil > Desert | place: Antarctica: Dry Valley... | reverse complement strand
GTCCCACGCCGAGCCGCAGGAATGTCAGGAGCTCCGACATCCTGCCGCATTCCGGCCACCGCAGCCGGATCTGGTGTTCTTCAGCGCGTCGCGCGCACGCGCGGCATGCATGGGATGAAAGTGCGGGTTCAGCACGAGCGCCTGTTCGAGTTGGACGCGCCCGGCGATCGTGTTCCCCAGGGCCAGCTCGATCATGCCCGCATGATAGAACATGAGGGCATCGCGGGTGCCCTGCGCCAGAGCACTGCGCATGGCCCTCTGCGCCTCGGCGTTACGGCCCTGAACATGATAAGACCACGCCAGAGCATCGTACCCGTAGACATCGCGGCGAGTCCGCAGCTCCTGCTCGATGCGCTCGTGCACTTCCGTAATGCGCCGGCCGTGGTCGAGAAGAAACAGGCTCCACGCGCGGTGCAACGGGCCCGGCGTGCCGAGCGCCGTCATTTCGACTGCGGCCTGAAACTCCTTTGCCTGGCTGGAGTCGCCCAAGGCGTTATGTGCGTCCGCCACGAGCCCGAGGGTGGTTGGGTCAGGCACGATGGCCATCGCGCGCTCCCCGAACCCGGCGGCGGCTTTCCAGTCCTCCCGCAATGTCGCAAGGGTCGCGAGCGCGGCGAGCACCCGATGATCGTCGGGATGGACCGCCAGTGCCGCATCCAGCGATTCACGGGCACTCCGGAAACGGCCAGCGCGCATTTCGCTGTCGGCGAGACGCAGGTGGAACCAGGCGATCTGCTCGCGCGGAATCCCGGGGCGCTGGACGGCCTCATCGCGGGCGGCCTTCAGCATGGCGCGGGCGGCGTCGTTCCGTCCTTCGATCTCCGCGAGGCGGGCCAGTCGCGGCGCAACCGTCAGGGCGCGTCGTGAGGCGGTGATCGTGGCGAACGTCGCGCGCGCCTCATCGTACCGGCCGAGCTCCAGATAGACCTCGGCTAACAGGGCGCGATGCGATTCGTCATCCGGTTCGCGCGCCACGAGTGTTGCGGCTGCTTCGAGCGCCTCAGCGAAGCGGTGTTGTTCCAGCAAGGCGGACGTGAGCAGGAGCAGCGCCGAGCTGTTGTGGCCGGAGCGGATGGCCAGCGCGCCGCGTGCTTCGGCTTCGGAGCGGCGGGCGTCTTCCGGATCGCCACTGGCGCGTCCACGCGCCAGATAGAGTTGGGCGAGGTGGGAACGATCGTCCGCGCTGATGGGATCGTTGGCGGCGCGCATTCGGTAGAACTCAATGTCGAGATCGCGGACACGATGCTCTTCGCGAGCCACGACTGCAGCGCGAGTGAGCGCGCTCTCGACCGCGCGATGCTCTAACCGGTTGCGACCGAGGGTCCAGGCGCCGATGGCGAGCAGGACGACCAGAGTGAGCAGCGCGAAGTGTACCCGGCCGCTGATGGGGCGAGAAACAACAACTCTCTCCGGACCCTTCGATCCGGAGAGAGCGTTTGAAGCGGACGACTGGCCGTTCACCCCGTTTGAGCCGAGGTCATTCGATTCAGTCGCCATTGATCATCCGTCCTGGCTAGTTCGCCGGGGCGAGAAACGGGAACGTCGTTCGGAACGGGCTGTCGCTCGGCACGTTGTCGGAGATGAGACCCGGAGAAACGTTGGTGGTGTTACCAAGCGCGGCGCCGAAGACAACCATGAGGCTGAGGTCAACGGCATCGTCGGCGAGCTTGCGGCCGCCGTAGCCATTGGTCAGCACGTTCTGGAGGTAACCAGCGGTCGCAGGCGCCTTGTCTGTCTGGACGGTCATCATGTCAGGCAGCAGGGCATCGGCAACCGTGCTCGCGTACGCGGCATCGCGCTTGGCGACCGTCGTGATGAACTTCACGACGAGGGACTTGAAGTTGACGCGGTCGGTGCTTGGAATACCGGCATCGTGGAAGCCGTGGTCGCGCTTTTCGAGCAATACTTCAGCGACGAGCGGATTGCCGAGGCGCTCGACCTGATTGAACAGGCGAAACTCCCCGAAGCGGATGGTGTCGCGCGTGTTGATCCTTACGGTGTCGCGCGTGTTGATCCTTACGGTGTCGAACTGGGTGATGGTGCGGGTGTCGTCATCGCAGGCGCTGGCGGCAATCACCAGGGCGAAGAGCGCTACCGCGCGAACGGAGCGAAACGTATGCATGAGTGTGCTCTCAGTGTCGGAGTTGATAGTCTTTCGCATTAGCGGCTGATCGTGCCCCACACGCCAAGCTTGGCGGTGCCGCCGGCCGTCAGACGGGTCTCGTTCATCTCGATCACGATGGCGAGCGCATTGATTCCCCTCAGGAAGTTCGTGGGAACGCCACCCATGAACGGCGGGCTTGGCGTGCCACGGAATGCGGTGGCCGGCGCAGAGTCGGCGGCGAGCGGGCCGCTGACCGGGCGACGATCCGGGATGATACGGAAGAACTGTGACAGGTCGACGAAGAACGGATCGTCGGTGACGCCGGCGAATACCTGCATGTCGGTGTTAGCGCCGGTGCCCGTGGTGTTCTGTCCGAAGGCAGCGGTGACGTTCGGCGCGGCGCGCAGAAGCGTCGTGACCGTGCCGGTGCGCGGCAGCGGCGAGCCGTCGGCCTGCAATCTCGAGGGCGGCGCAACCGGGCCGCGCACGTTGATGAACTGGTTACCGCCAGGCGTCGTGTCGATCGTCACGTGAATGACGAGATCCTCGACCGCATCACCCGAGTTGTCGATCTTGAACTGGTAGAGCAGGTTCGGATCGAACTTCGCGGCGCCACTCTGCGCGGGCGTGAGGGGCGATGACGTCGTCATCACCAGCACGATCCTGTCCGCGCTGGTGTTGTTATCGCCGCCCGGAAACGCGTAGATATCGGTGATGTCCATGCGCGGACTCAGCTCGGTCAGCACCGTCTGCTGGTGATCCGAGGCGATCACTGTTGCAACGATCGCGGCGCTCGAGACCGCGAGTACTCCGACCAACGACCAGACCCGCCGACGCCGCACTGCAGCGCGCGAGGGGGCCGGCATGGCCGACTCATCCTGCGTGAACTGATTTTCCATTCCCCACCTCCAAAAAGAATTGATCCTGCACGGGAGGTGGATCGCCGAACGATCAGCCGATCGCGAACAGCTGAAGCGCCATCGCTTCCGCCACCCCACCCCATCCCAACTGCACCCACGATTCGGGTGTATATCGCTCCCGAACTCCATCTGCAACAACTTTTGGTTGCAGATGAGTGCAATAGTCATTCCTGATCCAGAGAAAGGAGGCAGAATACGGTGCGCTGGGAGCAATTCGCTTGACGTTCATGGCGGCCCAGTCGTCTATAAGTCATTGGGGCTCATGACTTCATCTGCGAGCTCAGCACTAACGCGATTACCGCTTCTTCCCCTCGCTTCGGAGCTCATGCGATTCGTCGCGGTGGTTCTCCTCGCACTCTGGAGTCTCTCGGCGTGCGTGCCGCAGACACCGCATGCGACCCCATCGACCGTCGTCGTTTCGGTCTCGCAACCGGATGCGACCCCATCGACCGTCGTCGTTTCGGTCTCGCAACCGCTCGCGACCCCGACGACCGTCGTCGCCTCGGTTTCGCCGGATCGCTGGACTCGGGCGTACCACTGGTCGCGCCGCCAGACCAACCACCTCAGTGTTTATGTTGCGCCAACCCCCGCCGGGGCCGCTCTGGCGACATCGCGGGATTCGGTCGTCGACCGGGTGCTCGAGGCCTGGAGCGCCGGAGGGCGAGTGGGTATCTCGAGAACGTGGCGGGAGGAGGGAGCTGACATTCGGCTCTTCTGGACGGAGGCGCTTCCCGCCCAGCATCCCGGCGTCACCTTACTCAGGCCGAATGGCCGAGGAGAGCTGGTGGGGGCCGATGTCTGGGTGTGCGCGGCGCTTCGGATGCGCACCGGTGTCTCGATGGAACAAGTGCTCTATGGAGTCGTCGCCCACGAGATTGGCCACGCGCTTGGCCTGCCACACGCCCGGTCGCCGGATCAGATCATGAACGAGGTGCTGCACACGCTCGAGGTCACAGCGGCGGATCTGGAGCGGCTCCGAGCGCTGCGCGACTCACGATCCTGAGGGGTTACGTGGCCGCCGCGCGCGCGCCGGACGGTGCTGCGCCAGACGCCGCTTGAGAAACGCAAGTACCTCCGCCTCTTCTCGGCGCAGCGCGGCGCGGCCCCGTCTCCGGCGCTTGAACTCGTGAGGCGGTAACCGCGGGAGGACATCGCGCTGCATGTAGGCTTCGAGCAGCGCTGGATGGACGTAGTACTTCCGGCAGACCGTGCGGGTGTTACCGAGCTGTTCGGCCGCTGCATCGATGGCCTTGATGACATGCGCCTTCGCCTTCTTCCCGGACGCCTCGCCCAGCTCGCGCAATTCTCGCGCAGCGATCATCGTACCTGCCCAGGTACGGAAATCCTTTGCGGTGGTGTCGTCGCCAGTGATGCTCTGCAGATACTGATTCACGTCGCCGGCATCCACGGTCTGGCGCTTGCCGTCGTCGTCGAGAAACTGGAATAGTTCCTGTCCGGGGAGTTCCTGACACCGCTGCACGATCCGGGCGATGCGCTTGTCCGTGACCGCTACGGAGTGCTCGATGCCGCTCTTCCCCCGGAACTCGAATCGGAGCTCGGAACCATCCACCTCCACGTGCCGGCGTCGCAACGTCGTCAGGCCGTACGACTTGTTGGACTTCGCGTATTCGTCGCTGCCGATTCGTATCAACGTCCGCTCGAGCAACCACACCACGGTCGCCATCACCTTCGTGCGCGAATGGCCTTCGAGCGCGATATCCCGCGCGACCCGTTCTCGTATTCGCGGCAGCACGGTGCTGAACGCGAGCATGCGCTCGAACTTCGCCTCGTCACGTACCTCGCGATAATCCGGGTGATATCGATACTGCTTCCGACCCCGCGCATCGCGTGCCGTCACCTGGAGGTGTCCGCGCGGATCATCGCAGATCCAGACGTCGCGCCAGGCCGGCGGGATGACGAGCGATCGGATGCGACCGATCACCTCGCGGTCGGTCACCTTTCGGCCACTGGTATCCACGTAGGCAAAGCCGCCGCCGACGCGGCGCCGGCGTATGCCCGGCATCGCGTCCGTGACGTACTGGAGCCCCGCATTCCTGGCGGCCTCCACGTGCTCGTCCACTGGGTGATTCGGCGCTCGCTCTGACATGGCTCGTGTCCAATGGACGGCAGAGCCGCCTCTACGGCAACGAGCGGGGACGCTCGGAAGTATCGGTCGATCGTCCGAGGTTCCCCATCCACAGCTGTGAAACGGCCAACAGCTGATCTTCCTCCTGCTGCAACCATGCCGTGCCATCGCGGTGACGCTTTCGTATATTCGCGGCGTACCATTCGCAGCGCGATGTAAACCGCCTCATTCGACGTCATGAAAATAGCTGTACCAAGGGAGATTCTTCCGGGAGAGCGGCGCGTTGCGCTGACTCCCGAAATGGCTGCAAAGCTTGCGGGGTCCGGCCATGCGATAATTATCGAATCCGGTGCAGGCATCCGCGCCGGATACCCCGACGCGGCGTATCTGGCCGTGGGCGCGACGATCGCTCTCACAGCAGCCGAGTGCTACACTCAGGCCGAGGTAGTCTTGAAGGTCCAGCGGCCGGCGCGATCTGACAGCGATGGTCATCACGAAGCCGACCTGATCCCATCAGGCGCGATCGTCATCGGGCTCCTGCGTCCACACGCATCGCCGGAGACAGTGAAGCAGTACGCCGATCGCGGGCTGTGGGCGTTCAGCCTGGAGCTGGCACCGCGGATCACGCGCGCGCAGGCCATGGATGTCAACTCCTCGCAAGCGACGGTGGCGGGTTACAAGGCGGTTATGCTCGCTGCCAGCGTTCTCCCACGATTCTTTCCGATGCTGATGACGGCCGCCGGCACCATCAGGCCCGCGACCGTTTTCGTTATTGGTGCTGGGGTGGCAGGTCTGCAGGCCATCGCAACGGCCCGTCGGCTCGGTGCGGTGGTCTATGCATTCGACACGCGCCCGGCTGCGCGCGAGCACGTCGAAAGCCTTCGCGGCAAGTTCATCGGCCTGGAGCTTGGCGACGCAAAGACCGAAGATGCCGGCGGCTACGCGCGTGAGCTTGGCGACGACCTGCTCAGCCAGGAGCGATCGGTGATCGAGAAGCATTTGAAGCAGGCCGACGTCGTGATTGCAACTGCCCAGGTGCCTGGACGTCCGGCGCCGCAACTGATCACCGATCGCGCTGTCTCACTCATGCGCTACGGATCGGTGATTGTGGACCTGGCTGCCGAAAACGGGGGAAATTGCGAGTTGAGTGTGCCGGGAAAAACAATCACGCGGCATGATGTGACGATCATTGCGCCGCTGAATCTTCCCAGCGAATTGCCGACCCACGCGAGTGACATGTATGCACGAAACATCTCCGCGTTCCTGAAGTTGCTGGTTCCTGGCGATCAGCCGGTACTGAACCTGGAGGATCAGATTCTGCGCGACAGCTGCATCGCCCGCCCGGGAGAGATTATGCACGCGGCAACGCGTGAACGGCTCGAGGCGGAGCGGAATGGTTTAGCCGAGGGTGCGCAATGAGCGAGAAATTCGTGCTCGGACTCTACATCCTCATCCTGGCGACTTTCGTGGGATACGAGGTGATTTCGCGGGTGCCGTCCGTGCTGCACACGCCGCTCATGTCGGGCACCAACGCGATTCACGGCATCGTGATGCTGGGGGCAATTCTCGTGGCCGGCAGCGCTCATGGGACGTTGCGCACCGTCCTTGGCTTCATCGCCGTGGCACTGGGTGCCGCGAACGTGTTCGGCGGGTTCGTGGTCACCGATCGAATGCTCGAGATGTTCCGGAAGAAGAGGGAGGAGCGACGGTGAGCGCCGAGATGCGGCACGCGGCAATGCAGGCGTCGTATGTGGTCGCGGCGCTGCTGTTCATTTTCGGCCTCAAGTCACTCAGCTCGCCTGCCACGGCGCGGACGGGAAATCGTCTTGCCGCAATCGGTATGGCCATCGCGCTGTCGGCAACGCTTCTCGATCGCGAGATCGTGTCGTACTGGACGATCATTGGAGGGACGGCGGTCGGGGCCGCGGTGGGAATTTATTTCGGGCGAACCGTGGCGATGACGGCGATGCCGCAGATGGTGGCGTTATTCAATGGTGCCGGGGGAGCGACGGCGGCGATCGTCTCGGTGATTGAGTATTCGCGTGCTGCGGAGCTTGGACTGGCTGGTCCGGGTGTGTCCGGCGCAGCCACCCTGGGCGCCGCGATCGGAGCCCTCTCCTTCACGGGAAGTCTCATCGCCTATGCCAAGCTGCAGGAGTTGCTCGCGGGCCGGCCGATCATGTTTTCCGGCCAGCAGGTGGCGAATGCGGTGATCGCCCTGGGGATCGTCGTTGCCGGCGGTATGGTCGTGGCCGGTCGCGGCGGCGTGGAGTGGGTCTGGGGGATCGCGGGCGCATCGCTCATACTGGGAGTGATGTTCGTCCTCCCCATCGGCGGGGGTGACATGCCGGTCGTCATCTCGATTCTGAATTCTCTGACTGGGGTCGCGGCTGCACTCACCGGTCTTGCCCTCGGAAATCAGCTGCTGGTCGTCGCTGGCATCCTGGTCGGATCCTCGGGAACGCTGCTCACGCTACTCATGAGCAAGGCGATGAATCGGCCGATCTCGAACGTGCTGTTTGCCGGTTTCGGCGCGGTGAAGCCGGCCGGTACGGCGGTTACGGGAGAAATGCCCACTACGGTCCGCCAGACGTCAGCCGAAGACGCGGCCGTCGCGATGGCGTTTGCGCGCAAGGTGGTGATCGTCCCGGGCTATGGGTTGGCGGTCGCCGAGGCGCAGCACGCGGTCCGGGAGCTGGCCAGCGAGCTCGAGAAGCGTGGTGTCGAAGTGAAGTATGCCATTCATCCGGTGGCGGGCCGCATGCCGGGTCACATGAATGTGCTGCTTGCCGAAGCGGAGGTTCCCTACGATCAGCTTCTCGAAATGGACGAGATCAATCCCCAGTTCGAGCAGACCGACATTGTGCTGGTCGTGGGTGCGAACGACGTGGTGAATCCGGCGGCGCGCTCCGACCAGAACAGTCCGATCTATGGAATGCCCATCCTCGATGTGGACAAGGCGCGCAATGTCATCGTTCTGAAGCGCTCCATGAACCCCGGCTTTGCCGGAATCGAGAACGAGCTGTTTTACCGAACGAACACCCGCATGCTTTTTGGCGATGCCAGAAAGTCGATTTCCGCCCTCATTGAGGCGGTCCGGAGCAATTAAACCAGCACCTTCAGTGGATTATCGCCCTGCTCGAGTCGAGCCGGCGTCCTCGCCGAGGTCCAGCCGGCATCTTGGCTATTGACCGATTTTCCTCTGCAGCCATAAGTTCACGCGCCAGGTTCGCTAACGGGAGACGCGCTTCCCTGGAGGAGGCGCGTTTTCGTCTGGTGCGTGGTGCGTGGTGCGTGGTGAGGTGCGTGGTGCGTGGACGCGACGCCTCGTCGCGCGTGTGGTACGGGGTTGGGGGACAGGGGGCAGAGGGTGAACCATGGCTAAGCAGATGACAGGAGAAGGCCCGCCCCAACGGCCGCAGGGGGTCCCACCCGGGGTGCTTCCACCGCCGCACGCCTCGCGTGCCCGCCCCACCATGCCGGTCACCGGCGATTCCGTCATCGACGTCATTCCGGTCGCGACCTGCATTTGCAATGCGAGTGGCGCGATCGAGCGATTCGATCAGCGCGTGAGCGACTTGTTCGGAGCGCGCGCCCGAATGGGCAGTCATCTCTCGTCGCTGCTCGGGGATGCGCGCACAGCGACGGGAAACCGCGTCACCCTTTCGCTATTGGATGAGACAGCGCAAGGCGGACAGCCGATCGAATGCGAAGAGATGGTGATCTCGCATTCCGACGGAAACGAGCGGACGCTGCTCGTCAGTATTGCACCGCTGCGTGACATGTCTGGGCAGCCCAGCGGCGCGGTCGCCAGCTTTCACGATATCACCGAGCGTCTCCGCGCGAGCGTCGACTACTCTGGACGTCGCCGCGCCGATCGCCTGCAGGCGCTCACCGCCGCGTTGTCGATGGCGTCCACCATCACCGAAGTTGCCGCGGCGGCCGTCGAGCACGCCACGGCAGCGTTCGACGCGGACGGGGCCATCATTGCTCGTCTCAGCAGCGATGGCAGGGAGCTTTTCGTGATGGATGCCGTGCATTTGCCGGAACACGTCTTCGACCAGTGGCGGACATTCCCTGCGGACGCGAAGGCTCCCCTGGCAGAGGTGACCCGCACCGGGATTCCGATTTTCCTGGAATCCCGAAGTGACTGGGCAGCGCATTATCCCGCGCTGTTGCCCCTGGTCGAGGAAACCGGGCACCAGGCCAATATCGTGGTGCCCCTCGTGGTCGAGGGAAGCACTATTGGCGCGATGGGCGTCGCATTCATGCAGTCACGCTTCTTCGATGAAAGCGATCGCACGCTCGTGACAGCCATCGCACAACAGGCGGCGCAGGCCCTCGAGCGCGCACGCCTGTATGAAACCGCGGAGAACGCGCGCGCGCGCGCCGATGAAGCCAATCTGGCGAAGACCCAGTTCCTGACGACCATCAGTCACGAACTGCGCACCCCGCTGAATGCCATCGCGGGATACGCGGACCTGTTGTCGCTCGCCGTGTATGGACCGGTGACCGAGCCCCAGGTAGAGGCTCTCGATCGCATCAAGCGGAGCCAGCGTCATCTCCTGAGTCTCATTAACGACATGCTGAACTTCGCGAAGATCGAGGGCGGGCATGTCCACATCGAGCTGCGCGATGTGTCCGTCACCAAGGTATGCCAGGACGTCGAAGCGCTCATCAATCCGCAGATGCGCGCCAAGGGATTGCAGTACGATAACTTCTGCCATGACCAGGTCGTCGTGCGCGCCGACGAGGAAAAACTGCGGCAGATCATGATCAACCTGATCGGGAATGCGATCAAGTTCACCGCGGAAGGCGGAAGGATTTCCGTCACCGGTCGGGAGATCGAGACGCGGGTCTTGATCGAGGTTCGCGATACCGGCATGGGAATCCCCGCGGAAAAGCTCGAGCGGATTTTCGAACCGTTCGTCCAGCTGGATCGCAGCCTGACCAGCGGTCAGGAGGGTGCGGGACTCGGCCTCGCGATCAGCCGCGACCTGGCCCGCCTGATGGGAGGCGATCTCACGGTCGCCAGTGTCGTCGGCGAAGGGTCGGTGTTTACCGTCTCGCTGCCGCCTGTCCCCGGTGCAGAAGAGCCCGGTTGACTCAACCGCCCGGCGCGGCGATTTCACCAATCGATATCGCGAAACGCGACGTTTCACTCTTGCTGTCGTGCCGCAAACGTACGAATCTTGTACCCCGCGTTGCGCTACGATCAATGCCCCTACAGGAGAAACACCATGTCGCACGCTTCATCCCGGAAAACACTCGCTGTTCTCGCGCTCGCCTCGCTGGGCGCCATGGCCTGTGACAGCATGGGAGGCAAGGGCGATCCGGCGCTGCAGAAGGCGGTCGACTCCACCGCGATGGTCAGCGGTGACTCAGCCCCCGCCATGACCGAAGGCAACACTTTCGCGATGCTCGATATGGCCAACGTCAGCGATAGCGCGGGCGGCGCCATGGCAGCAACCAGGGGCACGCACGCCGACATCAAGAGTTTCGGGCGCATGATGGCCAAGGATCATCATGCACTGCGACAGCAGGGAATGGATCTCGCGAAGACGCTGAATGTGACACCGGAGCCGGCGATGGACGACAGCCTGAACGCCAGCAGCGACTCGGCGCATGCCGCACTCGCCAAAGCAGCCAAGGGAAAGGCTTGGGACCGGGCCTACATCGACCACGCGGTCATGCATCATCAGACGGTCCTGAACCGTGCCCGCGCGGCCCGCACGCTCACACAGAACGCCGAGCTGCAGGCGCTCCTCGACAAGGCGATTCCGTCGGTGCAGGCGCACCTGGATCGCGCCGAGGAGATTCAGCGCGAGTTGGGCGGCGGGATCGTGGCGAAGGCGGATAGCGCGGCAGCGAAACCCTGATCCGATGGGGAATGGTACAACCGGCGCGCTGCGCGGCATGTTGCTCGACATCGACGGGACGCTGATCGACAGCAATGATCACCACGCGCAAGCCTGGCAGGAGACCTTCGAGCATTTCGGAATCCGCAGCGAATTCGCGGAGATACGCCGACTGATCGGCATGGGCGGCGACAAGCTGCTGCCCCAAATCAGCGGTATCGAGAAGGATTCGCCGAAAGGCAAGGAGATCTCGGAATTTCGCGGCGAGCACTTCAGGAAGAATCATCTCCCGGGCATCCGGAGCTTTCCGCGCACACGTGAGCTCGTGCAGCGCCTGAGCGACGACGGGATCACCATCGTCGTCGCCACATCGGCCGCGAAGGATGAACTGAAGGGGCTGCTCCGGATCGCTGGCGTGGAAGATCTGATCGAGGCAAAGGCCACCGCGAGCGATGCCAGACACTCCAAGCCCGATCCTGACATCGTCGAGGCAGCCCTGGAGCGGGCGGGGCTGATTCCCGGTGAAACGATGATGCTGGGCGACACGCCCTACGACATCGAAGCCGCGGGGAAAGCGGGCGTTCCAGTCATCGCTCTGCGCTGTGGCGGCTGGAGCGATGCGGAGCTTGCCGGTGCCGTCGCGATTTACGATGATCCCGCCGATCTGCTGGCCCATTACGATGAATCGCCGGTTGGCAGGCGGCTGGAACGGACGGTCACCGGTCGCCAGTCCGACTGAGCCCGCCAGTCGGTGGCAGTGCTATTGTGAGCCGTTGTTGCGACCTGCGATCCAGCCCGTGTTGCCGCCGGGCGTGCGGACCAGCAGGAACCCATCGAGGGTACCCAGCACCGATAACTCGGCGCCCGCTGTCAGCGAATCCATGACCACCGCCAGGCTGTCCGGTCGCTCCCGAACGATATCACCAGTCCGGGCACTCACGACGCGAATCGCCTGAGTCGCGGGCACGACGGAACGCGCCGCGATGTAGCCGGCGATCCCGGTGGCGGTGCGAATATGGAACCAGTCGCCCGAGGCTCCCGCGATATCAAAGGGTGCGTCGCGGTCGAGCCGGGCCGTGGATGGTGACTTCGCGTTCGGACCCGCCCTCACGTCCACGGCGGCCATCCTGTTCCGCGCACGCGTCCCGAATAACGACGTATCCGCGCGTACCTCGACCGCGACCAACTCCTCGCGACGAATGAAGTGAAACGGGTCGATCGCACCCTGACCTCGGCGATAAATGCCGAAGTGGAGGTGGGGGACACCGCCCCTCGCGTTGCCCGTCGTCCCGACGGTGCCGATCGTATCGCCGGGATCCACGCGTTGCCCGTTCCGAACCAGCTGCTGGTCCAGGTGCGCGTAGTAGATGTTCTGTCCGCGCTGCGCGTCGCGAAGAAAAACCACGTTGCCTCCGAGTCGCGACGTGCCGACATGCGAAATGACGCCGGGGGCAACCGCGAGCACCGGCGTTCCTCGCGGGGCGAAGATATCGACGCCCTGATGCTGGCGGCGTCCACCATCGCGCGCCGCGCCCCAGAAGCTCTGGACGTTCCTGTTGCCCGCGCCCGGCAGCGGGAAGGACAGCAGCGGCTCCACGCGAACGTTTACCGTCACGCGTGCACTCTCGAGCAGCTCCGGTTGAATGCGCACCACGTAGCTGCTGTCGGTATCGCCGTCTCGGCTGAGCGAGAGACTTCCCGTGTCCAGCCGGGCGGCTTCGACCGAGTGGAGCATCCCATCATTGGCGAGGGCGAACAGGTCCACGAAGACCCCCGCCCCGGAGCCGGCGGCCGACTGCACGTTCACTATCAGGCGCTGTCCCCGTCGTGCCACAACGCGGTACGCCGAGGCGCGCGCTTCCTCAGCCGGAAAGTAGGTTGCTTCGGTGTAGGGAAGGCTGATGCTCACGGGCACGGCGATCGCGTGACGCGCGGCTCTCAGCCAGGCGCGACCGAGAACAGTCTGGTCGAGCCCCGCTCTCTGAAGCGACTGCTCGTAGCGTTCGTGCGGCGTCGCTGGCCGAGCCCGATCGCCAATGCGCTGGACTTCGTCGCAGCCTGCGAGCAGGGCGCCGAACAGCGCGATGCATGCCGGCCGCTGCAATCTCATGATCTTGAAAAGCCAGACGCGCGTACTCATGGAAGCGAGTACGCGCGCCAGCGTGCCGGTGTTCCAGCGTTAGTCGTTTGCCCGGGGTCGCTCGTCCTTCTTGAGGTACTTGTCCAGCCAGGTGACCATCTCCCACAGCGTGTGCCCCACGGATTCGCGTGCGCGATAGCCGTGCGCTTCCGCCGGCAGCTGGATGTATCGCACCGTTGCGCCGTTGCCCTTCAGGGCAGAATAGAAGCGCTCCGACTGCACCGGGAAGGTCCCCGAGTTGTCATCGGCCATTCCGTGAATGAGCAGGATAGGAGTCTTCACGCTGTCCGCGAAGGTGAACGGCGACATCGTGGCGTAGATGTCCCGTGCCTTCCAGTACGGACGTTCCTCGGCCTGGAATCCGAACGGCGTCAGAGTCCGGTTGTACGCGCCGCTCCGTGCGATACCGGCGCGGAAGATATTTGAGTGCGCGAGCAGGTTGGCGGTCATGAAGGCACCATACGAATGTCCGCCGACGGCAACCCGGTTTCTGTCGGCCACGCCCATCTCCACGATCCTGTCCACCGCGGCGCGGGCACTGTTGACCAGCTGCTCGACGTAACTGTCATTCGGCTCGCGATCTCCTTCACCAACGATGGGCATCGTCGGACCATCGAGTACGCCGTAGCCCTGAGTCAGCAGCAACAAGTGCGAGGCACCCGATGGGCGCACGAAGCGGTATGGGGATCCGAGCACCTGCGATGCCGCAGCCGCGGTCTTGAACTCCTGGGGATACGCCCAGAGAAAGAAGGGAAGGGGTCCCTTCGATTTGTCATATCCCGCCGGCAGATACAGCTTCGCCGAGAGCTGGACGCCGTCGTTGCGCTTGTAGGTGATGAGCTGGCTGGTGACGCCGGCAAACTGCGGCGCGGGATCACGAAACGAGGTGAGGGCGGTGAGCTTTCCGCTGCCGACGTCGCGAATGAAGTAATTGGGGACCTCGGTGACCGACTCGCGGCGGGTGATGACTCGGCGACCTTCGTTGTCGAGCACGGCCACGACTTCCTCGTAATAGGGTGCTTCCGAGCGCCAGAGCCGCTGGCTTTTCCCGCTGCGGATGTCGATCCGGTCCAGAAATGGCCGATCACCATCGGGCGACGCCCCCGCCCCGCTCGCGAAGAACGCGCTGCTGTCGGGTGACATCAGGAGCACGGGCGTGCCAACCGGGCTGGTCGTGGTGAGCATGCGACCCGGGTTGGCATAGCGGTCTTCCGAAGAGCGTTCCGTGAGAAGTCGCGGCGCACTCCCGGGGCGCGTTGGGTCAATGATCCAGGTACGCACCTTTCTGGTCTTGTTCCAGGATTCGTCAACGACCGCAACATCGCCGCGTGCCCAGGACACACCCGCGACACGGAAGTCGAGGTCGACGAGGGCCAGTGGCTCCCCGGCGAACGGGGCCGCGAGTGCGACGAGCCGGTCGCGCTTCGCGGCCGAACGCGCCGGGTCGCCGTCGTCGAGTGCTTCGGCCCACACCGCCGTCGCCGGTGCATCGGCGCGCCAGCTGAAATCGCGCGGTCCCTTTCCAACCGCATCGAAGGACGACGGGATCTCGTCCTGCAAGGGACGGTTGGTGAGTCCGCGCTGCACTTTCCCGGTCATGTCCCAGATCTCCACCGTACGCGGAAATCGACCCATGGGAACGATGTAGGAATACGGCCGCCGCATGGCCGATACGAGCAGGTAGCGTCCGTCGGGCGACGGCTCCGACATGTCGTAGATGCCGGGCTTCCCCACGGGACGGGGAGAGCCGGTGAGCGGAATGACCGAAAGCTGCGAGGTGAAGTAGTAGTCGAACAGCACTTCATCATGCGGACTTTGCAACAGTCCGTCGTAGG
>Ga0136612_10000423_pt1 | contig 14947 bp, 17 predicted proteins | sample AntDryUQ224A2306_2_FD_106644 | JGI IMG/M metagenome (GOLD analysis project Ga0136612, IMG submission 106644) | Polar desert sand microbial communities from Dry Valleys, Antarctica - metaG UQ224A (23.06) | ecosystem: Environmental > Terrestrial > Soil > Desert | place: Antarctica: Dry Valley... | reverse complement strand
CGGCGTCTGCGTACCTCAGCGTGAGAGGCGGCGACTCGGCGTCGATGCGCTGGGTCGGGCCGAGGATCCGCTTGATGAATGTGGTTGCGCTCATGGAGAGATTGTCCGCTCTGCAGACCGCCCGCACATCGGGCAGATGGCGCACGTTGACGGGGGCTGTGCCTTAGCTGCCGACGACCAGCACTTACCCCGTGAAAAGAGGAAAGGCCGCCGCGCTCGGGGGAGAGCGCGGCGGCCGGGGTACTTGCACGGCGAGCCCGCGGATGCCGGGGAGGAGAGAGAGCTGTCCTGGGGGCTGCCTTGAGGATCCTGAGGAGGGATCTGGGGGTGTTGTGGACAGCATCTTGTTCGATGCAGGCAGGGTTGTCGTTACGGTTTGGCGACCAATCTACGTGGTGCTAGCCGCACCCCCCGCGGCGGCGACCGCGGCCTGCCCGAACGCGATCCCGCCGTCATTGGGTGGTAGCCGGCGCGGGACGAGCACCCGCAGCCCGGCAGCGGTCAGTTGCTCGGAGGTGCGCTCGAGCGGCACGCGGTTCTGGAACGCACCGCCCGACAGCACGACCGTGTCGAGCCCGCCGCGGCCCGCCGCGACCGCGCACGCGCGCGCGGTCGCGTCCGCGAGCGCGCCGTGGAAGCGAGCGGCGACGGTGCCGACCGCGGCGCCCTGGGCGAGGTCTTCGACGACCGCCGCGACCGTCGCGCGGGCATCGAGGAGGATCACCGCGGCGTCGAGCACCGGCAGCGGGTAGGCCCCGCGCTCGTCCGGATCGCAGGCCGCCTCCAGCTCGGCTGCCGCCTGGCCCTCGTAGTTGATCGCCGCGCGGATGCCACAGAGCGCGGCGATCGCGTCGAAGAGTCGCCCGGCGCTCGTCGTCTGCGGTGCCGCGGTGCCGCTGCGCACCAGCGCGCCGACCGCGTCCCAGCGCACCTGCGTGACGGCGCCGGCGAGCGCCGCCGGGACGGCGCCATCCTGATCGCCAAGCGCGTGCAGCCAGGCGCGCGCCATCCGCCAGGGCTCGCGCACGGCGGCGACGCCGCCGACGAGCAGCTCCCCACCCCAGACGGTGCCGTCGCTGCCCAATCCCGCGCCGTCGTAGATCGCGCCGACGGCGGGCCCGCTCTCGCCGTGCTCGGCCAGGCACGCCGCGAGATGCGCGTGATGGTGCTGCACCGCGACCCACTCGACATGCTCGCGCTCGAGCGCATATGCCGTCGAGAGGTAGTCGGGATGCAGGTCGTGCGCGACGCGCTCGGGCGCGACGGCGAACAGGCGCTCGAAATGCTCGATGCCCGCTCGATAGGAGCGCAGCGTCTCCCAGTTCTTGAGGTCGCCGACGTGGTGCCCGACCCAGGCCCGGCCGCCCTTCGCAAGGCAGAACGTGCTCTTGAGCTCGGCGCCGCAGGCGAGCAGCGGGCGCTCCGCGGCGCGCAGCTCGATGCTCGCCGGCACGAGCCCGCGCGAGCGGCGCAGCACCAGCGGCCCGCGCAGCACCGAGTCGTCCACGCGCGTCTCGATCGGCCGGTCGTGCACGAGGAACCGGTCGGCGATCGAAGCGAGGCGCTTCAGCGCCTCGGTGTCCTCGAAGGCGATCGGCTCGTCGGAGAGGTTGCCGCTCGTCATCACCAGCGTCACGCCTGCGTCCGCGAGCAGCAGGTGGTGCAGCGGCGTGGACGGCAGCATCACGCCGAGCTCCGGCTTGCCCGGCGCGACCGCTTCCGCGACCGCGGCGTCCCGGCGCCGGCGCGCGATCACGATCGGACGCTCGCGGCCGTGCAGCGACCGCTCCTCCTCCGGCCCGAGCTCGACCAGCGCGAGTGCGGCGTCGAGCCCCGCGACCATCAGAGCGAACGGCTTGTCCTCGCGGTGCTTGCGCGCGCGCAGGGCGAGGACGGCCGCGGCGCCGTCGGCCCGGCACGCGAGCTGATACCCGCCGACCCCCTTGACGGCGACGACGAGGCCGGCCAGCAGCGCCGCGGCCGCCGCCGCGGCCGCGTCGGTGCCCGCCGCCTGCTCGGCGGCGGGAGCGCCGTCGCGGTCGAGCAGCCGCGCGCGCGGCCCGCACTCCGGGCACGCGTTCGGCTCGGCATGGAAGCGGCGGTCGAGCGGGTCCTCGTACTCCGCCCGGCATGCGGCGCAGAGCGCGAAGGCGGCCATCGTCGTACGCGCGCGGTCGTACGGCACGCCGCGCACGATCGTGAAGCGCGGGCCGCAGTCCGTGCAGTTGATGAACGGGTAACGGAAGCGGCGGTCGTCCGGGTCGCGCAACTCGGCGAGGCAGGCCGCGCACGGCGCCGCGTCGGGCGCGACAGGCGCGGCGGCCGGGCCGTCGCCGCTGCTCTCGACGATCGCGAACTCGCGCTCGCCCAGGCATGCGAGCGTCCGGCTGCGCACGCGCTCGACCGCGGCCAGCGGCGGCGCCTCGCGCGCCAGGCGGTCCAGGAAGCGCTCGACCGCCGCCGGAGCGCCCTCGACCTCCAGCACAACTCCGCGCTCGTCGTTGCGCACCCAGCCCCCGAGCTGCTCGTCGCGCGCGAGGCGGTAGACGTACGGGCGGAAGCCCACACCCTGGACCGTCCCCTGCACGCGTGTGCGGACGCGGCGCGTCAACTCAGAGCGCGCGTGCTCATGGCTCCTCCACCAGCACCCGCAGCGCGTGATAGGCGCTCGCCTGGGCCTCCTGGATGCGCGGGATGTGCTCCGAGCGGCTGATCACGACGTGGTCTGCGAGCGCCTCGGCCGCCACGCGGCCACCGTCGTAGCCCACCATCGCGATCGTGCGCATGCCGCGCCGGCGGGCCTCGTCGAGCGCCGCGATCACACTGCCAGAGGTGCCGCTGGTGGAGAGCGCGAGCAGCACGTCGCCGGGGCGTGCGTGCGCGATCACCTGGCGGGCGAACATCGCGTCCGGCCCGATGTCGTTGGCGAGCGCCGTCAGGATCCCCGTGTCCTCGGTCAGGTCGATCGCCGGGCGCGCCGGCCCGTCGCCGAGCGGCGCGTGGAAGTCCGCGACGACGTCCATCGCGTCGGTCGCCGAGCCGCCGTTGCCGAGCGCCAGCAGCCGGCCGCCGACCGTGTATGCGGCGCGCAGGTCTGCCGCCGCCTCCCGCAGCACGCCGGCGTTGCCGGTCAGCGTCTGCTCGCGCAGCACCGCCGTCTCGGCGGCCTTGGCGAGCACGGACGAGCGCACGTCCGCGACGACCGCCTCGAGGTCGTGCTCCTGCTCGCCCAGGAAGGGATAGAGAAACGCCGAGGCGCCGCTGTCGTGCACCGTCTCCGCGCGGCGGCCCTCGAGCAACCCGCGATGCTCGAAGAACACGTGCACCAGCTCCCACAGCACGTGGTAGGCGGTCTCGACGAGCTCCTGGCGGACGAATGGGTCGCCCGGCGGCTCGAACGCGAGCGCCAGGCACCCGCGCGCACTCGCCAGCGCCGCCGCGTCGGCGGTCTCGCGATCGTCGGCCTCGAACGCGATCAGCATGTCGCCGGGCTCCGCCACTAGCGCCACCTGCGCGGACAGCGGCCCACCCTCCGCGGTCAGCGCCAGCGCGGGCAGAGCCCGCTTGCCGACGATCACCGGGTGGACGAACTCGACGGCCACGTGACGGGCGTCCGAGCGCGCGGTCGGCGAGCGGCCGAGCGCGATCAACCGCCCGCCGCGGGCGAAGCGCTCGGCGGCGCGGTGGCAGAGGCGCGCGATCCGGTCCGCATCGCGGGTGAAGTAGTGCTCACCGGCGAGCACGCGCGCGCGCACGAAGTCCTCGAGCCCGGCGTCGGTAGACGGACTCGGGCCGCCACCGCAGCCGGCTTCGCCGGCTCCCGGCGCAAGCTCGAACCTCTGAGCGAGGTCCCCTTTCACGCCGTCGCGCGCACCCGTCCCGGCACCTGCGCGAGCCAGTCGCGGACCTCGTCGACCCCGTCGCCGGTCCGCGCGCTGACGAGCATGTGCCGCACGCCGGGGTTGACCGCCTCGAGATTGGCGAGCAGGCGATCGACATCGAAGGCCAGGTGCGGAAGCAGGTCGATCTTGTTGACCAGCACCAGCTCGCAGGCACGGAACATAAGCGGATACTTGAGCGGCTTGTCCTCGCCCTCGGTGACCGAGCAGATCATGATCCGCGCGTCCTCGCCGACGCGGAACTCGGCCGGGCAGACGAGGTTGCCGACGTTCTCGATCACGAGCAGGTCGAGCTCTGCGAGCGGCAGCGCGGGCAGTGCCGTACGGACCATGTTCGCGTCTAGGTGGCATTCACCGCCGAACCCCGCACCCGTGTTGAGCTGCGCGACGGGGATGTGCAGCAGCGAGAGCCGGTCGGCGTCGAACGAGCCGGCGACGTCACCCTCGAGGACCCCGACGCGGACGCCCGGCAGGTCATCGAGCGCGCGCTCGAGCAGCGTCGTCTTGCCGGCGCCGGGCGCGCTCATCAGGTTGACGACACCGACGCCGTGCCGGTCGAAGTCGTCGCGATTGGCGCGCGCGATCGTGTTGTTGGCGTCGAGCGCGTCCTCGACGATCCTGACCCTGGTGCGATGCATCTACATGGCCCGGATCTTCAGGTAGCGCCGGATCTCGGGCACCTGCAGGAACACGAGCGCGCCGACGAGGGCGAGCAGGGCCACCAGCAGCAGCTGGACGGGCTTCATGGAAGAGCCTCCTCTTGCGTTGTCAACTCTTGCAGCAGCGACTCGACGAGCTCGACGCCGGGGTCGAGCGCCGCCCGGACCGGCGCGGACAACTCGTTCACGACGTCCTCCTCCTCGCCGGTCATGATCGTCTCGGGCGCGCAGGCCACGACCAGCGTGCGCGGCAGCGGACCGAGCGCCCGCGCGAGGCCGAGCACCTTCACGGGGTCCATCCCGTGCGCGTCGATCGAGGGCTCGACGTCATCGAGCTCCGGCTCGATCACCGACAGCGTTCCCGGCGCGTGTCCCGTCGGCGCCGCGTCGAGCAGCACGACGGCCTCATAGCCGTCGCCGAGCGCGTAGGCGAGGTCCATGCCGCGGATCCCGTAGTCGACGACGTCGACGCCGGGCGGGAGCGCCCGCAGCGCGAGGCGCTCCGCGAGCACGACACCCCACCCGTCGTCGCCCAGGAACACGTTGCCGATGCCGGCGACGAGGATCCGGCGCGGCGCGATCGGCTCGACCTCCGCGGGGGTGAAGAAGAAGCGGTGGGCGAGCTGCGAGGCGACGCCGAGGTCGCGCCCCGGATCGTCGGCGACCGTCACGACGAGGTGCACGCCCCCCTCCATGTCCTCCTCGATCGCCTCCACAACCGCGAGCTTGCCCGCGAGCACGAGGTCGAAGACGTCGGCGCCGGCGCGCGGGCGCAGCCGCACGAGGCTGCCGCGACGCAGCTCTACGTCCGCGACGATCACGCTCTCGGGCCCGGGCCGCTGCAGCTCCTCCCAGCTCATCGCGCCATCCCGAACTCGCGGATCGCGCCGTGCAGCCGCATCAGCTCGTCCTCCGTCAGCGCCTCGGTGCGCTCCAGGATCTCGCGCGCGCGTGGATCGGAGTCGCGCATCTCGGCCTTCTCCGCGTCGGTCAGGCTGAGGATGTTGAGCACGAGCATCTGATCGATCTCGCCGCCGTCGAACAGGTCGCCCGGGCTCTCGGGCGCTATCCGCGGATGGTCCTCGAGGATGATCGCCGACGAGAGCACCGTGCGGTCCTGCTCGTCGACCAGCACCGGCCACATGCCCTCGTTGCGGCAGCCCTCGGCGGCGGCGCGCAGCTCCGCCGGCGGATCGGTCATCGAGACGAACCGGCCGCGGCTCGCGCGCAGGACCGCGTGCGTGGAGCAGAACGTGCGCCGCAGCGCATCCTCGCGCTGCGCGCCTTCCCACGGCGTGGTGTTGGCGATCTCGACGGCGATCCGCCGCACGCCCCCGCCGAGCGGCTCGGCACGCGCCTCGACGCTGCCCGCCAGCGCCTCCCACGAGCGCACGATCGCACCGCCCGGCAACTGCTCCTCCTGACGGCCGGCCGCGATCCCGACCGGCGTCCGCCCGGGCGCCTCCAGCGTCAGCTCGCGCTCCACCGCCTCGTCCCAGGACAGGTGGCGCTCGCCGTCCGCGACCAGCTCGTCGACCGGCCGGCCGTCGCGCAGCACCTGGCGCGCGACGACGTGCAGGAACCGCACCGCGACGCTCACCTGCGCGTCCTCGCCGCCCTCGAGCAGGCACTCCGTGCGGATCGTGCAGCGGTCGTCGGGATGGCGCTCGGAATGCGCGCGGGGATACACGCCGCCGAAGGTCCAGCGGCGCTGGTTCTTGGTCGCCGAGCGCCGGTAGGGCCACAGCAGGTAGCCCTCGTAGAGCACCGCGTCGGCGATCGCGCGGACGGGATCCATCGCGCTAGCCCGCTTCCGCCAGCAGCGCTTCCACGGCCGCATCCCAGGTCGGGAACGCGTTGCGCGCCTTGTAGGCGCAGAGCGCGTCGAAGGGCTCCTTGCCGAGCCGCAGCCAGGCGCTGCCGGGGAAGTAGTGGTCCATCGTCTCGCGCCACACGCGCACCGGCATCTTGTACTCGGCGTCGCCCTCCCACGAGATCCGCGCGGCCTGCAGCTGACCGCCCGCGCCCGCGTAGAACAGCGTGCCGCTGAACAGGAACTCGAGCGGCACCTCGCCGTCGGGAAGCGCGTCGAGGTACTTCGAGGCGAGCACCTCCATGTCGTAGCTGCACGGCACCGGCAGCTCCACGACCGTCGAGCCGGTGAAAGCCGGCACCGAGAGCGACGTGCGCGTCCACAGCAGCGTGCGCAGGGTCGAGCCCCAGGCCGCCGGCGGGCCGAACAACTCGAACAGCCGCTCGTGCATGCTCTCGTCGTAGTGGCGGCGGCGCGCTCCGATCTGCAGCTGCGTGTCCAGCAGCACCGAGCGGACCTGGTGGCCGCCCGCGCAGTCGATCCGCAGCGAGAACGCCAGCGTCGGCGCCGCGGCGTACTCGACGCGCGCGGCATCCAACACCGTGAAGGCGAGCTCCGGTACCGGTCCGGCGAGAGGGCTCGTGACGGCCATAGGCGCCCTAGGCGGGAGGCAGGTTGGGCATCCGCGGGTCGATCGGCTCGCGGCCGCCGATGTTGATCCCGGTCGACTTCGCGGCGGACGCCCGACCGTCGGCCATGTGGCCGTTCTGCTTTTCGTAGTTGCCGGTCGAGTTGCCCTCCTTGATCCCCTTGACGTGCGTCGGCGCATCCGTCGGCGTGTCCTTCTTGCCCTGCTTGATCTTCGCCATCTCGACCTCTCTCCTATGTCCGGCTCGCCGGCTTCGCGCGCCGGTCGAGCTCTTCGAAGAACTGCCCGATCTCCTCCCACACCTCGCTGCCGCCGGTGAACCCGCGCCAGCGCGTCCGGATCACGCCGACCAGCGCGTAGCATTCGTCGATCGGCACGATCCAGTGGCCGCGCGCGCCGCGCACGCGGTTGACCAGCAGCGCCTCGACGTCGGGGACGAGCGTCTCGAGCACCGGGTTGGCCTGCTCGAGCTCCGCCCATGCCTCCAGCCCGAGCAGCGACTCCGTGGGGCCCATCGGGCTCGGATAGAACGCCTGCACGCAGTCCTCGGCGGAGCTGTGGAAGAAGAACGCCATCTCGACCGGCAGCCGCAGCTCCTCCCAGGCGACGTCGCTCAGCTCGAGGTCCTCAACCCGCAGCCGGCGGTCCGGCACCAGCCGGTAGTGGCCCGCGCTCGCCGCCGGCGAGGCGAACAACACCGAGCATGCCTGGCAGCTGCACATCAGCTCGCGTTTGGCGAGGTCGAGCATGTGCCGGTGCGACGGCGCGATCGCGGTCCCGCACAGCTCGCAGCGCTCCAGCGCGGCCTCGCGCGCGACCGTCGAGCGCTTGGCGATCTGCCCCAGGCGCGTGGTCGTCGTCATGGATGCATCGGCGCGGGACAGGCCGTGAAGACCTCGAGCTGGATCAGCGGCGCCGGCTCCTCCGCGTCCTCGGCGACGATCTCGACCACGTCGGGCGCGGCCTTGTGGATCGACTCCTCGACGGCCAGCTTCAGCGTGACCGCCGAGGACGGGCAGCCGCTGCAGCTCCCCTGGAGCTGCAGCCGCACGACGCCCTCGTCGACGCCGAGCAGCGCGACATTCCCGCCATGGGTCTCGAGGTACGGGCGCACCTCGTCGAGCGCGCCGCGCACCCGTGCCTCCAGCGGCACGGGATGCAGCCCGTGCAGCAGCAGCAGGTGCGAGACGAGCTCGTCGCCGCCGAGCACGTCCGCGAGCTCGCCGTCGTCACGCTCCGCGATCTCCGCGACGATCCGGCTCAGTCCCTCGCCGTAGAGATCGAGCAGGGCCTGCACGAGCTGCGTGGCGGTCTCGCGCGCCGGGCTGTCGCCCAGCCCGTCGAGCTGCTCGAGCAGCCCTTCGACCCGGGCGACATGGTCCTGCCCCTGCGCGTCCAGCAGGCTCATCCGTGCTCGCCGAAGATCGGTGAGTGCACCTGGCGGATCGTCTTGCCCTTGCCGAGGTACATGTGCACGCCGCACGGCAGGCACGGGTCGAACGAGCGGACCGCGCGCATGATGTCGATCCCGCGGAACGTGTCCGGGCCGGCCTCCTCGAAGATCGGCATCCCCATGCAGGCGTCCTCGTAGGGACCGGGGGTGCCGTAGGAGTCGGTCGGGCTGCCGTTCCACGGCGTCGGCGGGTATGGGTGGTAGTTGGCGATCTTGCCCTCACGGATCACGAGGTGGTGCGAGAGCACGCCGCGCACGGCCTCGTGGAAGCCGCAGCCGATCGCCTCCTCGGGCACGTCGAAGTTCTCGAAGACCTTCGTCTGGCCCGCCCTGATCTCCTCGAACGCCTTGTTGACGAAGTGCATCGCCATCCCCGCGGCGTAGGCGAGAAAGTAGATCCGCGCCCGGTTGCGCTCGATCGCGTTCGACCACTGCGGGATCTTCCACTCGAGCGTCTGCTCGGGCGAGTTCGGGGTCTTCGGCAGGTTGATCAGGACGCTCGAGCCCGTCGACTTCACGTACGGCGTGTCGACCTTGTTGGCCAGCGCGGTGACCCAAAGGCGCGCGAGCGGGCCGCCGCCTGTGTCGAGCGCGAGGTAGTCGCCCGTGCGCTTGTCGTACCAGCGCGGGCTCATCACCCACGAGTAGTTGCCGCCGTCGAGATCGCGCTTCTGCGGCTTCGGGATCGTGGTCTGGTTCCACGGGTGGCGCTGGTCGACGGGGTTGCCCAGCGGGTCCTTGTCGACGAACGTCTCCTCGTTGACCCAGTCGCCGTAGTAGGAGCTGCCGAGCAGGATCCGGATCCCGAGGTTGATGTCAACCAGGTTGGTGGTGACGAGCTCGCCGTCGACCACCACGCCCGGGGTGACGAACATCTCGTTGCCCCAGTGGTCCATGTTCTTGTAGTCGTAGTCGACGTGATCGGGATTGTTGAACGCGCCCCAGCAGCCGAGCAGGATCCGCCGGCGCCCGACCTCCTCGTAGCCCGGCAACGCCTCGTAGAAGAAGTCGAACACGTCGTCGTTCATGGCGACGGCCTTCTTGATGAAGTCGAAGCAGCGCAGCAGCCGGCTGAGGTAATCCGTGATCAGCGTCGGGGTCGGCTGCGTGCCGACGCCCCCCGGATAGATAGTCGAGGGGTGCACGTGGCGCCCCTCCATCAGGCAGATCATCTCGCGCCCGATGCGGCTCATGTGCAGCGCTTCGCGGTACGTCTCGCCCGTGAACGGGTTGTAGGACCGCATGATGTCGCCGATCGTGCGGTAGCCGTGCACGTTCGCGCCGGGCGCGTCAGTCGTCTCCGCCTTGGCCATGACCGACGGGTTGGTCTCCTTGACCAACTGCTCGCAGAAGTCCACGAAAACGAGGTTGTCCTGGAAGATGATGTGGTCGAAGATGTACTCGGCCGCCTCGCCGAGGTTGACGATCCACTCGGCGAGCGGCGGCGGCTTGACGCCGTACGCCATCTGCTGCGCGTAGCACGAGCAGACCGCGTGGTTGTCGCCGCAGATTCCGCAGATGCGGCTGGTGATGAAGTGCGCGTCGCGCGGGTCCTTGCCCTTCATGAACACGCTGTAGCCGCGGAACAGCGACGAGGTGGCCTTGCAGCTGACCACCTCGCGGTTGGTGAAGTCCAGCTTCGTGTAGATGCCGAGGTTGCCGACGATCCGCGTGATCGGATCCCAGGCCATGTCGACGATCTGGCCCGCTTCGGGCTTGAGCTTCTCGCGAGTTGCCATTGGTTATCTCCTCAGTTTCCCCAGCGGGGCTCGTAGCCGGTGGTCAGCTCGTCGCGGTTGTGGCGCCACTTCGGCTCCTTGTTGACCGTCGTGTTGGTGATCGAGCGCAGGCGGCGGATCACGCGGCCGTAGGTCACGCTGATCGACGACGAGACCATGCCGCCGGGCGGTGCGTCCATGAACGGCATGAACTTGTCGGGGAAGCCCGGCATCGTGCAGCCGATGCAGATGCCGCCGACGTTCGGGCAGCCTCCGATCCCGGCCATCCAGCCGCGCTTGGGCACGTTGCAGTTGACGACCGGCCCCCAGCAGCCGATCTTGACCTGGCACTTGGGCGAGTTGTAGTCGTGGGCGAAGTCGCCCTGCTCGTAGTAGCCCGCGCGGTCGCAGCCCTCGTGCACCGTCTTGCCGAACAGCCACTGCGGGCGCAGCTGGTCGTCGAGCGGGATCACGGGCGCGAGGCCGGCCGCCTGGTAGAGCAGCCAGACCAGCGTCTCCATGAAGTTCTCCGGCTGCACCGGGCAGCCCGGGATGTTGACGATCGGCAGATCGGCTGCGGAGCGGAAGTCCCAGCCGAGGTAGTCCGCGAGCCCCATGCAGCCCGTCGGATTGCCCGCCATCGCGTGGATGCCGCCGTAGGTCGCGCAGGTGCCGATCGCGATCACGCCCCAGGCCTTCGGCGCGAGGCGGTCGATCCACCAGTTGAGCGTCAGCGGCTCGCCGGTCGTCAAGTCGTTGCCGAACGACGTCCAGTAGCCCTCGCCGTTGATGTTCTCGTTCGGGATCGAGCCCTCGATCACCAGCACGAACGGCGCGTCGAGCTCGTCGTCGAGCGCCTGGCGGAAGGGCAGCAGGAACTCCTCGCCACCCATCGTCGGCGAGAGCACCTTGTTGTGCAGGTGCACCTTCGGGATCCCGGGGATCGCGCCGAGCAGCACGTCCTCGATACCCGGCTGGCCGGCCGCCGTGATCGAGATGGTGTCCCCGTCGCAGCTCATCCCCTCGGAGATCCAGAGGATGTGGACCTCGTCCACTCCAGGGGCGATCGGTTCAGCCGTCATCAGGTGCTCCCTCCGTTCGTCAACACCGCTTCCTCGAGCTCGAGCTCATCGACGAGCAGCTCCTCGCCGCGCAGCAGCTCGAGGTCGAAGCCGCCGCAGGCCGCGCAGGCCAGCGGGAAACCCGGCAACTCGCTCTCCATCCCGCAGCGCCGGCAGCGCCCCGCCGCGGGTACGTCGTGCATCACCAGCTCCGCGCCCTCCAGCTCCGTGCCCTGCGCAAGCAGCTCGAACGCGAACTCGAGCGCCGACGGGACGACCTGGCGCAGGTGCCCGACCTTCAGCTCGACGCGCGCGACCGGCCGACCCGCCGCGTGCTTGCACGCGATGGAGACGACCGCTTCTGCGAGCGACAGCTCGTGCATCAGTGGTGCCTCCGGAATGCTGCAGGAGCGGCCATCAACAGATCCTCGGCAGGGGATCGCCGACGAGCTGGTCCATCACGCGCCGGCCCCCGAACGCGGTCTCGACGAGCACCATGCCGGGCGGCTCGGTCTTGACCTCGCCGATCTCGACCGCGCCCTCGCCACCGGGCGCCGCCCGCAGTGCGTCCAGCGCCGCGTCCGCCGCCTCGGGCGCCACGAACGCGAGGAACTTGCCCTCGTTGGCGACGTACATCGGGTCGATGCCGAGCAGCTCCGAAGCGCCCGCGACCGCGGGGTGCACGGGAACGTCGCGCTCGCGCACGATGATCGCCACCCCTGACGCACGTGCCAGCTCGTTGAGCACCGATGCCACACCGCCGCGCGTCGCGTCGCGCATGCAGCGCAACTGCGGGCCGGCTGCGTCGAGCAGCGCTTCCGCGGCGGGCCACAGCGAGCGCGTGTCGGACTCGATCGTCGCGCCGAGCTCGAACTCGCCGCGGGCGAGCATGATCGCCGTGCCGTGATCGCCGATCCGCCCCGAGAGCAGGATCCTGTCGCCCGGCCGCAGGCCCGCCGGCGACAGCGCAGCACGATCGTCGACGAGTCCCAGCCCGGTCGTGCAGATGTACATGCCGTCGGCGTGACCGCGCTCGACCACCTTCGTGTCGCCGGCGACGATCCGCACCTGCGCCGTGCACGCCGCTTGCGCGATCGCCGCGACCTCGGCCTTGAGCGTGTCGGCCGGCAGCCCCTCCTCGAGGATCAGGGACAACGTCAGCGCCACGGGTCGCGCGCCGGCCATCGCGAGGTCGTTGACCGTGCCGTTGACGGCCAGCTCGCCGATCGATCCGCCCGGGAAGGTAAGCGGCTTGACGACGAACGAGTCCGTGGTCAGCGCCAGCTCGCCGCCGAGCAGCGAGACGATGCCGGCGTCGCCGAGCGCTTCGAGCTGCTCGGAGCTGAACGCCGGCAGCAGCAGCCCCTCGATCAAACCCTGGGTCGCCTTGCCGCCGGCGCCGTGCGCCATCGTCACCTGCGCGTCGCGGAACTTCGCCTTCTTGGCGCGCGTGGTCTCGATGATGCCGAGGATCTTCTGCTCACGCTCGGAGACAGCGTCTCGCCCGCCGGCCCTCTCAAGTTCGGACCTCTGGTCGACGTTACTCATACGACGAGCTTCTCGCGCGCGAAGCGGCCGAAGTTGTAGTAGGCGGCGCAGGCGCCCTCGCTCGAGACCATGCAGGTGCCGATCGGGCGCTCCGGCGTGCACGCCGTGCCGAACACCTTGCACTCGAACGGCTTGATCACGCCCTTGAGCACCTCACCGCACTGGCACGCCTTCGGGTCCGCGACGCGCACGCCCGGGACCGAGTACTTCAGCTCGGCGTCGAACTCGGCGTAGGCGTCCGAGAGCTTGAGCCCGCTCTGCGAGATGAAGCCCATCCCGCGCCACTCGAAGTGCGGGCGCAGCGCGAAGACCTCCGCCAGCACCTCGAGCGCACGGCGGTTGCCCTCATAGGGCACCACACGCGTGTACTGGTTCTCGACCTCGCAGCGGCCCTCGGCGAGCTGGGCCAGGATCATGCGCACTGCGTGGAGCACGTCGAGCGGCTCGAACCCGGCGACCACGATCGGCTTGCCGTAGTCGGCGGGGATGAACTCGAACGGGCGCGCGCCCACGACGGTCGCGACATGGCCCGGGCCGATGAAGCCGTCGAGCCGCAGGTCGGGCGAGTCGAGCAGCGCTCGCAGCGGCGGGACGATCGTGACGTGGTTGGACATGCAGAGGAAGTTGGTCACGCCCTCGGCCTTCGCGCGCTTGAGCGTCAGCGCCGTCGAGGGCGCGGTCGTCTCGAAGCCGATCGCGAAGAACACCACGTCGCGGTCTGGGTTCGCCTTGGCGATCCGCAGCGCGTCGAGCGGCGAGTAGACCATGCGCACGTCGGCGCCCTGGGCCTTGGCGTCCTGCAGTGTGCCGTCCGAGCCGGGGATCCGCAGCATGTCGCCGAAGCAGGTGAAGATCACGCCCGGCTGGTGCGCGATCGCGATGCCGTCGTCGACGCGCCCCATCGGCAGCACGCAGACCGGGCAGCCCGGCCCGTGGACGAGCTCGACGTTGCCCGGGAGCAGGTCGTCGATGCCGTACTTGTAGATCGAGTGCGTGTGCCCGCCGCAGACCTCCATCAGCTTGTAGTGGCGGCCGGGCTCGACCTCGGCGAGGATCTCACCGGCGAGCGCCCGGCCGAGCTCGGCGTTACGGAACTCGTCGACGTATTTCATCCTGCCCCTGCCCCACCGTGCGCGATCGCCGTGCCGGCGTGCACCAGCAGCTCGTCACCCACGGCAACGGGGTCGACGAGCGCAATCTCGACGCTGGACCGTTGTCCGCCGGCGTCCTCGCACAGCGCAAGGCCGCGCTCGTCGTCGACCTGCTGCACCCGCATCGCCACGGCCTCGTCGCTGCAAGTGATGCAGTGGGGGCCGAGGTCGCTCACTCGATCACGCTCGCCTTGAGCTCCTCGAGCTCCTGCTCGTACTCGGCGCCCATCTCCTCGAGCAGGCGGCGCGTCGCCAGCGCCTCCTCCTCGTCGACCTGCGAGATCGCGAAGCCGACGTGGATCAGCACCCAGTCGCCGGGTCCCACACCGTCCAGCAGCCCGACGTTGACGTTGCGCTGCACGCCGGCCACGTCGACCTTGGCGAGGTAGTTGCCCTCGTCGACCACTTCAACGATCTGCCCGGGAACGGCTAGGCACACGGCGCTTGAACCCTCCCTTTCCGAACAGCGGGCGAATGATGCGCCGTGAGGGATATCAGCTTGTCTCATCTGTCGCAAGTAACTTGGGAGCCTTGGCGCAGCGCACCTTGGAATCCTGGCCGCCGGGTGCAATCGCGGACCTCGCAGCGCGCTCGGATGCGCTGAACTGAACGCGGTGGAGACGCTCGGCCAACGGGAGCTCAACCGCGCATTGCTGGCTCGCCAGGGGTTGCTCGAGCGCGCCGTCATGCCGCTGCCGCGGGCGCTCGAGCAGGTCGGAGGCATCCAGGCGCAGTACGCGCCGTCGATGTACATCGGCCTGTGGTCGCGCCTGGAGCACTTCGAGCGCGATGCGTTGACCGCGGCGCTCGAGCAGCGCACCGTCGTGCAGGCGACGCTGCTGCGCATCACGATACACCTGGTCTCGGCGCGCGACTTCTGGCCGTTCGCGCTCGCCACGCGGGCCGCGCGCCGGGCGCTCTGGCTGCGTGCGACGCCGGACGCCCCGGGCGCGCCCGCCATGGCGGGCGCTGCGCGCGTGCTGCGCCGGCGACTGG
>Ga0136612_10000422_pt1 | contig 14978 bp, 12 predicted proteins | sample AntDryUQ224A2306_2_FD_106644 | JGI IMG/M metagenome (GOLD analysis project Ga0136612, IMG submission 106644) | Polar desert sand microbial communities from Dry Valleys, Antarctica - metaG UQ224A (23.06) | ecosystem: Environmental > Terrestrial > Soil > Desert | place: Antarctica: Dry Valley... | reverse complement strand
GATCAGGGCCGACAGGAGCCAGGTGGGCCAGAACGCGCCGAGCACGTACGCGTCCGGGGTCCCGCCGTAGCTCGCGTCGAAGTCCCCGGCGTAGACGATGATCCCGACGATCACCATCAGCCCCGCGGTCGGCACCATGAGCCGCTGGACCCCGACCATCATGTTGTGGCCATAGATCGAGATGACCGTCACGATGATGCTCAGCACCCCGTAGCACAGCACGCGCGTCACGGCGCTGTCCTCCAGGCCGAAGAATCGGTCCAGGCCCCCGACGAGGGCGTCGCCCCCGGTCCAGATGCTCAGCGCGGCGAACGCGACCGAGGCCGAGGCCTCGAGGAAGGTGCCGATGAGCCGGCCGACCACGCCGAAGTGCGCTCCGCTGGAAACGGGGTTGTTCGTTCCCGTGCGAGGCCCCATCAGGCCCATGGGCGCGAGGAGCAGAGCACCGACGAGGCTGCCGACGACGACCGACGTGAAGCCCGACCACCATCCGAGGCCGAACGCGATCGGGAACCACCCGATGATGAACAGGCTGAACGTCAGGCTGCCACCGAAGAGGATGAAGCCGAGATTCAACGGCCGCGAGACACGCTCGTCGTCCGGGATGTAACCGATGCCATAGCGCTCGACGCGCCTCATCCGATCGTCGAGGTCCATCGGGTCGGAGATGTTCAGATCCGCTGGATCCGTAGCGTGACTCGTAGGCTGTGACATAGGACTCCTCTCCCCTGAGGCGACCGGCGGCGTGGATAGGAAACTGCAGGGCTCACCGTCGCCTCATCGGTCGGCCCCGCCGGTTGTGAAGTCTGCGCGGCTCCTGGGAGGGGGCCGCCGTCGTTTTCCTAGAAGAACTCCAGGTAGCGGTCATACTCCCATTCGGAGACGGTGTTGTGGTAGTCCCACCACTCCGCCGACTTGAGCTCGGCGTATGACGCCTTCAGCTCGCTGCCCAGGACCTGCTCGGAGAGGGGGTCGGCCGCGAAAGCCTCGACGGCCTCCAGCAGCGTGCGCGGGAGCACGCCGACCCCGAGGTCGGCAAGCTGCTGGTCGCTCTGCTCGTACATGTTCAGCCCGATCGGATCGCCCGGGTCGAGATCCTGCTCGATGCCCTCGAGGCCCGCGCCCAGCAGCATTGCCGCCGCGAGGTACGGGTTGACCGCGGTGTCCACGGCGCGCGACTCCACGCGACCGCCGCCCATCGGCACGCGCATCATGTGCGTGCGGTTGTTGGCGCCGTAGGAGATATACACGGGCGCCCACGTGAACCCGGTCATCGATCCGCCCTTGATCAGGCGCTTGTACGAGTTGACCGTCGGGGCGGTCAACGCGCTGATTGCCGGCGCGTGACGCAGAACGCCCGCGATGAACTGGTAGGCGAGCTTGGACACGCCGGCCCCACGGGGGTCGTCTGGGTCGGCGAACATGTTCTCGCCCGTCTCGATGTCGGCCATCGACATGTTGAAGTGGCCGCCGTTGCCTGTCCGGTCGGCGTAGGGCTTGGGCATGAAGGTCGCCTCGAAGCCGTACTTGCGAGCCAGGAGCTTCGTCATCATCCGCCAGAGCACGAAGCGGTCGGACATCGTGATGGCGTCGGTGTAGGCGAAGTCGAGCTCGAACTGGCTGTTGGCGTCCTCGTGGTCAAACGAGTGGACATCCCACCCCAGCTCGTTCATGTAGCGGATGAGCTCATCCATGAACGGGAGGTTGTCGAGCAGGCCGGCGATGTCGTACGCGGCGCGCGGCAGGACGTCCTTCGGGTTGGCCGGGGTGATGCCGCTCCCCTCGCGTCGAACGAGGAAGAACTCCGTCTCGATCCCGAGGTTGAACTGCAGCCCGTGGGCGGCGAGCCGGTCGATCTGGCGGCGAAGGACGTTGCGGCTGTCCATCGGGTACGGCTCGTCGTGGTAGTGGAGATGCCCGGGCGCCCACGCCACCGTCGGCTCCCACGGCAGCACGGCGATTGCGTCGAGGTCCGGCCACAGCGAGAGCTCGTCGTCGTCGGGACCCTGCCCGAGGCCGTCGATCGCCGCTCCGGTGAACAGCTCGGAGCCACGCATCATGCGCGAGAAATGGTCGATCGGGACGGCCTTCGCCTTCGGCACGCCGTGGACGTCGACGTAGGATGCGAGACAGTACGCCACTCCCCGCTCGCGAAGCTCCTCACGCGCGCGCTCCCACTGCTCGTCAACCTCGCGGCCGGCGGCGATGCCCCCGGCGTTGTCCGACACGTCATGTTGAACGCTGCTCATGGTCCCCTCTCAGGCTCCGTACAGACGGGCGCGAACCTACGGTCGCGCAAGCCTCACCGATATCCACGAAACCTACGAAGATCGGGCCGTGAGTTGCGCGGAATCGTGGAGACGTCTGGCGGGACGAATGGCCGGGTGGGTCGGTCAAGCGCTGCGCACGCCGAGGACGCGGGCGGCCTTGAGCGCCACCTGCAGGTCGAGCATGTCGGAGCCGTCCTTGAGGTCGACGTCGAGCACTTCGGCTGCCCGCTTGAGCCGGTAGCGCAGCGTCGAGACGTGGACGTGCAGACGCCGCGCCGCCTCCTCGAGCGTCCGTCCCGCCTCGTAGTACACCTCGAGCGTGCGCCGGAGGTCGGACGAGTGGGTGCGGTCGTAGCGATCCAGCGGATCGACGTAACGCGAGATGAAGTCGACCACGACCTCGGGGCGCGTCGACTGCAGCAGCATGCTCTCGAGGCTGCTGACCCGGAACGAGAACACGTCACCGGGACGGCCCAGCAGGCGCAGCAGGTGCAGGCCACGGCGCGCGGCGAGATACGAGTCCCGGTAGTCCTCGAGACGCTCACATCGCGTGCCGACGGCCGTGTTCAGCGCGATCTGGGGCAGCCGCTCGCCGAGGGCTGCGCGCAGATCGTCCTCGAAGCGCTGATCGACGTCGCCACCGCGCGCGTCCGGCGCCTCGGGCACGACGACGACCACGGCACCGCCGCGCAGGGCAACGAGGTTCTGCGAGCTCCAGCGCCGGGCGCAGTCGCCGATCGGGGCGTAGAACGTCTCCGGGTCGGCCGGCGCCGCCGTGGCGCCCGCGGCCACCGGTGCCGCCTCGACGAGGAACACCCGCGACGGATGCCCGAGGTCATATCCGAACGCAAGCGCGCGCTTGACGACGAGATCGTCGACGGCCGCCCCGCTGAACAGCTCCTCGAGCAGGCCACCGCGCAGCCGCGTCTCGACCTCGATCGCGGTCCGCTCGCGCAGCAGCTCCAGCGCCACCAGCAGCGCGCCGTATTCGACGGCAGCGCGCTCGACGTCGCCGACCGGCCCCACCCTGCGGGCGATGATCCAGGCCAGGGTCTCGCCATCGACCACGGCGGGGGCAGCGACGACTTCGACCTCGCCTGAGCGCGTCACGATCGTCCGCGGCGGCTCGCCGGAGGCGCCGTCCGGTCGCCACTCGATGGTGCGGTCCGTGGGCCATTGGGCGAGGATTCGCTCCTGGGGGGCAACCACGAGCATCTCGGCGTCCATGAAGGTGCTCAGGGAGCGCACGACCGACCCCAGCCCGCGTCCCTCGAGCACCGCGAGCGACAGCGTCTCGTGCACGGAGAGGATGCGCTCGAGCCTCGAGTACTGCTCGGCCGTCTCCGCCCGCTGGCGCTCCAGCCGGGAGATGGCCTCGCGTTGGCGGTCGTGCAGGCAGGCGTTCTCCAGCGCCACCGCGCCATAGCGGGCGAGGGTCGCCATCACACGATCGCGATGGTCGTCCTCGACGCGGGGGCCGACTCCGGCGAGAAACACATCGCGCCCGCTCACGCCGGGCAGCGGGATGATGGTGGCCTCCAGGCCCGAGTCGCCGAGATCCACGCGGAGGTCCTGTGGGACCGGCTCGAGGCGCCCGAGGATGGCGGTGAGCTCCGTCAGCAGCTCGTCACCCAGACCCAACGCTCGGTGGATCCGCGGGCCAGACTCGGAGAAGGCGGCGTAGACGGCTCCGTCGAGCTTGCCGACCCGGCACAGCGACGCCAGCAGCTCGTCGACGATCGGCGTCTCGCGCGTCAGGCCGCTGATGCGCCGGGCGAGGTTGGTCAGCGCCTCGAGCTCCTGCAGCCGGTCGCGCAGGGTGGAGTCGGTGGCCATGTGAGCGGCGAACCGGCCCAGCGCCGTCCCCGCGGAGCTGGCCAGGACCCGTAGGATCCGCCGTTGCTCGGGGGACGCCTGCGCCTCCGGCGAGCGCCAGCCGACGAACAGCCCGCCGACCGCGCCGCTGGCCACGGGCAGCGGCTCGGCCAGCCACGACGTCAGGCCCGCCGCGGAGCCCACCGAGGCGAACACCTCCCGGCTCCAGGTCTCGAACACGCTGAGGTCCGGCTCGGCTTCGTCGCGGAGCCGCACCGAGGCAAGCCGCGCGCCGCCCTGCAGCTTGATCAGCCGCTCCTCGCTGCCCGCCCCGCTGCGGACCTCGACAGCGATCGCGTCGGGCCCCTGGTCGAGCAGCGCGATGAAGCACACGTCGGCGGACAGGATCTCGGGCGTGCGCTTGAGCAGGCGCTCGCGGACCTGTTCGGCGTCACGCGCCGTGACGAGCTCGGTGCCCAGCTCCGACAGCCGCTGGTACTGCAGCAGGAGCTGTCGCTCGCGCTCGTGCATCCGAACCTTCTCGATGCCGAGAGACGCCTGGGCCGACAGCGACGCGATCAACCGGGGATCCCAGCCACCCGGCTCGTGGCGACAGAAGACGGCGAACGCGCTGGCACCGGTCGGCGCCAGCGGTAGGACCAGGGCGGACCCCGAGCCGTGCTCGACGATCTCCCACTCGCCGCGCTCCGCTGCGCGCCGGAGGACCGGCGCGAGCGCGCGCAGCAGCACCTCGGCGCCCGGCTCGTCGATCTTCAGTCGCGCCGTCGTGGCGACCATCGTCGGCCCGGACGCGCTCACCACCGCGCTGTCGGCACCGAACAGCTAGAGGCCGACCTGCGCCGTCTCACCCATGATCGACTCGACCCTCGTGTGCGGGGCCATCGCCAATCGCAAACGCCCGAAGGCGCGCTCTTCGCGCAGGCGCTGAGCGTTCTCGGACGCCAACCTGGACACCTGGATGGAGACCGACGCCTGCGAGGAGAACACATCGAGGACCCGCAGCTCGTGGTCGGTGAACGTGCGGCGCTCGAAGCGGCTCAGGATGATGACGCCGGAGACGGTGCCCTTGTAGATCATCGGCATGACGAGCGCGCTCTCCGGCTCGACCGGCACGCCCGGGATCGGCTCGAAGTCGGGCTCGCGCGTGATGTCCAGGAACCGGCGCCCGGCGCCACCGAGGGCGGCCGTACCGAGGATCCCGTGTCCCTTCCGCGGACGGTACGCCGCCACCTGGTCGGCGGACGGGTCGCGGACGACGACCGGGACGAGCTCGTCGTGCTCGTCGTCGGTGAGGTAGATCACGCATGAGTCCCACGGGATCAGCCGGGCGAGGTTGTCGGCGATCGACGCCAACGTGGCCTGATAGTCGGGTTGGGAGCCGGTATCGCGCAGTGCCTCGAGGATCGTGTCGAGCTCCTGGACGAGCTGGGCAGTGGCCTCCTTGGCCCGGCGGGCCTCCTCGAGCATCCGCAGGCTGTCGATCGATGCGGCGGCCTGCTCGGCGATCATCCCCGCGAGCACGTGCATGCTCTGCACGGACGCCGCGTACTGCTCGTGGGGCACGACCTTGACGTCGCCCAGCGCCTGCACGTACTGATCCGGGGCGACGCCGATCTCCTCCGCGGTACGGGCGTAGGCGGCAGGGTCGGGCGGGGTCGTCAGGATCTGCCCGCAGAGGAAGTAGCCCAACACCTGACCCTTGGGGGCGATCGGGATCGCGCAGTCGTACAGTCCGTTCCAGCATCGAAAGATCGCCGGTTGCGACGTGTCGGCCGCCTCGCGCATCGCACACAGGTCGCAGTCGGCGCAACGCGGGCCGCCCACGGGCGAGGTCCGCGTGAGGTCCTCGCAGAACGCCAGCCGGTGGGTGATGGCCGTCGCGTTGACCCCGTTGGTGTCGATGATGACGGTCGGCAGGCCGAACGTCCGCGCGAAGGTGTCCTGGATGGACTGCAGCGTCTCCACGCTGATCAGGTCGGTCAGCTGCCACGGTGGCGCCGACGACCCATCCGGCCGCTCCCGGGCAATGTCGGTCGTGGCGTCCACCGCATCACCGTATCGCCAGTCTCAGCGGGCCACGACGTTTCCGAGCTGCTAGAACAGCGGCCCGTGCCCCCAACGAGCGTCGCATCGACACATCAGGCCTGGTGACGACCTTGGCAGTTGGACGCTTTGACGCCGGTGACGTCGTGCTCCAGTGCGGCATCACACTGCCCGACGTCGTGCTCGTCTACGCAACCTACGGCGAGCTTTCGGCCGAGCGCGACAACGTCGTCGTCCTTCCCACCCGCTTCGGAGGGCGCCACAGCGACAACGAGTACCTGATCGGCCCCGACCACGCGCTCGATACACGGCGGTACTTCATCGTCGTGCCCAACATGCTCGCCAACGGCGTGTCGACATCGCCGTCGAACGCGGCGCCCCCCAGAACGGCGCGGCCTTCCCGCTGGTCACCATCACCGACAACGTCTGGCTCCAGCACCGCATGCTTCACGAGGTGTTCGACGTGCGCCGCGTCCAGCTCGCGGTCGGCTGGTCGATGGGCGGCCAGCAGGCCTACCACTGGGCCGCGCTCTTCCCCGACTTGGTCGAGCGCGTGGCGGTCATCTGCGGCGCCGCGCGCACCGCGCCGCACACCCACGTCTTTCTCGAGGGCATGCGGTCCGCGCTGTGCGCGGACCCCGCCTGGTCGGACGAGAGCACCTCGGCGCCGCCCGTACGCGGCTTGCGCGCGCTGGGACGCTCGTGGGCGGGCTGGGCGCTCAGCCAGGCGTGGTATCGCCGCCGCGGTTGGGAGCAACTGGGCTACGCGACCCTTGAGGATTTCCTGGTGCGCTATTGGGAGGGGATGTATCTCACGCGCGACGCGAGCAACCTCGTCGCCATGATCCGGACCTGGCAGGCCTGCGACGTCGCCGACAACGACATCCACGCCGGCGACTACGAGGCCGCGCTGCGCTCGATCACCGCTCGCGCCGTCATCATGCCGGGCCGCACCGACCTCTACTTCCCGCCCGAGGACGCCGAGGCCGAAGTGGCGCTCCTGGGCGAGGGGCGGCTCGCGGTGATCCCATCCGACTGGGGCCACTACGCCGGCGGCGGGCGCGACGCCGCCGACACCGCGTTCATCGACCGACAGCTCGCGGCGCTGCTGGCAAGCTGACCAAGGAGGCGCGAAACGCGGTCCTCGCGGGCCGGCCTGTACGCTCGGCGCCGTGACGCTCCCCGCCCACGAGTCATTCCGCACCCGCCAGGAGGCCGTGGAGCTGACCGGCCTCGGCCCGCTCGCGCTGCGCATGGCCTACACCGACATCGGACGAGGCGAGCCGGTCGTTCTGCTGCACGGCATCCCGACCTGGTCGTTTCTCTACGCCGACGTCATCGAGCGCCTGGAGCCCCACTGCCGCGTGATCGCTCCCGACTTCCTCGGTCACGGCTGGTCGGACCGCCGCGATCGCTTCGACCGCTCGCTGCGAGCCCAGGCCGCGGCCGTCCTCGCGCTGCTCGACACCCTCGGCGTCGAACGGGCCACCGTGGTCGGCCACGACACGGGCGGCGGCGTCGCGCTGATCCTGGGCATCGATCATCCCGATCGCGTCGCGCGGCTCGTGCTCACCAACGCCGTCGCCTACGACTCGTGGCCGATCGGCGACATGATCGCCCTGTCGGACCCCAGCTGGCGCGCGAAGCCGGTCGAGGAGGTCGTCGAGTTCGTCGGCGGCGGGCTGGCCGACGGCATCCACCACGCCGACCGCCTGACCGCGGCCTTCCGCGAGGGGATCGTCGCCCCCTACGCCGACGAGGAGGGCAAGCTCAGCCTGATCCGCAACGCGAGCGCGCTGAACACCAACCACACGATGGAGCTCGTCGACCGCCACGCCGAGATCAGCGCTCCGACGCTCGTCCTCTGGGGCGTCCACGACCCGTGGCAGCCGATCGCCGACGGCGAGCGCCTGGCCGCGGAGATCCCCGGCGCGCAGCTCGTGCGCGTCGAAGCGTCGCACTGGATCCCGCACGATGCCCCCGGCGAGTTCGCCGAGCGGGTGCTCGCCTTCCTCGGCTGAGAAGCCCGGCTCGCCGGCCTAGCTCTCGACGCCGAGCGACGCCCAGGTCGATCCTGGGCGATCCGTGTCGATGCGGTAGTCCGTGCTTGGGCGCTCGAACAACGTCCGACCCAGATCGCGGGCCGCGGCCAGGGGGTCTGCGGGATCCTGGCGAACGTCGCCGCGCTTGTTTCCGATCCCGCGGACAACGCCGACGAGGTCGGAGTGCATGTAGCGCGCGTACTCCTGCAGCTCGGCGATGACGCCGAGCGTCGCCCCGGGGTACGTCTCTTCGGATGAGAGCAGGAGCCCCAGGCGCTTGCGCACGAGACCCTTGACGTAACGGTCGGAATCCGGCTCGGAGGCCGCGATGAAGCAGAACATGCGGTCGAAGAACGTCTTGAGCTGCCCGGAGACGCCATACCAGTACAGCGGCGTCGCGAAGACGATGCCGTCCGCGGGCAGGACGCGATCGCGCAGCAGCGTCGCGTAGCCGTCATCGATCGTGCAGCGACCGGTCTCGTCGCGGCAGCGCCGGCAATCGCGCAGGAAGTGGTGCAGGTGGTCATCGAGGACGACGAGATCCGCCGCGTGGCCGACCGCCTGCGCGCCCTCGAGCGCGGCGTCGGCCAGCAACCGGGAGTTGCCGTCCCGGCGTGGGCTCGAACTGATGACGAGGACATGCATGGCGCGGGAGCGTAGCCCGGCGCGCGCCCCGATGTGCCCCGGCGTTCAGTTGCCCGCGGGGACGCGGCGTCGGCACGTCCCGATCAACAGCGTGGAGCACTCGAGCACGACAGTTCAACAGTTCAAGTTGCCGATAACCGCCCAATGATCGTGCGGGCGCCGGCCCACGGCTTCTCAGCCGTCGCCAAGCCAGCGCTTCTCCACCTTGACGATGTAGCTGTACTTCGGATTGACGAGCTGGGTGCAGCGGGCTTCGGCGACCTGGCCTAGGAGCATCACGGCTTCGGCCACCTGGAAGCCGTAGCTGCTGACCATCCAAGCGACAAGGCCCTCCGCGGCAAGGCGGAACGCGTCCTCGAGCGGCCGGGCACACGCGACGACACCGATGTGCGTCGCCGTCTCGACCCGCGGCCAGCGAAGTGCCGGCGGTCGATCGATCAGGTCCAGGGTCACGGTGGTGCGCGTCCGAATCTCGATGGCGCCCATGCCGCACAGCTCGCCGTCGCCCTGTACTGCGTGGCAATCGCCGAGGAAGAAGTGGGCTCCCTCGACCTCGATGGGCAGGATCACGCGGCAGCCGGGACCCATCTCCTGGACGTCGAGGTTCCCACCATGTGTTCCGTTGTCGACGGTGCTGACCGACCCGACCTGCGGAGCCGTCGCGATCACACCGACCATCGGGCTCACCGGGATGCGGCGGTGCGCGTCCCAGAGGACGTGGCCGTCCTGAACGTCAACGACCCGCGCGTGATCGCCGAACTCACGATGCCGAATCCAGTCGACGAACGGACCGAAGGTGGGGATGAGCGCCGTGAAGCCGGGCGGAAGAAGTTCCATCTCCTCGATGTCGCAGACCAGCGCGTGTGAGGGCAGTGCGCCCTCGATGAAGATCGGTCCCGTCGCCGGATTGACGAATGGGAGCTGCACCATCGCGGGATCGAACGGTTCGTCCATGCTGTGCAGGACGTCGCCGATGTTGAGCTCGGTCTCGATGCGCAGCCGTGAGCCGGGCGTCACTCGTGCGATCGGCTCGTGCTCGGCCCCGAGCGAATAGACGGTGGCGCTTTTTTTCGCCACCTCCACGACGGGCGCAGTGCTCATTGCGGCTCCTTTGCGAGTGCCCGCTCCGGTAGCTGGGCGTCGACCTCTGCGAAGTAATCGACGTCGAGCGGCTGGTCCTTAGCTTCGCGTACCAGAAGGTAGATGACGCCGATCGCGAGCCAGCCAACGACAAGCCATGGCGCCCACTTGAGCGACGGGCCCGGGTTGGGATAGAAGCTCGTGATGACCACCGGGATGAGGATGGCGATGGCGACAACAGGGACCACGTAGTTGCTGAGCCAACTCGCCCCATCGCGGACACGCTGGAAGTAGCGCAGAGCGGCGACGGCGATCAAGATGAACGACACGGCGGCCGAGAAGCCGATGCCAAAGCCCATAAAGGTAAAGGTTGAAGTCGTCGACCACACGAGCGCGGGGATCACCGCAAGCAGGATGGTGAACACGATCATCACCGCGATCGCGATGTGCGGCGTGCGGCGCACCGGAAGCGTGTGGCCCAGTGCATGTGGCAGCGCCCCGGCGCGGCCCATGCCGTAGAGGATGCGCACGATCGCGTTCATGGAGGCGATCGTGTTCGAGAGGATCGAGAAGACGATCAGCAACTCGAGCCCGCTGACCCATCCAGGGCCAATTCGTTCGCGGACCATCGCGAACCAGGGCGTTCCCTTCGACGCGAAGAGGTCATTCAGCCGCCCGATCCCATCGCTTCCAAAGCTCAGTACCAAGGCGAAGGTCGCCAGGAAGAGCACCGTGCCAACCAGTCCCAGCGAGAAGATGATCGCCTGCGAGACCTGTCGCGGATTCTCAGTCTCTTCCCCGAGAACGAACGACTGTTCGAAGCCCAGGAAGATCACAGTTCCGAACGCGATGGCGAGCGCCAGGCCCGTGAAGTTGCCAGGTGCATTGCTCGGCGAGAGTGGCTCCAGCGTGAAGGAACCGTCACCGACGATCTTGACGGTGATGATCAACGAGATCAGCACCAGGAACGCATCGCAGATCAGTGCCAGGGCGAGGTCGACTCGCACCGACAGCTTGATGCCGATCAGCGCGAGCGCGCCCACGATCGCGGTGCCGATGAGCGTCCACACCCACCAGACGACCTCGAGCCCCAGCGCGTCCTTGAAGCCGGTTTCGGCATAGGTCCCCAGCCCGAGCAGCAGCCACGGGACGAACAGCGCGAAGTAGGAGAACGACAGCCACGCGGCCAGAAACCCGATCCGTTCGCCCAAGCCGTGGCTGATGTAAGGCATCGCCGGGCACAGCGCCCTCGACATGAATCGGGCCGGTCAGCGGGTCACATCTCGACAGGTCCAGGTGCTCCAGGGTCATGCCGGGGCGCAGGTCGTGATCACCGAAGGCGTTGACGGTCTCGACCGTCGCTCTCACCCGGAGCGATGCGCTCTATAAGACCTCGTGCTCAGACCAATACGTGTAGACCGGAGACCCGCAGCGAATGCGGCGAATGGTGGGTGCCCGGTTCATGGGCCCATTATCTCTTGCCGGTACCCCGGAGCGCAACACCGATCCGAGACGACGCGGGCCAATCAGCGCGATCTTGATGTGCAAGCAGTGCAAGCGCCACGGCTCTCAGGTGCCGCAATCCCGAGCCACTGGGCTTGGCCTTCGAGGTCCTCGCGGTGGCGCTGGGCGTGGCGCTCGCCTCGCTGCTGGAGGGAATCGAGGCGAGCGACGAGCTGCTCGAGGGCGACGTGGTGGACGATCTGGCGGGGCTCGACGAGCGCGAGATTGACCTGCTGGCGATCCTGCGCGCCGCCGGCCCTCTCGTGGTGGTGCCGCGCTCGGCCGCCTGACCCGGCGATTTGACGATCTCGGCGTCGGTTGCCATGCCCCTGACACTCGCTTCCGACGATGTTGCGCTGGCGCCTCCCGATCCAAAACGGTGTTGCTGGCCCGCCTGCGCGCCCGCGAGCGCGGCGTCGGCCAGCAGCCGGGAGTTGCCGTCCCGGCGTAGGCCCGAACTGATGACGAGGACCTGCATGGCGCGGGAGCGTAGCCCGACGCGCACCGGTGTGCGTGACCCTCAGTCACGCCGCGGGGGCACGGCGTCGGCGAGCCGGCCGTCGGCCTTGTCGGTCAGAGCCCAGACCGCGTCGATGGCGCCGGGCTGCTGGTCCGAGACCTCGAGGCGGAACTGCAGGAGGTCGCCGCGGTACTCGACGCGCGCGACCTCGAACGGGCGCGCCCCGTCGGCGGTGTGGCGAAGCTCCGTGCAGAGGACGAGAAAGACCGCCGAGCGGTGCGGGATCCCGAAGCGGTCGGCCTCGAACTGGCCGCACTGGCTCGTCTCGATCGACAGCGTGGAGCTTTCGAGCACGACGCCGTGGTCGGCCAGCACCAGACCGCCGGCCAGGCTCGGGCTCGCCTGGGCCGCATCCTCCAGCCAGCCCACGTCCTCGGCGCGGAAGAAGGAGTACGTGATGGCCAGCGGGACGCCGCGCACGGACAGCGCGGTGGCCAGCCGCAGCACCCGCTCGCGCTCGTCGACGCCGAGTTGGCGGCGGATGAACGGCTCGACGCGCGCCGTCCGGACGTCGAGGACGTCGATCACGACATCGGGGGTGCGCGGGACGATGAGCTGGCGCGACAGTCCGCCGGCGCGGGTGTCGAGCTTGGGTTCGGCGACGAACGTGCCACGACCCTGCACGCGGATGACCTGGCGGTCGTCCTGGAGGATGGCCAGCGCCTGGCGCACGACGACGCGGCTGACGCCGTAGCGGCGCGCGAGCTCCGGCTCGGAGGGCAGCATGTCCCCCGGTCGCCACGTACCGGACTCGATGTGCTCCTTGAGGCTCTCCTGCAGCTGGTAGTACAGGGGCACGAAGCTCGACCGGTCAAGGACGTCGGCGCCGGTCGCATTGCGGCTGCTGACAGGCCCCCGCGGCATGTCATGACTATAGGACAACCTGTTCCCCGCCGAGCAGACAACTGCTCCCGGCACCGATGAACCTACCGTTTCACCGCAGCCCACAGCCGCTTGACAGGCGATACGACGACGCGGTATTCACCCCTTCGACTTGTCCTAACAAGCGGATGACTCGCCCACGGTCGGCGGTCGGGCCGCACGAGCGAAGGAGCGACGTCATGGGGATGTTCCACAGCCACGGCAAGGGCCACGACCACCCCCCATTCGACCGCGAGCGTCTGCGCGGCACGCAGAGCATGCGCCGGCTCGCCGACATCCCCGACCACCGGACGCGCGAGCAGCTCGAGCGGGGGATCGACCTCGGCCTCGAGGCCGCGCCGTCGGTGCAGGACCGCACGATCTCGCTCTTCTCGCGCGGCCAGCAGCCCGCCTTCGCCGGCATCAACACCTTCCTCAAGGCCGAGTACTGCGAGAACATCCGCGACGTCGGCAGGTACGACGTCGCGATCATCGGCGCGCCGTTCGACATGGGGACGACCTACCGTGCCGGTTGCCGCTTCGGTCCCCAGGCCGTGCGGCGGATCTCGGCGCTCTACGACTCCTACAACGCCGACATGGGGGTCGACCTCTACGAGGAGCTCAACCTCTGCGACGCCGGCGACATCTTCGTCATCCCGGCGAACATCGAGAAGTCCTTCGACCAGATCGACGGCGCCGTGTCCTACGTGCACGGGCAGGGCGTCTTCCCGGTCGTCATCGGTGGCGACCATTCGATCGGCTATCCCGACGTGCGCGCCATCGCGCCCCACATCGAGGGCCGCGTGGGGATCATCCACCTGGATCGCCACATCGACATGCAGGAGCGGGACATGGACGAGCGGATGCACACGACGCCGTGGTTCCACTCGACGAACATCCCGAACGCGCCGGCGAGCAACCTCGTCCAGATGGGGATCGGCGGGTGGTACGGCTCGCGGCCGGGCATGAAGGTCGCGCGCGAGCGCCGCAGCACGGTCATCACGATCTCCGATGTCGAGGAGCTCGGCGTCGAGCACGCGGTCGAGATCGCGCTGGAGTGCGCGTGGAAGGACGCCGAGGCGGTCTTCCTGTCCTTCGACATCGACTCGATCGATGCCGGCTTCGTCCCGGGCACCGGCTCCCCGGAGCCCGGCGGGCTGCTGCCGCGCGAGGCGCTCAAGGCGCTGCGCATGGTTGCCCGCGAGGGGATCTGCGGCATGGAGGTCGTCGAGATCGCGCCGCCCTACGACGTCTCCGACATGACTGCGCAGCTCGGCTGCCGGGCGATCATGGACGTCCTCGGGACGATGGTCGAGGAAGGCCACCTGGGCGGCCGCCCGAAGGGTGAGCGCGAGCGCGAAGAGCAGCAGCGGGCCGAACGGCGGCGCGCCGACGAGTCCGCGGGCGAGGCCTCCTGACGCGCGCGCCGCGACGAGAGGCATCGCATCGACCTCGAGCTCCTTTCCTGGCCGTTCGAGCAGGCCGACGCGTGGATCGCGACGCTGCTCAGCGGCTCCCCCCTGCCCGGGGCGCTGCTGTTCGCCGCCGCGCTCGGGCTGCGCCACGCGACGGACCCCGACCATCTGATCGCCGTGACGTCGCTCGCCGCGGCCCGCGATGGCGACACGCGCGCCGGCGCGCGGATCGGCTTGTGGTGGGGCGTCGGGCACGCGGCCGTCCTACTCGTCGTCGGACTTCCGCTCATCGCCCTTCAGGCCGCCCTCCCCGCGTGGCTGGAAGCGACCGCGGAGACCCTCATCGGCGCGGTCATCGCCGCGCTCGCGCTGCGGGTGCTGTGGCGATGGTCGCGCGGGGCCTACCGTGTGGCGCCCCACCGTCATCCACCCGCGGCGGCGCACCGCACGACGCCGCAGGCGCTCGGGATCGGGGCGCTGCACGGGCTGGCGGGTACGGGGAGCGTCGTCGTGCTGCTCATCGCCGCGCTTCCCACGCCGGGCCAGGCGCTTGTCGCCCTGACGGTGTTCGCCCCCGTATCCGTCGCGTCCATGACCGCGTGCACGGCGGCCTTCAGCTGGCTGCTCACGCGCCGCGGAGGGGCGGGCGCGCTGCACCACATCCTCGTCCCGACCATGGGAGTGTTCGGCGTCGTGTTCGGGGTGTGGTACGCCGGGCTGGCCTGAGCGCGCAGCGGCGGGCTCGTCGGTGACTCAGCGCACG
>Ga0136612_10000421_pt1 | contig 15003 bp, 12 predicted proteins | sample AntDryUQ224A2306_2_FD_106644 | JGI IMG/M metagenome (GOLD analysis project Ga0136612, IMG submission 106644) | Polar desert sand microbial communities from Dry Valleys, Antarctica - metaG UQ224A (23.06) | ecosystem: Environmental > Terrestrial > Soil > Desert | place: Antarctica: Dry Valley... | reverse complement strand
TCGTTCGGCTCCTCGAGATTTCAGTTCGTCAAAGAGCCGAGGATCGCCCTGGTGAGCGGGGCCGGTACTGGAGCGAGCGCATTCGGCTCTCTCTGGTACACGCTCGACATCGACACGCCGATCCCGCACACGGTCATCCGGAGCGACCGGTTCGATGGGATCGACCTGAACCGATTCAACGTGATCGTCATGCCGGATGGCGAAGGTTACAGCGATGCCTGGAAGAAATCGACGGTAGAGAAGTTGACGGCGTGGGTCCGCAATGGCGGAACCATCGTGGCCGTGAAAGGCGCCGCGCAGTTTCTTCGCTCGAAGGATGTCGAGCTCTCGAAGGTCAAGGAGTGGAGCTCGCCCAAGAAAAAAGATGATGAACCTGTCACAGACGCCCGCTACAACGATTTCCGCATCTCAGGGGCTGCCCTTCGGACGCGAATGAATGGGCGCAGCTATCTGACTTTCGGGATGACGAGGCCACCGGCTGTCGTGATCGACGGATCGAGGGCGCTACTTGCACTCCCCCACCGTGTCGACAATGTCATTACCGTCGAGGATGTGAACCCTGTGGTATCGGGATTCACATACCCGGAGTCTGTGGAGAGGATCAAGGGATCGCTCTATCTATCGGACGAGAAGGTGGGCCGAGGAAGCGTCGTCACGATCGCGGACGAGCCGCACTTTCGTCTCTTCTGGCGCGGGACGCTCCCAGTATTTCTGAATGCCGTGCTGTACTCGCCGTCCTTCAGATGATGAATGTAGGACAGACACTCTTGTCTGTCGCCTGTGGCCTCAGTCGGCGCGATCGTTGTAGGACCGACAGACAAGAGTGTCTGTCCTACATTCGCCTGTGGCCTCGGTCGGCGCGATCGTTGTAGGACCGACAGACAAGAGTGTCTGTCATATTCGCCCGTGTCACGGCTGGCGTGATCGTTGTAACTCCTCAGTCAGATGTTTCGTCGACCTCCAGCAGTGGCGGGGATGTTCTACGAAGGCGATCCGGCACGACTCCGGCGTCAGGTGGAATCGTGCATGCCAAAGTCCGCTGCGACCCACCGGAAAACCTTCATCGCTGCAGTCGTTCCGCATGCAGGCCTCATGTACAGCGGCGCTGTGGCGGGCGCTTTGTACGAGACCGCCCTGATCCCGCCACGGCTGATCATCCTCTGCCCCAATCACACAGGGGTCGGTCAACCCGCCGCGATCAACCTCGAGGGGAGCTGGGCAACACCACTGGGTGAGCTCGAGATCGACGCGGCCCTGGCTCGCGACCTCGCAGTAGCGATACCGAGCCTGGTCGACGATCACCTCGCGCACGCACGCGAACACTCACTGGAGGTTCAACTTCCCTTCCTTCAGCTGCTATCTCCAGCGACTGCGTTCGTTCCGATCTGTCTCAGTCTCCCCCGCTACGAAGACTGCAGGGATCTGGGCGAGGCAATCGCAGCCGTACTAGCGAAGGATCCGCAGGGCGAGATCGGGATTCTGGCCAGCTCAGACCTCAATCACTACGAGAACCAGCAGACGACGATGCACAAGGACGGACTGGCGATCGACCGCATTCTCGATCTCGATCACCAGGGACTGTGGAACACGGTCCGTAAAGAGGGGATCTCGATGTGCGGCATCGTTCCTACGACTGTGATGCTCGTTGCGGCGAAACGTCTTGGTGCGACGCGCGCCGAGCTGGTGCGACATGCGACTTCCGGGGATGTGAACGGAGACTACAATGCAGTGGTCGGATACGCATCCATTTTGATTTCCTGAGCAGGGCTTGCTTCACATTCAGTCGAACCCATCCCTCGATCCATGAGCTAAGGGGGTTCTCACCGCATGAACATCGTCTTTGTCTCCGCCGAAGTGTCTCCCTTTGCCAAAACCGGAGGATTGGGGGATGTGTGCGGTGCGCTGCCTCGGGCACTCTCGCGCCTGGGTCATCAGGTGACAGTCTTCACTCCGCTCCACAGGGCAGCAGAGCGCTACTGCGAGGCCAATGGAATCGAGCTGGTACCGGCAGGCGATTCATTCGCTCTGCGCTGGGCCGACTGGACGATTATCACGCGCCTCTTCCGTGCGTATCTCCCCGGATCTGAAGTGCCCGTCGTTTTTGTTGCGGCCGGCGAGTTGTTCGACCGTGATGCAATTTACTCGCCGAGGTCGGACGGGTTCGACGACAACGTCTTCCGATTCACGGTGTTCTCTCGCGCGGTCATAAGAGCGTGCGAACTGCTCGACATCACGCCCGATATCGTTCACGCGCACGACTGGCATGCGGCCCTCCTTCCGGTGTATCTGCACTCCGGACTTCGTGGCGACCTCCATTTCTCGCGTGCCTCGTCCGTATTCACGATTCACAACTTGAATTACCAGGGAAGTGCACCGGCCGGCGAGTTCAGTCATCTGGGACTCTGGTCCACGTACTGGGCGAGCAGCGCGCTCGAGTACTACGGTAGGCTCAACATGATGAAGGGAGGGATTGTCTTTGCCGATCAGGTGACGACCGTCTCGCCCAACTACGCGAAGGAAGTTCAGCACCCCCACTTCGGGGCGGGTCTCGATGGGTTGCTCCGGGACCGTTCGTCGAAGTTCACCGGGATTTTGAACGGGATCGACGTAGAGGAGTGGAATCCGGCAACAGACCAGCAACTGGCGGCGAATTTCTCACTCGGGAGAATGCACGGGAAGACCATTTCGAAACGAATGATCAGCAAGGAAGCCGGGATCAAGCCTCGCCCCAGGACTCCGCTGCTTGCCATCGTGTCGCGCTTTGTTGAACAGAAAGGTCTGGACATGGTCGTGGCCATAGGCGAGCGACTGATTGCTGCCGGCTCTCAACTTCTGGTTCTGGGGACAGGAGATCGCGACGTCGAGGAGGGTTTTCGCTCGCTGGCTGCACGCCATTCCTCCGAATGTCATTTATGGCTCGGCTTTGACGAGGGTCTCGCGCATCGGATCTACGCTGGAGCGGACATTCTGCTCATGCCTTCGCGCTATGAGCCGTGTGGCCTGAATCAGATGTACGCGCTTCATTACGGGACCCTGCCGGTCGTGCGACTGACCGGTGGTCTGGCGGATACGGTGACCCCATTTGATGGGGTCAATCGCGACCGTGCCAATGGATTCGGCTTCTACTCGACCGACCCGCAGGAGCTCTACTTCGCGACCTGGATTGCGATGATGAATTACCGCGACACGAAACTCTGGAAGTCGCTGCAGGAGAAAGGAATGTCGACCGATTTTTCCTGGGATGCCTCAGCGCTCGAGTACGAGAAAGTCTATCGACTTGCGGCCGCGAGAGGGTGACCCGTGTAGCGCAGGCGTCCCGCCTGCCTTGTATCGGCGTCCATCCGCGCTGTTATTCCGAACGGCAAAGGCAGGCGGGACGCCTGCGCTGCACGAGGGCTGGGAGGAATGGAAGTTAGCGGCCCAAAAGTTTCAGCAGGTCGGTCAACTCGCCACGCACGCGCTCGAGGGTCTTCCGAAGGCGATCATCATTCGGCGATGGGACCGACTCTGACACGCTCGGCGTCTGCTGAACCGCGACCGGAGCGGCTTCGACACCCCCGCTCCTGAGCTCGGCATCGAGCTTCTTTTTGGCGCCGGCAATCGTGAACCCTTCCGAGTAGAGAAGCTGCTTGATCCGGAGGACCACATCGACCTCTCGCTGCGAATAGAGCCGCTGCCCGCCCCCGCTCTTGTTCGGTGCCAGTGGAGGAAACTCCGTCTCCCAATAGCGAAGGACATAAGGCTGGACCTCCGCCATCCGGCAGACTTCGCCAATCTTGTAGCTCTTTTTTTCCTGAGGTTCAGGCGACATCCGGGGAAATTATACGTCGCGAACCGTCGCCACCTCTCGATCCACCCGGACGCTGAGCCCTCGCGGAGCCCTCGCGCGAGCAACGGCGGCCGCAAGCAGCAGGATCGTGGTGATCGAGATCCACACGCCCGCGGAAAAGGATCGCGGACGATAGGCAAGCCGGATGTCAGATTTTCCAGGAGGAACCAGGAAGCCGATGAAAAGGTCATTGATCTCGATCATCTTGATTGCTTCCGATCCGTTCCTGCGAATCCGCCAGCCCGGGTACGTCGGTACGCTCGAAGCAATGAGTGTCCAGCGCGGGGCATCGATGGCCAGCTCATACTCACTTGCGCGAGCCTGCTTCACTCGCACAGAGGCCAGTTTCCGTCCTGGCGTTTGATCGTTGAGTACGTCGGGCCGGATCGTATGGAACAGCGCATCAGGAAACCGCTTCACGAGCACGGTCTTGTGCCAGTCGCGGTTGGTCATGATCCCGTCCATTCGCTTCACATCATCGAACTCGTTGATCACGTGGTCAGCCGCAAAGAACCTCGGGACGACTTCGAGGTTCTCGAAGACCTTTCCATCCCTGCCTTCATAAACCTGTCGCATTCGAGGGCTGCTGTAGTTCTCCCGCGAGCTCGTGAGAAGAAAGCGGACATTCATATAGTCCAGGAATGGATGATCGAACCTGGTGAGCATCCCGAAGTATTCTTCGCTGCTGTATCCGGTTAGAACTCGAAGAGCTCCGAGGAATCGACCATGAGCCATGGGATCGTGGGCACGGACATCTTCGAGGCCGTAGATCGCCGAGACATTTGGAAAGAACGTTGCCCCGCTTCCTGCAATCCGAAAGGGTGATCCGAGGGCACGGCTCTCGTCACGTTTCTTCTCGAGAAACTGGATCATCGGCGTTCGCGGATAAAAGTCCACCGACGGAATGCTGACGTTCCACGGCAGACCGAAGCTCCAGAGCTCGGCTCCCGTGAGGGCAACCAGAAGTGCCGCAGCGGCGGAAGGGCGGACTCGCGACGAGATTCCGATCAGACCGCAGATGAGAAGAAGCGCGACCGGCAGGATGCTGGTGTTCCTGGAGTGTTCGAAGAAACGACCCTGGGGAGGGCTCGCCAGCAGAAATGCAGCGGCGATGAGAGTCAACCCCACCAGCGATGTCATCACCAGCAGCCACCGCCTCCCTTCGATGATGCCCCGTTCGACGACCAGTCCAGCCATGACTGCCGCGAGCCAGCAGACAACGAGACGAAGTCTTCCGTTCGCAGCAAGAGAGAACAGCGGGAGCTGATGGAAGAGGTCCGATATCAGCGACCACCCCATGGCGATTGCCACTACCAGCGGTGCGAACAGTACGAAGAACGATGCTCTTTCACGCCATGCCCGCCTCAGTATCAGATCGACCAGCAACGCCAGCCAGGCCGAAAACCCGAGGATCCCCGCGGACCCCGATGCGAACTCTGCGATTCCGGGGCCCCATAGATTGCGCTCTCTTCTCGTGCCGAAGAACTGATTCTGATAAAGCGAGACGATTGCGTTCGAGTCCATACGCGTGATCTGAGGGGGCGCGCTTTTGAGTACTTCCATCCGCTTGGAACGCGGCAACGATTCGAGCAGCGGGAGAATGAAAGGAAGGGCGATCAGCACGGCCATCAAACCGGCCGCGATCACTCCGCCGATTCCTCTCGCCACCGTTCTCGTCCGCTCTGCCAGGAGACAGAACAGTACGTAGCCCCCGCTTGCAAAGATGATGTGGGCCGCAGTTTCCGGATGCCCGTTCAGCAGGAGGACGGACATCACCGCGCTGCAGAACGCGATCCGCGCGGCCGTCACCGATTCGAGCAGCAGATCGATCGCATAGAAGGTAGCGGGGAGGAACGCGGCGACCGAGATCATCGGGAAGTGGAGCCAGGTCGTCATGAACGAGCAGAAGCCAAACGCTACCGCCGTCAGAGTTGCAGTCTCCTCCGTGAAACCGCGCCTCCTCATGAAAAGGAACGCGAAGGTGAGCGCGATCAGGATCTTGAGCGCCGCCTCGCAGCCGATGCTCTGAGCCAGTGGCAGGGGGAGGGTGATGAGATGAAGGATTGAAAGCCCTGAGCTCTGGCCATTCGCAAGAAGTGGATATCCCGCGCCCGCGCTTGCGTTCCACAAGGGAGGAGTCAAATCCTTCCAGGACTCACGGACCAGATGCGTCCAGGGCACAACCTGGAGAGGGATGTCGTTGAGCTCGCCGTTTAAAGTCGCGCGTGAATCCGCCCAGGGGGGCAGCGTGAAGATGTAATCGTGCGGACCGCTGACATAAGAGAGAACGAGTGGCTTGAAAAGAAAGAGAAGGACCAGCAGATAAAAGAACGTCGCGATCTTCCAGGGGACCGGCGAGCCGAGACGACGGCTCGCCAGAATTGCCAGGCCATAGATCAGCGCCACGTAGAGAAACGTCAGATTCACCTCGCGCCTTATAGTTCAGCCGCGACGAATCAGCAACGCGGAACGCACCGAGCCGGGCAGCGGCGTTCCCTCTCCCCGGCGGGGAGAGGGAAGCGAGCGAAGCGAAGCAGGGAGAGGGGCGTGAAAATCTCGCGATCCCGTAAAAGCGGCGCGAACTTCGTATCTCTCACGGCCCCTCTCCTGGTCGCTGAGGCGACCACCCTCTCCCCGCCGGGGAGAGGGATTAGCCCCTTCGGGGCCTCGTCCGCGCCCGTGTGTCATCACCAGGGGTTCACGATGTTCCCTTCGGGATGACATCGCGTTCAGCGTTTTCCATCCCTCTCACTCCGTTCCTTTCCATCGGTTGTGCATCCAGAGCCAGAGCTCCGGATAGCGGAGGATCCATTTCGAGATCGTGTCATTGATCCTCCGTGTGATCGCCTCCACTGTTTTTTCCTCGGCAGAGAGCTCATCGATGACGATGGGCTCATCGAAGGTGACGAGATGGCCGTCCCCGGCAGGAACGCAGAACACGAACAGAATTGGCGAACCGAACCGGAGCGCCAGCTTCGCCGGCGCAGCGGTGGTCCAGGCGGGGCGCCCGAGGAATGGCACGAGGATTCCTTCGTGCGGTCGAACCGCCTGATCGGGGAGCAGAACGACGGTCCGTTTCTTCTCTAGTGCGCGCATGAGCGTCCTTCCCGCACCTTTTCTGTCAACCATTTCGATTCTGGTTCGTTCCCTGGTCTGCGTGAGATCGCGCTCGAGGAGCTCGTTGTCCAGCGGTCGGGCAACGGTGGTGACCCCACCGTCGAGGAGCGACAACAGCTGCCCGCCAAGCTCCCAGCTTCCGAAGTGGGCGGTCACCATCAGGAGCCCGCGATCCATGGCCAGCATCGCCTCGAGAAGCTCCCGATTCACGATCTGACAATGCTCGGTGATCTTCTCGATAGGAAGCGTCTGAGCTCGAAGGTACTCGACTCCCATCCGTCCGAAGTGCTCCCAGCAGGCGCGCACGATGGCTGCGCACTCCTCACGGCTTTTTTCGGGGAAGATTCGCTCGACGTTATCGACCGCCAGCTTCGTTCGTCTGGCGAGCGCCGCAGAAGCTGTTCTGCCGAGGAGCGCGCCCCACTTCCTGACTCGCGCGTCCGAGGCCTTCCCCACTACGGTCGATGCTGCACGGTACATCAGGTACTCGGCGCGCTGCAGAAACCGGCTCTTTTTCGATTTCTGTCTCATGTGCGATGGTCGGAGCCTGGTCGCGATTCGCCGCTGAATCCGGCCACGTCGCGAAATGGCTGAGCGGTTGAGAGAAGTTCGAAGAGTCGCTCGAAGAAAAGCCCGTCAGGCTCGATTGTCATCTCAACTTCAATCCACGCGACTTCCGGATCGCCGATCTTCACGAAGTCTTTCTGCGTGGTCACCGCGAAGTCGGCGCCGTGGAACTGAACGCTTCTCTCGACACGCTCGAGATCATCGACGCTGTAGCGAGTGTGGTCGGGAAACTCCACGACGTCAATAACGGTCGCCCCCAACCGTCTCACACTGTCGAAGAATTGTTGATTGTTGGCCAGACCGCTGAAGGCGACCACGCGCATCCCGTGAAGACGATCGAGCTGGCTCGTCTCCGATCGCCAGTGAAGTGCTCGGGGCTCGAGCTTCGCTCGCATCTCTTCCGGTCCGCCCCTCGTGTCGCGGTCCGAACGAAAAAGGATCAGATCCGCGTCAGACAGCGCCGACTTGCCTTCGCGGCTCCATCTGGCAGAGCTGTCAACCAGTACGACATCGACATCACGATGCAACTGCATGTGCTGGAAGCCATCGTCGAGCATGAAGAGGTCGCACTCGCGGCTCTTCAGGTACTCACTCCCCGCCCGATAGCGGTCGCGTCCCACGATCACGTCCGTTCCTGGCAGTGACTGCGCGAGAAGGACCGGTTCATCTCCATAGCGCGCAGGATCCTGTCCGGTCACTATTGCCCACCCGTCGACGACGGTTCCACGGTAGCCGCGGGTGAGAATCGCGACCTTGTGTCCGCGTCGAATGAGCTCTCTCGCGATGGCGATGGTTACAGGCGTTTTGCCACTTCCTCCCACCGCCAGATTTCCCACGGAGATCACGGGGCGCGGAAGCTTACGAGGCGACAGGCGCCCTCGGCGATAAAGCTCTCGTCGAAGACGGTTGACCATCTGCCAGGCTAGCTCGACAGAGCGCCCGGCGATCACGTCAGGAGCTCCACGATTCGCGCGGCAGTTCGAGCGGCAGCTCCACGGTTGCGAGCGACGGTTGCATAAGAGCGTTGACGCAAACCGTCCCTTAAACGCTCATCCCCAACGATTTCAATGAGCAGATCGACCAACTCGTCAGCCGACGAAACCTGCCTTGCCGCATCGGCGGCGACGAAAGCTGCGGCAATCTCGCGGAAGTTCGACATGTGCTGGCCGAAAACGACCGGCGTCCCGACTGCAGCCGGTTCGATGGGGTTGTGCCCTCCCGAGGGAACGAGACTTCCGCCCACGAACGCAACCGCGGCGTGTCGGTAGAGCGCCGCAAGCTCACCGATCGAGTCGAGGAGGAAGACGGCCGCATCGTCATTTCTGCTCCCGAGACTGCTCCGACGGACATGAGAGAGGCCGTTCGCGCTCAGGAGAGCCGAGACCACCGGAAAGCGCTCGGCTTTTCGCGGCGCAATGATCACGAAGCAACCGGTGGCCTTGATGAGGCGGTGAAGCCCGGGGATGATTTGCTCGTCCTCGCCATCGACCGTAGATCCGAGGATCACCATTCGTCGTCCGTCCGCGAGATCGAGGACGCTCTGTTCGATGGCGAGAGTGGCGTTTCCCGGTTCGAAGTCGAACTTCAGGTTGCCTACGATCTCGACGCGCTCCTCGGGGGCACCGATGGCGATGAGTCGTCTGGCGTCTTCCTCGTCCCGCGCCAGGAACGAGGTATAGAGATCCAGGACCGGACGCAGGATCGTGCGGAATCGCTTGTAACGAGGAAACGAGCGATCCGAGATCCGCGCGTTGACCAGCACCATCCGCACTCCCCTGGCGGTGGACAGTCGCGTCACATTTGGCCAGATCTCCGTCTCCATCGTCGCAAACACCCTGGGCCGGTGATGGTCGAGGAAGCGAGTCACGGAGCGACTGAAGTCGAAGGGAAAGTAGGCGTGAGTTGCCTCGGGAAAAATCCGTTGTGCGATCTCTCTTCCCGTTGACGTCGTGGTGGTGAAGACCAGCCTGAGCTCCGGGAGGGTCTTCCGCAGCTCCGCGACCAGCGGTCGCGCGGCGATGGTCTCTCCGACGGAGACAGCGTGGATCCAGAGGTCATGCGTCGCCGCAGGGGTGCGAAAGCGTCCCATCCGTTCGGCAAAGCTTCCGACGTACTTCCCGCGGAGGAAACCGGTTGCCAGGAACCAGGGAAGAAGTGCGATGAACACGAGGTAGAGAAGCACCTCGTAGAGAAGGAACATGGAGTTGAATCATGGGGGTGGGAAGTTCGAGCGTCAAGCGGGGGAAGAACGTCAGGAGCTGAACGTAGAACGCAGAACGCAGAATGAAGAACGAAGAAAGGGGATCCGGCAAAGTCTTCCTCTTCTACATTCTTCATTCTGCGTTCTGCGTTCTACGTTCAGTTTCTAACCCCGTCGGAACCTATCTTGTAGGAGAATCAGCAGCGGAGAAACCAGAACCTTGAGTACACAACGCGCCGTCCGGCGCGAGAAAGCCATCGCCATCGGAGTCATCCTTCCCGAAGTCACGCGGTCCGTCGTGGAGGAGCATCTCGAAGAGCTCGCAAAGCTGATCGAGAGCGCCGGCGGAGAGGTCGGATCAACGCTGATTGCAAAGCGCAACGGGCCTGACCCCGCGACCTACGTCGGATCGGGGAAGGCGGAAGAGATCGCCGCGATGGTGACCGAGTCAGGAGTGAGGCTGGTCGTGTTTGACGACGATCTTTCTCCGGCCCAGACACGGAATCTCGAGAAGATCATCCCCGCCAAGGTGATGGACCGGAGCGGTCTCATTCTCGATATCTTCGCCCGCCGGGCCAGAAGCCGTGAGTCGAAAACCCAGGTCGAGCTTGCGCAGATGAGCTACCTCCTTCCGCGACTCACCCGTCAGTGGTCCCACCTTTCCCGTCAGGCCGGAGGGATCGGAACAAGAGGCGTCGGCGAGACCCAGCTGGAGTCCGATCGCCGGGTCGTTCGGGAGAGGATCAGCCGGCTCAAAGATGATCTGAAAAAGATCGAGCGAACTCGTGAGACGCAGCGACAGGGACGGAGAGGGGCATTTACCGTCGCGCTGGTCGGCTACACCAACGCCGGGAAGTCGACTCTGTTCAATCAACTCACGAGCGGTGACGCCGAGGCGGTCGACCGGCTGTTCGCGACTCTCGACTCCCGGTTGCATAAGATCAGGTTCGAGATGCCGCGCGAGACGGTCATCATCGATACGGTCGGATTCATTCGGAAGCTGCCCCACCATCTCGTCGCCTCCTTCCGTTCGACGATGGAGGAGGCCGTCTCCGCGGACCTTGCCCTCCACGTGATCGACGCGAGCCATCCGCAGTTCGAAGACCAGAGGATCGTCGGTGAGCAGGTTCTGGAAAGCCTCGGCGTTGTCCCCGCGAACATCATCGAGGTCTACAACAAGGTCGACCGAATCGAGGAAGGGATCCCCTCGAATGTGCGGAAGAAAAACGCGGTGTCGGTATCGGCGTTGACCGGAGCCGGGATCTCGACCCTGGTCGGTCTCATTCGGGAAAGGGAGCTTGCGGGAGGAGAGATGCTCACGCTGGAGATCCCTCTCCAGGAGTCGAAGCTTCTGGCGCGACTTCACGAAGTCGGAGAGATTTTCGAGAAGAGCATGACCGACGAGGTGACGCGCGTGACCGCGTGGATCCCCTCCGACGCCGTTCACCAGTTCGACGCCTGGGCAGTCCCCGGCGCCGAAGCAAAACGACCTGCGTAACGCGGGGTGTGGGTGGCGGCAACGCGGGAAAGGGTGGGTGTGGCTCCCCTCTCCCCGCGGGAGAGGGTGCCGCGTCGAGCGGCGGGTGAGGGTCCCTCTCCAGCGCGATCAGCTTTCATTGACGCGATCAGCCGACCAGACTCCGCAAACTTCGTACTCGATCGCACGTTCGCGACTCGATCCACCACTTCGATCTCGTGAGCCTCATCACACTCCACAAGCCATCGCAAACCAACATCACGAAGCCATCTCGTGCACCAGACCCTCACCCGCCGCTCGACGCGGCACCCTCTCCCGCGGGGAGAGGGGAGCGGGCGTTGCGCGCTCATCGAAATCTACACAAAAACTTTCGTTGACTCCTTCGGAATGTACTCTACTATTTTGTGTTGCATGCGTGACTGCTCAGACTTCTGGGCATCAGCGATTTTGCAGAGCCCTTTATGCGTCAGGTGAAAGACATCGTTTGCAGTCCACTCATCACGGATCGACGTGAAACGGCCGACCATTGTCCAGGCCCCTCGCTGATCCGGCTGCGTAAGATCCCCAGTTGAATCTGGGAAAGGAACCAGAGCCATGAGCTCCGTGCACGTCACAGAATCAGAAGAACCTCCGTCTAGAAGCGCTGCCGACCCCGAGTCGATATCCACACCCCTCCTCCCCCCGCAGCAGCTTCGCAAAAATCACCTCGACGTTTACTACGCGAACAAGGCACGTCTTTACCCCGACGTGACGGACGAGCAGTGGAATGACTGGCGTTGGCAGCAGAAGAACCGCGTTGGCGATCTCGATGACATCGCACGCCTCTTCAGCCTCGACGAATTCACTGTTGCGCGACTCAGAGATGTTTACGAGCTCTATCGCACCGCAATCACCCCGTACTACCTCTGTCTCATCGACTTCGACAATCCCGTCGATCCGTTGAGGCTGCAAGCGGTTCCTATCTCCGAGGAGATGGTCAACCCCGGCGAGCTGGTCTGGGATCCGCTCGATGAAGAGGGCGACTCACCCGTTACCGGAATCGTTCATCGTTACCCGGACCGCTGCCTTTTCCTGGTCACGTCGTATTGCCCGCTCTACTGCCGCTACTGCACGAGAAAGCGCAAGTGGGTCGACGAGGATGGAACGACCGGCCAGCGCAAGGTCGAGAAGATGATCGAGTACGTCGCCGCGCATCCCGAGATTCGCGACGTCATCGTATCGGGCGGCGACCCGCTCTCCCTTTCGCTCAATTACCTCGAGAAGATTCTCTCCGGCCTTCGCGCCATTCCCCATGTCGAGATCATTCGATTCGGCTCGCGCGTCCCTGTGTTTCTGCCGCAGAGAATCGACAAGCCGCTCACCGATCTGCTCGAGAAATATCACCCGATCTGGATCAACACGCATTTCAACCACCCCAACGAGATCACTCCGGAATCGGCGGCCGCCTGCGATCGCCTCATCCGCGCCGGTGTACCGATGAACAATCAGGCCGTCCTGCTAAAGGGCGTCAACAACTGTCCATACATCATGCGCGACCTGGTACAGGGCCTCATGAAGATCCGCGTTCGACCGTACTACCTCTACCTTTGCGATCAGGTGATGGGGGCCGAACATTTCCGGACCTCGATCGGTGAAGGGATCGAGATCATGGAGTTCCTACGCGGCCACACGTCGGGTCTGGCGATCCCTCAGTTCGTGATGGATGCTCCTGGAGGGGGCGGCAAAGTGCCGCTGATGCCAAATTACATCCTTGGGAACTACGGAGATTCGGTCGTGTACCGCAACTTTGAAGGTGTCATCGGACGTTACGACGACATTGCCCGCGAACCTCATCACTGCGATCGCTGTTCGGATCGCGAGCAGAAGAGCGAACGCGGCATTGCCAAACTTCTGAACCGGACCGCCGATCACTTCGAGCCCGTCGCGGTAAAAGACGGACCTCGAAGCGTCAACGTCTGATGAGTTACGAGCTGTCGGAAACGGCACAACGCGAGGCGTTGTGCCGTTTCCTTTGAACCGCATGTCGAACGAAGCTCACAACGCCCTTCGCCGGGCCTACGAGCAATGGAAGCTCGGAAAGTTTCCGCGCGCCGGCGAGCTCGATGTCGAAGGAGCGAATGTCGATCTCGCTCATGACGACAGTCATGTGGCCGGGCTGTGCGCACGTTTTCTCGAGAGCGGCTCGATCGATCCGCACCTCGTCATTCAACTCAACTCGTCGATCGATGAGAGACTTTCGCGGGCAGCTCGGAGATATCCGGACGCGGCTGCTGAGATCGGAGCTCTTCGCGCCTACCGCGACAAGGTCGCAAAACTCGCCGAGCTGCTGAGCAAAGCTGCAGGCGTTCCCGTCGTCGGACTCGACTGATGATCGAGCCGAATCGGCGTTTGAAACTCGGAATTACGTTCAACCTGAAATCGGACGTCACCCCCAGGAGCGGTGAACCTGACGACCGGTACGAAGAGTTCGATTCCGAGGAGACAATCTCTTCGATCGAAGGGGCACTTCGCTACCACGGGCATGACGTAATCCGTCTGGGATGGGGAGCACCAATGCTCGAGCGAATCTTCGAGATCCGGCGCAGCGGAGGGCGACTGGATGGGGTGTTCAATCTTGCCGAAGGGGTCGGCGGGCGAGGACGTGAGTCGCAGGTTCCCGCCTGCCTGGAGATGCTGGGCATTCCCTTCACAGGCTCCGACGCGCTGACGCTCGCGCTGGCACTCGACAAATCGATGGCGAAACGAATTGCATCGAGTCATGGAATCAGGACCGCCCCGTTTCGAGTCGTCTCCGCTCTGTCGGAGCTCGAGCATCTCGACCTCGCCTATCCGCTGTTCGTCAAACCGGCGCTCGAAGGTTCCTCGATGGGAATCACAGACCAGTCTCTTTGTCACGACCGCGCGGCGATCGAAGAGCGCGTTCCTCGCATGCTTTCGGACTACGGACCCGTTCTGGTTGAGGAGTTTCTCCCGGGTGACGAGTTCACGGTCGGAATCGTCGGCAATGGAAGCGAGGCCCGGGTTCTCGGAACCATGCAGGTCACCCCACGGAAGAGGAACCCTGCTTTTGTTTACTCGCTCGAGATGAAGCGGAACTTCCGGGATCTGATCGAGTACATCATCCCACCGGCAATCGACTGCCGAGCACTTGCGGATGTCGAAAACCTCGCGCTCGACGCATTTCGGGTCTTCGGCTGTCGCGACGTCACCAGAGTCGATATCCGCAATGATCGCGAAGGGCGTCCCAGCTTCATAGAGATGAATCCCCTGCCCGGAATGAATCCTTCGAGCAGCGATCTCATTATTCTGTCTCTTGGATACGGCCTCAGCTACGAAGATGTCATTGGCGCCGTGGTCGGCGCCGCCGGGAAGCGCTGGCGCGAAACCGAAGTGCTGCGCGATTCCTCATGAGAGTGCTCGTAGCCTGGAACAACGACTCTTCGCTCAAGAGTGGCCTCAGCGAGATCGAGATGATCGGCGAAGACGAGGTGGCGGAATCTGCCGCTGAAATCGCAACGCAGCTTTCTGAAAAACATGACTGCAAACTGTTACCTGTCGGGAAATCGCTTGAAGAAGCGATCCGGGAGATCCAGTCCTTTGAGCCGGCGATCGTGTTCAACCTCTGTGAGGGCCTTCTGGGGCGAACAGACTGGGAAAGTCATTTCACGCTTCTACTGGAAATGCTCGACATACCATTTACCGGCTGTACCTCAGTACCGCTCGCGCTCTGTCTCGATAAGGGACTGATCAAGCGACTCCTGCTGGCAGACGGCATCCGGACCCCGGCTGGCTTTGCATTCGGCCCGCACGATT
>Ga0136612_10000420_pt1 | contig 15014 bp, 18 predicted proteins | sample AntDryUQ224A2306_2_FD_106644 | JGI IMG/M metagenome (GOLD analysis project Ga0136612, IMG submission 106644) | Polar desert sand microbial communities from Dry Valleys, Antarctica - metaG UQ224A (23.06) | ecosystem: Environmental > Terrestrial > Soil > Desert | place: Antarctica: Dry Valley... | reverse complement strand
GTCGACGACCCGCAGCTTTGCCGGCTTCACCGAAGGTGCGCGATGGTCGCTGGTGTGGCCGACATCCTCGCGACTCGCTGCTGGGATGGGGCGTCCGGCGGCAGGAGCCGCACCGTCGGACGCCCGGCGATTCATCGCCGAGCAGTGGCGCGAGGTGCTGCCGCATGAGCTCGGACATGTCATGTTCGGGGCGTGGCTCTTTTCACCAGGCCGAGAGATGGCGGGCGAGTATGGCACGTACATGCCCGACTGGGTGGACGAGGCCGTGGCGGTCTCCATGGAGCCCGACACCATTCGGGACGTTCGCCTCGCCCAGGCCCGTGAATTCCTTCCCCTGCCCGGTCTCACCGAGGTGCTTGCCTTTCGCCACCCACTCCGGGGCAACCGCGATGAGGCATTCTCGACGCGGGTGGTGTCGTCGCCCGTGGGCGTGAGCAGGATCTCCACGCGCGTGGGGTGGCCGACGGCCAGCGTGAGCCCCGCGCCCGTGATGCGCCGCCACCGGAACACGAACCGCCTGTTCGGCTCGATCTGCTCCACGAGACCTCGGTTGGTCGATCGATCGGGCCAACGAACCAGCATGGGACGACCGGGGCGCGGGTCGAGCTCGACCTCGCCACCCAGCCACGTCTCGAGACCATCGGCGGTCGAGACCGCCGACCACAGCTGATCGATCGGCGCCCGGATCGTGACTGAGCGATCGATCCTAGGCTGAGTGTTGCGGTCTTCGCTCACGTCGCTCCTTCCCGCCGACCGGCCGGCATCAGATGTGGTTGGCAACCCGGCGGTTGCCACGAGGTCGGAGCTCGGGGTACGGTCTTGATGGCAACCGAACGGTTGCATACTAACGCGAAGGAGGCTCACCATGTCGAGTGGATCGCCAGGCCGGCCGCAGCAATCGTTCACCCCGGGTTCGCCATCGTCCTTTTCGTTCCAGACTCTGGTGCCGAGCGTGGTGGAACCGTCGGATCGTGGCGAGCGTGTGTTCGACATCTACTCCCGGTTGCTGCGTGAGCGCATCGTGTTCCTGGGCACCCCGATCGACGACAACGTGGCGAACCTGGTCGTGGCCCAGTTGTTGTTCCTGCAGTCGGAAGACCCCGGCAAGGAGATCGCGATGTATATCAACTCTCCGGGCGGGTCGACCACGGCGATGTTCGCGATCCACGACACCATGCAGTTCCTCGGCACGCCGGTCGCGACCTACTGCGTGGGTCAAGCGGCAAGTGCCGGGGCCTTCCTGCTCGCGACAGGCTCCGCTGGGAGACGGTTCGCGCTGCCGAACTCTCGCGTACTGCTGCACCAACCACACGGCGGCATGGAAGGGCAATCGGCCGACCTCGAGATCCACGCGCGCGAGATCGTGCGCATGCGTCGGCGGGCCGACGAGATCCTCGCCGAGCACACGGGACAGCCTGTCGAGAAGGTCAGCGCCGACACCGACCGTGACTTCATCCTCACGCCCGAGGAAGCGAAGTCGTACGGCGTGGTCGACCACGTCGTCTCGAGCGTGCCGTCGTTGCGTCCGCTCGCCGAGGCAGGCGCAGCGGCGCTGAGAGCGGGCACATCGCCGGACTCCAGCCTTCCCGCCAAAGGCCGCCCCGAGCCACCCACTCGGTGAAGGCAGGCCCCGCGGGGGAAGAGACCGTCCCCGCAAGCGCGCGGAAGGCGGGGCGTTCAGGGTGCCATCAGCTTGATTCAGTTGCTCTTCAGCCGTCGCCGTAGACGATCGCGCGTGTCCTTGAGGACCGGCCCGGTCCTCGCGACGGAAGGAGGAGCTCCATGCATCGACGAGCCAAGGCGTTGGCGGGGGTGGCCGCTCTGGCACTCATCGTGGGGGCCACCGGTCTCGCGGCAAGCGCGGGCGACGGCCTCTCCCTGGGTGCGAAGCCGAAACAGGGCACCGCCGCCCGCCTCCCCGAGGCGTGCGCGGCGAGCGCTGGGTCGCGCACGACGGAGATCGCGACAGCGAAACTGATCATCGAGTACAACTTCACCGACCAGGACATAGGCGTGCACGGTGCGTTCGATGACGATGGTTGGAAGGCGCTGTGCGTGTTCGATCCCACGGGTCGAGCGGTGCTCGTCGTCGGCCCCCGGGGGCAACTGCGCGACCTGACGATGGCCGGGATCTTCTTCGAATCGAGGGAACCCCCGAGCTCGGAGTTCTCGTTCGCGGACCTGCGGGGCGCATTCCCCGAAGGCGAGTACGCGGTCAGGGGCGAGACGTTCGACGGGAAGTCCCTGGTCGGCAGCGCCACCTTCACGCACGATGTGCCCACGCCTCCGAAGATCACATCGCCCGAGATCGCTGACGAGCCGGAGGCCGCCACGAAGCACCCGGTGTCCCGAGACGACCTGGTGGTCAGGTGGGATCGCGTGAGGAAGACCGTGGACGGCACGCCGGTCGACATCACCGGGTACGAGGTGGTCGTCACGAAGGAAGTCGAGGACGATCCCAACGGATTCTCCCGGCCGACCTATGACGTGCACGTCCCGCCGAACGTGACGAGCCTTCCGGTGCCGAAGCGATTCCTCGAAGCAGGCACCGTGTACGAGCTGGAGGTGCTGGCGCTCGAGGTGAGCGGGAACCAAACCATCAGCGTCGGTTTCTTCCAGACCGCCTGATGGCTCGCGACGCAACCAGATGAGGGTCACGGGCCCGAAGGCCCCGTGCCGGGGTGGTCGCTCCTCAGGGGGCGGCCACCCGCCGGGCTCACAGCCCAGTCCCCGCTCGCGACCTATCTCCGAGGAAATAGACTCGGTCGCCGGAGGTCGTTGGTGTGTCGAAGCCCCCTGGTCTTCCTGCTGATCCTGAGCTCCCCAGCTCCTTCGCTGCTGCGCGTGAGGATCTGAACCTCATGGATGCGGAGCTCGAAGGCCGGTCGCTCGAAGGTGTGGACTGGACCGGTCGAGATGCGCAGGGGCTACGGCTCGCAGAGAGCGAGCTGCGGTCGACGGATCTCACCGGAGCCTCGCTGTCGCGGGCGCACCTTCTCGACGTCGTCGTTGTGGACGGTAGTTGGGCCAACGTGACAGGCACCGATGCGTCGTTCAGCCGGGTTCGATTCGAACGCGTCCGGCTGACAGGCGCCGACCTTTCGGGATCCAGACTGGACAACGTGACGTTCTCCGAGTGCCGCTTGGATCTGTGCTCGTTCCGGTTCGCGCAGTTGGAGATCGTTCGCTTCGACGGATGCAGGATGGAGGAATCCGACTTCTACGGCGCGAAGCTGAGCTCGGCGATGTTCACGGACTGCGTTCTGTCCGGTGTGACCCTCACGGGCGCGACGTTCGTTGAGAGTGAGATGCGGAAGTGCGACCTGTCCTCAGCGCAGAGTCCCGAACGGCTGCGAGGAGTTCGTATGCCGTGGTCGGACGTGATGCTCACCGCTGCGGAGCTCGCCGCCGGCATCGGGATCGAAGTGCTCGACGAGTAGCCGGTCAGCGTCACGACACCCCCGATACCTCGCGCCATGCGGCCGGCGAGAATGGCTCACGGTGATGGAAGAAGATCGTCCTCGCGAGCGCTCGGAAGCGGGGGCTGTCAAGCGCGAAGTCGATCAGAGCGTTCGGCGGAGAAAGGTCCATCGCCGCGCGCATCGGCCGCTTCAAGGTGAAGCGCGGGTAGGCTCCTTGCAGCGCTCGGTCGAGCGCGGGACCGCCGTCGAGCAGATGACCGGCGATCACGATGCCGGCCGCACGCCCCGATTGCAGGGCCGTGTGGATGCCGCCGCCAGTGAGCGGCGACACGAGGCCCGCAGCGTCCCCGACCAACGCCACGTCGCGGGTCGCGAACGGCCGCACGGTGCCTCCGACCGGGATGAGCCCTCCACGTGTGCCCACGCGTGCGGCCGCCGAGAAGTCGAACACGGTGGAGACGCGGTCCATGAACCGCTCGAGGTCGGGGCGGGCCGGCGCGCGACACGCGAGCCCGACCTGCGTGATGCCGACGCCGGGCACGACCCAACCGATGTAGCCGGGCGCGAGCCGTGAGTCGAGGAAGACGTGCAGCCGCTCCTCGACCCCTCGCACGTCGAGGAACTCCGCCTCGATGCCGGATAGGAACGCCCGGTTCACCCCGAGGTGCATGTCTCGGGCCACGCGAGAACGAGGGCCGTCGGCGCCGACCAGCACCCGACCCGAGCGTGCCGCCGCCCGGAACTCACGCCCGCATCGGATCTCCGCACCGGCGCGCTCCGCCCGCTCGGCCATGGCTCGAAGCAAGGCCGGCGTGTCGGTCGCGAGGAAGTAGTAGCCCGGCGCGTCGAGATCGACCCATCGCAACGACGGCCCGTAGAGGCGGACCCCATGGATGCGTCGAGTGATCTCGAGCGGCGGATCCTCCTCGTCGGCCGCCTCCTTCACGAGCAGACCGGTCGTGCGAACAGCCTGCCCGGGATCACGCTTGCGCTCCCAGACGACCGTCTTCAGCCCACGAGCCGCGCAGGTGCGGGCACAGGCAAGACCGGCGAAGCTCGCTCCGGCGATCTCAACGTCGATCACGCCGGTGAGCCTCACCCGCGAGCCCCAGGAAGGGAAGGGGCGCGACCGTATCGCCACCACCGCAGCACACGTTCGCAACCCTCGCGGTCACCCTCAGGCGGCGAGCGTCGGGCTCGGGCCCATAGGTTCATCGGCCCGTCAGTCGCTGTCGCGGCGCCAAGGACCGTTAGCATCGGCAGCTTGAGCTGGGACGAGGAGTTCTCGAGCCGCTACGAGGAGTGGTCGGCGCACATGAAGGAGGACGTGCCCTTCTAATGTCGCGCTCGCACGGGAGACAGACGGGCCGCTCGTCGAGCTCGCGGTCGGGAACGGCCGGGTCGCGATCCCGGTCGCGCGCGATACCGGTCGACGCGTCATCGGGATCGACTCGTCGCCGGCGATGCTCGCGCAGGCCCGCGATCGTTCGGCCGAGGCGGGCGTGGACCTCGATCTGCGCCTCGGCGACATGCGAGACCTCGTGCTCGAAGAACCGGCGGGGCTGATCTATTGCCCGTTCCGGGCGCTCCTGCATCTGCACACGTGGGCCGATCGGCGCCGTACGTTCGAGCGCGTCGCCGAATCGCTACAGCCGGGCGGCCGGTTCGCGTGGAACGCCTTCGCCTTCGACCATCAGATCGCAGCACGCCTCGACGGGCGGCACCAGGACGAACCGCTGCCCCACACGAATCGGTACGCCGTCGGCGACGATAGGATCGACATCACTCTCGACGATGGCGCCATAAGCTCGCTGTGGTGGGCGACGAAGAACGAATGGCTTGGACTAATCGACGTCGCGGGGCTCGAGGTCGAAGCGCTCTACGGTGACTTCGACCGAACGCCGCTCAGCGACGAGAGCCGTGAGTACGTGTTCGTCGCAACCCGCCGGTGAACCGGACCTTCGCCTGAGACTCGGAAGCTGTCGGACAATGTCGCGATGGTGACCATCGTGGATGCCGATGCAAGGTGGCCAGCCGACTTTGCCCGAATCGAGGAGGACCTTCGCGACGGGCTGTGGAGCGACGCGCGGAGGATCGATCACATCGGCTCCACGTCGGTGCCGGGTTTGGCTTCGAAGGATGTGATCGACATCCAGGTGACCGTGGCCGACGAGCAGTTCCTTGAGCGGGTTGCGGCGACGCTCGAGCGGCGGGGATGGCGGCGGGAGGGGGACGTCGCCTACGACCACCAGGTTCCAGGCCTGCCGACGGATCTCAGTGAGTGGCGCAAGATCATCTTCGACGAACCGCAAGGAACCAGGCCGAGCCACCTTCACGTGCGGGTCGACGGCCGAGCCAACCAGCGCTACGCTCTGTTGTTCCGCGACTACCTCCGCGTCCACCCCCACGCGGCTTCAGCCTATGCAGAGGTCAAGCGAGGTCTCGCGTCGCTCGCACCCGACTCCGGCACCTACGCGGTCGCAAAGGACCCAGCATGTGACCTGATCTACTTCGCCGCGGAAAGCTGGGCGAGCGAGGTGGGATGGGTGTGAATGGATCGGCCTCGTAATGGGGCACTCCAAGTCGGCGGCCTGCTTCCAGCGTGCGACGGGCCTTTGCTACGGTGCGCCGATGAGCGGGGCCTTGCTGGCGGACGCGTTCGCCCATCACGCGTGGGCGACGCTGCGGTTGATCGATGCGTGCATCCCGCTCAGCCCACTGCAGCTGGAGACCGCCGTCCCTGGGACCTACGGTTCGATCCTCGAGACCGTGCGCCACCTCGTGGGGGCGGATTCCTGGTACCTGTTCGACATGACTGGTGAGCGCACCTTCCGCATCGAGGAGGACCAGATGGACCTTCAGGAGCTCCGGGCCGCGATGGAGAGCGACGGCGTGGCCTGGTCTGCGCTCTTGGCCCAGGACGTCGATCCTGCGGCGGTCGTGAAAGAGGTGGACGAGGACGACGGGTTCGAGCGGGAGGCCCCGATTGGCATCCGGCTCGCGCAGGCGCTGCACCACGGAACCGATCATCGGAGCCAGATCTGCACCGCCCTCACGACGCTCGGCGTCGAACCGCCGGTCATCGGTGTCTGGGGCTTCGGCCTGTCGGACGGCCGCGTGATCGAGATTCCGCCCACATCCTGATGGCAGGACGGACACGATGAAAGCGATCGTCCAGGATCGATACGGCTCACCCGACGTCCTGAACCTCCGGGAGATCGATCAGCCGGCAGTTCGAGACGACGAGGTGCTGGTGCGGGTGCGCGCGGCTTCCCTGCATGCAGATGTCTGGCACGCGATGCGGGGCGTGCCATACATCCTGCGGATCATGGGGTCCGGGCTGCGCACACCGAAGCACCCTGTTCCCGGTACCGATCTGGCGGGAAACGTGGAGTCGGTCGGCAGGAACGTGACGCGGTTCCAACCGGGCGATGAGGTCTTCGGCCCGACCCTCAGCGCCAACCTGTGGCGCAACGGCGGCGCGTATGCCGAGTACGCCGCGGTTCAGGAAGACAGGCTCGAACGGAAGCCGGCCAACCTCACTTTCGAACAAGCCGCGGCCGTGCTCACCTCGGGACCCATCGCCGTCCAGGGTGTCCGTGATGAGGGAAGGCTCCAGCCGGGACAGACGGTCGTGATCAACGGCGCGGGTGGGGCCGTGGGGACCGTCGCCGTGCAGCTCGCCAAGGCCTACGGAGCGCACGTAACCGCTGTGGACAGCTCCGGGAAGCTCGACATGCTCCGGTCGATCGGCGCGGATGAGGTCGCGGACTACGCGCAGGAGGACTTCACGCGTACGGGCAAGCGCTACGACCTCATCCTCGACATCGCGGGGACCAAGCCGTGGTCTGACGTCAGACGCGCGCTCACGCCCGAGGGGACGTACGTCCTGATCGGGCATGATCAGTACGGAGGTTCGGGGCATCGTTGGTTCGGAAGCCTGGGTCGATTCTTCAAGCTGATGGTGATCTCACCGTTCGTGAGCCACCTGCATCCGTTCCGCGGCACCAAGGACCCCGGGGACCGCCTGGTCGTCTTGAAGGAGCTCATCGTGGCCGGCAAGATCACCCCGGTCATCGACAGGACCTACCCGCTGAGCGAGGTTCCAGCGGCGATCCGCTACCTGGAATCGGGACAAGCGCAAGGCAAGATCGTCATCACCGTGTAGGCCTTGGAAGGGACCGGCTGATCAGCCCGTGGCACCGCCTTCCGACGTCCAATCGATCCGCTGCGACGGATAGACGTCGTTTCCCTTCGCGCTCTGGAATCTCAGCGTGCCGGCCCCCGCCGCCGGCAGCGGCACGACGAAGTAGTGGACTTGCGGTGCTCCTCTGGGGCCGTCGAGAAGGTCGATGTCCCCGATGACGCCGTCCGACGTCTCGAGGACGACCGCGGACACGTCGTCTGGGACCGTGCCGACGGCGAACACGGCCTCGGTGCCGTCCCCGTTGATGCCGACCTCCGGAATCTCCACGGAGGGGGGGTCCGCCGAGCAGGAGCCAAAGGACGATGTCGCGCCCTCGACGTTCAGACAGTATGCGTCCGACGCCATGACGCTCAGCGACCAGGTCGCCCCACCGGGAGCGCTCCCCTCACCCACGATCGTGGCCTCGGACGCCACCGGACCCTCCGGCGAGAAGCTCATGGAGGCATACGCGTCCATCAGCGCGTCACGGTCTGACTCGGTGGCCTCGGGCCCGAACCCGGCCACGCCCTCGAACGACCGCCCTGAGGCCGTCCACGTGGCCCGCAGGAACGTCCAACCGGGGTAGCAGGAAGAAGCTCCGGTGGCCTCCTCGCCGAGCTCCAGCGGCACGGGCCAGGGGGTCGATCCTTCCCCCACTAGCGTCAGGGGCTGCTCCTGGACGGTCATGAGGGCCTGTGCTGGAGCGGCACGACTGAGGCCTGGGCAACCCGCCATTGCGGGCGACGCCGGGTCAACGGAGCTGACGACAAGGATCAGCGCAGGAAGCGTCTTCGGCTCGCCGGGCGGCTCCAACCCTACGTCGACGGGGTCGGCGGCGAACCAGGCATCTGGGTAAGTGATCGTGATCCCGTTCACGGTGGCGGTCGTCTTGAGGCCGATCGGCTCGGTGCCGCCTGGCCCTTGGCTCGGTTGGGAGCGCATCGCTCCGACTAACAAGAACACTAGGGCGGCGGAGATCGTGAGGCCGGCCGCCCCCGCCGTGATCCGCTGGTTGCGTCGCTTGCGGTCTCGGCGGAGGGATAGCTGGTCGAACGCTCGCTCCTGGGCCGGGAAGAGCCGGACGGCGTGCTCGAGGAGGTCGGTGTTGGTCTTCATGTGGAATCTGCCAACTTCGTTCTCAGCGCGCCGCGGGCATCCCGCGCGAGGACGCGCACCGTAGAGTCCCTTATCCCAAGGATCCTGCCGGCCTCCTCAGATGAGAAGCCGAGGATCGCGGTGAGCACGACCGCTGCCCGCTGCTTGGGAGTTAGTCCCCGCATGGCGCGAACGAGCTGATCGTGGCCGTCGACGGTCGCGAATGCGTCGTCGGGCTCGCGCATCGGGAGCGATATGCGCCTGGCCAACTTCGACCGCCTGTATCGGCGGCGGAAGAGGTTCATCGCGGTCCGGAACAAGAAGCCGGTCGGCTCCTCCATGGCGGCGACGCGTTCCCATCGCTCCCATATGCGCAGGAACGCGTCCTGGGCGATGTCCTCCGCCTCTTGACGGCTACCCGTCACCAGGCAGAGAGCGGCGAAGAGTCGGGCGTGATGCTCGTGGAAGAAGTCTTCGAAATCGAGCGGACCAACTGGCATCGCGACCCCTTCGCCCTGAGGCGCAGGCACGGATCGGAGGTGGGCGTCCATCTTGGTCCCTGAACACCTGAGGCGCCATCTTCGTTTAGGCGACTAACGCATCAGGCGTGTGTCGGTTCTGGCGCTCGGGACGGCTCGCTCTGCTCGGACTCGGCAGTCGGAACCGCCACCTCTCGGAACCGCTGTCGATCCTGCCTTTCTCGGGTTCTCGCGGAGATAAGGGTCTCGTCGGCGGGCAGGTCGTCGACGCTGACGCTGCCTGAGGGCAACACGGAAGCACCTGGAAGTAACGCGGGTACCACATCTTGATGCTCGCCGAAGACGCGACCGACGTCGGACACTTAGTCGCGAGCGTAGTCGCAAAGCTAGTACGAGAGGTCGAGAGCGGCGTGGAGCGCTGCGTCGACCCGCACCATCTGAGTGGGCGTGAGCCCGCCGATGGCTCGGACCAGCCATCGCTTCTCGAGCACCCATGGGTCGTCGGCGAGTGCATAACAGCGGGTCCCCTCCGACATCTCCCCCGGCTCGAAACACACGATCGACGGCAGGTCCGGCTTGTCCTTGGTGGTGAGCCGGATCGCGATCACATCGTCGAGCTGCCGGTGGCGGGCGTTGTTGGAGACGACCAGCACGCGCTTGTTCTCGCCGAGGTTGAGGTCGGCCCACCAGATCTGCCTGCGACTCACGGTGGCGTCGGGCGCGACCATCTAATCCTCGGCGAAGCGCTCGGGGACTCGTGTTCGCATCGCGGTGGCGGCCCGCGACCGTTCCGCGTCTCGGGCGAGGGCCGCGTAGCCCTCTTCCGTGCGCACGGAGTCGGACGCTTCGTTGATCGAGTCGAGGAAGAACGCCACGGCCTGTCGCATCACCGCTGATGCGCTCGGTTCGGACCCAAGCTGGCCGATGCGGCCGGCAAGCTTGTAGAAAACGTCGTTCTCATTGGCCGACTCCGAGTTGATGAACGCGTGCACAGCTTCCCGCCACGAATCCACGTCGGGATCGTCCAAGACCTGAGATACGTTCTCGTCCAGTGTCACTGTAAGCCGCGCCATATGCATCGCCTCCTGCATCATATTGTGATGCACTATGAGGCTCTTCGTCAAGGAGACTCGGCATACCTGAACCCCCCCCTGCCAGTTCTTCGTGGGAAACGGGTTCCCTCCTAGACGAGGAGATCACGCGACGGGAAGGTCGACGACCGCTCGGGCCCGTGCTCGAACCGTGAGTGAGTCGCTCGCGAGGAACATCGGCCCGACCGGCGCGACGACCTCGACGACAGCGTCGAGCGACCCCGCTGCGCACGTGCAGACCGACAGCTCCGCGCCGTTGCGCGCCGCGTAGTCGCTCGCGAGCTCGGCGGGCGTTCGCGGGCTGGGCAACGCCAGCTCCTGAGCGGCGGCGAGGGCTGCAGCGTCGGCCGCGGCCCTCGCTCGTGCACGAGCCACAAGAGCCTTGCCGACGTCGGCGACGCCGAGCGATGCCACGAGCGCGATGGTCGCGACGCCCGCGACGACGATCGAGACCGAGCCGCGCTGCGACCCCGCACATGCAGTCACCTTGCGCGCCCGGGCGATCACGTGAACTCCTGCCGGTCGGTGGCCTCGGCCCGCATCGACACACCCGACGGGAACAGCCACGTGACGAACGGCACCCTGATCGCAGCCACGTACGACACCGTGACGGTCACCGGGTCGCCCCGTACACCTGCCCGAGCGGTCGAGACCGTGAGCGCTGCCGGGTCGAGCGCCGGCGCTGCCCTCAGCACCGCAGCGCGGATGGCGTCCTCACCAGGCTCGACGGCGGCGGTGCGCGCCCCGGAGCGCACCGCCGACTCGACGAGCAGCCGGTCACGAACGAGCAGACCGACCTGCACCAGCGCGAGCACGATCGCCAGCACGATCGGCAGCACGAGCGCGAACTCCACCGCCGCCGTGCCTCGCTGGCTCGCCGCGCAGGCGACCCGGCTACGCGGCTGCGGCATCACCGATCACCTGGTCGATGACCTGATCGAAGAACGCCGGCAGCCTTCCCGACGAACGCGCCCATGCGATCAGCACCACGGCGACGGCCGCCGCCGCCAAGATCACGAGCGCGTACTCGGCCGTCGTCTGACCTTCCTCACGACGGAGCTCGCCGCGAAGCCTCGTGCCGAGGTCTCGCCGCGCGAGCCAGACCAGGTGGAACCACAGGGTATTCAGCACCAGCATCATGCACCTCCTTGTTCAACCGATGGACCGCACGGTGGTGAGCAACACAGGCACCACCGTGAGGAGGAGGAACGCGGGGAGGACGAGGAACACCAGAGGGAAGAGCATCTTGACCGGCGCCGTGCGCGCTCGCTCCATGGTGGCGGCGCGGCGGGCCTGGCGGACCGAGGCCGCGAGCTCGGCGGTGGCCTGCGAGAGCGACGCGCCGAGCGACTCGGTGCGGGTGAGCGCCGATACCGTGCGACGGAGATCGGGCAGGTCGAGACGGTCGGCGAGCGCCTCGAGCTCGTCGCGCCAACGTGCGCCGAGGTCGACCGCGCGAACGGTCGTGCGTACCTCATCGGCAAGCGGGCCCGTGAGCCCGTCGGCCGCGCGGCGGAGGGCGAGCGGCGCAGCCAACCCCGCCGACGACCCGGCCGCCAACAGATCGAGGAGCTGGGGGATCTCGGCATCGGCCGCGGCGCGTCGACGCTTGCCGGCCCTCGAGCGACCTCCCACGTGGAACCGTCCGAGCGGGTGCCGGATGAGGCCACGCGAGCGCGAGGCATGCTCGAGGGGAGCGAAACGGAGTGGGGGGCGCACCCTGACGAGACGGACGGCGCCGGCCGACGCGCAGAGCGCCGCGACACACGCGAGCCACGACGCAGCCAGCGGCATGGGCAGGAACTTCGTCAGCGCCAGCGAGACGGTCATCGCACCTCCAACAGATGGCGGATCCACACGAAGGCCAGACCTTCGAGCACCAGGCCGAGCCCGATCGCGACGACACCGGCGGGTGAGCGGAACGCTCCTTCTATCTCACTGCGCGACGTGAGCCAGAGGAAGGCGAAGAAGCCGAAGGGCAACACGCCGAGGATCGTTCCCGACAGGCGCGCCTGCGCGGTGAGGGCGTGCACCTCCCTGATCGCTGCGCGCCGTTCACGCAGCGTGCCGGCCACCTGGTCGAGCACACCGGGAAGGTCGCCGCCGCTTCGACGGTGCAGGGTGAGAACGCCAGCGAGCAGGCGGGCGTCGCCGGTGTCGACCTCGCGGGTCCACACACCGATGGCGTCGTCGAGCGGCACCCCGAGATCCATCGATCGGTCGAGCCGTTCGAGCGACGAACGGAGGGGATGACGGGTCTCGGCCGCGGCGAACGACAGCGCTTGTTGCACCGACTGCCCCGCTCGGATCGCGGCCGTGATCGAGGTGACCACGTCGACGAGCTGCTCGTCGCGCTCGGCCTCGAGCGCACGTGCGCGCCGCCGCTCACGCACACGCCACGCGATCGCCCCGGCGGCCCCTCCGCCCAGCGCGAGCACCACGCCCGACACCGTGTAGCCGAGCCCCGCCGCGGCGAGCGACCAGACGATCCATGTGGGCACCGTGCGTCGGTCGCTCGCGTGAGTCGCTGGCGGACCCGGCACCCGGCGCTCGAGGCGGCGACGGCGCGTCGCTCGCGACCCGCGCTCGGCGAGCCATGCGGCGAGGCCGAGCAACGTCACGGCCAACGCGCTCATCGCTGCACCGCGCTCACGAGTCTTCCTCGGGCGCGAACAGCCAGTCGGCGACGTTCTCGCCCCGGTCGGCAAGCGTCGTGGTGATCGCCGGCATGGTGCCGGTCGCCTCGAAGTGCCCGTCTGCGCCTGTGCGCGACCGATACCGGAACACGGGAGTCACCACCGGCTCCCCACGCCGGGTTCCCTCGACCGCGGCGATCTCCCAGACGACACGGCGGCCGCCCCTGGGCCGAGCGAGGTGCACCACGATGTCGATGGCCGCGGCGACCTGATTCCTGATGTGCGCCGCGGGCAGATCGACGTCGGACATCATCGCCATCGTCTCGAGGCGCCAGAGCAGGTGCCGGGCCGAGTTGGCGTGCGCCGTCGAGAGCGAGCCCTCGTGGCCGGTGTTCATGGCCTGCAACATGTCGAGCGCCTCGCCGCCTCGGACCTCGCCGACGATGATGCGGTCGGGCCGCATGCGGAGCGCATTGCGAACGAGGTCTCGCACCGTCACCTGGCCCTTGCCCTCGACGTTGGCCGGTCGCGCCTCGAGCGCCACCACGTGCGGTTTCGCGAGACGAAGCTCGGCGGCGTCCTCGATCGTGATGAGCCGCTCGTCGTCGGGGATGAACCCGCTCAACACGCCGAGCAGCGTGGTCTTGCCGCTTCCGGCCCCGCCGCTCACCATGACGTTCGCCCGGCCGCGCACGCATGCTGCGAGGAACGCCAACATGCGCGGGCCCATCGTGCCGCTCGCCACCAGATCATCGGCGGTGAGCGGCACACGGGAGAATGTGCGGATCGTGACGACAGGACCGCGGAGCGAGAGAGGCGGCACGATCGCGTGAACCCGCGAACCGTTCGGAAGTCGCGCATCCGCCCAAGGCGATGATTCGTCGACCCGTAGGCCCAAGGGCCCCACGATTCGTTCGATCAGATGCATGACAGCCTCCTCCCCCTCGAATAGACCGTCAGGCGCCCTCTCGATGCGCCCCCCTCGCTCCACGTACACGTCGTCGGGCCCGTTGACCATGACCTCGGTCACCTCGGGATCCTGCAACAGGAACTCGATCGGACCGAACCCGACGACCTCGTCTGACACCTCGTTGACCATGCGGGTGAGCTCACGCTGGGGAAGCATCGCCCCGCTCGCTCGCAGTAGCGCGAGCGCCTCGTCGCGCACATGCACCCGTCGCTGGGTGCGCGGCGCGGTCGCGAGCCCGCGCGCGTCGACCCGTTGCCGCAAGTCCTCACGCAACTGCCGGCGCACCGGCGCGAGCGGATCGGCGCTCATGCGGCCTCGCCGCCTTCAAGCACCCGGTCGGCGAGCTTCGCGAACGCCCGGCCGACCTTTCCCTTTGGCGGCACCAATCGCCCTCGATCCTGCGCCCGAGGCACGGCGCGGTCGGCCGGTACGACCGCGAGCGGGCCGGAGCCGAACACGCGCTCGACGTCGCCGGGCGTGATCTCACTGCGCGTGGCGCGGTTCACCACGAACCCAATTCTTGCGTCGAGGCCGAGCGGCGTGAAGACCTCGATCGCTCGGGTGGCCGCACGGAACGACAGCACGTCGAGCGAGAGCACCTCGAGCACGCGATCGGCGGCTTCGAGCCCGGCGGCGGTGAGCTCGCCGAGCTCACGTGGAAGAGAGACGACCACCACATCGCACGACGCGGCCGCGACCCGAACGATCGAAGCGAGGTCGGCCTTCGTCACGACGCTCGCCCGTTCGGCGGCGGGCGCCGCCAGCGCCCGGAACCCGGCCTCGTGCGCCCACAGCGCGTCGTCGAGATGGGCACTGGTCAGCTCGTGCACGAGTGGAAGCAGGTCGGCGATGGTGTGCACGTCGTCGTCGGGCACGCCGATCGCGGCCGAGACGTCGCCGTAGGTGGGGTCGGCGTCGAGCAGCACGCAGTCGAGATCACGCCTCGCGAACGCCTGCGCGAGGTGGGTCGCGACGAACGTGGACCCAACCCCGCCGCGCGCGCCGCGATCCGGGTGGGCGCCCGAGGGTTCTACCTCTGGCCGGGGGAGCGTGACGCGCTCGCGGGCGCGGCGGCGGCCACCGTTGCCACACCGCACGTCGGGGACAAGCGTGCCGTAGTGGTGGCGGTGCACGG
>Ga0136612_10000419_pt1 | contig 15034 bp, 12 predicted proteins | sample AntDryUQ224A2306_2_FD_106644 | JGI IMG/M metagenome (GOLD analysis project Ga0136612, IMG submission 106644) | Polar desert sand microbial communities from Dry Valleys, Antarctica - metaG UQ224A (23.06) | ecosystem: Environmental > Terrestrial > Soil > Desert | place: Antarctica: Dry Valley... | reverse complement strand
CGGGCCGGTCGGGGAGCCCGAGGCGCTCGATCGAGCGCGGGCCTTGCACCGCGACGAGGCCGTATTCGTCGGAGGTGTCTCGCACCTCGGTGCCTCGCGCCTCGCGCTCCTTCAGCCATTCGTAGACCGACTGTCGGTTGGACGCGTTGACCACCAGCAGGTATTGCCCGTGCTTGAGGCGGTAGACGATGAGGTCGTCGATGATCCCGCCGTTCTCGTTGGTCAGCAGGGTGTACTGGGCCTCTCCGTCCGAGATCTTGTCGAGATCGTTCGAGAGCAGCTCCTGGAGAAAGGCGTGAGCCGCCGGCCCGTCGACGTGGATCTCGCCCATGTGCGAGACGTCGAACGCCCCGCAGTCGGTTCGGACCGCGCGGTGCTCTTCGATCACCCCCGCGTACTGGACGGGCATCTCGTAGCTCGCGAAGGGCACCATCCGCGCGCCGAGTGAGACGTGGCGCGCGTAGAGAGGCGTGCGCTCGAGCGACGTGGCCTCCACAACCGCGACTCTACCGAGGGCGGGGCCAGCCCCGCCCTACTTCGCGCATGAGAGGGTCACAACTACGCCCAACTCCCCGTTACGACCGCAGGTTGAACGCAATGACGAGTAGGACAACGACGTAGAGCGCGGTGCGGCGCGCCGGTCGAGCGCCCCACTTGAACGAGTACGGCTACAAGCGGCAGCCAGGAAACGGCACCGAAAACGAGGTGCCTCGTCCGTGCATCGTCAGACTTCGAACTTCCGCAGACCGCGTTCGGCCCTGCGCGGCTTGAGCGTCACGACCACGAGAATTCGGTCACGCTCATCGAACGCGTGCCGTAAACAGGCTTAGTCTTCTCTGAGGAAGCTCGGGATGTCGATCTCGACGTCCGTCACACTCGGCGCCTGGAACGCGGGACGAACCGGCTCCACACCCGCTCCCTCGACGCGCCTGCGACGCGGACGGCCGCCGCCGAAGCCCGTGGCGATCGCGGTGACACGAACGGAGTCGCCCATCGACTCGTCGATCACGGCGCCAAAGATGACGTTCGCGTTCGCGTCGGCCGCTGCGGTGACCACCTGAGCCGCCTCGTCGACCTCCGCCAGCCCGAGATCCGGGCCCCCGGTGATGTTGAGGAGGATGCCCGTGGCGCCGTCGAGCGACGTCTCCAGGAGCGGCGAGGAGATCGCGGCGCGCGCCGCCTCCGTCGCGCGGTTCTCGCCCTGCGCGACTCCGATTCCCATTAGCGCCGAACCAGCCTCGCGCATGATCGTCCGCACGTCCGCGAAGTCGAGGTTGATCAGACCTGGGACGGTGATCAGGTCCGTGATCCCCTGCACGCCTTGGCGCAGGATGTCGTCGACCATGCGGAACGCCTCGGTCACCGGTGTCGAGCGCTCGACGACCTGGAGCAGGCGGTCGTTCTCGATGACGATGAGCGTGTCGACGTTCTCGCGGAGAGTCTGCGCGCCTTGCTCGGCCTGCTCCGTGCGGACGCGTCCTTCGAATGCAAACGGCTTGGTCACGACACCGACGGTGAGAGCGCCGAGCTCGCGGCCGATCTCCGCGACCACCGGTGCCCCGCCGGTTCCCGTACCCCCGCCCTCGCCGGCCGTGACGAAGATCATGTCCGCGCCCTTCAGCGCCTCCTTCAACTCGTCCCGGCTCTCCTGCGCCGCGGTCGCTCCAACCTTTGGATCCGCGCCTGCGCCCAGACCGCGAGTTGCGAGCGACCCGATGTGGATCTTCACGTCCGCCTCCGTCATCAGCAACGCTTGCGCGTCGGTGTTCACGGCGACGAACTCCACCCCCGACATTCCTGCCTCGACCATGCGGCTGACCGCGTTCGAACCACCCCCGCCGATCCCGACGACCTTGATCACGGCGAGATAGCTACCGGACTGATTGCTCATCTCTCGACCACCTCAAGCTGAAGCTCTCGTTGAACGTGCGACACGCTCGCACGATTTCGCTCTCGAGGGTACGGCTCCTCTTTCAACATGTCAATGTCACAACCTTCAACCTCAACCTAAGAGTTGAGGTAGTGCGACGAGACTGGGCGTTCGGGGACGCTCACGTCCAAGTAGAGCGAGCGCTCATCGAGGAACGGGAAGACGCGCGCGGCGACGGTGACCTTGAGCAACACATCGGTAGCACTGCCGAGCCTGATCTCAGGCCCGGTCTGCAGCATCAGGGTCAGGTGTCCTTCCTCGAACCGCACAGCCTTCACGCGCCGGGGGAGCCGTGCTGCTTGCGCAGCACCGAGCGCGCGGGTTGCGGCGACCAGACTCGGCGGGAGCGATCGACCGACTCTCACCCCTACGTCACGGGTCAGCCACAGGCGGGGATACCGTCGCTCGGTTCCGGTCTCGATCTCCTGAATCACCTTCCCCGACCCGGTCGCGAACCACGCCGAGCTCCCGCGCCGGACGACCGCAACGGGCCGCTCGGCGGCAACCTTCACGACGAGGGTGTCGGGGAAGGCGCGGTCAACGGAGACGCCCGCCACCGAGGGGAGCGCACGCACGGTGTCCTCCAGAGCACGCGCGTCGATTCCGAGCAGGCTCGTGCCGACGACATCTTTCGCGGCGACTTCGACCTGGCGCGCGATCGCGGGCGGAGCTCCTTTCACCTCGAGGTGCCGGACGGCAAAGACAGAGGATGCCGTCGCTCCCCAGTACGCCCCGAGCACGGCGACCACGAGAGCGAACGCGATGAGCAGCGAGCGGCCGGAGGGAACGAGCCGAGCAAGATCGAGGCGATCGCCGGCCTCGCTGCACGGAAACGGGACGACGACGCTTGCCGCACGCACCCGCCGGCGCGATCCGCGCTCGGTCCGTCCCCCGGCCATGGAGCGGCATTCGCCGCACCGAGCGTTGCTCCTACCTCGAAATGAGGGTGACGGTCACCGTGAGAGGTGTCTACAGCGAGGGGAGCTCGAGGCTGCCGACAAAGGCGACCTCACGCTCCAGCACCACCCCGAACTGCTCACGTGCTCGCCGCCGGGCCTCCACCATCAGATCGACGCAGTCCGCGCTCGTCGCGCTCTCCGCGTTCTCGATGAAGTTCGCGTGCTTGGTTGAGATCATGGCGCCGCCGATGCAGTGACCCTTCAAGCCGCAGAGCTCCATGAGCCGTCCCGCGCCCAGCACTCCCGGCGGATTCTTGAACACACTCCCGAAGGTGCGCTTGTTGGTCGGCTGGGTCGCTTTCCTTTGCGCGATCAGCTGGGACACGGTCGCCTTGATGTCCTCGGTCGGACGCGGGTCGAGCCGAAGCTCCACCTGCGCGACGACTTCACCACGACCGACCGCAGAGCGCCGGTATGAAAGTGCCAGCTGGTCGAGCGTCATCCAGTCGGCCCCCTCAGCCGTCGCGACGAGCGCTCGCGTGACGACGTCTGACCAGTCTCGTCCGTACGCCCCGGCGTTCATCTTGACGCCGCCCCCCAACGTGCCCGGAATGGCGCAGGCGAACTCGAAGCCGCCGAGGCCCGCATCCCGGGCGCGGTGCAAGCAGACCGCGTTCGCTGCCCCTCCTCCGGCGACGACGCCCGGCGACCGCACCTCGACTGCAGCCAGCTCGCCCTCGAGATGGATCACAAGCGCCTCGACGCCCTCGTCCGCGACGAGCAGGTTCGAGCCCAGCCCGACCACGATGATCTCGAGCTGCTCGCCTGAGGCGTAGCGGAGCGCCTCGTCGAGCTGGTTCAGCGAACGCGGTCGAGCGAGCGCGCTGGCCGGCCCACCCGTGCCGATCGTCGTGAGCTTCGAGAACGGGACGCCGTGTTCGATGTTCATTCCGGCAACCCGGCAGCCACGGCGCGCGCAACCTTCCACGGCTCCCCGACCCCGAGCGTGACTACGACGTCACCCGGCCGCACCCACGAGAGCGTGAGCCGAACCGCGTCGTCCAGGGTCGGCGCCCAGCCGCGGCGGACACTGGATGGCACGCTGTCGAGCACGAGCTTGCCGCTGACACCGGGACGAGGCGTATCGCGCCCGCCGATCACGTCCGTCACGACGGCCACATCCGCGAGCCCGAGCGCGTCCCCCAGCTCCCGGAAAAGCTGGCGCGTGCGCTCGTAGACGTGCGGTTGGTAGACGGCGATGAGCTTCCCCTCGGTTCGCTCTCGTGCCGTGCGGAGCGTGACCTCGATCTCCGTTGGATTGTGCGCGTAATCGTCGTAGACGCGAACGCCTCCGCGGTCGGCAACCAGCTCGAAGCGTCGTCCCACGCCCGTGAAGCGCGCGAGCGCGGGCTCGGCGGCGGATCGCGACACGCCGGCCAGCTCGAGCGCAGCGAGCGCCGCGGCCGCATTCATCCGGTTGTGCTCGCCCGGCACCGTGAGCTCGAACGTCACCGGCTCCAACTCCCACGCGCGAACGACCTTCGGCACCTCCGCGAGCCACTCGTCGAAGAACGACCTGAGCTCCGTTGCCGAGGCAAAAGCTGCATGGTGGTCGACCTCGATGTTCGTCACCACGGCGATCTCAGGACGCAAGAGCCCGATCGAGCGGTCGGACTCGTCGCCCTCCACGACGAGCAAACCCTCCCCCACGCCCGCGTTGCCGCCGAGCTGTGGCACGACGCCTCCGATGATCCAGGCGGGATCGTGCCCGAGCTCGCGGAGGACGTAGGCGATCATCGCGGCCGTCGTCGTCTTGCCGTGCGCTCCGCCGACCACGATGGATAGACGAAGCGCTACGAGCTCGGCCAGAAACTCGGCACGCGAGCGCCCTTCCGCACGTCCAAGATGGGCACTGGACACGACGACCTCGAATCCTGGAGGAGGCGCGGGCTCGCCTCCGACGTCGAGCTCGACACCAGAAAGCGTCTCCATGAAGATCGTCTCCTGCTTGTCCCAGCCGCGAACTTCGGCTCCCCACGACCGCGCGAAGTTCGCGTAGGCGGAGAGCCCGGCTCCGCCGATACCCACGAAGTAGAACCGCCTCCCCGCAAGCGGCCCCGATCCACGCGACACCGTGTCAGCTGGAGCCATCGTGCTTCGCTCCCCGAGCGAGACGAACGAGCTCGTCGGCGACCACCACTGCGGCATCCGGCTTGGCGAGAGCTTTCATCGCCCCGCCCATCGCCCGGATACGGCCAGGATCAGCGAGGAGCTCGTCGACGAGTGCGGGCACCCGCGTGAGATCGTCTTGTCGAACGACGACGGCGCCTCCACCCTCCTCGAAGTAACGCGCATTCCGCGCCTGATGATCGGCCGTCGCGTGCGGGTATGGGACGAGGATCGACGGCGTCCCTGCGGCGGCGAGCTCCCACACCGTGCCACCGGCGCGCGAGATGGCCAGGTCCGCGACTGCAAGCGCGTCACCGAAGTCGTTGGTGGTCGAAAGCAGGACATAGTCCGGACGGGCCACCTTTGAGCGAACGGTTTCGTAGTCGCGTTCACCGGCGACGTGCAGCACCGCCGGACCGTTCTTCCCGTAGGTCTCCGCGGTGAACTCGTTCAGCGCCTGGGCACCAGCAAGTCCGCCGAAGACTGCAAGCACCGGACCCTCGACAGGAAGGCCGAAGCGCACGCGCGCCGACTCGCGGTCTCCATCGAGGTGAGCGCGCGGAATCGGGCGTCCCACCACGTGGTACTTCGCGCTCTGGCGGCCTGGAACCGGGTAGGCGAGAAAGACTCGGCGTGCGAACGGAACGGCGAGCCGGTTGGCGAGGCCGAGATGCGCGTCGGCCTCGGTCAGTGCGGCCGGAATCCCACGCAGGCGGGCGGCGAGCACCATCGGGCCGGCGACGTAGCCTCCGGCCCCGAGCACGACGTCCGGCCGACGCTCGGCGAGGATGCGTGAACACGCGAACGGCGCCCGCGCCGCACGCACGAGCGCGCGTACGAGCTCAACTCCGGGACGTCGCGGAAACCCCGATATCGAGAACGTGTCGAACTCGTAGCCAGCTTCAGGAACCAGCCGCGACTCGACGCGATCTGGCGACCCGGCGAACGTCACCTTCACTCCGCGCTCTCGCAGGGCTTCGGCGACTGCGAGGGCCGGCCGGACGTGACCGGCTGTTCCGCCGGCTGCGATCAGACACACGAGCCTGGACGACCTCGCCATTGACGGCGATGTTAAGGAGAATGCCGACCCCGGCGAGCAGCACCACAAGGCTCGAGCCGCCGTAGGAGACGAACGGCAGCGGGATTCCGGTGAGCGGGGCGATCCCGAGCACGGCCGCCAGATTCACCGCGGCCTGTCCACAAACGAGAGCGGTGAGACCCGCGGCGAGCAGCTTCCCGAAGGGGTCCCGACAACGCAGTGCGATGCGAAAGCCAACGAGGGCGAACGCGGCGAACGCGCCGATGACGAGCGCGGAGCCGACGAGACCGAGCTCCTCCCCGATGACCGCGAAGATCATGTCGGTGTGAGCTTCGGGGAGATAGGAGATCTTCCCCACGCCCTCGCCCAGGCCGGCGCCCGTCACTCCCCCGGAGCCGATCCCGATCATCGCCTGCACGATCTGGAATCCCGATCCCTCGGCGTCGCTCCACGGATCCAGGAAGCTGAAGACGCGAGCGCGGCGGTAGGGCTCGACCCAGATCGCCAGCATCCCCATGCCCACGGCGAGGAACGTGGCAGTCACCAGCAGGCGCGCCGGAACGCCGGCGACGAGCAGCACGGCAAGCATCATCCCGCAGAGCGTGATCGTGGTTCCGAGGTCGGGCTCGAGCAGGATCAGCCCGCAGAAGAGCGCGGTGAGAAATCCGAGTGGCTTTGCCAGCTCACCGAGCGTCCGCGGCGGAGAGCGTCGTGCCAGATAGACCGCCGCGAAGAGACACAGTGCCAGCTTCGCGAGCTCGGAGGGCTGGAAGCTCGCCGGACCGAGCAGGAACCAGCGTCGCGCGCCGTTGATCTCCGGCGCGACGACGAGCACCGCTGTGCACAACCCCAGGGCGACGAGCAGAAGCGGCGGAGCGACGAACCGCAACCGGTGATAGTCGAAGCGGGACGCGAGCGCCATCAAGACGATGCCGAGACAGGCGTAGATCGCCTGCCGCTTGAGGAAGCTCATGGGATCGCCGTTCCCGACCGCTGCCGAGGCGGAGGTCGCGCTGTAGACCATCACCAGCCCGAACGCGACGAGGCCGAGCGTCACGAGCACGAGGAGCTTCTGGTCGAAGCGAGCGTCTGCCTTCACGACAGCTCCTCCACCAGCCGACGGAACTCGTCGCCACGCTCCTCGAAGTCGCGGAATTGGTCGAAGCTCGCGCACGCAGGCGAGAGGAGGACAACGTCCCCGGAGTCAGCGTTCACTGCCGCGGCTGCGAGTGCATGCGTGAGTGCACCACACCGGGTGAAGGAGACTCCCGCCTCTTCGAGTGCAGCCGCGATCTCGGCGGCAGCGTCACCGATGAGGTACGCGCGATCCCGGGACTCGAGCGCGCTCGCGAGCGGCGTGTAGCTCTCGTTCTTCCCGAGGCCGCCGAGAATGAGGTGCAGCGGCGAGTCCCGGAGCGCGGCCATCGCGCGCAGCGCCGCCGCGACGTTCGTCGCCTTCGAGTCGTTGACGTAGCGAACGCCGTAGACCTCCCGCACGAGCTCGATGCGATGCGGGACGCCGGGGAAGCGGACGAGCGCCGATGCGATCGCCTCGTCAGGGATCCCAGCAGCGCGAGCGGCGGCCGTCGCAGCTGCGGCGTTCTCGCGGTTGTGCTCGCCGGGCAGCGCAGGTTCGGCCGGCAGGGGATCGTCGGCGTCGAACTCGACCCGTCTCGCCGCGCCCGGAACCGGCCCGAAGCCACGCGGGACGATCGCGACGTCGTCCTCGGTCTGCGCCTCGAAGATCCGGAGCTTTGCGTCGACGTACCACTCGAACGTCCCGTGACGATCGAGATGATCTGGCTCGAGGTTGAGCAGGACGGCGATCCGCGGCCGGAGGAGCTCGACGTCCTCGAGCTGGAACGACGAAAGCTCGCAGACGATCCACGTGCTGTCGTCGACCTCTTCCACGAGAGATGTCAGCGGTCTCCCGATGTTGCCTGCCACCTCGACGGGTCGGCCGGCCGCGCGGAAGATGGCACCCAAGAGCTCGCTCGTCGTCGTCTTTCCGTTGGTGCCGGTCACGCCCAGGATCGGATTTGCGAGCAGCCGCGCGCCGAGCTCGATCTCGCTCCAGACGGGTATGCCGAGGGCGCGCGCCCCCTGAACCAGCGATATCTCCCCCGGAACACCCGGACTCTTCACGACGAGATCGAACCCCTTTGCCAACGTCTCCTCCTCGCGTCCGAGACGGACTTCGACGCCCAGCTCACGGAGCCTTCCCGCGTCCACAGCCTCGTCGCAGTCGACCCCGACGACCTCTGCGCCCAGCGCCACGAGAGCCTCGGCGGCGGCCATGCCGGAACGCGCCAGCCCGACGACGAGGACGCGCTTGCCGGCGAGCTCGATCCCGTCGCTCAACTCTCGACGAACTGGAGGAAGTCGCGATAGAAGAGCGCAAATCCGGAGGCGCACAGGATCGCGCACACGATCCAGAAGCGGACCATCACCTTCGTCTCGGACCAGGCCTTCATCTCGAAGTGGTGGTGGATCGGAGCAATCAGAAAGACGCGCCGGCCCGTTCGCTTGAAGCTGACGACCTGAATGATCAGCGAGAGCACCTCGATCACGAAGATTCCGCCGATCAGGAACAGCAGGATCTCGGTGCGAGTGACGATCGCAAGCCCGGCGAGGCCTCCACCGAGCGCCATCGAGCCCGTGTCTCCCATGAACAGCTCGGCGGGATGGGCGTTGTACCAGAGAAACCCGATCGTTCCTCCGATGAGCGCAGCGGCGAGCGTCGCCAGATCGAGATATGCCTCACTGCGAGCGCCGGGATCGCCCGAGCGAAGCCAAGCGATTCCCGCGATGGCGAGGAACGTCAGCAGCATGATCATCGCCGTTCCCGCGAGGAGGCCGTCGATGCCGTCGGTCAGGTTCGCGCCGTTTACGGTGCCGGCGATCACGAGAAAGAGAAACAGGTAGAAGAACGGCCCGAGATCGATTGTCCAACCGGCGAGAGGCACGTAGATGGACGTGGTGAAGGACTCGGTCTCTTGGAGGAGGAGCGCGGCGCCCACAGTGACGCCCGCAAGCAGAGCCATCTTCCACCGTCCCTGCAACCCCAGGGAATGGCCCTGGCGGAGCTTGAGGTAGTCGTCGGTGAAACCGATCGCCGCACAGCCGAGAGTGATGAAAAGCACCGTGAGCGCTTCTGCCGTGTACTGGGAGAGCGCGAGAAACGGAAGTACCGCGGAGCCCAGGATGAGGAGGCCGCCCATCGTCGGCGTTCCTTGCTTCACGATGTGTGCCGCCGGACCTTCTGCTCTGATCTGCTGTCCGAGATTCCGCGCGCGCAACGCCTCGATGAACTTGGGCCCGATGACGACGGCTGAGACCATGGCCAGGAGGCCGGCAATCAGGACTGGGACCATGCTCCAGCGATCTTCGCGATCTCTGCGGGGATGCCTTCGAGCCCGACCGCTCGCGAGGCCTTCACCAGCACGGCATCCCCCGGCAGGAGGAGAGCGCCGGCGGCTTCGATCGCACCTGCCACGTCGGGAGCCCACACGGTCGGGCCGTAGTCCCGCGCGCGCTCGCCGACCGCGATGACCTCGATCCCGAGATCTCGAGCGAGCTCGCCGAGCTGCCAGTGGTAGCGCTGCGAGGACTCACCCAGCTCGGCCATCTCACCGAGCACGGCGACGCGCCGACGTGGTCCGGCGCGATCGGCGAGATGGACGAGGGCCGCGCGCATCGAGTCGGGATTGGCGTTGTAGGAGTCGTTGACGACGAACCCGCCGCCGGGCAGCGCGATCTCCTCTCCCCGCCAGGGGGAAAGCTGGATTCGTAGGGCTCCCTCGGAAGCGCGGTCGAGCGGGAGCCCGAGCGCGGCGTACGCATGAAGCGCGGCGAGAGTGTTGACGGCGTGGTGTTTCTGTGTGAACGGGAGCTCGAGCTCGACGCTTTGTCCGTCGACTCGGAAGCGCCCGTGACCGTTCTCGAGCTCGGCATCTGCGGCGTCGAAGCGGCGAAAGTCGATGTCGACGCGGGTCAGAAAGGGCTCGAGCTCGGGGCTCGTCGCGGGGACGACCGCGGTGCCACCCGCAGGAAGAGCGGCGATGACCTCCGCGTTCGCTTGGGCAACTCGCTCCACGGTTTCGAGCAGCTCCAGGTGCTCGGGGCCGATGTGCGAGACGACGGCGACATGCGGCCAGGCTATCGCGCTGAGGGCGGCGATCTGACCGAGCCCGCGCATGCCCATCTCGGTAATCAGGATCTCCGTCTCTGGTTCCAGTCGGCAGACAGTCAAAGGCAGGCCGATCTCGTTGTTCAGGCTCTTTTCCGGCCAGAGGGTCTTTGCCTGGGGAGCGCAGAGCGCTCCCAGGATGTCCTTCGTGGAGGTCTTGCCTGCCGACCCGACCACGGCGACGACTCGCGCGTCGCTCCTCGAGCGCACGAGAGAGGCGAGCGCTGCGAGCGCGGCCTCCTGGTCGTGCGGGACGAGCGTCGCAGCTCCTCGCGCCCGTGCTTCGTCCACGTGCTCGACGCCGGTGTTGAGCGCGACGAAGAGATCGCCTGGCGAAACCTCTCGGGAGTCGGCCTTGATACCGGTGATCGGACCATCACGATCACCACCCTCGAGCCGTCCGAGTCGCAACGCAACGACCTCGTCAAACGAAATCGAGATCACGAGAGCCCAAGGCGGACGTCTTTACAGTGCCTGTCCCTGTAAGGGTGAAAATTCAGCGCCAATCGTTCCACAGCTTCGATCTCAGCCCGTCGTCCTGAGCTCGGCGAGAGCCTCGCGCACCACCGCTCGATCGTCGAAAGGCTGCACGTCACCGGCGATCTCCTGGCCCTGCTCGTGCCCCTTCCCCGCCACGACGACGACGTCGCCCGACTCGGCCATCCCGATCGCCCGGTGAATCGCACTGCGCCGATCGGGATCGATCTCGACGTCCGTCCCCGCACCCTGGAGCACGTCCTGGATGATCGCCAGAGGATCCTCCGAGCGGGGATTGTCAGAGGTCACGATGGCGACGTCTGCACCCTCAACTGCGACTTTCCCCATCAGCGGGCGTTTACCTCGATCCCGGTCTCCCCCTGCGCCGAAGACGACGATCACCCGTCCCTCGCCGAGATCGCGCGCCGCGCCCAAGACCGTCTCCAAAGAATCAGGGGTGTGCGCGTAGTCGACAAGTGCTGCGAACGGCTGTCCGGCGTCGATCGCCTCGAACCGCCCGGGGACCTGGCGCACATCCGCAATCCCTTTCTGGATCGCCTCTTCGTCGAGATCGAGCAGGAATCCAGCGGCCACGGCAGCAAGCACGTTCTCCACGTTGAAGATGCCGCGGAGCGACGTTTCGATCTCGATCCCGCCTGCCTCGAAGCGGCTGCCCTCGACGGTCAACTCGAGCCGCGTCGGTCGTATCTCAGCACCTTCCTCGAGCCCGAACGTGACGAGCGGTGCGCGGTGGGCAGCGGAGAGCTCGGCCGCCAGGCGCTGTCCCCACTCGTCGCCGAGGCTCACGGCCGCGGGCGGTGGCTGCACTTGCGTGAAGAGCCGCCGCTTCGCCTGGAAGTAGTCCTCCATCGTCCCATGCAGATCGAGATGATCCTGACTCAGGTTTGTGAAGACGAGAGCGTCGAACCGGACGCGATCGAGCCGTCTGAACGCGGAGCCGTGCGACGACGCTTCGATAGCAGCGCTGCGGTCCCCCGCGTCGACCATGTCGCGGAAGAGACGTTGGAGGTCGATCGCCTCCGGCGTGGTGAACGGCGCTGGACGCTCCTCCCCGCCCACGATCCAGCGCACGGTCCCGACCAACCCGGGCCTTCGACCCGCCGCCTCGAGCATCGAGTGCAGGAGAAACGATGTCGTGGTCTTCCCGTTGGTCCCTGTCACTCCCGCGAGCTCGAGCTCCCGGCTCGGCTCGCCGAAAAAGATGTCTGCCGCAACGGCCATTGCCGCGCGCACGTCCTCGACGACGAGCTGGGGAGTATTGACATCGACGACGCGCTCCACCACCAGCGCAGACGCGCCCCTTTCGATCGCCTCCCAGGCGAGCTCGTGACCGTCGACACATTCCCCGGGCACGCAGAAGAACAGCGCACCCTTCGCGACGGCGCCAGTGTCATATGCGAGGTCACCGATCTCAACCGGCCGCGCTCCGGTCACCTCGGTCGGGGCGAGCGCCCGGATCAGGGCCTCGAGCTGCACTCCGCAGAGGCTAGAGGAAGGCTCAGTCCTCGGAGGCAGCCGAACGCGGCGCGTCTGGCGGAACCTCGAGATGCTGCAGGTTGAAGCGCGCGATCTGCTTGAACGCGGGCGCGGCGACCGTGCCGCCGTAAATCGAGCCGGTCGGCTCATCCACCATGACCATGATCACGAGCCGCGGCTTGGTCGCCGGAACCAGCCCGACGAAGGACGCGACATAGCGCGTGTGCGAATAACGGCCGTCCGGGTCGATCTTCGCGGCCGTTCCCGTCTTCCCGGCCACCGTGTAGCCCGGGATCGCAGCCTCGGTTCCGGTGCCCTCGATCACGACGCCGCGAAGCATGGACAGCATCTGCGTCGAGACCTCCCTGGAGACGATTCGCGCTCCCCGCTTCTGCTCGTACGGCTTGCCATCGAGCCGGTCGACGAGATGAGGCTGGACGAGGACCCCGCCGTTCGCGATAGCCGCGTAGGCTCTCGCCATCTGAATCGGCGTCACCGCGATGCCGTGTCCGATCGGAACGGTGCCGATCGTCGAGCCGGACCACTGCTCGAGCGGAAGGGCGAACCCCGACGACTCGCCCGGGAAGTCGATTCCCGTGGGCTTTCCGAACCCGAAGCGTTCGATCCAGTTTGCGAGACGCCCCTCGCCGAGCCGCTGGGCGATGGTGATCGTGCCGATGTTCGACGAGCGCTCGACGATCTCGCGGACGCTCATCCGCTCGGTTCCACGCGTGTGCGACTCCCCGATGACGCGATCTGCGACGCGCAGCGTCGGTGCGAGGGTGAACGCGCTCGACGGCCTGACGATGCCCTCTTGCAGCGCCGCGGACACCGTCACGAGCTTGAAGGTCGATCCGGGCTCGTACGTATCGGTCACCGCTCGGTTACGCCGGCGATCCGCCCGCGTCGTAGGAAAGCGGTTCGCATTGAAGCCCGGCGCGGTGGCCATCGCAAGCACCGCTCCGGTGTGTGGATCCATCACGATCGCCGAGGCTGCTCGAGCCCCGTACTGCCGGACGGTCTCCGAGAGCACGGCCTCTGCGTTGGCCTGAACCTGGTGATCGATGGTGAGGCGCACGTTCCGCCCCGGTGTCTCCGGCTGCGTCGAGACGACGTCGAGCGCGCGTCCGAAGGGATCCTTGACGACGGTCTGGCTGCCGGGCTTGCCCGCGATGACCTTCTCGAGCGACCGCTCGAGTCCCTCCAGGCCCTTGTTGTCCAATCCCGCATACCCGAGCACCTGCGACGCGACCGGGCCCTGCGGATACGTCCGCAGTTCCTCCGGGTAGAAGCCGAGCCCGGCAAAACCAAGCTTCTCGAGCTCAGCGGCCTTCAGCGGGTCGACCTTGCGGGCGACGTAGACGAATCCACGGGAGCGATCGATCAACGACGGGTAGACGGCGGCGGGCTGGAGGTCGAGCGCTTCGGCGGCCGCGAGGGTCAGGCGTTTCGGCTGGTCGACCTGCCTCGGATTGGCATACACGGTCGTCGTGCGCTCGCCGATCGCGAGCGGCTCACCGTTTCGGTCGAAGATCGTGCCTCGTGCGGCCGGGACGACGACGGTCTCGCGGTGCTGGCGAACCGCCATCGCCGCGTACGCGTTGCCGTTGACGACCTGGAGCCAGAACGCTCGCGCGAGCGCGATTCCGAGGATGGTGACGAACGCAGCGGCAAGCAGCACGATGCGCCGATTCGTCGACGCGCGCGTCACCTACCGAGGCGAACGTAGGTCGTCGTCTCGGGGTCGGCCTGAGTCAGGCCGAGCTCCGTCGTCGCGAGCCGCTCGATGCGGGCGGTCGCGGCAGCGCTGGAAAGCTCCGAGCGAAGGTTCGCGACATCTGCTCTCAGCTCCGAGCGCTCGCGACCGATCTCGTCGAGCTGGAGATTCAGGCGGAGCACGGTCACGTTGACAGCGACGACGCCCGCGAGCAGGGCTGCGAAGAGAACGATCCAGACGACGCCTCCGCCCAAGAGACGGGGCCGTGTACCGGCCCGCGGACGAGCTCGGCCGATGCGTGCACTCTCGACGATCGTCGACATCAGACCTTCACTGCCGCTCGGAGTCGTGCCGAGGCCGCGCGCGGATTCGCCTCGAACTCCCGCACGGACGGCCGCAGCGGTCGCGAGGTCAGGATCCGCAGTTCGGGCTCGTGGCCACAAACGCAGATCGGAAGCTCCGGCGGGCAGGTGCAGCCACGCGCGAGATCGCGGAGGAAGCGCTTCGAGATCCGATCCTCGAGCGAGTGGAAGCTCATGATCGCGAGGCGCCCGCCCGGCCGAAGCATCTCGAACGCGGCAGGCAGCCCCGTCTCGAGCGACTCGAGCTCGTGGTTGACTTCGATCCGCAGCGCCTGGAACACACGCTTCGCCGGATGGCCCTCTCCGAAGCGCGCGGGTGCTGGGATCGACGCACGCACGACGTCGACCAGCTGACCGGTGCGCTCGATCGGCGCCTCGGCGCGCCTGCGGACGATGCCGCGTGCAATCTGCCGGGCGTAGCGCTCCTCGCCGTAGCGGCGGAAGATCGTGGCCAGCTCCTGTTCGTCCCAGGTATTCACGATGTCCGTCGCGCTCGGCTCGTCGGATGGATCCATGCGCATGTCGAGGGGTGCATCGGTCGCGTAGGAGAACCCGCGCTCGGGCCGGTCGATCTGCATCGACGACAGGCCGAGATCGAGCAGGACGGCGTCCGCCTTGACGCCGTTTCCGGCCAACTGCGAGAGGATGACGGCAAAGTCGCCACGCAGGAAGCGCATCTGCACGCCGCGCGCGGACGCTTTCGCGCGGTCGAAGTGCGGGCGGACGGCCGGATCGCGGTCGACGCCGACCAGCTT
>Ga0136612_10000418_pt1 | contig 15037 bp, 9 predicted proteins | sample AntDryUQ224A2306_2_FD_106644 | JGI IMG/M metagenome (GOLD analysis project Ga0136612, IMG submission 106644) | Polar desert sand microbial communities from Dry Valleys, Antarctica - metaG UQ224A (23.06) | ecosystem: Environmental > Terrestrial > Soil > Desert | place: Antarctica: Dry Valley... | reverse complement strand
GACGATCCGCATTCCGGGGCGTCCACCCTCGAGGATCACCACCGGGATCTCTCGGGCGGCGCGGCTCGGGCTGCCGTTTTCGGTGTTTCCGACGGGCTCGTCTCGAACGTCGCCCTGATCTTGGGGGTGGCCGGCGCCAGCCCAGCTCCAGGCGTGGTGCGGCTGGCCGGCCTGGCCGGCCTGGTGGCCGGTGCGGTTTCGATGGCGGCCGGCGAGTACGTCTCGGTGAAGGCCCAGGTGGAGCTGCTCGAGCGCGAGCTGGAGATCGAGCGCCACGAGCTCGCCCATCGGCCGGAGAAGGAGGAGAAGGAGCTGGCGGGCATCTACATGCGCCGAGGGGTGGAGCCCCGCCTCGCTCGGGAGCTGGCGGCCGCCATGAGCAAAAACGTCGACCTTGCACTTAGCACTCACGCCCGCGAGGAGCTGGGCGTCGACCCCGATGCGCTGGGCGATCCCGTCAGGTCAGCGCTCGCGTCGTTCGTCTCCTTCGCGGTCGGCGCCCTCCTGCCTCTGCTGCCCTGGTTCTTCGCCACCGGCACCGGCGCGGTGATTGCCTCCGTGCTGCTGGGAAGCATCGGCGCAGTTGCACTAGGGATCGCCCTGGCCCGGTTCACTGAGCGGCCCTGGTTGTTCTCCGCCTCGCGACAGCTGCTTATCGCCGCGGCAGCGGCAGCAGTCACCTTCGCGGTGGGGAAGCTGATCGGCGGGGGGATCAGCCCGTAGGGGGCTGCTCCGGCAACGAGTACCCGCGGTGGACGTGATCCACCACGAACCCGAGCTTTTCGTAGAGGGCCAGCGCCGCCGCGTTGGTGGCGTCGACGTAAAGCATCCCCACCGACAGACCCTGGCCGTAGAGGTGGTGTAACCCGGCCAGCGTGAGTTCTCGCCCGAGTCCTTGGCCCGCAAAGTCGGGGTCGACGGCGATGACGAAGATCTCGCCCATCGGAGGTCGCTCCTCGGCATGGATCTTCGTCCAGCAGAAGCCGGCGAGCCGGCCGTCCACTTCATGAAGGAGAAAGCCTTCCGGGTCGAACCAGGGCTCGGCAAGGGTCTCGGCCAACGCGGTGGAATCCCAGCGGCCCTGTTCAGGGTGTTCGGCGAAGGCCCGATTGTTGACCTTCAACCATGACTCATCGTCCTCGCCCGGAACGAAGGGGCGGACCTTCACTGCGAAGTTCGTACCCGCCGGTAGAGGCCGGCGCATCTGAAGCAGGTCGCGGTGGGCCGTCAGCCCGGCGGCGAAGGCGGCTCGGTCGTGAACAGGGGTGGGATGCGGTTCCCACAGGGTTACGGCCTCCGCACCCAGATCTCGGGCCGCGTCTACTGCTGCGGTTAGGAGCTCGGCCCGGGCTGCCTCGTTGGGATCGGCCTCGCGGGAATCGAGGATCACCTCCAGGCTCCATCCCCCCGGCCGCCTGACGGCGTGGGCATAGCCCACCGAGCGCCCGTCGGCATGCTGCCGGGCGACCACAGATACCGACCGCCGGCCGTGGTCGGTGCCTCGCTCAATGGACAGGTGCACCGCGGAACCGTAGGTGAGCAGATGCCATGCGTGGGCGGACCAGAGTGGGAGCCATGGCCCGACCACGCACATCGGCCGGCAGGGCGCGCCGCACGCTCACCCTCCTGAAGCAGGAGTATCCCGAGGCGATCTGCGCTCTCACCCATCGCAACGCCTACGAACTGCTCACCGCCACAATCATGTCGGCCCAGACGACCGATGAGCGGGTGAACTCGGTAACTCCCGCTCTCTTCTCCGCATACCCCACACCCGAGTTGCTCGCGCAGGCGCGACCCACCGACGTCGAAGCCATCATCCGCCCAACGGGCTTCTTCCGGGCGAAGGCCAGGAGCATCATCGGCATGGCCCAATCCCTCGTTGAGCGCTTTGAAGGCGAGGTGCCCAGCCGTATGCCCGACCTGGTGACCATTCCGGGCGTCGGTCGCAAGACGGCCAATGTGGTGAGAAGCGTCGCCTTCGATCTGCCGGGACTGCCGGTGGATACCCACGTCGGGCGGCTCTCCCGCCGCCTCGGCCTGACCGCCGAGACGAATCCGGTGAAGGTGGAGCACGAGCTCGGGGCCATGGTTCCCGCCAGCGAACGCGGAGGCTTCAGCCTCAGGTTGATCCTGCACGGCAGGGCCGTATGCCTGGCCCGCCGACCCCGCTGCGCAGACTGCGTGTTGAACGACTTCTGTCCTTCCGCCTTCGTCCCGGTAACCGCCCGCACTACTCCTGCCCGCAAGCCGCGGCCTCGGATATGAACCACCACAAGGTGTGAGCACGGCCCGACGGGGAAGCCCTGCCCGGATGGGTGCGGTGGGAGCCCAACGGGGGGATGGAATGGGTGGCCGAGGCGATCGGTTGTAATGGCATGACCATGAGTGCCACCCAAACGCAGGAAGAAGTTGTTCTCGACATCTCCGGGATGACCTGCGGATCTTGTGCAGCCCGGGTGGAAAAGACCCTGACCCGCGCCGATGGGGTACTTGTGGCCGGGGTGAACCTGGCGACCCATCGGGCCAAGGTCAGCTTCGATCCGTCGGCGACTTCTCGCCAGGCCCTCGTGGCCGCAGTGGAGAAGGTCGGCTACGGCGCCACCCCCCGCTCAGGCGACTCCGAGCAAGCCCATGATCAGGCAGGGGACGCTCTGGGCGACCACAACCACTCCGACGCCTCGCAGCGGGATTGGGGTCGTCGTGCCCTCATTGCGTGGCCTCTTGGGCTGGCGGTGCTAGTGCTCTCCATGGGGTGGATGCACGAGCCGGCTGCCCGCTGGGCCGCCTTCGCCCTGACCGTTCCCGTGCAGTTCTACGCGGGTTGGCCCTTCATCAGAGAGGCGGCCAAACGGGCCCGGGTCCTGCAGTCGAACATGGACACCCTCGTAGTACTCGGCACGAGCGCGGCCTTCATCTTCTCGGCCTACGAAGTCATCAGCGGGCCCCACCGGGCCCACTACTTCGACACGGCCGCAATCATCATTGCCTTCCTCGCTTTGGGGAAGTACTTCGAGGCGCGTGCGACCGGGCGGGCCAGCGGCGCCATCCGCGCCCTGCTCGATCTCGGGGCGAAGAGCGCCACGCTCGTGGAGGACGGCGTCGAGCGGGAAGTGGCGGCCGAAGACGTTCAAGTCGGAGACCTTCTGAGGGTCAGGCCCGGCGAGAAGATCCCGGTGGACGGCGAAGTCGTCGACGGACGCTCCGCGGTCGACGAGTCGATGCTCACCGGCGAGTCCGTCCCGGTCGACAAGGCCCCGGGCGACAAGGTGACTGGAGCTACCGTCAACGCCCAGGGAGTGCTGACCGTTCGCGCTACTGGCGTAGGCGCCGACTCGGCGTTAGCCCAGATCGTGAAGTTGGTGGAGCAGGCGCAAGGGTCGAAAGCGCCGGTGCAGAGGCTGGCAGACCAAATCGCGGGGATCTTTGTCCCCGTGGTGCTCGTCATCGCCATCGCCACCATCACCGGTTGGTGGGTCCTCGCCTCTGATCCCATTCGCGGATTGGTCGCCTCCGTGGCGGTGCTCATCGTGGCCTGCCCCTGTGCCCTGGGTCTTGCCACCCCTACGGCGATCATGGTGGGAAGTGGGCGGGGTGCTTCCCTTGGCGTGCTCATCAAGGGTGGGGAGATTCTGGAACGGTCCCGCAAGATCGATTCGGTGGTCTTCGACAAGACCGGGACCCTCACCGAGGGCCGCATGGCTCTGGTCGACGTGGTCACCTTCGACGCCAGCGATGACGATGTCCTGGCCCGCGGGGCCGCCGTCGAGGAGGCCTCGGAGCACCCGATCGGCCGAGCGGTCGTGGAGGCAGCCCGCGCCCGGATGGGGGAGGTGCGTCCCGCTAGCGACTTCGAGGCGATTTCCGGCCACGGGGTGAAGGCGGTGGTCGATGGTGTCGCCGTGGCGGTTGGAAGTCGTCGCCTCCTGGGAGACCTGGGAATAGACCCTCCGGCTGAGGTGACCGACCGGGCGACCGGTCTGGAAAGAGAGGGCCGCACGGTGGTGTTCGTGGCCTGGGACGGTCAGGTCCGCGGGCTGCTGTCGGTGGCCGACACGGTGCGTAGCGACGCCAAGGGCGCCGTCAGCCGCTTGACCGCCCTCGGGGCCGAAGTCGCCATCATCACCGGAGACAACCGAGCCACTGCGGAGGCCGTGGCCGCCCAGGTCGGCATTGGTCGGGTCCTGTCGGAGGTTCTGCCGGGTGACAAGGCCGCCGAGATCACGCGATTGCAGAGCGAGGGAAAGATCGTGGCCATGGTGGGCGACGGCGTCAACGATGCGCCCGCCTTGGCGCAAGCCGACTTGGGCATCGCCATCGGCACGGGCACGGATGTCGCCATCGAGTCGTCCGACATCACCCTCCTGTCGGGGTCACTCGACGGCGTAGCCACTGCTTTGGAGCTGTCGCGGCGGACCTACCGCACCATCATCCAGAACCTGGGCTGGGCCTTCGTCTACAACCTGGTGCTCATCCCGGTGGCAGCACTCGGCTTGTTGAACCCCGTGCTCGCTGGCGGGGCCATGGCCTTCTCCAGTGTGTCGGTCGTGCTGAACAGCCTCAGGCTCAACCGCTTCGGTAGAGGTCGTCGGCGGACTGTGGCGCCCGCCTAATCAGTTCCGAGGCCAGCTAGGCGAGGGCTGCTTCCAAAGTGCCAAGGCCCTGGTCGAAGTCGTCGTCGGAGATGTTGAGGGGCGGCACCAGTCTCAGTACATGACTACGCGGGCCGCAGTTGAGCACGATCAGCCCGTCATCCAGACAGCGGGCCTGGGCCGTGGCCGCAATCTCTCCGGAGCCAGTTTCGACTCCGATCATCAGGCCACGCCCACGCACTTCTACGACCTTGCCGTTGCCCGCCAACTTCCCCAGACGCTCCATGGCCAGCTCCCCGAGCTCCGCAGCCCGCTTGGCGAGGCATTCCTCCTCGATCACATCGAGGGTGGCCAAAGCGGCCGCACAGGACACCGGGTTGCCTCCGAAGGTTGACCCGTGGGCGCCGGTAGGCCACTTCTCCATCAGCAGACGAGAGGCGATGATCCCGCCGAGCGGGAAGCCGGAGGCGATGCCCTTGGCGAAGAGCAGTACATCCGGCTCGACCTCGAGGGTCTGGGCCGCCCACATCGATCCAGTCCGGGCGACGCCCGTCTGTACCTCGTCGAACACCAGTAGCGCGCCGCTGTCGGTGCAGGCTTGCCGGAGATAAGCGAGCCAGTCGACGGGCGGCACGATGTAGCCGCCTTCTCCGAGGATCGGCTCGACGATGACGGCGGCGGTGGAGGAGTCGATCCTGTCGGCAGCATCCTCGCCATAGGGAGTGATGGTGACCTCAGGCAGCAGTGGCCCGTAGCCCTCCTGATAGATCGGCTTGGCGGTGGTTAGCGAGGTGGCTCCCATCGTCCGTCCGTGGAAGGCCCCTGAGAAAGCGACGATGCCTCGGCGGCCCGTGGTGCGCCGGGCCAACTTGATGGCGCCGTCGACGGCTTCCGCGCCTGAGTTGGAGAAGAAGACCTGCGGGTCGTCGAAGAAGGGAGTGAGGCTGGCGAGACGCTCGGCCAGCAGGATCGACGGGGTGTGGTGGGTGACCACCGAGGTGTGGATCAGTCGACCGGCTTGCTCGGTCACCGCCTCGACGATTCGGGGGTGACAGTGGCCCACGTTGGTGACCGCAATCCCGGAGCCGAAGTCCAGGAAGCGTCGACCGTCGACGTCGGTGATCCATGAGCCTTCGCCCGACCACGCCACCAGGTCGGTGATCCGGGGCAGGACGCCGGCGATGGCCTTCTGGTCCCGCCCGAGCCAATCGGCGGTGTTGTCGACGCGGCCGTCGCCGGCACTGGTCGGGCCCCCAGGACCGGTCACGCTGGCTCCAAGGGGTGGGTGTCGATCTGGGCCTTCTGGAGCCGGCCGGAGTAGTCGACGTAAACCGTCTTGGTCTCGCTGAACTGTTCGATCCCTCTGCGACCGGCCTCCCGGTAGCCGTTGCCGGTGTGCCGGGTACCGCCGAAGGGGAGCTGGATCTCTGCGCCGATCGTCGGCGCGTTCACGTAGACGATGCCGGTGTCGATGGCGTCCACCGCCCGCAGGGCCTCCGACAGGTCGGAGGAGTACACCGCCGCCGACAGGCCGTACTCGGTGCCATTGACCACGTCGATGGCCTCCTCGAGCGACTCGACCTCGATAACCGACAGCACCGGCCCAAAGACCTCCTCTCGGGCGATGCGGTGCGACGGCCGCACGCCGGCGAGCACCGTCGGCGAGAAGAAGGTGCCTCCATCACAGCCCTCGACCGAAGTTGGGCCGCCGCCGGTCACGGCTTCGGCCCCTTCCTTCACGGCTGCAGCCACCATGCCGCCGATTCGCTCGGCCGAGTGGTGGTCGATTACCGGGCCGATGTCGGTCGACGGGTCCAGAGGGTCGCCCAGCTTCAGAGCCGCGGCTCGCTCCGTTAGTGGCCCCATTACCGCCTCGGCGATCTCCTTGTGGAGAATCAGTCGGCTCGTAGAGGTGCAGCGCTGCCCGGCAGTGCCGAATGCGCCGAAGAGGGCTCCCTCAACCGCCAACCCGAGGTCGGCTGACGGCATCACCACCATGGCGTTTTTCCCCCCCAGTTCGAGGGATACCAGGCGGGGGCCCGACTCCATGGCGGCGGCGGCCACCTTCCGACCGGTCGGGACGGAGCCGGTGAAGCTCACCGCACGGATCCCGGGATGCCGGGCGATGGCGGAAGCCGGCTCCACCGTTCCGTGCACCACGTTGAGCAGCCCCGCGGGAATGCCCGACTGGACGCAGACATCGACGAAGGCTTCGGCACAGGCTGGTGCCTTCTCGGAGGGCTTGATGACCACGCCGTTGCCCGCGAGGAGGGCCGGGAAGATCTTCCACGAGGGGATGGCCACCGGGAAGTTCCAAGGCGTGATCATCCCCACCACGCCCACCGGGCTGCGAGTCGTCCAGCACATCTTGTTGCGCAGCTCTGACGGGACCATCTCTCCCCACGGGAGCCGACCTTGGGCAGCGACGTAGTGCGCCATGTCGATGGCCTCTTGGACGTCACCGGCGGCTTCCACCAGCACCTTGCCCGCTTCGACGGCCACCAGCCGACTCAGCTCAGCCTTCTTCGAGGCCATGAGGGTGCCGCAGGCGGAGATCCGCTCAGCCCGTTCGGGAGCCGGAACCCGGGCCCATTCCCGTTGAGCTTCGGTGGCCGCATCCACGGCACGGTCGACAGAGTCGGCGGGACTGTCGGCGATCAAGGCGACCACTTCGGAGGGCCTCGCCGGGTTGACCGACTCGATGGTCGTCGCCCCCGCGGGCCATTCCTCACGTCCCGCAATTCGGTTTGCCAGCTTCTCGCTCATCGGGGGCGACCGTAGTTGGCCCCAACCCTTCCGCCGCCCGGAGGCAGGTGGGGGACTAGTCCGTTCGGAACGGTCGAAGCACCCCTGCGGAGGATTGCCCGAAAGGGGTCGAAACCGGATCATGGACTCATGACTGAGCGTGAGGGCGCCCCGAAGAGGGACGAAGTGTCCCGTACGGACGAGCAGGCCCAGATGGACCTGGAGAGCGGCTGGCGGCATCCCTCCCGTCGACGGGTTGTGGTCGCGGTGGCCGCCACCGTCGGGGCCGCCTTCATCGCCGCCGGCCTTCTGGCTGGCCCGGCCTTCCTGCCCGGCATTCGTGACCAGATCCGCGACCGGAACCTTGCCCCCGTGCAGATCGCCGGTGAGGGCGGATTCCGGCCAGCCGGTGGCGCAGCACCTTCCGGAGCCGGTCGAACTGGCCCGGACGGGATGAACGATTCCGAGAAGATGGCCTCCGAGGTGCCCGACATCCTTCTTCCGAGCGGCCAGAGCCTGCGGGAGATCGTGGCGGGCTCACCGGCCCCCGGCGCGACGGACGGCGCTACCGGCCTGGTGGACGACACCGTCGGAGGCCTCAACGATGTGCTCGGGGATCCAACCAGCGCTCCCCAGTTCGTCCAGGACACGGTCTCGACCCTGCCTCTTCCTGCCCTGCCGATCCCCGTGCCGACGATCCCGACGATCCCGACGATCCCGACCTTGCCGACCTTGCCGACCATCCCGACCATCCCGACCGTGCCGACCATCCCGACCACACCCACGGTGACGACACCGCCGGTGACTGCTCCGCCGGTGACCGTCCCGGTGACCGTGCCTGGGATCTCCGGTACGCCGCCCGTCACCCTCCCGGTGACGATCCCCGGTGTGTCGGTGCCAGCACCCCCGTCCGGAGGGCTTCTCTAAAGTTGGCGCCCTCCCGACCGGAGAACTCCTCCGGACGGGGACTTGCATTCCGCCACAACCGGTCGGCCTAGCGGGTACCTCTATGAGTAAGGTGCTCATCGTGGCGCCGAGCGGGGGCGGGACCCACTTCCGAGCTGGCCTGATCGTCGCGGGACTGGTAACCGCCCTTCACCTGATTGCCTCGGGATATCTCTCGGGCCAGGCCGCCCAACTGGAGAACCGTATTGCGGTGGTCGTTGGGGCTCTGGCCATGGCCTGGGCCTGCTATTTCGCCGCCCGGGGAACCCAAGCTGGCGTTCGCCGGGGATGGATTCTGCTGGCCGTGTCCGGCGGACTATGGGTCGTTTCCAACGGGCTAGCGGCCCGGGCCGAATTGGTCACGGGCCGTATCCTGCCGATCCCTTCCCTCGTCGACATTCCCTCCACGTTGGCCGCGCTGACCGCGGTTCTCGGAGTCCTGAGCTTCCTGGGATCGATGCTGTCGTCGGCCGGTCGGATGCGCGCCCTGCTCGACGGTCTCTTGATCGCCTCGTCGATGACTTTCGTGGCTTGGGCCTTGTTCCTCCGCGACGTCGTTTCCGGACTGGAGGGCGAGGTCAGCCCAGTCCTTGCTCTGGCCTATCCGTTCGCCGACGTTGTTCTGGTCTCGTTGGTCTTGGTGGCCTTCCCCCGAATCGGATCGCGTGGGGCGTGGCTGCTACTGACCGGTGGTCTTGGCGTGCTCACGGTCGGACATGTGGCCCTGGCCTATTTCGAGGTGGCTCAGGTGGGATTCCTGGGAGGATTCGAGGGCTCATCCTGGATGATCGGATGCCTTCTCATCGGTCTGGCGGCACTCAGTCCCGATCGACACCTCCCTCCAGCGACCGAGGACCCGCGTAGCGGCGGGCCGCTCGACATCGTCGTCCCACTGATACCAGTCGCCATCGCCGGGGGGATCGGCGTAAATCGACTCATCGACGGCAGCTTCGACCGGGTCCTCGCTATGACCGGGGCGGTCATAGCTGTGCTCCTTGTCGTCCGCCAGATGCTCGCTCAAGCCGATTTTCTGGACCTCAATAGATCGCTGGAGCAAAAGGTTCACACCCGTACGGCCCAAATAAGCCGCCAGGAGCGCCAGTTCCGGTCGCTGGTTCAGAACTCGACCGACGTGGTGACCATCGTCGACTCCGGGGGAATCATTCGATACCAAAGCGCCTCCTCGACCCGGGTTCTGGGCTACGGCTTTGGACAGCTAGTGGGGACGCCCGTGCTCGATCTTGTGCATCCCGACGCTCGGGACCAGGTGGCCACCCAGATGGCGCGACCCCCAGCGCCGCCAGCCCCGCCGGCACAGGTCGAGACCTTGGTCCGTAAATCCGACGGACGGTGGTGTCTCGCGGAGACGACCATCTCCAACCTCTTGAACGAGGAAAGCGTCGGGGGACTTCTCCTGACCACACGAGACATCAGCAAGCGGCGTGCTCTGGAAGAGCAGCTGCGCCACCAGGCCCTTCACGACCCGCTCACCAATCTGGCTAACCGGATCCTGTTCATGGACCGCCTCAGCCATGCCGTCGATCGAGCGACCCGAGACCCAGAGACCCTCGCCGTACTGCTGCTCGACCTCGACGGCTTCAAGCAGGTCAACGACAGCCTCGGCCACGGCGCGGGGGATGAGCTGCTCACCGAGGTGGCTAAACGGATGCTCGACGCAGTGCGTCCCGGCGACACGGTTGCCCGGATGGGGGGCGACGAGTTCGCCGTACTCCTGGAGAAGACTCGCGAGGAGGCTCCGACGGTCGTGGCGCAGCGTGTGTTGAACAAGCTGCGGGCGCCAGTACTGATCGGCGGAAAGCCGCTGGTGGTGCAAGGGAGCATCGGGGTGGCTGCAGGCTCGACCGCAGAGCGCAGTGCAGAGGAGCTCCTGCGCAACGCCGACTTGGCCATGTACGAGGCCAAGTCCAGAGGAAAGGGAGCGTTCGCCTCCTTCGTCCCCGCGATGCACTCCGCCATGCTCCGCCGGGTAGAGATCGAGACCGATCTACGCCGCGCCATCAATCAGGGTGAACTGCTGCTGTACTACCAGCCTCTCGTCGGCCTTCCTCATGGTCGGGTCACCGGCGCCGAAGCTCTGGTGCGGTGGGCCCACCCGGAGAGGGGCCTTGTTCTCCCGGGTGAGTTCATTCCGGTTGCCGAGGAAAGCGACCTGGTTCTCGCCCTGGGACGAGTGGTTCTCAATGAGGCCTGTCGACAGGCTCGCCGGATCGCCGACCTGCTGCCGGAGGGCGCGACCCACACCATGGCGGTCAACGTTTCCTCGCAGCAGTTGACGAGCCAGTGGCTCATCCGAGAGGTACACGAGGCGATCACCGAGGCGGGCATCGACCCGTCATGGCTGCTGCTGGAGATCACTGAGGGAGCGATGATGGGAGAGCTGAAGCCCATTCTCGCCACTCTGCGCGGGCTCAAGGAGATGGGCGTCCAGTTGGCCATCGACGACTTTGGCACTGGCTGGTCGTCACTCAGCCGGTTGGCCTCCTTTCCCGTCGACAAGCTGAAGGTCGACCAGTCCTTCATCTCGACTGTGAAGTCCCGCGATGAGGACGCCCCCATTGCGGCTGCGGTGGTGGCCATGGCCCGCAGCCTGCACCTGTCAACCGTTGCCGAAGGGGTGGAGACACTCGATCAACTCGCGCTGGTCGACCAGCTGGGGTGCCGCGAGATACAGGGCTTCCTGTTCTCCAAGCCGGTGCCACAGGAGGAATACGAAGCCTTCCTGAGGTCGTGTCCCGACATGATCCTTCCCGGCACCGCGGAGATCCTGCGCCGCGCTGACCTCGCTCCGGCTGTCGTAGCACCCGAGGCGGAGGCTCCCCAGCAAGGCGGTTCGTTGGAATCGAGCCTCGACGAGGTGCGCCGCGCCGTCGGTGCCGAACTGGTGACTCTGTGCCGGGTGCACTGGGATGAGAAGGTGGTCGTTGTCCAAGCCTCGGCCGGCAGCGAAAGATTGGAGGCTCGCCAGGGGCACCGATTCGAACTGGATGGCTCGCCGTGGGAGCGGCTGCTGGATGCCGGGGAGACGAGGATCGGAAACCTGGAGCAGGACTTTCCCCAAGAGCCCATGACTCTCAGGGGTGCGCGGTGCCACGTCGGGGTGCCCGTGACTGGGGATGGGGGTGTGCTGCTGGGGACTTTGAGCGCCTTCTCTGTCACTCCCGAGGCGTTGGGTGAGGATGTCGCCGAAACTCTGGAAACGGTCGCCCGGATGGTCGCTGGGAACCTCGAGTCACAGACCGGAGCCGAAATTGTGAGCGCGGCCACGCCGGCCGCCTGAGGGGCTAGTCCGCCAACGACGCCATTAGGAGGGCGACGTCACCGTCGGTCCACCAGTCCGTAGTGGTCAAGCCAGCTGACTTCAGTTCGGCTTCAAGACCCTCCCGCCGGAACTTCGAGCTCACCTCGGTGCGGATGAGCTCGCCTTCCTGGAGATCAAGGGTCATACCCACCGCCGGAATGTGCACGGATTGGGCGCAGCTGGACCGCAGCCCGATCTCGATCCACTCCGCGTCAGCGTCCCAGCGAGCCTGATGATCGAAGGCCTTTGGATCGAAGTCGGCGCCCAGCTCCCGGTTGAGCAAGGTGAGCAGGTTCTTGGTGAAGCTTTCGGTAACGCCGGCGTCGTCGTTGTAGGCGGCCTCCAAGCGGGCGATGTCCTTGACCAGGTCCACCCCTAGTAGAAGTCGGTCGTCCGCATCGAAACCGGCGGTGAGCGCTTTCAAGAAGATCCGACGGTCCGTTGGGCCCAGGTTGCCGATCGTGCTCCCCAGGAAGGCCACCAGGCGACGGCCCCCGGAGGGGATCTCGCCCAGGTGGTGATCGAAGTCCCCGACGACGGCGTGCACCGCGACCTCTGGGTACTCCGCCCCGATGGACTCGCCGGCGGCTCGAAGAGTGGCTTCGCTTACGTCGAACGGAATGAACAACTTCAGCCCGCCGTCGCGAGTGAGGCTGTCGAGCAAGGTCCGGGTCTTGTCGGAGGTCCCCGAGCCCAGTTCCACGAGAGTGTCTGCGTGAGCGGAGCGGGCGATTTCGTCGGCCACCTTCTCGAGGAGTCGCCGCTCCGCTTCGGTGGGGTAATACTCCGGTTGGCGGGTGATCTGCTCGAAGATCTTTGATCCGCGGTCGTCGTAAAGCCACTTCGGCGGCAGGAACTTCGGGCTGCTCGTCAGGCCCCGGCGCACGTCGCTTCGAAGGGCTTCTTCGAGGTCGGCAGGTTGAAGGTGCACGTCGACGGTCAGGCGGCTCACAAGTCTTCGCTTTCGTTGGGTCGGTATCGGTTCAGGCGCCAGCGGTGCGCAGGCCGCTGAAAATCTGACGGCGGACCGGATAGTCCCAGTTGCGGAAGGTGGGACGGGCGACGGTGGGATGAGTGGCCCAGGAGTTCCCTCGCAGGACCCGGTAGGCATCGCCGAAGAACATTTGGCTGTACTCCGGATAAGGAAAGGCTTTGAAGCCAGGAAAAGGGGCGAAGTTGGAGCCGGTCCACTCCCAGACCTGACCCCGTCCTTGCAGAGCACCGGAGCGGGCCGCCTTCTCCCACTCCGCCTCGCTGGGGAGTCTGCGTCCGGCCCATTTCGCGAAGGCATCCGCCTCGTGAGCGCTCACGTGTCGCACTGCCTCGTGATCGGCCAGCTCGATCATGCGACCGAAGCGCCGATGGCGCCAGTTGGAGCCCTGCAGCTCCCAAAAGAGGGGGGCCGCGGCCTGCTCCTCGCACCGCCAGGACCAGCCCTCCTTCGTCCACAGTTCCGAGCGGGCGTAGCCACCGTCTCCGATGAAGCGCCGCCAAGCGGCGTTGTCCACCGGAGCGGTGTCGATCTCAAAGGCCGGCAGGTCCACCTGGTGAGCGGGACGCTCGTTGTCGAGGGCCCAGGGATCGCTGCTTGTTCCCATCTCGAACGGGCCCGCGTCGATCCGAGCCGCCCCCGCGACGCTCCAGTCGAGCTCCCCGACTTGGCCAGCCCCGACCTGGCCAGCCCCGACTTGGCTCACATCGACTTCCAGGATCATCCCGGAGAGTTGGAGCGTGGCCAGCATGGTCTCGTCGTGCTGGTGCTCGTGCTGGATGACCATCCGGTGCACGAAACCGTCGGCTACCAAGGGATCAGGCCCACTCAGTCGGCCATCGTCCTCCGCGGCGCTCAGGAGGTCCAGGGAGCGCTCCCGCACCCTGGAGAGGTAGTCGCGTGCTTCGCTCGGTCGAAGCAGGGGGAGTTCGAGCCGCTTGGCCCGGGGTTGGAGAAACGCGTCGTAAAGGTCATCGATCTCGGGGCGGACTGCCGACGAGCCAAGGGAGCGGACCAACCAGAGGTCCTCGTAGTTGCCAATGTGAGCCAGGTCCCAGATCAGTGGAGACATCAGGGGGGAGTGCTGGGCCAAGAGATCGTCCTCATGGAGAGGCTCGAGCAGCTTTAGAGAGCGCCTTCTGGCCTCCTCGAGACCTTCGACCAGGGCAGAGGCGACCGACGAACTCACAGGCATCGTCCTGCCCAAGCTGAAACCTGAGCGGCCAGCGGGTTCCCCTCCCCGGCCAGCCGGCTGATGGCCGCGTCGATCAAGGCCTGCGCGGCGGCCCTCAGGGCAGCGTCGTTCAGGCCGCTCCGGGCCGCCTCGGTCCAGTCGACCCCATTTACGGGTGCCAGCAACGACTCCTCTCCCTCGAGCTCGTCGCCAGTGAGAAGAGCAGCCGTCACCGCCACGGGCACGGGCCAATCGTCGTGGCTCGGTAGGTCGAAGACCCTCAATTCGATCCAGCCCTTGAGGCGAACCGGCGGGAAGAGGGTGCTGAGGTGAAGGTCGAAGTCGGCCAGTGTCGGGGGCTCATCGGGGAGTGTCACGCCCTCTACCCACTCGGAAAACGAAGGCCCGCAGGGAATCCGCCGGATCCCGTCAGCTCCCTGGCGGAGCATCGCCTTGGCGGACATGGCATAGGCAGTCCAGTCGTCCACGGGGTCGCCGGTGGAGAAGGCCGAACGAGTTCGGGAGGGATCCAGACCGGCCCAGGCCTTCAGCCGACAGGAGGCCCAATCCCCGCCGGGGGAGGCGGCAAAAGCGGCGGCCAATGGTGCCGCCATGCGGTTGGCTCGCTTCCATGTGAGGGCTGGGTCGGGTCCGCAGCCCACGTTGACCTGGACGGCTGCTGTGTTGCACATCATCTGGGGTGCGGTCGACCAGCCGCCTTCAGAGAACCATTTCTCCATCTCGCCATAGCGAGCCAGCCCGTTGACCCGTCGGGCCTCCCGGCGGTCGTCGTAGGCCCGTCCGTCGACGCGCCACCCGCGAGACGCCAGAGCCTGTTCGACCGCGGCAAAATCGGCGCGGATCGGATCGACTGCTTCCACTGCGGTGCAGCCGGGAGGGCCGCTGAGCTCCAGTTGGCCTCCCGGTTCGTAGGTGAGTCGGGATCCGCCGGGGAACTCCACCGTCCCGAGAAGTTCCTGCAAATCCTCTACGGAGGGACGGGTTCCGACATCGGCGGAGTCCACGACGAGCCACTCAACCTCGGCCCCAACTGTCGGTCCGGTTGAGGGAAGGGCGCAGATCTCGGCGATGTGTCGCCGACAGGCGGCGAAGTCGAGAGGGGGCGGTTCCCCCGTCCTCGGTCGGCTAGCGGCGGAGCCCGCGTTCGACATCACCGGAAAGTTTTCGGTGCCGGCCCGGCGGACGGATGGCTGCTCAGGCCCTGGGACGCCGGTCGAGTTCGAGCACGACCGGCAGCGGGAGGCGTCCATGTG
>Ga0136612_10000416_pt1 | contig 15050 bp, 13 predicted proteins | sample AntDryUQ224A2306_2_FD_106644 | JGI IMG/M metagenome (GOLD analysis project Ga0136612, IMG submission 106644) | Polar desert sand microbial communities from Dry Valleys, Antarctica - metaG UQ224A (23.06) | ecosystem: Environmental > Terrestrial > Soil > Desert | place: Antarctica: Dry Valley... | reverse complement strand
TGGTGAAAGAAGGGCTGCGGCTGCTCGGCCACACGCGGGAAGCGGAGCGCTCGATCCACTTTGCCTACGAGATGGTCGCGCTCACGCCGGCGACTGCGAAAGCGCTGGGCATGGAGATCGCCGAAGAAGACGCGCAGCGCCCCTACGTGGAGATGTCCGGCCGGAAGGGTCTGGGAGTGAAAGCGGATGACCTTCTAAATGCTCTGGAGCAGAAGGCCACCGAGTCGGTTCGGGAGGGCAGCAAGTCCGAGGATCTGAGCGAGGATGGGGCGCGCGAACTCGGGCGCCAGGTTGCGATCGCGGCGCTTCGCTACTTCATGCTCAAGTTCGGGCGGAACAAGGTCATCGCATTCGACTTTGCCGAAGCGCTCACCTTCGAAGGAGACTCGGGACCGTATCTGCAGTACTCGACCGTGCGTGTGAAGAACATCTTCCGGAAGATGAAAGAGCGGGCCGTGAATGCGCTGATCGACGACCGTTCGCTCGACCGGCTGACCTTGACCGAAGGGCTGACGGATGAAATGTGGGAGCTGGTGAGATTGAGCGCCGACTCGCCTTCAGTGATTCGGCGCGCGGTCGATTCGCTGGAGCTGTCGATCGTCACCCATCACCTTCTGGAGATGGCCCAGAAGTTCAACAGCTTCTACCATAAGTACCCCATCCTCAATGAGAAGGACGACGCCGAGCGCCAGCGCCGCGCCGTCTGCGCCGAAGTGTTCCGCCGCACGATGACCGGGGCGCTGGAGTTGCTCGGGATTCCGGTGCCGGAGAGGATGTAGCAAGTAAGCGACTCTGTGGTGAAGCTGCGTACCGTGGGACCGCTCACCAGATCAAGGCGCGGTTCGTTCCGATGCGATCGAAGCCCAATCCTTCGTAAAGGCTGACCGCGGGCAGGTTGAAATCATTCACGAACAACGTCACCGATTTCCCGCGACGGAAGAGATGCCCACAGACCTCTCGGAGCGTGGCGCCGGAGAGTCCGCGACGGCGGAACTGAGGATGGGTCCAGACGCCCATCAGCTGCACCGCGTCGTCCGTCACGGCCGAGAACTCGCACTTTGAGGCGATGATGCCGTCTCGAATGTGGACTACCGCACGCTTTCTCTCGATCAGTTCCCGGATTCTTTCCCGGTAGCCTGCCGCATCGCGCTGGAGAGGATCGATGCCGACCTCTTCCTTGTGCATCGCAGCACAGGCCGGGACCAGCTTGTCGAGATCGGACAGAGTTGCAAAGCGCGCGGTCTCGAGGTCCGGAAGCCCGAGCTGTCGCCGCAGCGCATAGATCGGCTGCGTCATTCGCACCACGGCCGGAGGGTCATAGCGCGACCGGATCCGTGTCCAGAGAGTCTCCACGAGATCGGAAGGCGAGATGATGGCGCGGACGGGAATCATCCGGGTGACGATGCGGTCGCCAATCAGCGCAATGGCCGAGTCGATCACCTCGCGATGCGCCACGGGGTCGGCTGCCATCACGATGTTCGTGGCCAGCGACGCCACCAGCACGATGTCGGCGTTGTAGCGGACCGCGAACATCTGGGTCAGCGCTACGGTGCGTTCTTCTTCCAGCCGCGAGATCAGGTAGACGTTGATCAGCGGATCGCGCCGAAGGAAGCGGAGCGCCCCGCTCACATCATCTTCAGCGAGAGACCGGAGCGACCAGCGCCCCTCGGCCGGGACTGTCACCATGACCGCGTCTCGCTACAATTGCTCACTGGCCATGTATGCTAGCCCGTCCTTCAGCTTGTGCCAAAGCGAACGGCCCTGCCACTCGTCATACTTCCTTTCCTTCGCGTACTTCATATCGGCGTCGAAGGCCTGCCGGAGCTGGGCGGCAATGGCCGGATCGACGATGCCCATGGTGATCTCGTCATTGAGCTCGAAGGAGCGCGAGTCAAAATTCGTCGATCCCACGCCCGACCAGATCCCATCGATGATGAATACTTTCTGGTGGAGAAGCGTCCGGTCGTACTCGAAGATCCGCACTCCCCGTTTGAGCATGCTGCCGAAGTGGTGATGGCTGGCATGCTGGACCACTGGCGAGTCCGTGGCCTCGGTCGATGGAACCATGATCAGCACCTTCACCCCGCGATCCACAGCCTCCTCCAGCGCTTCGATGGCGTCGAAGTCGGGAAGAAGATACGGATTCTGGATGATGATTTCCTTTTTGGCGGCCTTGATCGACAGATAGAAAAGGATCTGAACCGACGAGATACTGCCGCTCGGTGAGGTGTAGGCCAGGTGCGCCGGGATCGTTCCCGCTGTAACCGGCGCCGGAAAGTATTTGTCGCCGGCGAGGATCTCTCCGGTCTCTTCGATCCAATTCTCGCTGAACGCGCCCTGAAGCCGGCTGACGATCGGACCCTCCACACGCACGCCGGTGTCGCGAAAATGTTTCTTGTCCTGGCCATCACCGGTCCACTCATCGGCGATTCCGTAGCCGCCGAGGTAGGCGATGCGACCGTCGATGACCATGATCTTGCGATGATCGCGATTGTTGAGCCGGGCCAGATTGCTGAAGCGGATCGGATGAAACCGCTCCACCTTGACGCCGGCTTCAGTGAGCAGATCCTCCACTTTGCTGATCTGCCGGCCGCCTGAGCCATCAACGAGCACCCGCACTTCCACGCCGCTGCGCGCCTTCTGCGCCAGAAGCTGGGCGAGCTCGGTGGCGATCTTCGATTCGTACCAGATGTAGGTTTCGACGTGCACACTGAGTTTGGCTGCGGCGATGTCCCGGAGCAACTTCGGAAAGAACCCCACGCCGTTCTGTGTCAGTTCGATTCTGTTTCCTGCATCCATGGTTCCCTGCGTGAGCCCGACTACCGAGGGAAGCAGCGCGTTGAGGTCACCGGTATTCGAGACGCGCAGCGGATCGGGGTCCATGCGCCATTTTGCCGACCAGAGGAGAAGCATGAGCAGCAGCATCAACACCACCACTCCGATGAAAAGCATCAGGGGAGTGCGGATGAACCTGGTGCCGTCGATTTTCGTTACGCGAAATCTTTCAGGCGAGTTCTTTTCAGTCATGAGTGAGCTCCGCGATGACCGGCTTGTGATCGGACGGGCCGGTTTCCAGTGTCCGTGCGAAAGCGACCTTCCAGCCACGGTCCGCAAATATGTAGTCGATGGTCAGGTTCATGACGCGATGGGTGGAGTCGGTGGGTCCGCAGATCTGCAGAGCATTATCCTGTCGAAAATCCTTGATCTCCGGCGCCTCCGGCGGCGCGTTGAGGTCGCCGGCCAGAATGTACGGGTGATCACTGCTCCGCACGTGTCGCGCCAGACAGTCCAGCTGGTTGGCCCGTGATGCCCGGTTGAACTTTTCCCACGCTGCGAGATGCGTGACGTAAAAGTCGACCGTACCACCGTCGATCCGGATCGTGGCCTTGAGCAGAGTGCGCGGCTCGCCCGCTCCGGGTAGCTTGTAAACCTCGTGTTTCACGATCTGGCCCCGGGTGAGGATGGCGTTGCCGAACTGCCCTCCCATCTGCCCGTAACTCTCTCCGAACACGACATTCATCCCGGTGACCGCACTCAACTGCTCTACGTGATCCTTGAACCGCGATTGCCAGGTGTTCTTGTGAGCCTCATTGATTCCGACGATGTCAGGCTTCGCCTCCCGGATGGTCTCCGCGATTGCTGCCATGTGCTCAGACTTGACGAGAGCGGCGTGCCCCTGCACGTTGTAGGTCATCACCAGCAGGCGTTTGGGATAGGTCGGCGTCACGACCCGCGGTACCGGATCCGCCACACAATCGCCGGCGCGGAACTGGTAGACGGACAGAACGCGATACAAGAAGACGATCAGGAAGATCGACAAACAACCAAGACCGATTTTTGACCGCGGACGCATGCTCAAACCAGCACCGTCACGTCCGGATGCAGCCACAACGCCGAGGCTGGGAAAGCAGGGTCGGGCTTCCCTTCACGGAGACGAGCGACCGCTTCTTCTTTCCCGGTGCCGGATACGAGCATCACGATCCTTCGCGACTTGAGGATGGTCCCGATTCCCATGGTGATCGCGTGCGTGGGCACGTGACCATCTTCGAAGAGCGATGAGTTCGCGCTGCGGGTCGACTCGTGAAGCTGCACGACGCGCGTACGGGAGTCGAACGGCGTGCCCGGCTCGTTGAAGCCGATGTGGCCGTTGCGTCCCAGGCCGAGGAACGTGAGATCGAGTCCGCCCGCCGCCCGGATTCTCGCTTCGTACCGCGTGCACTCCGCCTCGAGGTCACGGGCCATGCCGTCGGGCAGATTCGAGCGCGACGGGTCGATGTCGACATCAGCGAACAGATGCTCGCGCATGAAGGCGAAGTAGCTGCCTGGGTGTTCTTTGGGGATACCGACGTACTCGTCCAGATTGAACGTGGAGATCTCGCTGAAGCAGGCGTACTCGCGGGCACATTGCTGAACGACCTGGTCGTACATCCCGACGGGGGTGCGGCCGGTCGGCAGTCCGAGAACTGATTTCGGATTCAGCCTGACCTGTTCCAGAAAAATCGCGGCCCCTGTCCTCGAGAGTGCGCCGTAGTCGGCGCAGGACTCCCACTTCACCACGCCGTAACCTCGGCGCCCCGCGCGAACACCCGCTCCACCTCGAACTTCGGCGACAGAACGACCACGTCGGCATCGTAGCCGCTCTCGAGCCTGCCCTTGCGGTTCGAGACTCCGAGGATCCGGGCCGGCACTTCGGTGGCCATCGGAATCACCGTCTCGATCGGTAAACCGGCCAGCTCGACCATGTTTTGCACGGCGCGGGTCATCGTCAGCATGCTGCCCGCGAGATTTCCGTTCGCCAGGCGCGCGCTGCCTTCCGCCACCGTGATCTCGTAGTCGTACAACTTGTACTGTCCGTCGGCGAGACCGCAGGCTCGAATGGCGTCGGTGATCAGTGCCGCGCGGTGCGGAAGCAGGGTGGTGGCGATTCGGAGGACGGCCGGATGCACATGGATCCCGTCCGCGATCAGCTCTACCGTCGCGTCGACCGACGCCAGCGCTGCGCCGGCCGCCCCCGGCTCCCGATGGTGCATCCCCGTCATGGCGTTGAAGAGGTGGGTGAAGTGAGATGCGCCCCACGCCAGTCCGGCCACCGCGTCGGCAAAATCGCCCGAAGTGTGGCCGATCGAAAAGAGAACGCGGCCGCGGAAATGCTCCATCAGCACGCGCGCCCCTGCGATCTCCGGCGCGAGCGTGACGATCCACTTCATGCGCGGCGCTGCGGCAAGCAGCGCGTCCATTTCCACGATATCCGGAGGTCGGATCGAGGAGGAATCCTGCGCGCCGGCGTGCCTGTGATTGATGTAGGGGCCTTCCAGATGGATGCCGCAGATCTCCGCCCCATGGTCCCCCTCCTTCGACGTACTCACAATCGCGGTCACTGCCTTGTGAAGGTCGCGGGTAGAGGCGGACAGAGTCGTGGCCGCGAGTGCGGTCGTCCCGTTGCGAGCGTGGAAACGGAGGATGCGCTGGTTCGCCGCGTTGTCGCCATCCATGAAGTCCGCGCCGTCACCGCCGTGGATGTGAACATCGATGAGGCCGGGGATGATCAGACCCTGCACCCTTTCGGCGCCGGCAGGAGCGGATGCTGCGCGGGCCACGTCGGTGATCCGGCTCCCGCTCATGGCCACGACCACTCCATCGCGGACGGCGCCGTCCACGAACGCGCGGCCGTAGAGTCGTCGGTCAGTCACAGGCAGATCACTTCCCGATCACCTCGCGAAGATTTCCTTCTTTCTCCTCGAGCATCCGCCGGGCTTCGTCCGCCGGAACCTTCCTGCGTGCCATGACCGTGGCCAGTTTCACATTGCCTTCAGCATCGCCAACCGCCTGAACAGCAAGGGGACGAGTGACGCCGGCTGCGAGCTCCACCATCCTTACTGCCCGGTTGCGCAGCTTCTCGTTCGTGGCAGGCATGTCGGTCATCAGGTTCGAGTAAACGCGACCCAGACGGATCATCACTCCTGTCGAGATGGCGTTGAGGATCAGCTTCTGAGCGGTACCACTCTTCATGCGCGACGAGCCCATGATCACTTCCGGCCCCGTCTGCGGCACGATCGGGATGTCGACGTTCTTTGTCAGGGGAGACCCGGCCACTGAGGCGATGCCGACCGTGAGAGCGCCCAGCATGTTCGCTCGACGTACACCGGCGACCGTGAACGGCGTCGTCCCTGACGCAGCGATGCCGACCACTGCATCCTCGCTCCGGACCGCGGCATTGACCGCCGCGATGGCTGCCTCCTCGTCGTCTTCGGCTCCTTCAGCGGCGGCAAAGTAGGCTCGCTCGCCGCCAGCCATGATCACCTGCACCAGCGAGGCGTCGATCCCATAGGTGGGGGGAAGCTCCGAGGCGTCGAGCATGGCGATACGGCCGCTCGTTCCGGCGCCGATGTAGAAAAGTCGGCCGCCGTGCGACATCCGTTGGCTGATCTCTTCGACCGCGTGCGCGATCCGCTCTGATTCCGCCGACACCGCGCCCGCCACCAGCGCGTCCTGCTCCTGAATGATGCGGACGACCTCTCGGGCCGGCAGCAGATCGATGTCCAGACTGGCATCGAGACGATCCTGACTCATGGGCGAAGAAGATAGCATTTGCGAATGGCACTGACATTCTGGCAGCGCGTACGGGTGGCTTTTCGTGGATGGTCGAGGCGTCGTGAGGAACAGCAACAGGAGTTCTTGAGAAAGAATGTGGGGTGGGGGCCTCCGGTCCTGCCCCTGCCCGGAAAACCGCCCGGGAAACCGGGCGCGATCCCCGGTCTGGCTCTGGACCGGGAGGGGTTGCAGGCCGCTTATCTGGATCGGTCCGGGGTGATCTCCTATTACCTCGATGTCACGACCGGGGAAGTGATCGAGAGCCGGGGCAGTGAGCCTGCCGGGGCGGGGCTGAAAAGGGTGCCGAATCCCTCCAACGAATCGGACGCTGCCGATCGCCGGGCCTTCGTGGAGACGCTGGAGGACGGACAGCTCCGCAGCGAGCTTCTGGTCGCGGATGCAATGGGATTCAGGAAGCTGCTCGCTACGAATCGAGCCGCGGAGCGTTCCTGGTACAGCTTCAAGAATGATAGAGCGACGCAGGCGATCGAATCGTGGATTCGTGATCTGGGACTGCGCTGAGAGAATTTCTGCTCACCACCAGGATGGTCACGTCATCGTCGAGCGCCTCAGTATTTCCGACATGCAGCAGCACCGCATCCGAGACCGCCCGCGCTGCTGATTCCGCATTCCCGCCGTAGAAAACCTGCATCTGTTTTGCGAGATCGAGTGATCCGAGCTCGATGTCGCCTGCGCTTCGAGCTTCCGACACCCCGTCGGTATAGAGAATCAAGGCTTCTCCAGGCTCGAGCTGCAGTTCATGGTTCCTGTACTCGGCGCTCGAGCTCACGCCGAGCAGCAGGTCGCCGGCCAGCACCTCCTCCACCCCGTTCCTGCGGACCCAGAGCGGAGGCGTGTGACCGGCATTCACGTATTCGATCGTCCCCGTTTTCGTGTCGAGACGTCCAAGAAACAGCGTGACGAACTTCGAGCGCGGCAGGATCTCTCGCAAAGCCTGATTCAACTGCGAGACCAGCGTTGCCGGGTCGGGATCAGCCTTCGAGAAGATACGAAAGGCGACCTGAAGCCCGGCCATCATCAGCCCGGCGGTGACCCCTTTGCCGCTGACGTCGCCAACCACAAAGTAAATCTTCCCGTCGTCACGGACAGCGAAATCGTAGTAGTCGCCGCTGACCGTGCGGCATGGCTGATTGATGCCGGCGAATGTGTAGCCATCGATTCCCGCCGGTGCGGGCGGGAGGAGCCGCCGCTGAATGCTCGAAGCGGTGCGGAGTTCCTCGTCCATGACCCGTTTTTCGATCGCTTCTTCACGCAGGCGGGTGGTCTCGAGCTTGATTGCGGCGAATCTTGCGATCCGCGCGACCAGCCGGACATCCTCTTCGGTGATGGTGCGGTTCGCGTAGAGATAGTCGACGTAGAGCATTCCCACCACCGTGTCGCCGATCGTGAGCGGGGCTGCGAGAATGGATCGGATGCCCTGCATGATGATCGACGTCGCGGCGCTCAGCTTCTCGTCCGCGCCTACATCGATGACGGCCAGAGCCTTCTTCTCTTTCACCAGCGTTTCGAGGAGGGTCTGGCTGATTTTCAGCTCCGAGGTGTCCTCGCGGTCTTCGCGCCTCACCTCTACCTGCGAGAAGGATTTTCCGTCGTCGGAAAGGAGGGCGATCGCGGCGCGGGACGGCTTGAGATGCTGCATGACCCGATCGACGATGAAGCCGAAGAGCTCATGCATCGGCCGGTCTTCGATCAGGTCGCGAGCCAGCGTGTTCAGCGTCTGCAGACGGGCGATGTCGGTGGATTCGACGGGAGCCCTGTCGATGTCCTGAATGGGTATGGCGATGGTGGGACGTTCGGTGGTATTGGCTACGGCCAGGAAACGATCGGTGTTGTGCTCGACGATTTCGAATACGATCTCGGTGTCTCCGAGACGGATGCGGTCGCCGGCCTTGAGCGCCATCTCGCGCTCGACGCGATCGCCGTTCAGGTAGGTTCCGTTCGCGCTTCCGAGGTCCTTGAGCACCCACGCCGAGCCGATTGCCACGATCTGGGCGTGGTGGCGCGAGAGGTAGCGGTCCTTGAGGGGAATCGCGCATTCCGATGCGCGGCCGATGGAGATCGTTTCCGACGTGAGCGGCTTGCGCAATGGCGCGAGGAGAGGCGAATAAATCGTGACTTCCGCGCGCGGCCGGGCGGTTTCCATTCTCGAGGCTCCGGGATCTGTGCGGCCATTTTAAACCAGTGTTACGTTAGGGCCGTGACCCTTCCCGCCCCATCGAACGACTATTTTCTGGAGATCGAGAGCCACTTTGCCGCCCGGCGCGGCACACCGTTCATCGTTTCGCCGAAAGACTGGGCTTTGATGAAGAAATGGCGGGATGAGGCCATCCCTCTCTCGGTCGTCATCGAGGCCATCGATCAGGTGTTTGAAAAGAACGAAAGCAGCGGGCGCCGCAAGACCATCTCCAGCCTCTCGTATTGCCGGCATTCCGTGAAGGAGCTCTGGAGTGACCGCAAAGAGCTCTATGCCGGAAGCGGGGAAGGAGCGCCGGAGGAACGCCCGCTGGAGCTGCTCGAGGCGCTCGCAGCGGACCTGGAGCGGGGGACCGGCCCCGCTCCGGTCCTCGGTGCGTTCGCCGCGCAGATCCGCGGCCTGCTGACGGAAAAGAGCATCCCGATCATCGAAGAGCGGCTCATCGAGATGGAGCGGGATCTGATTTCGCAGCTGCTCAGCGCGCTACCGGCGGATGGAGAAAGAATCCGCGCCGAGGTAGAAGCAGCCGTGGCCGGCGTCGATGAGAAAGCACGCCCCCGAACCGCGGAGGCGAACCTGCGCCGTCTCACCCGCGAGCGTTTCGAGCTGCCGCGGTTGACGTTGTTCCGGTAGCTGGTTTGCCAGGCTGCGACGGCCTGCTTCAGTGGAGGACAGGCAGTCCTGCCTGTCCTGGTACAGACAGGTTGGACAGGCAAGACTGCCTGTCCTCCACCAAAACGAAGCAGCGCGAAGTCAAGATCTCTACCAGCTACCGCCCCAACGCCCGCTCGACCGCGTCCAGCACCCGTGCGGCGTCGCGTCCGGACACCGGCAGGTCGGGGCTGCTCGTGAGCAGCGGGTCGGTGATTCCGCACGCGGCCACCACCCGTTCGAGCGGCAATCCTCGTGCGCAGGAGGCGCTCCGCAACGTGAGAATCCGGGCGGACTGGCGGGCCAGCGAGGCAACAGTCATCGGTCTCTGCGGGAAGACGCGGCGGGTGACCGGGTCGACATCGTAGAGGCCGACGGCGATGGCGCGGATGATCTCTTCGCGGCCAGGCACGTCGATGTCGATGGCGATGGGCGGAGCGCTCAGGTTCTGCGCAAAGCGAACCGAAGAAATCTTCCAGTACAGCAGGACGGCCAGGTCAGCGCGGGTGATGGCAGGAGACTCCATCGCTATCTGGAACTGTGTAGGCATGTTGGCGAGACTCCACTGCTCCTTGATCTGCTCGAGGCGCTGCGCGTGCTGCGGATTGTTGTCGCGGCGAGCCAGCCGCTCGTAGCGAACGATGGCCTCCTGATAGCGGCCTCGGCCGGCATCGATCTCGGCCAGGGCTTCCTGAACGTTGGACCTGTCGGCTGCGGTCGAGAGAATCGGCTCGAGGTAGCGTCTCGCCTCCTCGAACTGCCGCTCCCGGATCAACCGGGTGACGAGCAGCATCCGAGCTTCCTCTGAGGCCTGATCGATGGTCAGCACTTCCGCAAGGAGGCGGATCGCCTCCGCGTCGGACGCGCTTTGCGCCGCTGACACCAGCTCATCGGTCAGATTCTTTTCGAGCATCGCCACGCGTTCCGCTGCGGTGTTGGGAGCGTCGGCGCGCTGTGCAACGATGCGATAGATCGCGAGCGCTTCCCGCGTCTTTTTTTCGGTGATGGCGATCTCGCCGGCCAGCACGTGAGCAGCGGTGTATTCGGGATTCCGCTCGCGAATGCGAGTCACTGCCGCCTGCGCGGTGTTGAGGTTCCCCTCGCGCAGGTCGACCATCGCCTCCAGAAGGGAAGCGGGCGTGAGCTCAGGGGCGCGCGTCCGGATGTCGGCCAGCTGCCGTCGCGTCTGCGGGTAGTCCCCCTGCAGGAACAGCCGCCAGGCCGTCTCGAGCTGTTTCTCGATCTGCGGGGCGGCGGCGCTGCCGGATCCGATCCGCGGATCGACGAGGTAGCGGTCTTCTCCGCTCGGCGAAACGGCCGGCGGCGGGGTGGTGCCGGCGCAATGCATCAGCAGCAGCGCCGACGCCGTGAGCACCAGAATCGTTCTTTTACTCAAGCTGAAACCTCTCGATGAGCCGCATGGCGGCGGCGTATGTCAGTTCTCTGTCTGCGGCGGGAAGCCACTGCACATTTCGCTCCGACCTGAGCCACGTCATCTGACGCTTGGCATACGCCCGTGTGCGACGCCGGGTTTCCGCGATGGCAACGTCGGTGGTGATTGTTCCCTCCACCACTGCAGCGGCCTCTCGATAGCCGATCGTCCCGAAAGGACGGGCGTCGCGCGGATACCGGGAAAGCAGAGTCCGCGCCTCCTCCACCAGCCCGATGCGATACATCTCTTCCACCCGCTGATCGAGAGCGCGCACCAGCTCCGGACGGTCTACGGCAAGTCCTAGTTTCAACGCGTCGATGTCCGATGGGCTGTCCGACGCCGGACGGTCCCAGGAAGAGATGGGACGGCCGCTGGTTATCCAGACTTCGAGGGCCCGGTCCACTCGATGCCGGTCCCCGGGTGCGATTCTCGACCCGCTGACCGGGTCGGTGCGGGACAGCCACCGGTGGAGACGCCCGGGACCGCGCGGCTGTCGCCCGATACGGCCGAGGCGGTTGCGAATCGCCTCGTTTCGTGCCGGCATCCCGGGAAGGCCGGCCAGAAAGGCCCGCAGGTAGAAGAAGGTGCCGCCGGTCAGGATGGGAAGTTTTCCACGGCTGACGATCTCGACGCAGGTCGTCCGGGCCACCCGTGCATAGTCCGCAGCGTTGAACTGATCGCCTGCCTCGATGATGTCGAACAGATGATGTGGGACCTGCCTGCGCGCTTCCGCGGGAGGTTTGGCGCTTCCGATGTCGAATCCGCGGTAGATCTGGACCGAGTCGAAGTTGACGATCTCTCCCGAGGCCGCCTTTGCGATTCGCAGGGCCAGCGCTGACTTACCGCTGCCCGTGGCCCCGGCCACGACGACCACCTTCACGTCACTTCACCGGATGCGGGTGGTGACGCCGTGAGTCTTGCGATCCTCGCGCTCCAGAACGGCACGCAGGTGGACGCGACAATAGATGGCCCCGGCAGCAATCTGGGTATTGCAGACGCGGCAGGTGTGCTTCAACACGACTTTTTTGGCCTTCTCGGCGACGCGCAGGACGAGCCCGGCGACGACCAGCAGGCCTCCCACGGTCGCCGCCTGGCCGAGCATGCTGAAGGGAATCAGCTCCGCGATCGAGGAGTCGACGAAGCTCTCATGCACGACGTACAGCGCCAGGATCAGGACCATGGTCCAGAGGCCGAGTCTGAGCAGTGTGGAGGACATGGGGAGCCTCACTGTAAGCGGCTCATTCCGGAGTGTCAATTTCAGGCCTGACCGAAATGTGGCCGGGGCTGAAAATGAGCTCGATGCTGCCATGACGATCCGTCCGCCAGACCCGGACTCTCCGCCTCCGCAGGCTATCGAGCACAGAGGGGTGGGGATGGCCGAAAAAGTTGTTCCGGCCGCAGGAAATCAGGGCAATGCGCGGGCGCACCGTATCGAGCAGAGAGGAGGTGGAAGAGGTGCGGCTCCCGTGATGCGGGATCTTCAGCACGTCCGCGGGGCCAAGGCGCTCCGCGAGATCAGCCTCTGCATCTTTCTCGATATCCCCGGTCATGAGGATCGTTCGCCCATCGACGTGGGCTCTCAGAATCACTGAGGAGTTATTTTCCGGAGCTCGCTTGAACCGGCGCGAGGCGACGAGTGTCTCCAGATCGATCGTTTCCAGACCGGCGGCGCCGATGGATAGTCTTTCGCCGCCGCGCACCAGCCGGATTGGAGTGGCTGTCTCCCCGGCCGCTGCGAGCAGCCGCGAAGCGCAGTCGCCGCGGAAACGTCGGGGCGAGATCCATAGCTCCCGTACGCGCAGATGCTGAACCGCTGCGATGAGTCCACCGCAATGGTCGGGATGTGCATGTGTGAGCACTGCGGCGTGGATATCTCTGATACCGCGATCGAGAAGAAGCGGCAGGAGGACGTTTTCCCCAAAGCGGATGTCATCGTGACGTCCGCCGCCGTCCACGAGCAGGGTCTGCCTCCCGGCCCGGACGATCATCGCGTCCCCCTGCCCCACGTTGAGCATGGTGAATGACGGGCTGGCGACGCGTCCTCGTGCGGCAAAAGTGACGATAGCTGCGGCGAGAGGAATAGAGATCGCGGCCATGACTGCAGCGGTTCTCAGCCGGCCACGCAGAATGGCGAGCGACATCAGGGACCCGCTCGCCGCCGCGATCATCGCTGCCAGCGGTGGCGCAGCGAAGAATCCGGCAGCGGGGGCGGCAGCAGTATTCAGATTCATGCAGACCGCGTTCAGAAGAGCGATCGCGTCGAGGAGGATCGATGCCTCGGTCGCCGCGAAAACGGCTCCGACGACGAGCATCACCAGCACGATCGGCGTCATGACGATGGTCATCAGCGATCCGCCGAGCGCGTACTGATGAAAGTGGAACAGCGTCAGCGGCGCGATCGCCAGCTCCGCGGCCACGACGTAACCGAGCATCCGCAGCCGCGACGCGGCCATCGGTTTTCCGATGAAGAGCAAAGCACCCGCACCCGCATAGGTCAGGTGAAAGGCGGGGTCGGTCAGGTCGCCCGGGACGACCACCAGCCGCACCAGCGCCGCCACACACCAGAGATTCTCGAACGTGGTCGGCCGTCGCGCGATCCGCGACACCGCGTACAGTGCGATGCCGATGCTGGCCCGCGAAACAGATGCGCCCGGACCGATGAAAAGCGGAGCAATCGCCGAGAAAGAGAGAAGAGTCCAGTCCGATGCCCGCGGCGCGCCGATCCAGCGGAGGAGCATCGCGATCGCCGCTCCGGCAAGTGAGATCTGAAGACCCGAGAAGACGAGCAGGTGATAAGTCCCGCCGCGCTTGAACTGGTCCCGAGTCTCATCGTTGAGCCGCTCCCCGCGGCCCAGCACCAGTGCCTCGATCATCGCCACTTCCCGGGGCCTGGCCGCGGCGTGCTCCCGCAGCCGGTTCGCGATCAGACGGTTCCATGAGGCTGGTGACCAGAGGGGCAGACGTCCGGTGTACGAGATCAGTCGCGCTGACTTGACCGCCACCGAGTAGCGACCGTTCCCGTCGCGACGGAGATGACCTTCGATCTGGATGCCTGCCTCCATTTCGAACGGGGGAGGCGGGAAGCGTGTGTAGACCGAGAGAGGGGAAGGAAACTCCCGGTCCGCGACCCGGAAGCTGGAGGTACGGAGGATATGAACGTGCGGACGCCAGGACCAGTCGCGCTCGAGCGGCGCTTCGATGATCAGGAACTTCTCCGGGGGCATGGCGTTGAACGCTGCCAGCTCTTCTGCGCGAATCGATCGCTCGTGGGATCCGATGATCGTCCCGGTGGCGGCGAACAGAAGTGCGGCCCCCACGCGACGGTTACGCGAAAGAAGGGCGACCGCTGCAAGTCCGGCGGCGAAGACGCCGGCGTTGACCAGCGCCGGCTCGAGCGCCAGCGCTGTGATGAAAACGATCAGCGGGAGTGCGGCAGGGATCTCATCGCGCACGCTCGAACGTAGAGAGCGTCTCGACGTGATGTGTATTGGGGAAGAGGTCGACGAGGTCCAGCGAGGAGAGCCGCCAGCCCGACGCGGTCAGCCTGTTCGCGTCGCGAGCGAAGGTTACCGGATCGCATGAGAGATAACAAATCTTCTCCTTTGCTTTCACCGCCACCGCGTCGATGACCCCTTTGCGGGCGCCCGCCCGCGGCGGGTCGAGGAAGATGAAGTCGGCCCGCGGGATCTCCGTCTCTTCCACCGGCGCTACCACTACACGAACGTTCGACGGGATGTTCCTGCGCGCGTAACTCGCGGAGATCGAGGAGCCCTCGATAGCCACGACTCGGTGGAAGTGTTCGGCAATCGGGACGGTGAAGAAGCCCACACCCGCATACAGGTCCACGGCGTTGTGGCGCGCTTTCATCTGGGCGGCGTGCGCGCCCACGAGGCGAAGCATCGTCCCGAGGAGATGGCGGTTGACCTGGAAAAACGTTCGCGTCGACAGTCGGAATGTGAAGCGGTCGACGCTGATGCTCAGATCGCGATCGTCCGCAACGAGCTCACCGTCCACTTCCCAGATCGTCAATGCGTCAGCCCCCTCATCCGGCCTTCGGCCACCTTCTCCCCGCTGCGGCGGGGCGAAGGATCTGACGATGCCACCCCTCGCGGGAATCGAACTCGTGAGTTCCTTCTCCCCGCCCGCAGGTGGGGAGAAGGT
>Ga0136612_10000414_pt1 | contig 15053 bp, 14 predicted proteins | sample AntDryUQ224A2306_2_FD_106644 | JGI IMG/M metagenome (GOLD analysis project Ga0136612, IMG submission 106644) | Polar desert sand microbial communities from Dry Valleys, Antarctica - metaG UQ224A (23.06) | ecosystem: Environmental > Terrestrial > Soil > Desert | place: Antarctica: Dry Valley... | reverse complement strand
GTCAAGGGCGCTCCAGACGGCGGAGCAGGTTCGACCGCACGTGGGGCCACTCCTCCGCGATCACGCTGAACCAGGCCGAGTCGCGGTTCTCGCCGTTGCGCACGAGCATATGCCGACGGTGGATCCCCTCGAACTGGGCCGGAAGCGCAGCGAGGGCAGTCCGGGAGCGCTCGTTCAGCGCATCGGTCTTCAGCTCGACTCTCCGGCAGCCGAGCCTGCCGAAGGCGTCCTCGAGCATGAGCAGCTTGGCCTCGAGGTTCGCACCGGTTCGCCAGACCTGCGGGTCGAGCCACGTCCAGCCGATCTCGAGGCTCTGGTGCTCGGGGCGGAGCGCCAGGAAGCGGGTGCTCCCGACGACCCGGCCGTCGGTCTGGCGCACCGTCACGAACGGCAGCTCGGTTCCGGCGAGCGCACTCGCGAGCGCGCTTTCGACGAACACGCGCAGCTCGGCGGTCGTCTGCGGTTGGAGGATGCTCAACCAGCGCCAGATCCGCGGATCCCGGGAGGCTTCCCAAAGGCCGGCTTCGTGCTCGGGAGCGAGCGGCTCGAGCCTGACGAGCCGGCCCTCGAGAACGGTGCTGCGCCAGCTCCCCATGCCGGAAGGCTAGACTGCTGTCGTGCCGATCTACGAATACGCGTGCATGGAATGCGAGTCGCACTTCGAAGAGCTCGTCCGGAACGCCGAGCAAGCGGTTGCCTGCCCGGGCTGCGGCGCCGCCAACGTGCTCAAGCAGATGTCGAGCTTCGCGGTCGTCGGTGGCTCCTCGCAGCCGCAGTTCGGAAGCAGTGGCGGCGGCGGCTGCTGCGGCGGTTCCTGCGGCAGCTGCTAGTCGTCCGCCCGAGCCCATAAGCTCCGTGGGGTGAGCGACGCGCTGTGAGAGACGCGCTGGCCGATTACCGCGACGAGACCTTGGGGTGCACCCGTTGCCCGCTCGCCGCCTCAAGGACTCAGGTCGTCTTCGGCTCCGGCGATCCCCACGCGGAGCTGATGTTCGTCGGCGAGGCGCCGGGCTTCCACGAGGATCAGAACGGCATTCCCTTCGTCGGCCAGGCGGGCAAGCTGCTCGAGAAGCTCCTGGGCGGGATCGGACTCGCACGGACGGACGTCTACATCGCGAACGTGATCAAGTGTCGGCCGCCCGGAAACCGCGACCCGCATCCGGAGGAGATCGAAGCCTGTGAGTCGCACCTCTTCCGGCAGATCGAGCTCGTCCGGCCCACGCTCGTCGCCACCCTCGGGAACTTCGCGACGAAGTTGCTCTCGGGGAAGCCGGCCGGGATCACGCGGGTGCACGGCGTCGAACAGCAGGTCGTGCTCGGCGGCAACGCGGTCACGCTCTACCCGCTCTTCCATCCGGCTGCAGCGCTCTACACGCCGTCGATGCAGACCGTGCTCCACCAGGACTTCGCCCGCATCCCGGAGCTGCTCGGCCGGGAGCCCAGGAGCCACCAGCCTCGAAGCCCGGAGCCTTTGAGCGCTGCGCCACCCGCCCTCGTCGCCGACCCCGCCCCGGCGCCGGCCGTCCAGCTCGGGCTCTTCTGATCGCTTGAGCACGCTCTTCTCCTCGTCCCCCGAGGAGACGGAGGCGATCGCGGGCGCGCTCGCGCGTGAGCTCCGCCCGGGCGACGTGGTCACGCTCTCGGGCGAGCTCGGAACGGGGAAGACGACCTTCGTCCGCGGGGCGTGCAGGGCGCTGGGCGTGACCGCGGCGGTGACGAGCCCGACCTACACGATCGGCCACCGCTACGAGGGCGACCCGGACGTGTCCCACCTCGACCTCTATCGCTTCGCCGGAGTCTCCCCGGCCGAATGGGCCGACCTCGAGCCCTATTTCGAGGACGCGATCGTCTTCGTCGAGTGGCCCGAGGCGGCGGGCTCCGGCCTCCCCGCGGTGCGGCTCGAGGTGCGGCTCGGGCACCTCGACCCGACGGCCCGTTCGATTCGGCTCGACGGACCCGACGCCGCATTGGTAGAACGGATCGCACGTGCTGATCCTGGCGTTCGACACCGCGACTGAGCGCGCGACGAGCGCGCTCGTGGCCGACGGAGAGGTGCTCGGCGAGCGGGTCTCGCGCGCCTCGACGCTGCTCGAGGACGTCGACGCGCTCCTGCGCCGGGCGGGAGTGCAGGCGACCGAGCTCGAGGCGCTGGCCCTGGGCGTCGGCCCGGGCAGCTTCACCGGCACCCGGATCGGCCTTGCGGTCGGGCGAGGGCTGGCGCTCGCGCTCGGGATTCCGGCCGCAGGCGTCTCGACGCTCGCTGTGCTCGCGGCGGGAGCCCCGGGCGCGCGCGCGGTGATCGACGCCAGGCGGCGCGAGATCTTCGTCGCCGGCCCGCTCGTACTCGCCCCGGCCGAGCTCGAGGTCGAGCCGGGAACCGTGCTCGTCGGTGACGGCGCCATTCGCTATCGCGAGCTCTTGGAGACCGCCGGTGCCGAGGTGCCGCCGGACGACGACGAGCGACACCTCCCGCGCGCCCGCTTCCACGCAGCGCTCGCTCGCGACTTCGGCTCGGCCGAGCTCGTCGAGCCGCTGTACGTACGCCAGCCGGACGCGAAGGCGGCGGCACGATGAAGGTCGACTTGCGCAAGCTCGAGCTCCGCGACCTGAGCGAGATCGAGACGATCGAGCGCACGTCCTATCCGACCCCGTGGTCCCGGTCGATGTTCGCGAGCGAGCTGGCGAAGCCGACGTCGCTCTCGCTCGGTGCGTTCGACCCGGAGACCAAGGAGCTGGTCGGCTACCTGATCATTTCCCGTTACGTGGACGCCTGGCACGTGATGAACCTCGCGGTCGCGGAAACGCACCGCCGCCGCGGGATCGCAAGGACGCTCCTCGACCGTCTCTTCCAGGAGACCGCGAACGACGAGCGGCGCGGCTACACGCTCGAGGTGCGGGTCACCAACGAGGGCGCGATCAAGCTCTACGAGGGCCTCGGCTTCCACGCGCGGGGCGTTCGGCGCGGCTACTACACGGACAATCGCGAGGACGCCGTGATCATGTGGAGGGATCCCACCCCGACCCAGGGCCAGGCCGAGGCAGGGTGATCCTCGGGATCGAGACCTCGTGCGACGAGACCGCCGCCGCACTCGTTACCGCGGACGGCGAGATTCTCGCGAGCGTGATCGCCTCGCAGGCCGACCTGCATGCGCGGTACGGCGGGGTCGTGCCCGAGGTGGCGTCGCGCCGTCACCTCGAGCTCGTCACGCCGGTGATTCGGGAAGCCCTCGGGGAGGCGTCCGCGACGCTGGACGACCTCGAGAGCGTCGCGGTGACGCAGGGACCCGGGCTCGTGGGGGCCCTGCTCGTGGGTCTCTCCGCAGCGAAAGCTCTCGCCTGGGCACGACGGCTGCCGCTCCTGCCCGTCGATCACCTGCACGGCCACGTCGCCTCGCTCTACCTCAACCCGGGGCTCGTCGAGCCACCCTTCCTCTGCCTGCTCGCGAGCGGCGGGCACACGCTCCTGCTCGACATTCCCGAGCGCGGCGCTTTCGAGGTCCTCGGAACGACGGTCGACGACGCCGCCGGCGAGGCGTTCGACAAGGGCGCGCGGCTGCTCGGGCTGGGCTATCCCGGCGGGGCGGCGATCGACCGGCTCGCCCGGGAGGGCGACGCGACGGCGTTCTCCTTTCCGGTCGCGCGCCTGGAGGGGCTCGACTTCTCGTTCTCGGGCGTGAAGACCTCGCTGCTCTACGCGGTTCGCGAGCTCGGCGACGGGCTCGAGACGCGCCGCGCCGATCTCGCAGCCTCCTACCAGCGCGCGATCGTGCAGGCCCTCGCCCAGCGAACGCTGGCTGCCGCAGCGAAGGCCGGGCGGGAGACGATCGCGGTCGTCGGCGGCGTAGCGGCCAACTCCGAGCTTCGCGTCGCGCTCGACGGCGCCCGCTTCGCGCCGCTCGCGCTCTGCACCGACAACGCGGCGATGATCGCCTCGGCCGGCCGGTACGGGAGGTCACTTCCATATCCTCGCTACCTTGCCCTCGACGCCTACGCCTCCCGTGCCTGAACGGCGCCGCGCTTTTCGCGCTCTCCTCACCGCCGGTATGTGTCTCGCCCTCGTGGCCCTGCTCGTGACCGCGGGCGGCCAGGGGGCCGGGGCTCCCGCACCGCCCTCGACGGGCGCTGCCGGCTGGCGCGGCTTCGTGGACGGCAAGCGGAGCGCCGTCGCGGTCGGGCAACGGATGATCGTCGTCCTGCGCACCCCCTCCCTGGCCGACGAGGTCGAGGCGGCGGGCGGCCGGGCGAGCGAGGCGCAGATGCGGCGCTGGACGGCGGCGGCCCTTGCAGGGCAGAAGCAGTTCGGAGCGCGGCTCTCGCGTGAGGGCGTCCGGATCGTTCCCGAATTCGTCTACACACGCACGTTCAACGGCCTCTCCGCAGCGTTCGACGCGCGCGCGCTCGCCCTCCTGGAGCGCGATCCGGATGTGGTCGGCGCCTACCCGGTGCGGGTCGTCTACCCCGCGGCCGCCCGCCCGCAGACCGACCGGGTCAGCCCGCCGGCCGCCGAAGGTCTCAGCGCGCTGCGCCTGCCCGGGTTCGACGGCTCCGGGATCACGATTGCGCTCCTCGACACGGGGATCGACGGCACGCATCCCGCGCTCAGGAACCGGCTGCTCGAGGGAATCGACGTGCTCGATCCGGACGGACGGGCGGTCGCGCGGGCGCACCCCGAGGACGCCGCGCTCGTCGAGCGCCACGCGACGCAGATCGCCGGCCTGCTCGTCGGTCGTGGCGAAATTCGCGGTGTCGCGCCCGGGGCGATGCTGATGCCGATTAGGATCGCGGGCTGGCAGCCGAACGCCGAGGGTGGCTCCTCCGTCTACGGCCGCACCGATCAGCTCCTCGCGGGTCTCGAGCGAGCGGTCGACCCGAACGCGGACGGGAGTGCGCTCGACGCCGCCCGGGTGGCGGTGATCGGCGTGGCCGAGCCGTTTGCCGCGTTTTCGGCCGGGCCGCTCGCGCGAGCTGTGGCGGGTGCCGCGACGCTCGACACGCTCGTCGTGGCGGCCGCAGGGAACGACGGCCCGGCCGGACCGGGGTACGGCAGCGTCGCCGGACCGGGTGGCGCTCCCGCAGCCCTCACGGTGGGCGCAGCGGACGAGCGGCGCCGGACGCCGACGGCCCGCGTCGTCGTCCGGGCCGGCCTGCGCGTGCTCCTGGATCGCGAGCTGCCGCTCGGCGGCGCCGTCGCACCCGAGCGGACGCTCTCGCTCGAGGTGGTGCGCCCCGCCGGGGAGGCCCGGAGCGGATCGCGCCTGGATCCGCTTGCCCGTTTCTTCGACCGCGACGGGTACAGCCTCGTGGCGGGCCGCGCGGCCCTGCTCGCGAGGGCCGCCGAGCCGGTCGACGTCGGCAGGCGCGCCGCGATCGCGGGCGCCGCTGCGCTGCTCGTCGACGGGCCTGTGCCTGCGGGCGCGCTCGGGCTCGACGAGCGGCTCGCTCTCCCCGTGGTCGGCCTTCCTGCTGCCGTCTCGCGCGGGGCTCGCGAGGCGATCGCGCGCGGGATCGCCGTCTCGGTCGCGCTCGGGGCTCCGGGGCGCCGGGCAAATGCCGGCGCGGGTCGGGTCGCGCCGTTTTCCTCGCGCGGGCTGGCGTTCGGTGGAGGTGTCAAGCCGGAGCTCGTCGCTCCCGGTGTCGCGCTGATCACGGCCGACGCGGGCCGTAACGACGATCGCACCCCCCGCTACGCGACCATCAGCGGCACGAGCGCGGCCGCGGCGCTGGCCGGCGGAGCCGCGGCGCTCGTGGCGCAGTCTCGCCCGGAGCTCGATGCCGCCTTGCTCAAGGGGGTGCTCGTCGGCACTGCCTCACCACTGCCGGGCACGGCCTCCTCGGCGCAGGGGGCGGGCCTGCTCGATCCCGGCGCGGCGTCTGCGGGCGAGGTGGCCGCGAGCCCGTCGGCCGTCGGCTTCGGCGCTGCCGACGAGATGGGCTGGCGCTCGCGGCGGACGGTCACGGTCACGAACGTCTCCACGCGGCGGCTGCCGATCGCGGTCGCCGCCCAGGTTCAGGGGATCGCGGGCGTCTCCGTCCGCGCGAGGCCCGAGCGACTGCGGCTTCGGGCCGGAGAGTCCGCCAAGGTCGTGCTCACGGCGCGCGTCGCCTTCTTGCCCCGCAACCTGGGCGCCGTCGCCGGAACGATCCGGCTCGACGTGGCCGGGGGCGGGCGCGTCGAGATCCCGTGGGCGGTCACGCTCCCGTCTCCGAACGTGCGCCTGCTCGGACAGATCCGCCTCTCGGCTGCGGCCTTCCGCGTCTCCGATCGCGCGCCTGCCGTGCTCAGCGTTCGTGCGGGCAGCGTCAGCGACCGGTTCGGACGGATCCAGCTGCGTCCGCTCGCACGCCTCGACGTCGAGCTCTGGCGGGGAGGCGAGAAGCTCGGTCTGCTCGCGCGGCTCCGCGACGTGCTGCCCGGGAGCTACGCGTTCGGCCTGACGGGTAGAGGGCCGGGCGGCGGGCCGCTGCCGCGCGGCGCCTACCGCCTCCGGGTGGTCGCGATCCCACCGGATGGAACGTACGAGCGCCGCTTCCTCCGGTTCGCAATCCGCTAGCCGAGAACCGCTCCGGCCGCGAGCGGCCGCCCCTTAAGGGTTCAGCCGCAACTGAGCTAGACTCCCGCGCGGCATTCAGCGAGCCGGGAGGCGGACGATGAGCACTGCGGAAGCGCCCTCGCATCTGCGCGAGAACCCCTACGAGATCGCTCGCCAGCAGCTCCGGCACGTGGGCGAGACGTTCGGGATCGATCCGAATCTGATCGACGTGCTCGAGCTCTGCAAGAAGTCGGTCGAGGTCTCGATCCCGGTGCGGCGCGACGACGGGAGCGTCAGCGTCTACACGGGCTACCGCGTCACCCACAACATCGCCCGCGGCCCGTCGAAGGGCGGGATCCGCTACCACCCGGCCGTGACGCTCGATGAGGTCAAGGCGCTCTCGATCTGGATGACGTGGAAGTGCGCCCTGATGGGGCTTCCGTTCGGCGGCGCCAAAGGTGGCGTCATCGTGGATCCGAAGCTGCTCTCGCGACGAGAGCTGGAGCGGCTGACGCGCCGCTTCACCAGCGAGATCATCAACGAGATCGGGCCCGAGAAGGACATCCCGGCGCCGGACGTCGGCACCGATGCGAGCGTGATGGCCTGGATCTTCGACACGTACTCGATGAACAAGGGCCACTCGGTGCTCGGGGTCGTCACCGGCAAGCCGCTCTCGATCGGCGGCTCGCTCGGGCGCCTGGAGGCGACGGCTCGGGGCTCGCTCTACTGCATCGAGGAGGTGCTCCGCGAGGAGGAGGGAACCGTCGAGGGGCTGCGGGTCGCCGTCCAGGGAGCGGGCAACGTCGGCGGTCATCTCGCCCGGATGCTCGTGGAGGAGGGCGCGCTCGTGCTCGCGATCTCCGATTCGCGGGGTGGGCTCCACAACCCAGCCGGACTCGACATCCCCTCGGCGCTCGCCTACAAGGGGGAGACCGGAGGCTTCGAAGGCTTCCGCGGGGCGGAGGCGATCACCAACGAGGAGCTGATCCGGCTGGAGTGCGACGTGCTCGCCCCGTGCGCGCTCGAGCAGGTGATCACCGCCGACAACGCCTCGGAGATTCGGGCCCGGATCGTCTGCGAGGGGGCGAACGGCCCGGTCACGCCTGCGGCGGACGAGATCCTCGAAGACCGGGGGATCGTCGTACTCCCGGACGTGCTGGCGAACGCGGGCGGTGTCGTCGTCTCCTACTTCGAGTGGGTCCAGGGCCTCCAGGAGTACTTCTGGAAGGAAGAGGAGGTCAACGCGCGCCTCAACGACATCGTCACGCGCGCGTTCCGCGAGACCTGGGAGACGCGGCAGCAGCACCGGACGAGCATGCGCATGGCTGCTTACGGGATCGCGGTGCGCCGCGTCGCCGAGGCGACGATCACCCGCGGGCTCTACCCCTGAGCCGCGTCGTCGTCTACCACGCCGAGGACTGTGCGCTGTGCGAGCGCGCGCTCGAGGTCGTGGCAGAGGTCTGCGGGGCCGAGTTCGAGTCGGTGGACATCGGCGGCGACCCGGAGCTCGAAACGAGGTATCGCGAGTCGATCCCGGTGATCGAGATCGACGGTGAGCGGGCCTTCACCTACTTCGTCCAGCCGGAGGCCCTGCGCCGGCGGCTTCGTGGCTCGGGCGAACGGATGCGCTGACGGTTCCTCTCTCGGCCTCGCGGGAGTCGCTGGCATCATGTGACTTCCTGTCACAAAGAGCGAGGGAGCACGGACGTTGGCGGAACGACTGACGGTTGGTGTCGCCGCTCGCCTGAGCCGGTACCTGCAGGTGTTGACCCAGGCGAAGAAGATGGGCAAGGATCGGATCTCCTCGCAGGAGATCTCGGACTACACGAACATCAACGCCACCCAGATCCGCCGCGACCTCTCCGGATTCGGCAAGTTCGGCAAGCGCGGGGTCGGCTACAACATCGACTCCCTGCTCGGCGAGATCCGCAAGATCCTGCGCACGCAGGGGCAGCACAACATCGCGCTGATCGGCGCCGGTCGCCTCGGTCAGGCGATCGCGAGCTCCCCGATCTTCGCCGAGCACGGGATCAACATCGCGGCGGTCTTCGACACCGACCCGGACAAGGTCGGCCGCTCGATCGGCAGCCTCGCGGTCACCCCCTACGTCGAGCTCGGGGACACGGTGCGCGACCGCAACATCATCGTCGGGGTGATCGCTGTGCCCGCCGAGGGGGCGCAGCAGGCCGCGGACGACCTGGTCGCGGTCGGCATCAAGATCGTCTTCAACTACTCCGAGGCGCTGCTCGACGTGCCGGCCGACGTGGCCGTTCATGCCTCGAATCCGGCGGTCGAGCTCCTGTACGCGTTGTACTTCCACCTGACCTAGTGGCCTCGAGCAGCTCGGCCTAGCTCGCCGTGCGGATCCTGCTCTGGCACGGCTATCTGCTCGGGGGCACGGGCTCCAACGTGTACACACGGGCGCTGGCCCGCGAGTGGTCGAACGCCGGTCACGACGTCACCGTCGTCAGCCAGGAACCACACCCGGAGGAACACGACCTGGGGGGCGCGAAGGTCGTGCGGCCCGACGTCGGTGGCCTCCTGCCCGTGTTCGTCCTCGACCGCTACGAGGGGTACGAGGTGCGGCTCGTCCAGGACTGCTCCCGCGAGGCGCTCGACCGCTGGGTCGAGGCGAATGCCGCCGCGCTCCGAGAGCTTCTGCCGGCGGACGTCGTCTTCTGCAACCACGTCCTGCTGGGCGGGCCCGTCGGCGCGGCCACCGGCTCGCCTTTCGCGGTCAAGGCGCACGGCTCGGAGCTCGAATATTCACTCCGCGGGCGGCCGGAGCTGGCGGTGTGGGGGCGCTGGGCACTGGAGCAGGCACGCGCCGTCTTCGTCGGATCGAGCCACATCCGCGCCGTGCTGGAGGAGGTCGTCGGGCCGATTGCGGGCGTCCGCGAGGTCCCACCCGGGGTGGACACCGACGACTGGCGGCCGCGGCCCCGGGCGGAGGCGCTCGCCGGGCTCGTCGAGGCGGCCCGCCGGGATCCGCCCAATCCGGGAAACGCGGGTGAGCGGCTCCCCGACGAGGGCAATGCCGGGCGCCTCTCGGAATTCCTCACCGGCGACGCGCCCACGGTCGTCTACTTCGGGAAGCTCCTCTACAACAAGGGCGTCCACGTCCTGCTCGAGGCGCTCCGCGAGGTCGAGGCGCGAGCCGTCGTCGTCGGCTTCGGCGAGTACCGCGACGAGCTGGAGCGGCTCGCCCGAAGCCTGGGAATCGAGTCTCGCGCGCTCTTCACCGGGCCGCTCGAGCACCGTCATCTCGTCCACCTGCTGCCGCTCGCCGACGCGACCGTCGTTCCCTCGATCTTCCCCGAGGCGTTCGGGATGGTCGCCGCCGAGGCGGCCGCCGCCGGCTCGCCTCCGCTCGTCGCGCGCCACTCCGGGCTCGCCGAGGTCGCACAGGGTCTCGAGGAGGAGTATCCGCCGCACCTGCGCCACCTCGCGAGCTTCGCCTCCGGAAACGCCGCCGAGCTCGCCGACAGGCTGAACGAGCTGCTCTCGCTGCCCGAGGCCGATCGCGCCGCCCTCTCGGCGGCCGCGCGCAGGGCCGTGCTCACACGCTGGGGGTGGGCCGGGGTCGCGCGCCGCCTGCTGGAGCCGTTCGACTACCCTCCGGCCAGAAATGGGTGACTCGCAGCGAATCCCGCCCGACGAGCTCCTGCGCACGGCGCGGGAGGCGTTCGAGGAGGGGACGGATTTCACGGTCGCGGTCGAGGAGGAGTTCGCGCTCCTGGATCCGACGAGCCTCGACCTCGTCAACCGCTTCGAAGAGCTGCAGACCGCCGTGCGGGGGACGCAGCTCGAGCCGAACCTCGTCGGGGAGCTGATCGCCTCGGAGGTGGAGGTCAAGACCGGGCGGTGCGAGACGTTCGCCGAGATCCCGGCGGCGCTGAGCGAGCGGCGCTCGCAGCTGCAGGCGCTGGTCGAGCCGCTGGAGCTTGCGCTCGGCGCGACCGGGACCCATCCGTGGGCGGCCTGGCAGGACCAGCGGATCATCGACACGCCCCACTACCGCAGGAACGACGAGCTCCTCCGCTACGTCGTCTGGCGCAACAACACGTTCGGGCTCCATGTCCACGTCGGGATCCGCGGCGCCGACCGCGCGATCGCCGTCGTCAACGGCCTCCGGTCCGTCCTGCCCGAGCTGCTCGCGCTCTCGGCGAGCTCACCCTTCCACGACCACGTGAACACGGGGCTCCACTCGGCGCGAACACAGGTCTTCACGCGCTTCTTCCCGCGCTGCGGCGTCCCCGACGCCTTCTCCTCATGGCAGGAGTACGAGGAGTACGTCTGCTTCCTCTACGCGACCGGCTCGATCGACGAGCACACGCAGCTCTGGTGGAGCGTCCGGCCGCACCTCGCGATCCCGACAGTCGAGATCCGGATCTGTGACGCGCAGCCCGATCCCGCGGACGCGATCGCGCTCGCCGCTCTCGCGACCTCGCTCGTCGCCCGGATCGCCCGCGCACTCGACGAGGGCGAGCCGCTCCTCGAGCAACCGCACCGATTGCTCGAGGAGAACGTCTGGCGCGCGATCCGGTACGGGCTCTCCGGGGAGCTGATCGACCTCGAGCGCGGCGACGTCGTCCCTGCGCGGGAGCGGCTCGAGCGGCTGCTCGAGTGGGTCGCCCCGGTCGCCGAGGAGATCGGAGCCGCCCCGTACCTCGCGATTCCCGAGCGCAACGCGGCCGAGCGCCAGATCGCCCGCTTCGAGGAGGGCGCGACCCTGGAGCAGATCTACGCCGAGCAGGTGGGAGTCCCGGTCCGTGGCTGACGACGGTGTCCCAGGAGCGGATGTGACGGAGCAGCACCTCCTGGAGGCGCTCCAGCAGCTGAAGGTCGGCGACCTGCTCGTCCAGTCGCTCTCCACGATCTCCTCGCTCGCCTATCACCGGCTCTCGCCCGAGCATCGCGACCTCGAGCAGGTGCGGCTCGGGATCGAGGCGCTCCGGGCGCTCGTACCGGTGCTGAAGGGCACGCTCGCGGACGAGCTCGTGCGCGACTTCGAGCAGGTGACCGCGAACCTCCAGCTCGCCTACGCGAACGCGGTCGCCGCTCCTCCGGACTAGCTGCAGCGCCGGGGCTTGTGATACATAATCTCCCGCGCCGAGACAGCTCGGCGTTCACTTTGTGACGGGGTAATAGACGGAGGATGGATGGACTTCTTCAATGACCACGCGGTGCTCTTCGCACTGATCTGCGCGGGCGTCGCGGTCGGCTTCGGGATCTACTTCACGCTCTGGCTCCTGCGCCAGCCGGCGGGCTCGGAGCGGATGCAGGAAATCTCGCGTGCCGTTCAGGAGGGTGCCGCGGCCTACCTGCGGCGGCAGTACATCACAATCGCGGGGGTCGCCCTCGTGCCTTTCCTGCTGCTCGGGTTCTACAACGAGCTCGGCTGGGGAACGGCAATCGGCTTCGCGATCGGCGCGCTCCTCTCGTCGGCTGCGGGCTTCATCGGGATGAACGTCGCCGTGCGCGCAAACACGCGCACCGCCGAGGCCGCCAAGTCGGGGTTGCGACCTGCGTTCAACGTCGCCTTCCGGGCCGGCTCCGTCGCGGGACTGCTCGTCGTCGGCCTCGGCCTGTTCGGTGTTGCCGGCTATTACGGAATCCTCACGAGCATCCTCGACAACAGCCAGGAGTCGGCGATCGACGACCTGATCGGGCTCGCCTTCGGCGGCTCGCTGATCTCCGTCTTCGCCCGCCTCGGTGGCGGCATCTTCACGAAGGCGGCCGACGTCGGCGCCGACCTCGTGGGGAAGATCGAGGCCGGGATCCCCGAGGACGATCCGCGCAACCCGGCGGTAATCGCAGACAACGTGGGCGACAACGTCGGCGACTGTGCCGGCATGGCCGCCGACCTCTTCGAGACCTACGCCGTCACCGCGGTCGCCGTGATGCTGCTCGGCACCGCCTTCCCTGCCGGCAACCTCCCGCTCTACCCGCTCGCGCTCGGCGCGATCTCGATCCTCGCCTCGGTGATCGGCGTCTACTTCGCCCGGATCGGCAGGGGCAGCTCGATCATCAACGCGCTCTACAAGAGCGTCCTCGTCGCGACGGTACTCTCGGCGATCGGATTCATCCCCGTCACGATGGCCTTCGACGAGGGCACCTTCAGCTTCGGCGAGCTCTACGGCTCGGCGCTCGTCGGCCTGGTGATCACCTTCGCGCTCGTCGCGATCACCGAGTTCTACACCGGGAGCCGCTGGAACCCGGTCAAGTCGATCTCCAAGGCCTCGCAGACGGGCCACGCGACGAACATCATCGAGGGCCTCGCCGTCGGGATGCGGGCGACCGCCGCGCCGGTGCTCGTGATCGCGGCCGGAATCGTCGTCGCCTACGAGATCGCCGGCCTCTACGGGATCGCCGTCGCCGTGATGGCGCAGCTCTCGATGACGGGCCTGATCGTCGCGCTCGACGCGTTCGGGCCGGTCACCGACAACGCCGGTGGAATCGCCGAGATGGCGCATCTGGACGAGTCGGTGCGCACCATCACCGATGCCCTCGACTCGGTCGGCAACACGACCAAGGCCGTGACGAAGGGATATGCGATCGGCTCGGCCGGGCTCGCCGCGCTCGTCCTCTTCGACGAGTACACCCGTGGGCTCGTCGACGAGGGCCTGGACATCGTGTTCAACCTGTCCGACCCGTACGTGATCGCAGGCCTCTTCATCGGCGGGCTGATGCCCTTCCTCTTCGCCGCGCTCGCCATGACGGCGGTCGGACGCGTCGGCGGCGAGGTCGTCGTCGAGGTGCGGCGCCAGTTCGCCGAGATGCCCGGGATCATGGAGGGCACGCAGCGCCCGGACTACAGTCGCGCCGTCGACATCGTCGCCAAGTCGGCGATCCGGAAGATGCTCCTGCCGGCGCTGATCCCGGTCGCGATTCCGATCACCGTGGGGATCATCAGCCCCGAGGCGCTCGGCGGCCTCCTCATCGGCACGATCGTGACCGGCCTCTTCCTGGCGATCTCGATGACCTCGGGCGGCGGCGCCTGGGACAACGCGAAGAAGCTGATCGAGGACGGCGCCTACGGCGGCAAGGGCTCGGACGCGCACGCTGCGTCGGTCACCGGTGACACGGTGGGCGACCCGTACAAGGACACGGCCGGGCCTGCGATCAACCCGATGATCAAGATCGCGAACATCGTCGCGATCCTGATCATCCCGCTCCTGATCTCGATCCACGGCGCCTAGACGACGCCGGAGCTGCGGGGAGGGCACATGGACATGGCCCTCCCCGCGGCCCGGCTCGTCACCTCCGCCCCGAACCGCGTAGGATCGAGCGGCTCGAGTGGGGCCGCCCTAGCCGGCGGCCGGGTTGAAACCCTTTAGGGGAGAACACTCGTGAGAGATATCCGGCGGTTCGCCCGCCTGAGCATCTTGCTCACGCGGGCGGTGCTCGCGACACGATCAGTGGCGCGGCCAGGGGTCAGGACGGGGACCGGGCCTCGGGGGCCCGACCCGGCGAAGGATCAGAAACTGCACGACGAGGCGCGCGGCTCGGTCTCGGTCAGCACCGAGGACGCGACCGCTCACCTGGACTTCGTGCGCGCAGGCCAGAACGGCGATCTGCATCCGCAGGCGAGCTCAGGCTCGCCCGCTGCCAAGGCCGACGACTTCGTCCAGGAGTACAAGGACGTCCTGGGCTCTGAGGGAGAGTCGCGGCTCGTCCGGATCGCGTCGACCAAGGACGAGCTCGGCGGGACGCACGTCACCTACCAGCAGTTCTACCGGGACGTGCCGGTGTTCGGCGGCGAGATCAAGGCCCACCTGGACGCTGCGGGGAACCTGACCGCCGTCAACGGCGTCGCGGTCCCTGACATCGCCGTCAACACCTCGGCGAGGCTCAGCGCAGCAGACGCTGCGGCGCGTGCGATCGCCGAGGTCGTGGCCGACCCGCCGACCGACGACAGCACCGGTGCCAAGCTCGCGCTCAGGAAGGGCGACCTGCGGGCATCGACCAAGCTCCACGTCTACCGGATGGGTCTCGTCCGGGGCGTTGCGCGAACGAGCCAGCTCGTCTACGAGGTCGGGGTCACGAATGGCTCCTCCGTGCGCGACATCGTCTACGTGCAGGCGCACTACGGGGAAGATCGTCAACCGCTACTCGGCCCGGGCCGATGCGTTGAGGCGGGAGCTGTACGAGAAGAGCCCGGCCACGCCGCCCGTCTGGGAGGAGGGCGATTCCTTTCCGGGCTCGCTGAATCAGGATCAACAGAATCTGGTCGCCTTCAGTGGCGACACCTACAAGCTCTTCTTCAACGCGTTCGGCCGCGACTCGTACGACGGCGCCGGGGCGATGATGAAGACGGTCAACAACGACCCGACGATCTCGTGTACGAACGCGAACTGGAACGGGATCACGACGAAGTACTGCACGGGCGTCACGGCAGCGGCGCCGACCTTGAGGAACGGCTCCCAGCGGTCGTTGCCGGAATCCCACGCCGCGATCGTCGAGCCTTCGGTGCGGACTCGGAGGTCCGCCGTGCCGGGAAACCCGCGCAGGAGCAGGCCC
>Ga0136612_10000413_pt1 | contig 15062 bp, 10 predicted proteins | sample AntDryUQ224A2306_2_FD_106644 | JGI IMG/M metagenome (GOLD analysis project Ga0136612, IMG submission 106644) | Polar desert sand microbial communities from Dry Valleys, Antarctica - metaG UQ224A (23.06) | ecosystem: Environmental > Terrestrial > Soil > Desert | place: Antarctica: Dry Valley... | reverse complement strand
TCGATGTTCGCCTCGGTCGTCAGGCTTCGCGCCAGCTGTCGCGCGACATGATGCACCAGATTGATCTGCTCGGAGAGCAGGGCGTCACGGGCGTCGGCGTCGCCAGCGGCGTGGGCCGCCCAGAGGGATCGAGAGTCCATGTGGAGCTCCGGCATCGGAGGGGCCAGCAAGGCAGGGCCCGGGTGGGGATCGGAAGGGCGGAGCAGGAGGGAGGAGCGTCTCCGCGCATTCCAGAGGGGCGACCAACATCAAGGCACGCTGGGGGCCAACGATTCTGGTGTCGGCGCGACCTGAGCCACCCACGATGCAGAATCGGGTTGCCGCGGGCTAACGCGTTATCAGCGCATCGTTAACCAGAGTCGTTCGTGCTGCGATAGTCAGTGGAGTGGAGCGACCAGCGCCGTCTTCAGCTGCGGCACTTCGTGCCGAGCGGCACAAATTGCCGAGTCGAAACGGTCGTCCTGACATGCAGGCTACGGTGCAGAGGGGCCGCGTCCGTTCAACTTGTTGCGGAGCGTGCGCACGCTGATGCCCAGCAGCGCGGCCGCGCGGGTGCGGTTGCCCTCGCTCACTTCCAGGGCGCGGGCGATGAGCCGCGCTTCGGCCTCGCCCACATCGAGCGTCGTGAGCACGACCGAGTCGTTCGGGGCGGGTGCAGGCGGCACCTCGGAGGTTGACCCGCTCGTCGTCGGGCGGGGTCTCGGGCCACTGCCACGGGCCGTGAGGCCGAATCGCTGGCCGTCGAACGCCTGGGGCTGGAGGATGACATCGGGCGAGAGGATCACGGCGCGCTCGATGGCGTGCTGCAGCTCGCGCACGTTGCCCGGCCACTCGTACTGCTGCAGCATGAGCAGCGTGTCGGGAGCGAGCCCGCGCACGTCCTTGTGCATCTCCTGCGCGGCGCGCACGGCGAATCGCGAGGCGAGCAGGGGAATGTCCTCGGGCCGCTCGCGCAGCGGCGGAATCGAGATGGGCATCACGCTGAGGCGAAAAAAAAGGTCCTGGCGGAAGTGCCCCTGCGCGGTGAAGGCGGCGAGGTCGCGGTTGGACGTCGCGATGATGCGGACGTCCACCTTGATCGGCTGCGTGCCGCCGATACGCTCGAACTCCTGTTCCTGCAGCACGCGCAGCAGCTTCGACTGGAGGTCGATGCGCATTTCGCTGACCTCGTCGAGCAGCAGGGTTCCGCGGTCCGCCCGTTCGAACGCGCCCTGCACGCGCCGCACCGCACCGGTGAAGGCGCCCTTTTCATGGCCGAACAGTGCGCTCTCGATCAAGCCTTCCGGGAGCGCCGCGCAATTGAGCTTGATGAACGGACGATCGCGCCGATCGCTCGCGTCGTGAATGGCGCGGGCGAACAGTTCCTTGCCGGTGCCGGACTCGCCCTGCAGCAGGACGGTCGCACGGGTGGGTGCCGCGGTCGATACCGTCTGCAAGAGACGCCTGATTTGCGGGCTGTCGCCGACGATCGTCCGCTCGTTGCGGAACTCCGTCACCTCGCGCCGCAATGCATCGTTCTCGCGGCGCAACCGGGCGACGTCCAGCCCCTTCGCGACCGAGAGCTCCAGTTGCTCCGCACGCACGGGCTTGGTGATGTAGTCGATCGCCCCGGCCTTGATCGACTCCACCGCGTGCTCGATCGTCGCGTAGCCCGTGAGCATGATGAGCGGGATGTCGTACCCCTCCTGCCGCAGCACCTCCAGAAACTCCACTCCGGTGAGCCCGGGCATCCGGTAATCGGAGATGATGAGGTCGACGCCGCCTCTCGCCAACGCCTGCAGCGCTTCGGGTACCGTGCGCGCACCGATCGGCACATGTCCGGCCCGTTCGAGTGTATCCTCGAGAATCAGGCCGATCGCCGGTTCATCGTCCAGATAGAGAATGGTCGCCATGTTACGGCAGTGAAGGGCGCGCTCGCGACACGTGTGCGCGGAGCCTGGAAGCGGGAGCCGTGTAGTCTAGTGCCGAAGCAGGAGTGTCGAGAACCTCGACGCCGGCACGATCGAATGCCCCGACCCTCACGTGCGACGTTGCCCGGTTGACCACGGGGAGGGCGATTGAGCAGCCTGGACTCACGACACAGGGGTCCGCGGCCGATAATGGAGGAGGGGGAAAGTGCCGCGCGATCGCCAGAAGAGTCCCCTCGCTATCCGACCGGGAGGAATGCACATGCACGACGACAGGGAGTTGATCGTTACGGTGACGCCAGTGCGCGACGCTGACGCGCGAAGGGCGCCAGCGCTGGTGCCGGCGCTGCCCGCCGGGCTCGGCGAGGAGCGCGTGGTCGAGCTGCGTCGGGGCGTGGCGAACGGCTACTACGCCAGCGCGGCGATGATGGACGCCGTCGCGCAGCGACTGCTCGAAAGCGGCGACCTCTAGACTCTCGGCTCCGCGAGGCGGCGCACGTTCGCGCGAGACTCGGCTCGCTCCTTGCCGCCCGCGAGCGCATGTCATCACATCATTCGCATTCGCCGTCCACGCTCACCATTGCCGTCACCGGCGCGACGGGGCTGATCGGCACGGCCCTCGTGACGCAGCTCCGCGCCCGCGGCCACACCGTGCGTCGCATCCTGCATTCACAACGGAGCGCCGAGCCTGGCGACGTCGTGTGGAGTGCCGACATGGGGCCGGTGCCGCCGAATGCGCTCGCGGGCGTCGATGCGGTGATTCACCTGGCCGGTGAGCCGGTGGCGCATCGGTGGACCGATGATCGAAAGCGGGCCATTCGCGACAGCCGGGTGCGGTCCACCGAACTGCTGGCGGACGCCGTTCGCGCCATGGGAACCAAACCCGCCGTGTTCCTGAGTGGCTCGGCGATCGGCTACTACGGCGATGGCGGCGACGACCTGGTGGACGAATCATCCGCGCCGGGTCGTGGCTTCCTGGCGGATGTCTGTGTGGACTGGGAGCGCGCCGCCGCGCCCATCGCCGCGGCGGGCGTGCGGGTCGTGACGCTGCGAACGGGCGTGGTGCTCAGCCCCATGGGCGGAGCGCTCGAACGACTGCTTCCCATCTTCCGACTCGGTGGGGGCGGACCGATCGGCAGTGGGCGGCAATGGTTGAGCTGGATCAGCCTGACCGATCATGTGCGGGCGATGGAGCACGCGCTGCACACCGAGTCCCTGCACGGGCCGGCGAATCTCGTGGCGCCCAATCCGGTGACGAACGGCGACTTCGCCACGATCCTCGGCCGAGTGCTTTCCCGGCCGGCAATAATTCCCGTCCCGGCGTTCGCGCTCGAACTGCTCTACGGCGAGATGGCCCGCGCCACGTTGCTGGCTGGCCAGCGTGTGGTGCCGAAAGCGCTATCGGCTGCCGGGTTCGCCTTCGAGACGCCGACGTTGGAGGGAGCACTGCGGGTGGAACTGAAGACTGAGCCGTGAACCGTGAACCGTGAACCGTGAACCGTAGCGGTTCACCTTCACGGTACACCGTCGATCGTTCACACTTTCACGACCGGGTACTTCTTGTGGAAGTCCGTCCCGTCCTGCCACGCCTTCGCCACCGCCAGCAGCGTCGCCTCCTGATACAGCCCGCCAAGGAAGGTCAATGACACGGGCACCTGCGTGCGGTCGGTCTCCGAAGTGTCACGAAATCCGCTCGGCACGATGACGGCCGGGTGTCCGGTGAGATTTGTGGCGGTGAGCTGGGAGCCGACGTTCGTCGGCGTGACGATGACGTCGACCGTCTCGAACAGCGCGTGCCACTTCTGCATGGCGAGTGTGCGGGCGCGGTTGGCGTTGACGTAATCCACCGCAGAGATGAAACGCGCCGTTCGAAAGGTGTTGGCCCAGTCGCGCGGCGTCTGCTGCACGAGTTCCGCATCCCGTCCCGAGCGTGTGAGCTCGTCGAACGCCGCGGCCCCTTCCGCCGTCAACACCAGCCGCATGGCGCCGTATGGCATCTCCGGCAGCTCGACCGGAACGAGCGTCACGCCCAGCCTGCGAAACACTGCGAGCGCGGCATCGTCGAACCGCTTGGTGCCGTGCTGCACCTGGTTCTTGTCATTCCGCTCGGCCAGATCGAACGCCGCCTTGTTGTATCCGATCCGGAGCGACGAGGGCGTGAGCGACGCGTCCCAGCTGAACGGCACGTTCTTCACGGCCCGGTCCATGTTGTCGGGGCCATGGATGGCCTCGAGCACCAGCGCGCAGTCCTCCACCGACCGGCCCATGGGTCCGATCTTGTCCATCGTCCACGACAGCGCCATCGCACCCGTGCGCGGCACGCGTCCGAAGGTCGGGCGCAGCCCGGTCACCCCGTTTCTCGTGGCCGGCGAAGAGATTGAGCCCAGTGTCTCCGTGCCGATGGCGAACCCGACGAGTCCTGCCGCGACAGCGGACCCGGGACCGGCCGACGAGCCGCTCGAGCCTTGAGCGAGGTTCCACGGATTCTTGGTCGTGCCGCCGAACCAGATGTCACCCTGCGCCAGCTCGCCGAGCGTGAGCTTGGCGATGAGAATCGCGCCGGCCGCGTCGAGTCGTTGCACCACGGCTGCATCGGCGTCGATGGTCTGCTCGCGATAGGGACCGGCACCCCACGTGGTCTTGTAGCCCTTGACCGCGAGCAGGTCCTTCGCGCCCCACGGGATGCCGTGCAGTGGCCCGCGATACTTGCCGCGCGCGATCTCCGCGTCGGCCTCCCGTGCCTGACGGAGTGCACGCTCCCGTGTGACGGTGATGACCGCCTTGAGCACCGGATCGAAGCGGGCGATGCGCCCGAGGTACATCTCGGTGAGCTGGGTAGCGGTGACCTTGCGACGACGCACCAGCTCCGACAGCTCCGTCACGGGCAGGAAGGCCAGCTCGTCGAGATCCCGCGGCATCGTCCGCGCCGGCACGCGGCTGCGCACCATCGCGCGCTTCGTGGGGAGGCGGAGGGTCACGCCAGGCGGTACGGGATCGAAGTGCACTGCGGGGGCGACGGAGTTATCCAGCGCGATCGTGCGCAGCTGCTGCACCTGTGTTTCCTGACTCTTGAGCCCGTCCACCATCTGCTGCCGCTGGGCATCAGTGAACTTGAGCCCTGAGATCTCCTCGGCGCAGGCGATCGTCGCGGGCGTGATGTCCTCGCCGGTGGCGACCTTGGCCCACAGCACGCCGGGCAGTAACGTCCCCCCAAGGCCGACGGCGGAGAAATAGCCGAGGAACCGGCGGCGATCGTAGCCAGCGGTGAGAAAAGAGTCGTCGCTCATGAGATGTGCGCTGCCAAGGTGGAGTGGCGGTTGATGTTACGAGTATAAAAACGGACCGCGGTGTCGCAAGGCGATGACAGACGATGTCGCTCTTGTGTCGCGATGGCGCGGTTGCGAAGTGAAACTATTGAACGTGCACACCGTCTACATGTACAACTCACGGCGCGTATTCGCGCCAGGATGAAGCTGACCGATGCGTGTGATAATCGTGGAAGGGGTGCTCTTCGTCGCGTTGCTCGCGGCGGGCGGCGCCCTTCTTTATTGGGCGCTGATGACGTTCACGCCGGCGGGAACACGCATCCGGCAGATCCGCAACCGGCAGCGCCTGGAACGCGCCGTCTCGCTGGACTGTCCCATTCACGGATCGATGACGGAAGACACGTTGGTACGCCTGGCGGATGGTGCGCGGGTGTGCCCCGACTGCTACAAGGAGACATTCAATGGCTGACATCTCGAACCGGTTCGGTTCCGTGCACTTCGACCCCGGTACGGAAAGCTCGCAGAAGCTGAAGCGCATCGTCATCGGCGCCATGGCGCTGCTCGCCGTGCTCGTGCTGCTGCCCAACATCTTCACCTACATCAACCCCGGGTACGTCGGCATCGTGATCCACCGCGCGGGCGGCGGCGTGGATCCCACGCCGCTCGGACCCGGCGTGCACCCGCGGATCCCGTTTGCCACGGGCATCGAGGAATATCCGGTGTTCCTGAGGACGTTGGTGCTGACGCGCAACGCCGTCGAGGGGTCGTCGCAGAACGACGAGATCAACGTCAACAGCGTGGAAGGCCAGCCACTCTCGCTCGACGTCTCGATGTCGTTCGAGCTCGATCCGGCGCAGACGCCCAAGCTCTACTCCACCTTTCGCACCGACATGGACCTGATCACGCACGGGTACGTGAAGCAGACCATCCGCCAGGCGCTGCAGGAAGTGATCGGCCAGGAGCCGGTGGCCGACGTGATCGGTCCCAAGAAAGCCGAAGCCACCAATCGTACCTTCGCCCTCATCTCGAAGCGTTTGGCGCCGTACGGCTTCCAGGTGAAGCAGTTCACGATCAACGAGCTACGCGCGCCGAGCACGGTGATGGACGCGATCAACACGAAGAACGTGATGCAGCAGCAGGCACTGACGGCGCAGAACGAATTGCAGAAGAACACCTTCCAGGCCCAGGGCGATTCCATCAAGGCGGCAGGACGCGCCAAGGCGATCACCGCCGAAGCGGAAGCACAGGCGCGGGCGAATGAACTTCTCGCACGCAGCATCACGCCGACGCTGGTGCAGTACGAGCTGACGAAGAAGTGGGACGGGAAGCTGCCGCAGGTCTCGGGCGGCGCCACGCCCATGATTCAGTTGCCGATCAAGCCGTAGGACGGGGGCGGAGCGGGGAACGCTGGAGGCCGAACTGACGAACTGGCGTACGGCGCTCTGACGTACGGCGCTCTGGCGTACGGCGCTCTGACGTACGGCGCTCTGACGTACGGCGAAAGGCGTGCGGCGCGTCGTGGGGCGAGAGGCGTGCGGCGTACGGCGTGGGATTTGGAAGGGGCGGTTTGATCAAGGGCGCAGCGCAGAGGATGAACGGTTGATCGGCGCTGGCAGTTATCCAATCGCATCCTCCGAATTCCCGCCGCACGCCGTACGCGCCCCGCCGCCCGACGCGCCGTACGCCTCTCGCCGTACGGTGAAGGTCGTGCGCCCCGCCGCCCGACGCCCAGTCAAAGCTCGATGCTGAACCGACTCCCGGCGCCGATCGTGCTCTCCACGCGGATCGTGTAGCCCAGCAGATCGCAGAACGATTTGCAGATGGCGAGTCCGAGGCCGGTTCCGCCGTCAGTAGTCTGGTGGGCCGACTCAGCCTGTGTGAACGCGTCGAAGATGTGCGGCAGGTCGGCGATGGGAATACCGAGTCCGGTGTCCTCGACGACGATCCGCTTCGTCCGGCCGGTGTCGTCGCCGATCACGCGGACGGTCACGCCTCCCTTCTCGGTGAACTTGATCGCGTTCCCGACAAGGTTGATCAGCACCTGCTTCAGCTTCGCCGCGTCGGTCACGAGTGGCGCGAGGTCCAGTGAGACGTCCGCCGCGAGCGTGATGCCCTTTTCCAGCACTCGGCCCTCAAGTGTGGAGACGACGTCGTGGACGAGGTCATACGGAAGCACGGGCGACAGCTCCTTCGTCATGTGCCCGGACTCGACCTTGGCGATGTCGAGCAGGTCGTTCACCAGCGACAGCAGGTGCGTTCCATTGGCGCGGATGCGCTGCACGAACGAGAGATCGCTGTCGCCGAGCGCGCCATTGCGGTTCTTCAGAAGAATGGTGGAGAAGCCGATGACGCTGTTCAGCGGCGTCCGAAGCTCGTGCGACGCACGCGAGAGGAACTCTGTCTTGGAGCGATTGGCACGCTCCGCCTCCTCCTTCGCCTCGAGCAGGGTGCTCGCCCAACGCCGCCGTTCGCTGACGTCGGACACCGATCCGACGGTGCCGATGACGGCGCCGCTGCTGTCATGATATGGGACGCCGGCGATCTCCACCCACACCGTACCACCGTCCCGGCGAATGTGCTCCACTGAATATCGGCTCTCCATCCCCTCGCGCCGATCATCGAGGTGCGAAGCGAGCGCGGCGCGCGCCTCGGGCGTCATGAGGAGCTCCGCCAGATCCTGCCCCACCAGATCGTCCGGCGAGTATCCCGTGATGTCGCCCATGCGCCGGTTGACGTACGTGGCGATCCCATCGAGATCGGTGATGACGAGCCCCTCGGCCAGGCTTTCCACGACGGTGCGGAAACGCTCTTCCGAGTCGCGGAGCGCTCGCTCGCTGATCGTCTGCGCGGTGACGTCGCGCATCGCGACGACGGCTCCGAGGAGCTGGCCATCAGCATCGTAGAACTGCTGGCCCGTCGCGAGACAGGTGCGCGGTACACGACCGTGCGGCGCCACCACTATCTCGGCGTCCACGACCCGCTCGCCTCGCAGCGCCCGGACCAACGGTATTTCGGCCATGGCCATCGACGTGACACCGTCGCCATGAAACAGCGCGTAGTGTTCGCTCCAATCCTCGGGTGGAACGTCCTCGACCGGAAGTCCATGCATCTCTCGCAGTGCGCGATTGAACAGTGTGAGCTTCCCGTGCGCATCGCAGGCGACGATGCCGTCGGACAGATTCTCCAGGACCGCCCGCTGGAAGGCGCGATCACTCTCGCGGCTCGCTTCGGCGGTGCGTTGCCCGGTGATGTCGCGGATCATCACGGCGACGCCGTCGCCGACGCGTGCCGATTGCGTGCGAACCCACCGCGCCGTCTTGCCGGGCGTGGCCATCTCGAATTCGCGCTCGAGTGGCGCGCCCGTCGCCACGACGTCGACGTAATCGGCGAAGTAGCCCTGCTCGATCAGCGCGGGGAGCGCATCGTGCACGCGATGTCCCACGAAGCAATCGCGCGGCTGGCCGAGCAGTGTGGCGGTGCGGGCATTCGCGTCGATGATTGTGAAATCCTCGATCGTGCCATCCGCGCCCCGCACGCTGCGCAACAGCAGGAATGCATCCAGGCTCGCGTCGATCGCGGACCGGAAGCGCTCCTCCGTCTCGCGCCCCGCGCGCTCCACGTCGATGCGCTCGCGCAGGTCGCGCGCGACGAGGCTGAGGAAGTAAGGCGGCTCCCCCGGATGTGTCGACGGGTGCGCGACCACCACCAGTGACACGGGAATGCTCGACCCAGTGAGATCCAGCAGGGTCGACTCTCCCTGCCAGACGCCATCGTGGAGGGCGGCGGGAATGATCTCGCGGACCACGCGCCGATCCTCGTCGGCCGAGCGCAGTTGGGATGCATGCACGCTGCTCGCGTCGTCGTCGTCGGCGAGGCCGATCAGTCGTCGACCGGCGCGGTTCAGGAAGAGGATCCTGCGTTCGCTGCTGATGATCGCCACCACGTCGGGCGATGCCTCGAGGGTGGCAACGAGCCGTGCGCGCACGTGCTCGGCACGGCGCACCTCGGTCACATCGCGATACACCGCACTCGTGCCGACCACCCGCCCGTCTTCGAAGCGTGGATTGCCATGACCCCGACACACCACGCGACGGCCGTCCTTGGCCACGAGCACCGCCTCGAAATCGGCGACCGGTTCGCCACGCACGAGGCGGCGGGCTGCCTCCACGTAGGGAGCGCGATGCTGGGGCGCCACCATCATCACCGGGTCCAGCGCGCGCGCCTCGTCGCTCGTGTAACCCATTGTCTCTCGCCATGCCCGATTCACGAGCGTGATGCGGCCCATCTCATCGGTGGCGACCACCAGTTCCTGTGTGTGGTCGAGCAGCTCGGCGTGCTGCGCATCGCGCAAGGCGAGCTGCCGCATCATCGTGCGTCGCTCCACCTCGGCGCCCGCAGCGGAGGCGAGATCGTGCAGGGTATGGATATCGCTCACCGTCCACTCGCGCGTCACGGTATCTGCCACACAGAAGGCTCCCAGCACCTCACCCCCGCTGGAGGTGAGCGGCACACCGGCGTACGCTGCAATGCTGGACTGCACGGCAGGGATCGAGGCGAGCGCCGGCACGGCACGCGCGTCGGGGACGATCAACGGCTCGCCTGTCGCCACCACGAACTGGCAGAGGGAATTCTCTCGCGACATCTCCCGCTCGCCGGACGCGTTGGTGGGCGCGCAACTCAGCACCACCAGCCGCTGCTCGTCGACGAGATTCACGAACGCCATCGGCACGCGAAGTACGCGGGTGGCGAGGCGCGTCAGATGATCGAAGGAATCGCTCGGCTCGGAACCGAGGAGGCCGGTGAAATGGAGCGCGGCGAGCCGTTCCGGGCTGTTGAGGGCGGAATCCAGGGATGTGATCACGAAGTGCGCTCAGTCCGGTCCGAGGGTGGCATACCCTTACAGGACTATACGCCGGGCCACCTGTCACGAATGTCGGCGCGCCGGGAGGCGGAGGGCCGCTGCCTGCGGCGCGTTGCTGCCAGCTGCCAGCTGCTCGCTGCTCGCTGCTCGCCGTACGGCGAAAGGCGTACGGCGCGTCGTGAGGCGATAGGCGTGCGGCGTGCGGCGAGGAATTCGGAAGGGGCGGTTTGATTACCAGCACGCCGGCAGTTCAGGTGCGGGTGATCAGTGCGGGCAGTTATCCAACCGCATCCTCCGAATTCCCGCCGCACGCCGTACGCGCCCCGCCGCCCGACGCGCCGCACGCCTTTCGCCGTACGTCGCAGTGTTACGCGTCGCACCCGTCGCCGTCGCACGAGCGGCAGCCGTGCGCGCGGTCAGCGTACTCGCTCGTACACCACCGCACACCCCGCGGCGACGCCCACTCCGGTCATCCATCCTCCGATCACGTCGGTCGTCCAGTGCCATCCCAGCACGACGCGACTCACACCCGTGCCGATTGCCAGCACGGACGCGATGGGCATCGCGATGCGTGCCGAAACAATCTGCTCTCGCACGAGCAGGTAGGCCCCCGTCGCCAGCACGGCCGTCGCATCGGCGGTGTGACCGCTGGGAAACGCGGGCTCCACCTTGCCGCGGCGCAGCGCGATCTCGGGACGGCGTCGCCGATAGACGAGTTTCACCGCGTGATGCGCGACGATGGCTCCGAGTGAGGCGAGCGCCAACGGGAGCACGACGCGGGACGCCGAACCGGGCCGACGCCGGACGATCGCGAACGCGATGAGCGCCCCCATCGTGGGGTGCACGAACCGCTCGCCGGGCAACGTGCCGACGCGCGCCACGCGCACGAGCCGCGGACGGCGACGGCCGACGGCGCGCTCCACGGCGTCGTCCGCTCGCTGCACACCGTGAATGCGCGTCGCGAGCGCGAGAGCCGCCGTCGCGCCCATCGCAAGCAGGCCCGTGGTACGCAACGTGTCGGCGCGTGCCAGCGCCGCAGCGCGTGAACTGCGCGACGTCAGCGGGGCACCGCGATGTTCAGCGTGCTCAGGACATCGAACAGCGCGGCCCGATCCACGGGCTTGTCGAGCACGGCCCACGCACCCGCCAGCGCATTCCTCGACTCGCTACCCACCGCGCTCACCACCACCACCGGCGTATCGCGCAAGGATTCGTCGCTCTGCAGAATGCGCAGGACGTCGTATCCGCTGATCTTCGGCAGCAGCAGGTCGAGGAAGATCACCGCGGGACGCAGCTCGCGCGCGAGACGCAGACCCTCCACTCCGGTTGCCGCGCCGACAGCCTGGCAGCCCGCCTCGTCGAGCAGGTTGCCGAGCAGCACGCGCGCGTCCACGCTGTCGTCGACGACGAGGACGACGTAGGGCGCCGCCCCTTCCGTCACTCCCCCGCTCCGGACTTCCACCGGCATGGAGCTCGGCGTCCGCATCCGCGAACGCGCCGCACCATCGCCAAGCTGAATCATGAAGGTGGTGCCTTCGCCTTCCACGCTGCTCACGTCCAGCCGATGTCCCATCAGTTCGCAGAGCGACCGTGAGATGGCGAGGCCGAGGCCGGTGCCGCCGAACCGGCGCGTAATCATGGTCTCGGCCTGCTCGAACACGTTGAAGATGGCGTCCAACCGGTCGGACGGGATTCCGATACCGGTATCGCGCACTTCCAGCAGCACCGGTCGTCCGTCGTCGTTCGTCGCGAGCCGCACGACGACCTCGCCTTCCTCGGTGAATTTGAGGGCGTTGCCGATCAGGTTGATCAGCACCTGCTTCATGCGCGCTGCATCCGTCTCGAACAATTCCACTCGCGACGGCAGGTCCACCCGCAGGGCGACCGCGCGATCGGGCGTCTGTCCCTCGATCTGCTCCACCGTTTCGCGCACCAGCGCATCCAGCGCCACGGCACTCAGCTCGAGCGTCATGCGCCCTGCCTCGATCTTCGACAGGTCGAGTACGTCGTTGATGAGGCCGAGCAGGTGGCGGCCATTTGCCGCGATGCGGCCGAGAAACGAGAGATCGGTGTCGGGAAGCAGTCCGGACTTGTTCTTGAGCAGTACGTTCGCGAATCCGATGATCGAATTGAGTGGCGTGCGGAGCTCGTGGCTCATGCGCGCCAGGAAGTCGCTCTTCGCGCGGTTGGCCGCCTCGGCCGCGTCGCGTGCGACGATCAGGTCGAGCTCCGCACGCTTGCGCGCCGTCACGTCGCGAAAGTTCACCACCGCGCCCGACACGTATCCCTGCTCGCGCACCGGAGAGGCGGAGTACTCCACCTCGAGCGGGATGCCGTCCTTTCGCCACATCACCTCGTCGTCCACCCGGCATGGAACGCCCTGCGTCGCCGCGAGATGCGCCGGGGATTCCTGCATCGGATAGGACGTGCCGTCCGCGCGCGAATACTGTGTCACCTCGTGCATCACTCGGCCGACGAGTTCCTCGGGCTCGTAGCCGAGCATCTCGGAGCCGCGACGGTTCATGAAGGTGACAACGCCACGCGCATCGAGCCCGTAGATCCCTTCGCCCGAGGCGTCGAGCAACTGCCGGATGTTCGTGGACAGGCGGAGCCGTTCCTCGTCGGCGGCGCGCCGCTCCGTGACGTCACGCAAGGTGCCGGTGGATCCACAGAAACGCCCGACCTCGTCGTGCAGCGCGCGCGTGCTCGCCTCCACCCAGCGGTATCCGCCATCGCGACGGAAGTAGCGCACTTCCACCACCGAGTGCTCCACTCGCCCCTCTGCCAGGGGGCGGAACGCGTCGAGCAGGGTCGCGCGATCGGATGGGTGCACGGAAGCCAGGAAGTGCGACCCGAGACTTTCCTCCACCGGATGACCGGTGAGCGTGATCCACGCGGAATTCAGGAAGGTCCAGATCCCCTGCTCATCGGTGCGGAAGAAGACATCCTGGAGCTGTTCGATTACCGACCGGTACTTCAGTTCGCTGCGTACAAGCGCGCTCTGCGCCTCGAGTCGGTCGGTCATGTCCTGCACGAGCACCATTCTCGCCGCCCGCCCATCGAACTCCAGAGGGTAGGAGCTGATCTCCACGCGACGGATCTGGCCGGCCTTGGTCCGGTGGATGGACGCCGACGCGTGCTGCTGATGGCCCGGCGTGAGCGCAAGCAGCCGGTCGAACGCGGCCATCTCGTCGGGCGGGCGGATGTCGCGCAACGTCATCGCCAGAAATTCCTCTCGCGTCCAACCATAGCTGCGCACGGCCGCCTCGTTCACCTCGAGGAAGTCGAGCGTTTTGCTGTCATAGACCCAGGCGGGCTGAGGCGAGAGAGCGAACAGCGGCTGATAGCGCGCGTCCGCCAGCCCGTCCGACCGCTCGGCTGACGGCGGAAGCGGGGAGTGAGGAGAGTGGGAAGGAACGACCATCGGCGCTGGTAGGAGAGGCGAGCGTTCGACTATCTTGCCACGAATGCACCCCGTGCGCGAGATGCACTCTCGCGATCCTCATGCCTGGCGTGATCATGCCCGTCGTGTCGTTCGAGAATCTCCCCGATGCCTCCCGAGTCTGGATCTTCGCCAGCGACCGGCCGCTGACGGAGGACGGAACCACGACACTGCTCAAGGCGGTGGAGGAGCACCTGACGGAGTGGAAGGCGCATGGCGAGCCCCTCACCGTCGGCAGCCAGCTGCGTGACAACCGATTTCTCGTGATCGCCGTCGACCAGAGTGTCGCGGGCGCCACCGGGTGCTCGATCGACGGATTGTATCGCGTGCTGCAGGGGCTCGAAGCGAAAATCGGCGCGAACCTCGTCGGAGGCGGGCGAGTGTTCTACCGCGACAGCCACGCCGCCGTGCAGGGCACGACGCGAGAGCAGATCCCCGCCCTCCTCGCGTCCGAATCGATCACGAAGGACACCGTCGTCTTCGACACGAGCCTCACCGACCTGGGCGCCTTTCGCTCGGGCTTCGAGAAGCGTGCGAAGGAAAGCTGGATCAAGCCGATGATGGGAAGCGTGGCGGAGTAATGCGGTAGGTGTGTAGGTGGGTAGGTGGGTAGGTCAACTACCGACCTACCGACCCACCGACCTACCTACTCCCTATCCCCCCATCCACCGCTCCAGATTCTCGGCCACGAAGGCGTCGTCGCCGAGTGCCGGATGCTGGCGACACACGCGATCGATCTCCTCCGCCTGACCGGCCGAGAGCGTCTCGGTAGGGTCGAGGCACCAGGTGCCCTGCAGCAGGCCCTGCCGGCGAAGCACCTCGTGTATGCCCGGGATGCAACCGGCGAAGTCGTGTGCGGCGTCGAAGATCGCGCCGTTCGCGTCGGTGAGCGCCGCCGCCTCCGTCAGCCACGACGCATCGAGCGGCGCATCGCGTAGCGCTCGCACGCGCTCGAGCAGCTGCACCGCCGTGCGCGTCCACATTGCCCACTGCCCCAGCAGGCCGCCGACGATGTGCCGCACTCCCGCGCGGCCACCTCGCTGCACGGGAAACGCGGTGAGCAGGTCGCTCACGATGGTGTCGTCGTTGCCCGTGTAGAGTGCCAGGTCATCGCGCCCCGAGTCGGCCACGGCTCGCACGACGTCCAGCGTGCGATACCGGTTGAACGGGGCGATCTTGATCGCCCACGCGCTCGGGATCTCGGCGAACTCCCTCCAGAAGCGATAGCTCAGCACTCGTCCGCCAACGGCCGGCTGCAGATAGAAGCCGAACAGCGGCAGCACGTCTGCCACTGCGCGGCAGTGCTGGATCAGCTGCGCTTCGCTCGCCGTCGCCATGGCGCCGAGACTGAGCAGGACGACATCGTAGCCCAGCGCCGCGGCAATTTCCGCCTCGCCAGTCGCCTGGCGCGTGTCGCCCACCGCACCGGCGACGAGCACAAACGAGCCGTCGGCGCCGGCGCGCACCGACCGCGCCGTCTCCGCCGCCAGTTCCAGCACGGGGCGATAGAGCCCGTGATGCGGATGGCGGATGGCGAACTGCGTGGTGTGCACGCCCACGGCGATGCCGCCCGCGCCAGCGTCGAC
>Ga0136612_10000412_pt1 | contig 15105 bp, 16 predicted proteins | sample AntDryUQ224A2306_2_FD_106644 | JGI IMG/M metagenome (GOLD analysis project Ga0136612, IMG submission 106644) | Polar desert sand microbial communities from Dry Valleys, Antarctica - metaG UQ224A (23.06) | ecosystem: Environmental > Terrestrial > Soil > Desert | place: Antarctica: Dry Valley... | reverse complement strand
GGCGGGTCGACGGGGCCAGAATCCATCGGTGACCCCCCAGCCCCCCTCCCCCGCGGAGCTCTCTTCCCTCGCCTCCTCCCTGGAGGACATCGCCCGTCGGGTGAGGCAGATGGCCGAGCAGGCCGCGCCCGTTGCCGAGGAGGATCAGGACATGGATGAGGCCCGCGCCGCGGCCGCCGATTTGTGGGAGATCGAGCGACTGCTGCGGACCGCCCAGCGACGGATGGGTGCCCTCAGCCACTGAACAGGCTGCGGGCCACCCAAGCCAGGCCCTGCACGGCCCGCATCAGCAGGTATGCCCCCGCAGCTCCGGCAAGCAGTTTGAAGTGCCAGGGCGCTCGTGGTGTCGCCTTAGCCTCGATGCGCCGGCCGCACCCCGGACAGCTCCCGTCGGCACGTACCGAGGGCATGGTGAGATAGCGCTCACAGGCCTCGCACCAGGGCAATGGTCAGGCCGAAGCCGGAAGGCGGGGCCCCGCTGAGGCAACTCGGCTCGGCACCCGGCGGCCGATCATCTGGGAGACAAGCCGAGAGGCTTCCAGCAGACCTAGGAGATCTACCCCGGTCTCCACACCAAGATCCTCCATCAGGTAGACGAGGTCCTCGGTGGCCAAGTTGCCGGTCGCACCTTCGGCGAAGGGTGACCCCCCGAGGCCACCGACCGCTGTGTCGAAATCCCGCACCCCCAACCCGAAGGCCGTATGGGCGTTCAGCAGGGCGGTGCCCCGGGTGTCGTGCAGATGGAGGCCGACCCGACTGCCGGTTGCAGCCAGCACCTCCTCGACGCGCCGGGGGGTGGCCATGCCCGTGGTGTCAGCCAAAGTCAGTGCGCTGGCTCCAGCCTCCTGACACCGCTCGGCGACCCGGGCGACGTCGGCCGGAGCGATGTCTCCCTCGTAGGGCGAGCCAAAGGCGCAGGAGAGTACGGCTTCTACCCAGAGATTGCCCACCAGATCGCGAATCTCACCGAGCTGCGCGACCGACTGGTCGACGCTCATCTTCACGTTGCGCTGGTTATAGCCCTCGGAGACCGAGAGGGTGAGACTGATGGCCCCGACGCCCGCCTCGAGGGCCAACTCGGCTCCTCGCTTGTTGGGCACCAAAGCTACGAACTCGACCCCGTCGATCTTGGCCACCCGCGAATACACCTCGGCCGCGTCGGCCATAGAAGGGACGGCCTTCGGCGATACGAAGGCGACGGCTTCAATCGTGCGCAAGCCGGCGGCCGCCAGGGCCTCGATCAGCTCCACGCGCTGGTCGACGGAAAGAGGCTCCTCGACCTGAAGCCCGTCGCGCGGCCCCACCTCCCGTATCCGCACGGCGTCAGCAGAGAGGCTCTCGACTGTGCTCATCCTTAGGTACGCCCAATTCCGGGGTTGCCCCTCATCCTGGTGGCACCCCATGGCGGCGGTCGGAGAACTCCCTGGACTTCCCTTGGGCGCGGTCGATCCGATCGACGATCTCGGCACGGAGTTGCGGAGGCTCCACCACCGCGTCGATCACTAGCTCGGAGGCCAGTCGCAGGAGGTCGATGTCGGCTTCGTACTCCTTCCGCAGGCGCTCGATGTAGGCCGACCTCTCATTGGGGTCCTCGATCTCAGCGATCTTGTTGGCGTACACCGCGTTGATGGCCGCCTCGGGCCCCATAACTGCGATTTTGGCTCCGGGAAGGGCGATGCAGGCGTCCGGCTCGAAGGCCGGTCCTGCCATCGCGTACAGACCCGCTCCGTAGGCCTTGCGGACAACCACGCTGATCTTGGGCACGGTGGCTTCCGACACGGCGGTGATCATCCGGGCACCGTGGCGGATGATCCCGTCCCGCTCGACCTGGGAGCCGATCATGAAGCCGGGTACATCCGCCAGGAAGATCAAGGGCACGTTGAAGGCGTCGCAGTTGAAAATGAAGCGGGCTGCCTTGTCCGCGGAGTCTCCGAACAGCACCCCGCCCTTTACCTCGGGGTTGTTGGCCACGATCCCCACCGAGGCGCCGTTCATCCGACCGAACCCCGTAATCAGCTCTGGGGCGAACAAGGGCTTGGTCTCGAAAAAGCTGTCTGCGTCGATCAGCCCATCAATGAAGCCTCGCATTGAGTACCCGCTGCGCTCATCGTCGGGGATCACATCCGCGGCCAGCTCACTTGAGGGTGCCACCGCGGCGTACACCGGCGGCTGCTCCCGCCACGAGGAAGGCAGGTAGGAAAGGTAGCGGCGGGCTTGATCAAGGGCATCAGCGTCGTCAACGGCCAGGTTGTCTCCGCAGCCCGACACGGTGGCGTGCATCCGCGCTCCGCCCATTTCCTCGAGAGTCGTGATCTCGCCCACGACCATCTCCGCCATTCGAGGCGACCCCAGGTACATGGAGGCATTGCCCTCCACCATGATCACAATGTCGCAGAAGGCCGGTATGTAGGCGCCGCCCGCAGCTGACGGCCCGAATAGGCAGCACACCTGCGGGACTTTGCCGGAGAGCTTGACCTGGTTGTAGAAGATGCGCCCCGCGCCTCGACGGCCGGGAAACAACTCCACCTGATCGGTGATTCGAGCCCCAGCGGAGTCGACGAGCCAAAGAACCGGCAGTTCATGCTTCAGCGCATACTCGGTGAGCCTGACGATCTTCTCCACCGTGCGGGCTCCCCAGGAGCCGGCCTTGACCGTCGGGTCATTGGCCATGACGCAGACGGGGCGGCCGTCGACCGTGCCCACCCCGGTGACGACTCCGTCGGCCGGCAGGTCCGCGGCGGCCGCGTTGGCCAGGAGCCCGTCCTCCCGGAACGTCCCCGAGTCGAGGATGTGATCGATGCGGTCGCGTACGAAGAGCTTGTTCTGGGCCTCGAGCTTGGCCCGGCCACGGGCGAGATTTCCTTCTCGGGCCCGCTCGGATGCTCCCCGGATTTCGCTCACGTCCACAAGTTTGGCCGCGACACCCTGGGGCGGCGTCAGACCCTCCGGATGGCGAGTATGGCGACGTCATCGGAAAGGGCCGTCGCCGAGAAGTCTTGGGCGGCCTCGAGGAGGGACTTGCACAACGTCTGAGCGTCCCGGCCCGGGTCCCGACGCAGCATCGCCCCGATCCGCTCCTCCCCGAACAACTCCTCCCCCTGACGGGCCTCGGCCAGCCCGTCGGTGTACATGAGGAGCAGATCCCCGGGCTCTAGGGGGACTTCGCGCGACAGGAATGTCCCCCGCGGGTCGAGGGTGAGCATCGGGCCGGTCGATCGCAGAGCCCTCACCTCACCGTCGTGCCATACCCATGCGGCCGGGTGGCCCGCCGAAGCGAAACGCACGGTGCCGGCCTCGTTGTCGAAAACGGCCACGCACATCGAGACGAAGTCCTCAGGCTTGTTCTGGGTCGAAACCAGGGCGTTGAGCTCCTCGAGCGCCTGGGCCGGGTCGCGGTACTGACGAAGAAAGACTCGAAGTAGATACTTGACCTGGAACGCGGTAATCGACGGCTCGATCCCATGGCCGGCCACGTCACCGATCACCGCGGCCACGCGCGTGTCACTCAGGGGGTAGAGGTCATAGAAGTCGCCCGCCATGGACCCTGCGCCGGGTTCATAGACCGAGCCCACCTCAAAACCCTCAAAAGCAGGAAGCTTGTCGGGCGCCAAGCGGGCGGACCACCGCATCGGCGCCAAGGTTTCTTGCGACAGGACTTCCTCGGCACGGCGCTCCAGCTTGGCCCGCTGTTCGAAGAGGGCGGCCTGGCCAAGGAACTGCCGGGAGTACCAGAAGCTGACTCCGGCGGGCACCAGCGCCAGAAGGAGTGGGAGCCGGAAGCGCTGGCCGAGCGAGGCCGCGCCGATCGCCAGACCCACCAGCCAAAAGAGCAACGCCACATTGGCGTCCTTTCGGAACGCCACCCGCACAATTGACACCGCGTCGAACCCGACCCGCTCCTGCCTCTCCAGCCGGCGATAGGCCCGCTCGAGTCGCAGCGCCGAGCGTCCCCATATGCCGGACGCGCCAAGGCAGGCTGCCGCCACCACAATCAGAACCGGCAGCTGTTCCATGCTTACTGGCTCTTCGCGCGAGCGCGCTCTGCTTGTTGGCTCTTCGCGCAAGCGCTCATCGCGGTCCGGCGGGGGACCCCCAACCCCCGCCGGCTCTGCGGGTGGTTTTGACAGGGGACCCCCAACCCCCGCAGGGGGCCCTGCGCTGGGTTGACCTTGCGCCTCGGGTCTGCTCTTTGGCTCTTCGCGCAGACGGTCTGATTCATGAGCCCCTCACCCGGGCGCGGAGTTTTAGGGGGGTGGGGCCGAAGCCGAAGCCTTCTCGGATGCGGCGCTCGAGATATCTCAGGTAGGTCGGGTGCAACCGCCGGGTGGTGAAGAGCGTGAAGGTGGGCGGATCGGTCGCTCCCTGGGTGGCGTAGAGCACGCGGCCGTTCGGGGAGGGATGCTCGGCCTGGGCGGTCCGGAGCACGCGATTGAGCTCGGCGGTGGAGACCCGGCGGCGGTAGGCCGCCGTCGATTCAGCCACGGCGGGCAGGAGCCGCTGCACTCCTCGGCCTGTCAGGCCGCTCATGCGCAGCGGCGGGGCGTAGCCCACGAAGCCGAGCTTGTCCTCCACCTGAAACCCCAACGACTCGCGGGCCTCGGTGTCGAGCAGATCCCACTTGTTGAGCACGATCACCACTGGGCTACCGGCTCCATCGACCCGCTCAGCCAGACGCTGGTCTTGCTGGGTAACGCCCTCGGATGCGTCAATCACCAACGCAGCCACATCGGCTGAGTCGATGGCTCTCAGCGACCGAACCAGCGAGTAGTACTCGGTGCCGGAGGCGGTGCGCACGTCACGACGAAGCCCAGCGGTGTCGATGATCCGCAACTTCTCGCCGTCGGCCGTCTGGATCACCGTGTCGATCGTGTCTCGGGTCGTGCCGGGCAAATCGTGGACCACTGAGCGCTCGTCGCCCGCGAGGCGATTGAACAAGGTCGACTTACCCACGTTGGGCCGGCCGACGATGGCCAACCCCAGAACCTTCTCCCCACTTTCGGCGTCCTGGGCGGCCGACTCCTCGGCGGATCCTCCCGGGAGGCGGGCCACCACTTCGTCGAGAAAGTCACCGGTTTGGCGGCCGTGCAAAGCGCTGATGGCGTACGGGTCGCCGAGCCCGAATCGGCATAGCTCCCAGATGTCGGGTTCCCGGTTCGGCCCGTCGACCTTGTTGGCCACCACCATCACGGGGCGATTGCGACGGCGGAGCAACTCGGCGAAGCGGTCGTCTTCGTCGGTCACACCCACGGTGACATCAACGACGAACAGGATGAGGTCGGCATCGTCGAGGGCACGCTCGGCTTGGGCGCTCACCTTCGCTTCCAGAACCTTGGTGCTGTCGAGCCATCCGCCCGTGTCGGTGACGATGAATCGGCGACCGATCCACTCGGCCTCCAAGTCCTTACGGTCGCGGGTGACCCCGGGCAGCTCTTCGACGATCGTCTCGCGCCGACCGACCATCCGGTTCACCAAAGTCGACTTCCCGACATTGGGTCGGCCCACCACCGCAACACGGGGCAGTCTCACGCCGCCATCCCCAGGGCACGCCGGAGCCCGAACCCGTCCGCCTCTACGACCTCGACCTTGCGGGGAAGCACGTCGAGGCCGGCACCGTCGAGGAACAGCCCGTTCGACAAGCAGGAGTCCGGGATCAGGATCCTCTCGCCTTCCCCGACGTCCTCCATCGCACTGGCTACATCAGCGCCGGCCAAAAGTCCGGCCACGGCGATGTTGCCCCCGAAGAACCGATTGGCCACAGCTCGCACCGTGATGTCAGACCGCCCCAGGACCCGCAGCCCCTCGTCCACGACCCGGGCCCCGTATTCCCCGGTGAGGATCGTGGCCGGCGCCGACCTGTCAGGGCTCTCTGCTTCACGGTTGTCGCCCGACGCCACCGGAATCAGCTTCTTGGCTCGGTATCCCTCCGCGGGAGCTCCGTCTACCGATGCGAAGAACCCGGCGGCGTGCTCGCCGTCTCGGGAGCGTGGCTGACCGTTCAGATCCGCCACGAAGGCCCGCGCCATTCCCACGCCGTTCTCGTGTTGGACGAAGTCCTCGTACTCTTCGACCCCGGGGAAGGGTCGATCGGCCAGCAGGTAGTACTCATCTGCGGCAAAGATCATCCGTCGGTCGAGGCCGGTCAGGAAGGCGTCCTGCCAGGTATCGATGGTGTCGAGGACGGAGGCCGCCTCCGCCGCCGTGTGGGGCCGCAGCGCAGCTTCCTTGGAGTACCGGCTGACACCGAGGGGAACTGCAGCCACCGACGCCAACTCCGGGAATCGGTCCATGACACCCGCCAGCGTCTCGTCCAGAGCCGGCCCGTCGTTCACTCCAGGGCAGACGACGATCTGGCCGTGGACCTCCACGCCATGGTCGAGCAGAGCCCGCAGCCAGCGCAGACTCGAGGCACCCCGACGATTGCGAAGCATGCGGGCCCGCAGTTCCGGATCGGTGGAATGGATGCTCACGTGGAGCGGTCCTAAGCCCTCAGTGACGACCCTCTCCAGATCGGCCTCTGTGAACCGCGTCAAAGTGGTGAAGTTGCCGTAAAGGAAGGAGAGCCGGTAGTCGTCGTCCTTCACGTACAGGCTCTTCCGCAGGTTGGGCGGCAACTGATAGATGAAGCAGAATTCGCAATGGTTGTCGCAGGTTCGCACCCGGTCGAAGACAGCCGAGGCCACTTCGACACCTAGAGCCGCCCCACTCTCCTTGGGCACGCGGATCTCGTAGTCCAGCCCTCCCCGGCGCAGCTCCACCTGCGGATCGGATTCATCGGCGAGGAGGCGGTACTCGATCACGTCGCGGGGCGCCACGCCGTTGATCGTGGCGATCTCGTCGCCAATTTCCAAGCCGGCGAGGTCGGCAGGCGAACCCGGTACCACCGCCACCACACGGGGCAGCGACATATGTCGATTCTACGGGTAGGAACTGCTTCACCGACCCGATGGACCATCTACGGCGTCCTAGCCTGTGGGGCGCAATGGTCGAAAAGGTCCTCCTAGCCGCCCCGCGCGGCTTCTGCGCGGGGGTGGATATGGCGATCAAGTCCCTCGCCTGGATGGTCCGCAGCTTCCCCCCGCCGGTGTACTGCTACCACGAGATCGTTCACAACCAGCTGGTGGTCGACCGCTTCCGGGACCTAGGGGTCATTTTCGTCGATGAGGTAGCCGAGGTTCCCGACGGGGCCCCATTGATGCTCTCGGCACACGGGTCGGCACCGGAGGTCGTTAAGGCGGCCCGGGCGAAAGGCGGCCTGGTGGTGGACGCCGTCTGCCCTCTGGTCACGAAGGTCCACCACGAGGTTCGGACCCGTGCTGACAAGGGCTTCACCGTGATCTATGTCGGGCACGAAGGCCATGACGAGGCCATCGGCACGATGGCGGTCGCCCCCGGCGCGGTTCGGTTGGTCGAGACCGAAGCCGACGTGGCCGCTCTAGATGACCCGGGCACACCCATTGCCCTGCTGGCGCAGACCACCCTCAGCCACGACGAGTGGGCGGGCGTGCAGAAGTCGGTGCAGGAGCGGTTTCCGGAAACCTGGATGCCGGGACGCTCCGATCTTTGCTTCGCCACCACCAACCGCCAATCCGCTCTGAAGGAGCTGACCGAGCTGGCGCCCACAGTGATCGTCATCGGTTCGGAGAACTCCTCCAACACGATGGCGCTTGTCAAAATGGGTGCCTCCCGAGGTGCCCGAATGATCCGGGTCAATTCGCCTGACGAGGTGCCCGCCGACCTCGAGGGTGTCGTGGGGGTGACCGCCGGAGCCTCCGCCCCCGAGGAGCTCGTGGATGCCGTTGTGCGACGCTTGGCGCCATCCGAGGGCGTCGATATCATCACTGCCACCGACGAGGACGAGTACTTCCCGCTCCCACCCGAGCTTCGGGATCTGGTGAAGGGCGTGACCTCAGCCATATCCGTCGCCTCGCAGGCGATTGCCGATCCCCGAGCCGCCTTGGCTCAAGATCGGCGGATCACCGCTGGTGAGGTGCTGGTGTCGCTGGGCCGCAAGCCTTCGGACGCTTAGACCTCGCCAGCGATCGCGCTAGTTCCTGCTAACCGCCTCGTTCTGCAGCTCTTGCAAGGCATGGGACAGCTCCATACTCATCTCCCGAATCGCGCTCCGGGGGACGCGTCCCTCATGGCTAGGCGGGAGGATCGGTGGGCCGGCCACCACCGTCACCCGAGCCCGGTGCAACCCCTTCGAGCCCTTCCGGATGGCCTGCTCGCTGCCGGCGATGCCCACCGGGACTATCGGAACCCCGGCGCGGGCCGCCAAGTAGGCCGCTCCCTCTTGGAGCTCAGCAACTTTCGGACCGGATTGGCGGGTCCCCTCGGGAAAGATGACCAGCGGCTCGCCGCCCGCGAGCACGTCGGCACACTGACGCAAGGCCCCGCGATCTGCGCTTCCCCGGCGCACGGCGAAGCCCCCCATGGCAGTCATAAACCGGCCAGGCAATTTGTGCTTCCACAGAGTGTGCTTGCCCATATACCGGAGCCTGCGGCGGGTCAGGACACTCACCACGAAGGTGTCCGCATTCGAGCGATGCACTGGGGCAAGCACGAAGGCGCCCTCTGAGGGCATGTGCTCTGCTCCCACGATCCTCACGCGCCACCAGATCCGACAAAAGGCGACCACGAGGACCCGTACGGATGCGTAGAGCGCCAACTCCCACCGGGGCGCCCTATTCATCACGGCACCAGGTCACGCGGGCACCAGAGCGATAACTCGGGCCACGACTTCGTCGATGTCGCAGTCGGTGGTGTCGATCACCACTGCGTCCTCAGCCACCGTCAAAGGTGAGTGGGCGCGGGTTGCGTCAGCCTGATCCCGGCGGGCCATGTCGGCCGCCACTGCTTCACCCGCTTCGCAACGACGACGTCGCTCCCTTTCACCGGCATCGGCGGTGAGGTAGATCTTCACCTGAGCGCCAGGGAACACGACCGATCCGATATCCCGGCCCTCCACCACACCCCCGCCGTTTTCCACCACCCACTGCCTTTGCCGGGTGACCATCTCCGTCCGTACCTCCGGGTTCGAAGCCACGGCGGTCACTGCCACCGTCACCTCCGGGCTGCGTACTTCGTCAGTGGCGTCGGCTCCGTCGACCATCACCCGGTCGGCCACTTCGAGCGTCACCTCTCGGGCAAGGGTGCCGACCTTCGCCGCGTCAGTCGGGTCGATCCCACGACGAAGGGCGGCACACGCAACGGCCCGGTACATCGCCCCAGTGTCGAGATACTCCAGTCCGAGGCGTGCGGCTACGGCCCGGGCCACGGTGGACTTGCCGGAGCCGGCCGGGCCGTCGAGGGCGATCACCAGCTCGGTCACCCGGGAATCCTCACATCCTGAAGCACCTTCTCGAAGCCAGGGTCGCTAACCGCCACCGCCTCCCACGTCGCTATCTCGCTACGCCCGGAGGCGGCCATACCCGCCACCGCGGCCGCCATGGCGATGCGATGGTCTCCCCCGCTGTCCACTCGGGTCGCCGACAAGTGGCTTCCATGGACCGCGAGACCGTCCTCGAATTCTTCGACGTCGACCGCGAATGCCCGCAGCAGGGTCGCCATTGCGGCGATCCTGTCCGTCTCCTTGACTCTCAACTCGGAGGCGTTCCTAAGGACCGTCGTCCCCTCGGCCATCGCCGCGGCCACAAGGAGAGCGGGAAGCTCGTCGATACAAGCGGCGATTTCCAAGGGGTCGTCGATGACGGTCGCCCCGAGCTCTCCGTGGGCGGCTTCAAGGGTGAACTCCCCTGCGGCATCCGCCTCCGCGACCAGGTTGGCGCCCATGCGCTTCAGAATCCCGACGAACCCGTCCCTGCCCGGGCCGAGATAGACCGACTCCGCCCGGATCCGACTACCGGGGGTAATGCACGCGGCGACCATCCAGAATGCGGCCGCCGAGGGATCGGCGGGTACCTTCAGATTCAGGCCTTGTGTCGGACCGGGCGAGACACGGATGCACCCCCGCTCGACCTGGATCTTCACCCCAACTTTGGCGAGCATCTCTTCGGTATGGGCTCTGGTTGGGGTGGCCTCCATCACCGCTGTCGGGCCGGCGGCGTCGAGGGCGGCGAGCAGGACGGCGCCTTTGACCTGGGCGCTGGCCACGCCGATGCGGACCTCCGTTCCCTCGAGCGATTGTCCGCGGACCGTGAGCGGCGGATGGCCCTCACGGCTCCGTACGTCGCCGCCCATCTCCAGGAGAGGGTCAACCACCCGTTGCATCGGGCGGGTGACCAGGGACCCGTCACCGTCGAGCACCGTGACTCCCGGCCGCCCGGCGAGGAGTCCAGCTCCGAGTCGCATGGTCGTTCCAGAGTTGGAACAGTCGACGCGGACTGGGCCAGGTTCGCCGGTCCCGGGGGTCACCGCCATTCCCGAAAACCTGGGCGACCCTGTGCCCGGGTCTGCGTCGTGAGGCCGAAAGGTGGCGCCTATCCGTTCCCCAAGCCGGCGGCTGGCAGCCAGGTCGGCGCCGGGCGAGAGGTTCTGGAGCACCGAAGGTCCGGACGCTCGGGAAGCGAGGAGCACGGCCCGGTGGGAAATCGACTTGTCACCTGGCAGGGAGACGGTGCCAGCGAGGCGGACGGGACCCTCGACGACCAGTCGATCAGTCACGTAGGGAGGCAGTCACTCGGGCAGATCGTCGCGCAGCCCTGCGGCGCCGTGTAGGTAGACGTGGTGAAAGGCGGTTCGGGGCAGGTCCGACTCGAGGTGCATGAGGACCCGGATGCATCGGGGGGTACCCCCGTCGATGTCAAGCTCCTGGGCGCACAGCAGCGGCACGTCACCCATCCCCACGGCACGAGCCGCCGTCGCCGGGAACATCGAGTTGATGTCCCCGGTTGCCGTGAAGAACAGACTGATCAGGTCCTCATGAGGGATCGAGTTGCGCCCGAGCATCTCTGCCACCAGTTCGGCGACCCGCTCTCGGACCTGTTCGGACGTGTCTGCGTCGAGTGTGGTCGCCCCCCGCAACGCTCTCACTGCCATCGGATCACAGCCCGGACTCGAGCTCCTTGATCAGCTGATCCTTGTCCCGGCCGGCGCCGACGATTCTCTGAAGCTCCTGTCCTTCCTTGAAGAGGATCAGGCAGGGAATACCCCTGATTTCGTACTTCTGCCAGTAGTTGCGGGACTCATCGATGTCGTCTGCGTCGATCTCGAACTTCACCACGTCGATGCGGTCGGCCATGGCCTCGGCCACTTCCGCCAGAACCGGGTTCATCATGTGGCACGGCACGCACCACTCGGCCCAGAAATCGACCAGCACGGGCTTGGAGGCCGCGATGGTCGCCTCGAAGTCGGCGTCGCCAACTGCCCGGATGCGGGTTGAGGCTTCCTTGGAGCGGGCCATCAGTTCGTCGCGCTCCCGCAGCTCTTCTTCTGGGATCTCTTCCTCGACGGCATGCTCCTCGGCCCAGGCCTGCATCGCCTTTTGGGCGGCTTCGTCGGAGCCGAGCTTCTTGTTGGCCACCTCGCGCAGGGCCTCCCAGGCCTCCTCCTCGGAGGCACCCTCGGCGGAGATATCCAGCGGTGCGAATCTCGCCGTCCAGCGACCCTCGTCGCTCGACTCGAATACGGAGTGATCGCGAACCGGCAGCCGCTTACGGGTACGGGGGAGGTCGGCCATGGCCAGAAATCTACTCGTCGCGCTTTCGGCGTTCCCTGCGACTCAGCACGGGGGGTTGGGTGGCGACGTACAGCGCCCTGACCTCCTCCATTTCCAGCTCGCGGTAGTCCCCCGGGCGCAGCGAGCGGTCGGTGAGCGTCCCTATCCGGGTGCGAACCAGCCGGATCACAGGGTGACCCACCGCCTCACACATCCGTCGCACTTGGCGGTTACGGCCTTCGTGGATCACCAATCGGATCGTGTCCGGTGAGGGCAGGCTCGCCTTGGCTGGGGCAGTGACCCCATCTTCGAGCTCGACGCCTTCCCTGAGAGCCCGCAGGGCTGAAGGGCTCGGATTGCCCCTCACCCGCGCCAGGTACTCCTTGGCGACGCCGAAAGAGGGGTGGGTGAGCCGGTGGGTGAGCTCCCCGTCGTTGGTGAGGATCAATAGCCCCTCCGTATCGGCGTCGAGCCTCCCTACCGGAAAGACCCGCGGTGTAGGCGGCACCAGTGAAACCACCGTGGGTCGACCCTCAGGGTCGTCGGTCGTGCTCACCACTCCGCGAGGCTTGTTCATGAGGAAGTGCACCAGGCCGGGCTTGCTGGCTACCGGGATTCCGTCGACCTCTATGACATCCCGGTTCGGGTCCACCCTCTGGCCGGTTACCGCCACTGTCCCTCCGACTGTCACCCGGCCGGCGGCGACCGCACTCTCCGCCCGTCGCCGGCTCATAACACCGCTGGCGGCGATGACTTTTTGGATCTTTTCGCTGACCGCCGGAGGAACGTCGTCCACCTCAGAGCCGGCCGAGCAACTCCCGCTCGAGGCCACTCACCAGGTCCCCTTCCGGGACGAAATCCCCGAGCGGCGGCAGATCCTGCAAAGAGTCGATACCCAGACGCTCCAGGAACTTGTCGGTAGTGACGTACAGCAGGGCCTGACCCGGCCCGGAGTCCCGCCCCGCCTCGGCGATGTAGCCCCGTGTCTGCAAGGTACGCATCACTGCGTCGGCCTCCACTCCGCGGATGGCAGATACCTGGGCGCGGCTCACAGGCTGCTTGTAAGCGACGATGGCCAAGGTCTCGAGCGCAGCCGCGGAAAGCCGGGAGGACTGGCCCTGCACCACAAAGCGCTCCACGTGGTCGGCCAGGTCCTCGTGGCTCTGGAAGCGCCAACCGCCCGCCACCCGAACCAGCACAAATCCACGATCATCGGCGTCGTAGGCCCGGGCCAGCTCCTCACAGATCTCGTCGACACGGGCGGGGGGTACCTCGAGCAGCTGTGCCAATAGGACGGGGGCTACGGGCTCTTCCGCCACCATGAGTACGGCCTCAATAGCCCGATGTTCTTGAGTTGCCACCGTCACACGCTCCTCTTGCGATCGCCAGTCATGAACGAACCACTAGTTGTCGGCCCGCTATTCATCGTCGTCGCCGTCCACCGTTACTTCCCACCCCGACGAGCCCACCGGAACAAGTTCCGCAGGGGCGGCCCAGGAGACTTCCAGCTCGCCGAAGCGGCCGAACTGTTCCAGCTCCACCATCCCCTGCTTGAACAGCTCCAGCAGGGCGAGGAAGCGCACGATGATCTCGATCGGTTCCGCCACACCGGCGGTGAGGACCCTGAAGGTGGCTCGGCCCCGGGACATGAGCATCTCCACGAGAAAGTCGATCGCATCGGAGACGCTGGCCCGGATGGGCGTCACGTGGTCGAGCGACACCCGGGGCACAGGCTTCGGCGCGAGAGCCCGAACCAGTGCGTCGCGGATCTTCGCTGGCGTCACCCCGGCCAGGAGATCCGGGGCGGCGTCGACGAACCGGTCCTCTATGCCAGCCGCCCGGGGATAAGAACGGGCCGCCCGGGCCGCCAAGCGTTCGAGCGCAAGAACGGCCTCCCGGAACGTGGTTGCCTCGAGGAGGCGAGCCAGGAGCAGGTCGCGGGCCTCCCAGCGGGCCAGCTCCTCGTCCATGTCGAGGGCCTCCGGCTTGGGCAGGAGGCCCCGAACCTTCATCTCCACCAGCGCGGCCGCCACCAGGAGAAACCCAGTGGCCGGTTCCAGATCTATCCGCCCTGCCTTCTGGATCTCGCTGAGGTAGGCGTCCACCAGCTCCACCAGGCTGATCTCGTAGAGGTCCACCTCCTGGGCGGTCACGAGTTGGAGAAGAAGCTCCGCCGGTCCGTCGAACTGCTGCACAGGGCGAGGCTACCGGGGCCTCCGGGCACCCTCGGGGACTGCCCTCAGACCCCAGCCGGGGGTAGCAAGCCCAGAGCCTCGCGAGCCCGGGCCACCGTCGGGACAGCCAGCTCCCGGGCTCTCTCGGCCCCGCGATGCAGCACACCTTCCACCCAACTCGGATCCGATCGAACCTCGCGGTACCGCAAATGGAAGGGGCGCAGGAACTCGACCAGCGCAGCGGATACGTCGGCCTTGAGAGATCCGTAGTTCTCGTACTTATCCGCCAGAGCGGTGGGATCCGCGTCGGTAGCCACCGCCAGAAGCTCGAGGAGGTTCGACACCCCTGGCTTGTCGACTGGGTCGTACCGCACCTCACTCTCGGTGTCGGTAACCGCCCTACGAATCTTCTTGACCATCGCCTCGGGAGGCTCAAGAAGCAAAAGCATTCCTTGCGGGCCCGAACGCGACTTCGACATCTTGCGGGTTGGATCCTGGAGGTCCATCACCATTGCGCCTACGCGAGCGACGGCTGCCTCCGGAACGGTGAATACATCCCCGTACCGGTGGTTGAAGCGGTTGGCCAGGTCGCGACACAGCTCAAGATGCTGGCGTTGATCGCGACCGACCGGCACCCGATCGGCGTCGTAGAGAAGGATGTCGGCTGCCATGAGAACCGGGTAGCTGAAAAGGCCGGCTGAGGCCGAGTCGTTTCCGTCGGATCTCGACTTGAACTGGGTCATACGGCGCAGCTCACCCATGGTGGCCACGCACTGAAGGAGCCACTGAAGCTCGGTGTGCTGAGGCACGTGACTCTGCACGAACACCGTGCAGACCTCTGGGTCGAGCCCCGCGGCCAGAAGGATGGCCGCCACTTCACAGGTCTTGCCGCGCACCTCGGCGGGGGGGCGGGGCTCAGTGAGGGAGTGGAGGTCGACCACGCAGTAAAGAGCCTCATGCTTGTGCTGGTCGGTCACCCAATGACGCACGGCTCCCATGTAGTTGCCCAGATGTACGTCGCCGCTCGGCTGAATCCCGGAGAGGACGCGCGTCATACGAGGAGCCTGCTCCACAGCTCAATGGCAGGCGCGAACACGGTCCGGCTGAGCAATCCTCCGAACATGAGCATCACGATCAACAACAGTCCCAACGAGTAGTTCCGCAAGCGGAGCCACGAGGCGAACCACCGCTGGGGCAGGAACCGCTCGATCACCGCGGACCCATCCAGCGGCGGAAGAGGAATCAGGTTGAAGGCCGCCAAGATGACGTTGACGAAGCCGGCGGTGAACACGATCTGATTGAGCAGCGAGGGAG
>Ga0136612_10000411_pt1 | contig 15112 bp, 13 predicted proteins | sample AntDryUQ224A2306_2_FD_106644 | JGI IMG/M metagenome (GOLD analysis project Ga0136612, IMG submission 106644) | Polar desert sand microbial communities from Dry Valleys, Antarctica - metaG UQ224A (23.06) | ecosystem: Environmental > Terrestrial > Soil > Desert | place: Antarctica: Dry Valley... | reverse complement strand
GTCGCGATGGAGCCGGTCGCGCCCGAGCACGAAGCCGGCCTCGCCGTCGCCGCCGCCCACCCCGAGCTCTGGACCTGGCTGGACGACTCCGTGGGGGAGACCCCCGAGCGCTTCTCGGCCTGGTTCTCCGAGCTGCGCGCGGCCACCGCTGCGGGGGACGAGCAGGCGTTCATCACCGTGGCGCGCGCGACCGGCGCGCCGATCGGCTCGAGCCGCTTCCTCGCCATGCGGCCGGTCGACCGGGTCCTGGAGATCGGCTGGACGTGGCTGACGCCCGCGGCCTGGCGGACCGGCGCCAACGTCGAGGCCAAGCTGCTCATGCTCTCCCACGCCTTCGACAACCTGGGCTGCGTGCGGGTCGAGTTCAAGACCGACGCGCGCAACGACCAATCGCGCCAGGCGATCGAGGCGATCCCCGCACAGTTCGAGGGCATCTTCCGCAAGCACAAGGCCACGCGCCGGGTGGGCCAGCGCGACTCGGCCTACTACTCCGTGATCGACGACGAGTGGCCCGGCGTGCGCGCGAACCTCGAGCGCCGGCTGGAGGCGCGGGTCCATGCCTAGGCGCGACGACCTCAAGCGGATCATGCTGCTGGGCTCGGGCCCGATCGTCATCGGCCAGGCCGCCGAGTTCGACTATTCGGGGACCCAGGCCTGCAAGGTCCTGCGCGCGGAGGGCTACGAGGTCGTGCTCGTCAACTCCAACCCCGCGACGATCATGACCGACCCGGAGTTCGCCGACGCGACCTACGTTGAGCCGCTGCTGCCGGGCCCGGTCGCCCAGATCATCGAGAAGGAGCGCCCCGACGCCCTGCTGCCCACACTCGGTGGGCAGACCGCGCTGAACCTCGCGCGCCGGCTGCACGAGGACGGCACGCTGGCGCGCTTCGACGTCGAGCTGATCGGCGCCGACTACGAGGCGATCGGCCGCGCGGAGGACCGCGACCTCTTCCGCGACACCATGCACGCGGCCGGCCTGCGGGTGCCGCGCTCGACCATCGCCACCTCCCTGGAGGAGGCCGAGCCCGCGCTGGCCGACATCGGGCTGCCCATGATCATCCGTCCGGCGTTCACGCTCGGCGGCTGGGGCGGGGGCGTAGCGCGCACCGAACAGGAGTTCCGCTCGCTGGTCTCCGGCGGCCTGGCCGCCTCGCCGATCGGCCAGATCCTCATCGACGAGTCCGTCCTGGGCTGGGGCGAGTTCGAGCTCGAGGTCATGCGCGACCGCAACGACAACGTGGTGATCGTCTGCTCGATCGAGAACCTCGACCCGATGGGAGTCCACACCGGTGACTCGGTCTGCGTCGCCCCCCAGCAGACGCTGCCCGACCGCCTCTACCAGCGCCTGCGCGACCAGGCGATCGCGGTCATCCGTGCGGTGGGGGTCGAGACGGGCGGCTCGAACGTGCAGTTCGCCGTGAACCCCGCGACGGAGGAGATCATCGTCATCGAGATGAACCCGCGCGTGTCGCGCTCCAGCGCGCTGGCCTCCAAGGCGACGGGCTTTCCGATCGCGAAGATCGCCGCGCGCCTGGCGGTGGGCTACGCGCTGGAGGAGATCGACAACGACATCACCAAGCGCACCCCCGCCTCCTTTGAGCCCGCGATCGACTACGCCGTCGTCAAGTGGCCGCGCTTCGCCTTCGAGAAGTTCTCCGGCGTCGACCAGTCACTGACCACCCACATGAAGTCCGTGGGGGAGGTCATGGCGATCGGGCGGACCTTCCAGCAGGCGTTCGCCAAGGCGATGCGCTCGCGCGAGCTCGACGCCCCGGCCGCGCTGGACGTGCCGCTGGACGAGCTCCTGGAGCGGGTGGGCACCGCCGACGCCGAGCGCTGGGACCTCCTGCTCGAGGCGCTGCGGCGCGGGGCGGGGGTCGACGACCTCCATGCCCGCACGCAGGTGGACCCGTGGTTCCTGGCCGAGCTGGCCGAGCTGGCCGCAGACCCCGACGCGCCGTTCGCGGGTGAGCGCACCTACAAGGCGGTCGACACGTGCGCGGCCGAGTTCGAGGCCGAGACGCCCTACTACTACTCGGCCTGGGAGCGCCCCACGCGCGGGGCGCCGGGCTCGGAGGTCGTGCGCGGCGAGCGCCCGAGCGTCGTGATCCTCGGCGCCGGCCCGAACCGCATCGGCCAGGGGATCGAGTTCGACTACTGCTGCGTGCACGCGGCCATGTGCGTCGCGGAGTCCGGCCGCGATGCCGTGATGGTCAACTGCAACCCCGAGACGGTCTCCACCGACTACGACACCTCGGCCCGGCTCTACTTCGAGCCGCTGACCCTCGAGGACGTGCTCGGGGTGATCGAGCAGGAGCAGCCCGAGGGCGTGATCGTCCAGTTCGGCGGCCAGACGCCGCTGAAGCTCGCGGCCGGGCTCGCCGACGCGGGCGTGCCCCTGCTGGGCACCTCGGTGGACGCGATCGACCTCGCCGAGGACCGGGGACGCTTTGGGGAGCTGCTCGGGCGCCTGGAGCTGCGCGCCCCGGCCTACGCGACCGCGCGCTCCGGCGAGGAGGCCCTGGCGAGCTCCGGCGAGGTCGGGTTCCCGCTGCTGGTGCGCCCGTCCTACGTGCTCGGCGGCCGGGCGATGGAGATCGTCTACGACGACGATGGCCTGCGCGACTACCTGGAGCGCACCCGGCCCCAGGGCGAGATCTACCTCGACCGCTTCCTGGAGAACGCGATCGAGGTCGACGTGGACGCGCTGTGTGACGGCGAAGACGTCTGGATCGGCGGGATCATGCAGCACGTCGAGGAGGCCGGGATCCACTCGGGCGACTCGGCCTGCGTGCTGCCGCCCCACTCGCTGGGCGGAGAGATGCTCGAGCGCATCCGCGTGCAGACGCGCGCGATCGCCCTCGGGCTCGGCGTGGTCGGCCTGCTCAACGTCCAGTTCGCCGTGCACGGCGACGAGCTCTACGTGATCGAGGCCAACCCGCGCGCGTCGCGCACCGTCCCGTTCGTCTCCAAGGCGACCGGGATCCCGCTGGCCAAGGTCGCCTGCCGGGTGATGCTCGGCGCGCGCCTGGCCGAGCTCGACCTGCCGGTCGATCGCGTGCTCGGTCACGTGTCGGTCAAGGAGGCCGTGCTGCCCTTCGACCGCTTCCACGGCGCCGACGCCCTGCTCGGGCCCGAGATGCGCTCCACTGGCGAGGTCATGGGGGTGGCGCGCGACTTCCCGACCGCGTTCGCCAAGGCCCAGGCGGCGGCGGGGGCGAACCTGCCCGACAGCGGCACGGTGTTCATCACCGTCGCCGACTCCGACAAGCCCGGCGCGCTGGCGATCGCCGCCCAGCTCCACGACCTCGGCCTGCGGATCGTGGCTACGCGCGGCACCGCGCAGGCGCTCTCGCGCATGGGCGTTCCGGTCGAGGCGCTCAACAAGCTGGGCGAGGGCTCCCCGCACGTCGTGGACTGGATCGAGCGCGGCGACGTCGACCTCGTGATCAACACGCCGGTGGGCACCGGTGCGCGCACCGACGGCTATGAGATCCGCCGCGCCGCGGTGGCACACGGGATCCCCTGCGTCACCACGCTCTCGGGCGGGATCGCCGCGGCGCGGGCGATTGCGGCCGCGCGCCAGGGCGCCCCCGAGGTCCTCTCGCTCCAGGAACTGCACCGGCGCACCGAGGAGGCGGAGGCCGCGGCGCCCGCGCCCCCCGCCGAGGTGGCCTGAGTGAGCCGGCGGACCCTCGCGCCGTTCGGCCGCCGCCGCGCGCCGGTCGCCGCCGCCGGTGACGTCGGCGCCTACCGGCTGCTGCGCTGCGCCGACCCCGGCGGGCCCGTGCCCCGCCCGGGGCAGTTCTACATGCTGGCTACCGCCGAGCGCTGGGGGGCGGGGGAGGACGAGCGGCCCCTGCTGCCGCGGGCCTTCTCCTTTCTGCGCGCCCTGGACGGAGAGCTCGAGTTCCTGCTCGAGGACATCGGGCCGGGGACCCACCGGCTGGCGGCCGTCGCGCCCGGTGAGGACCTGTGGATCACGGGGCCGCTGGGCGAGGGCTTCGCAGCGCCCGCCGAGGGGACGCGCCCGCTGCTGACCGGCGGGGGCATCGGGATCGTCCCACTGGCCGGCTGGCAGGACCAGCTGCGCGCGGCGGGCCACGACGCGCCCGCGCTGCTGGGCTTTCGCGACGCGGCCCATGCCGCGGGCGCCACCCTGCTGTCCGACGTGCAGGTGACCACCGACGACGGCAGCGTCGGGGAGACCGGCCTCGTCACCGGGCTGCTGGCCTCGGCGCTGGACCGCGATCACGCGGTGACCGTGTACGCGTGCGGCCCGCCGCCGATGCTCGAGGCGGTCCGCGCGCTGTGCGCCGAGCGCGGCGTGCCCGCCCAGCTGGCGCTGGAAGCCGGGATGGCCTGCGGGTACGGCGCGTGCTTCGGGTGCGTCGTGCCGACCCGCGCGGGCTACGTGCGCGTCTGCGTTGACGGCCCGGTCCTCGACGCCGCCCGGCTCGAGACGGCCCTGGTCGCGGGCGCGGGGCATCCATGACCGTGGAGTTCTGCGGCCTCGAGCTGCGCTCGCCGGTGATCAACGCGTCGGGCACCTTCGACGCGATCGCCGCCCACCGCACCTTCGGCGACGAGCTGCTCGAGCGCTTCCCGTTCGCGGCCTTCGTGTCCAAGACGATCACCTTGGAGCCGCGCCAGGGGAACCCGCCGCCGCGGCTGTGGGAGACCGCCGGCGGCCTCATCAACTCGATCGGCCTGCCCAACCGGGGCCTGCACGGCTACCTCGAGCACGACCTGCCGTTCTACGCGCGCCTGCCGGTGCCCCTCATCGTCAACGTCATGGGCTTCACGCGCGAGGAGGTCGCGACCCTCGTGGCGGCGGTGTCCGCGCGCGAGGAGGTCTTCGGCCTCGAGCTCAACGTCTCCTGCCCCAACGTCGAGAGCGGCCTCATCATGGGCGCCGACCCGGGGGAGACCGCCGCGCTCGTGGAGCGGGTGCGCCCGCTGACCTCGCTGCCGCTCATCGTGAAGCTCACACCCAACGCCACCGACGTGCCGGCGGTCGCCGCGGCCGCCCAGGAGGCGGGCGCCGATGCGGTCTCGCTGGTCAACACCCTGCGCGGGATGGCCCTGCATCCACGCACGGGCGAGCCGTGGCTCGGAGGGCGCACCGGCGGGGTCTCGGGGCCCGCGATCCGGGCGATCGGCCTCGCCCAGGTCGCCGAGGTGGCGGCCCGGGTCACGGTCCCCGTGGTGGGCATGGGCGGGGTATCGAGCGGCCGCGACGCCGGCGCATTGCTGCGCGCGGGAGCCACGCTGGTGGCGGTCGGCACCGAGTCCTTCCGCGATCCGGCCGCGGGAGCCCGGATCGAGCGCGAACTGGGCGGGGGTCACGTATCAGAAACGCCTGCAAAAGCTGCAAACTCCGTATTCCGGTAGGCCAAAACTTCTCGACCTCACCCTGAGCTTCAGGCGAATTCGTCGCTATTCCTTGCGGCTCGTGGGCCAAGATGCAAGACTCGCAAACCATGGCCCCAGCGACGGATTCACTGCCCAAGACGGCTGCTCCGGAGCGGTCGCTGGTGCAGCGAATGGACGCGCTGAACCGCGCCAACGAGGTTCGCACGCGCCGCGCGCAGCTCAAGCGCGACCTCAAGGGCGGGCGGGCCTCCATCCACCAGCTCCTGCTCGACCCGCCCGCCTTCGTCGAGACCGCGAAGGTCTTCGACATGCTGCTGGCGGTGCCGAAGTACGGCCGGGTGAAGGCCAACAAGATCCTTCAGCAGTGCCGCATCTCGCCGAGCAAGACCATCGGCGGCCTCTCCGAGCGTCAGCGCACGGAGCTCGTCGCGATGCTCCGGCGATAGCCCGCGTCTTCGTCATCACCGGCCCGTCGGGCGTGGGGAAGGGAACGCTGATCCGCGGGCTGATGGAACGCGTGCCCGCCCTCGAGCTGTCGGTCTCGGCCACCACGCGCGCCCCGCGGCCGGGCGAGGCCGAGGGCCGCGACTATCACTTCCTCACCGACGCCGAGTTCGACGCGCGCGCCGCCGCCGGGGACTTCGTCGAGCACGCGCGCTACGCCGGCCATCGCTACGGGACGCTGCGCTCTGAGCTCTCGCGGCGCACCGAGGCCGGGGTCCCGGTCGTGCTGGAGATCGAGGTGCAGGGCGCGCGGCAGGTTCGCGAGGCGCTCCCCGATGCGGTCACGGTGTTCATCGCCCCGCCCTCCGACGATGCCCTGCGGGCCCGCCTCGTGGGCCGGGGGACGAACTCCGCAGCGGACGTCGAGGCGCGCCTGCGCACCGCCCTGGCGGAGCTCGCCGCGCGCGACGAGTTCCGCCACGTCGTCGTCAACGACCGCCTCGAGCGGGCCACCGCGGACCTGGTGGCCATCGTGCAGGGGGAGCTGGCCGAGGCGGCCGACCAGTAGGATTGACCGTCCGACGTCTTTCGAAAGGCCTCCTGCGTGATCTCTCCCCGCATCGACCGGCTGCTGGACAAGGTCGACTCCAACTACGCGAGCGTGATCGTCGCCGCCAAGCGTGCGCGCCAGATCAACTCGTACTACCACAACCTCGGTGAGGGGACCTTCGACGAGTTCCCGCCGCCGATGGTCGAGACCCATTCGAAGAACTACCTCACGATCGCGCTCGAGGAAGTTGCCGATGGGAAGGTCAACTACCACTACCGGTAGACCCTGCCGGTAGCCGGAGCCCCCGGCGGAAAGGAGCGCCATGGCGCGGTTGCTCCTCGGTGTCAGCGGCGGCATCGCCGCCTACAAGGCCCTCGAGTTCGTCCGCTTGGCCACGGGGGCCGGGCACGCCCTGCGCGTCATCCAGACGCCCGCGAGCGAGCGCTTCGTCGGTACCGCATCCTTCGCCGGCCTCACCGGGGCGCCGGTGCTCATCACCGAGTGGGAGCGCGATCCCGCGCGCGGGGCGTTCCGACCAGCCTCCGCCCGACCACGACCCGCTCTCGCACCTCGAGCTGGTCCGCAACGCCGACGCCTTCCTCATCGCCCCGGCCTCGGCCAACACCCTGGCCAAGCTGGCCGCGGGCCTGGCCGACAACCTGCTGACCAGCGCGGCGCTGGCCGCCCCGTGCCCGGTCCTCGTCGCACCGGCGATGAACGACCAGATGTACACGCATCCCGCGACCCAGGCCAACCTCGAGACGCTGCGCGCGCGGGGGGTCGCCGTGCTCGAGCCCGGCACCGGGCGCCTGGGCTCCAAGCACGAGTGGGGCGTGGGCCGGCTGCGCGAGCCCGCCGAGCTCCTGGCCGCCTGCGAGGCGCTCGTGCCGTCGGGCACGCCACGCTCCATGGACGGGCTGCGCGTCCTGGTCACCGCGGGGGGCACCCGCGAGGCGATCGACTCCGTGCGCTACATCGGCAACCGCTCCTCGGGTCGGATGGGCTGGGCGCTGGCCGACGAGGCCGCGCGGCGCGGCGCGACGGTCACCTGCGTCGCCGCGAACGTGGAGCTGGACCGCAACCCGGCCGTGCGCTACTCCGACGTCGAGACCGCGGCCGAGCTGGGAGCGGCGACCACGGCGGGCTTCGAGGACTGCGACGTGCTGCTCATGGCCGCCGCGGTCGCCGACTACCGCCCGGCACAGACGGCCGCCACCAAGCTCAAGAAGGACGCGGCGGCCACGCTGGACCTTGCGCTCGAGCGCACCGACGACGTGCTCATGGGGCTCTCGGCCCGCCGGCGCCCGGGCCAGGTGCTCGTCGGGTTCGCCGCCGAGCACGGGGACGCCGCGGTGGCTTCCGCGCGCGCGAAGCTGGAGCGCAAGGGCCTGGACGCCGTCGTGGTCAACGACATCTCGCGGGCCGACATCGGGTTCGACGCGGTTGAGAACGAGGTCACGATCGTCACCGCGGCGGGCGACACCGAGGTTCCGCGCGCCGGCAAGGACGAGGTGGCGCGCGCCATCCTCGATCGCGTTGAGACCCTCCTTAGCCGTCCCGGGTACTACAAGGATGCCGATGGAGCCCCTGGAACCCCTGGAACGCATAGGCCCGACCGAGCTTGACGCCGCCGCGTCCGCCGCGACGCGGATCGCCGCCAACGTCGCCCGCGCCGTGGAGGTCCGCCCGGACGTGCTCGAGCTCGTCGTCATCGCGATGGCGGCCGAGGGCCACGTGCTCGTCGAGGACTACCCGGGGGTCGGCAAGACGGCCCTGGCGCGCGCGGTGGCGCGCTCCATCGAGGGCCAGTTCGCCCGGGTGCAGTGCACGGCCGACCTGCTGCCGGCCGACATCGTCGGCACGAACGTCTTCAACCAGCGCGAGGCGCGCTTCGAGTTCCGGCCCGGGCCGATCTTCTCCAACGTGGTGCTCGTGGACGAGATCAATCGTGCCTCGCCCAAGACGCAGTCGGGCCTGCTGGAGTGCATGCAGGAGCGCAACGTCACCGTCGACGTGCACACCCACGAGCTGGCGCGCCCCTTCCTCGTCCTGGCCACGCAGAACCCGGTCGAGTACGAGGGCACCTATCCGCTCCCGGAGGCGCAGGTGGACCGCTTCATGGTCCGCGTGAGCCTCGGATATCCCAGCGCCGCCTCGGAGGCCGAGATGCTCTCCCACCACGAGCGCGGGGACCGCGTGCTCGACCTGACCCCGGTGGCCACCCCCACGGAGGTGGTCGAGATGCAGGACGCCGCCGCGCGCGTGCGGGCCGCCCCCGCGCTGCGCGACTACGTCGTCTCCCTGCTCGGCCAGACCCGCGCCGATCCCCGCGTCGAGCTCGGTGCCTCCCCGCGCGCGGGTCTCATGCTGCTGCGGGCGGCCAAGGCGCGGGGCCTGCTGGCCGGCCGCGACCACGCCCTGCCCGACGACGTCCAGGCGCTCGCCCGGCCCGTGCTCGCCCACCGTCTGATGCTGGCGCCCGAGGCGGCGGGCACCGATGAGCTGGCGACGCGCCTGCACGTCGTCGACGACGCCGTCGCGGCGGTTCCCGCGCTCTGATGGTGCTTCCCGCCGGGAAGCACCACTAGGGGTTTCCCGGCCGATGCGCCCCGCGCTCGCCGCCATCGCCTTCGGGGTCGTCCTGGTCGTGGCGGGCGGGCTCTTCGACGCCGAACCGCTGTTCGTCGGTGGGGTCGCGCTGCCCGTCCTGGCCGTCGGCGCGCTGGCGTGGGTGCGCCTGGCGGCGGCCGGCGCGAGCATCGACCGTGAGGTGGGTGCGCTGCGGATCGTCGAGGACGAGCCGCTGTCGGTGCGCATCGACGTGCGGGCGCCCCTGCCGCTGCCGGGAGGCGCGATCGACGACGAGCTGCTGCCCGGGGCGGTGGCGATCCGCGGTGGGGCACGCCGCTCGCGCCTGCGCATCGAGGTGCGCTTCGACCGCCGCGGTCGCCGCCATCTGTCACCGCCGGTGCTGACCGTCGCCGACCCGCTCGGCCTGGCGCGGCGCGAGGTCGTCGGCGGGGACGTCGCCGAGGTGCTGGTGCTCCCGCGCACCGAGCCCGTCCGCGCGCCTGCGGGCGGAAAGCCCCGCGCCGGGGGCCGGCGCCGGGCGATGGTCGAGAGCGCCGCCGACGCCGACATCGATGGCCTGCGCGCCTACCGGCTCGGGGCGCCGGCCTCGCGGATCCACTGGCCCGCCCTCGCCCGCGGCGCCGGCCTCCTGGAGCGCCGGATGCGCCCTGACGCCGACTCCCGGCCCCTGGTGCTGCTCGACGCGCGGGGCGGCACTCCCGACGCCCTCGACGCCGCGGTGCGCGCCGCCGCCTCACTGTGCCTCGAGCTCGCACGGGCGGGCGGGTGCGCCGTGGCCCTACCGGGCGATCGCCGGGCCACCCAGGTAGAGCGCGAGCTCGGGGCCTGGGCGGGCGTGTGGGCGCGCCTGGCGGTGGTCGAGCCCGGCGGGGGGCCGCCCGGGCGCAACCTGGCCGGCCGCACGGGCCCGGTGCTCTACGTCGCCCCGGCGTGGTCTGCGCGCATCGGCCGTGCCCTGGCCCACGCCTCGGGCACGCCGATCGTCGTCCTGCCCGCCGGAGCGCGGGAGACCGGCGGCGGGCGCCCGGCCTTCGAGGTCGCCGGGTGTCGCGGCTACGCCCTGAGTCGTGCCGCCCGGGCGGCGGTGGCATGAGCGCCCACGGCGCCGGGGTCGCCCTGACCACGCCCCGCCGGGCTCGCACACCCGTGGCCGCGCGACCGCTGCTCGCCGCCCCGGTCGCCCGCCTGATCGCCTTCAGCGCGCTGGCCGCCTTCGGCGCCCTGCACTGGGCGATGCTCGTGGTTCCCCGCGGGACCGGCGCGCTGCTGGGCGCCCTGGGCGCGGCGGTCCTCGCCGGCACGCTGCTCGCCGCGACCACGCCCCCCACGCGGCTCGGCCGGGCGCTGCTCGTCGCCGGCGCGGCGCTGGGGGTGGGCCTCGCGGGCCTGCTCTTCGCCGGTGTCCCGGCGCGCCTGCTGTGGCCCGGAGGCTGGGGCGAGCTGGGCGCCGGGATCGGGCAGGGGGTACAGGCGCTGGCCGACGTCCGCGTCCCCTACGAGGGCGCCGATGCATGGCCGCGCATCGTCATCCTGGCCGGCGGGGCGCTGCTCGTCGGCCTCGCCGGGGTCGCCTACCTGCGGGCACGCCGCGGCGCGGCGGGCCGCGGGGTCGCCCTGGTCGCGCTCGGGTTCCTCTACGGGGTGCCCGCCGTCGAGATCACGATGAGCGCCCAGTTCGCCCGTGGCGCCGCCTTCGCCGTGCTGCTCGCCGCGTTCCTGTGGCTCGAGGCGCTGCCGCGCAGCGGCGCCGGGGCGGGGCTGGCCGCGGTCGCCGCGGCGGTCCTCGTGGGGCTGCTCGCCGCCCCCGCGCTCGATGCCCGCCGGTCCTGGGTCGACTACGAGGAGCTCGCCCAGTCGCTCGCGCCCGCCGCCGACCTCACCTTCGATTTCAACCACCGCTACGGGCCGATCGACTGGTCGCGCGACGGCCGCGAGGTCCTGCGCGTCCGGGCGCGCTCGCCCGCCTACTGGAAGGCCGAGAACCTCGACAGCTTCGACGGCCTGCGCTGGGTCACGGCGCCCGAGGGCCGGTTCAACCGCGCGCCGCTGTCGGCCGAGCTGCCCCCGCGGCCCCAGCGGCGCTGGCGCCAGCGCATACAGGTGACGGTCCGTGGCCTCGAGACCCGTTCGCTCATCGGGGCGGGCACCACGTTCGACGTCCTGGAGGCGCCGAGCGCCCCCGTGTCCAGCGGCAGTCCGGGGACCTTCGCGCTGGAGAGCCCGCTGGAACGCGGCGACTCCTACCTCGCCGACGTCTACGTGCCCAAGCCCACCGCCGAGGAGCTCGCCCGGGCCGGGACCGCCTACCCCCAGCTCTCGGGCGAATACCTCACCCTGGGCCTGCCGGGCAGCGTCAACAATGACCCAGGCGCCGAGGTGATCCTCGGCCGGTTCGGATCCGGCGTCCCCGGTGACGTCGCCGGCGCCCTGGAGTCCTCGGCCTATGGGCGAACCTGGGCCCTGGCCCAGCGTCTGCGCGCCGGGGTCCGCACGCCGTATGAGTACGTGCGCGCGATCCAGGGCCATCTGCGCCGGGGGTTCACGTACACGGAGACGCCGCCGTCGAGCCCCGTGCCGCTGGAGTCCTTCCTCTTCGCCGACCGCCAGGGCTACTGCCAGCAGTTCTCGGGTGCCATGGCCCTGCTGCTGCGCATGGGAGGCGTTCCGGCTCGCGTGGCCGGCGGCTTCTCGACCGGCTCCTACTCCGCCCGGCGCGGCGACTACGTCGTGCGCGACATCGACGCCCATTCGTGGGTCGAGGTGTACTTCCCCGGCTACGGGTGGGTCGCCTTTGACCCGACGCCGCCCGCGGCGCCCGCGCGCTCGCAGGTCGCCTTCGACCTGCCGTCGATCAGCGCGGCGGCGCGTGCGCTTCCCGGCCTCGCCCAGCCCGGCGACCGGCCCGAGCCCGGGAGCCGGCTCCCCGGCGGCGTCCCGGGGGCACAGGCTCCGGGCGAGGAGGGTGGCAGAGGCCCCTGGCCGTGGGTCGCGCTCCTCGTCGCCGCCGGCGCGGCCGGCGCGGTGCTGCACCTTCGCCGGCGCCCCCGCCGCGACAGGCGGGCGACGAGCGGGGATCCGGCCATCGCCGAGCTCGAGCGCGCGCTGCAGCGCATCGGGCGTCCGGCTCCGGCGGGCGCGACCATCCAGGCGATCGAGCGCCGCTTCGGCTCCGAGCCCGGGGCCGTCGCCTACCTTCGCTGCTTGCGCGAGGCGCGCTTCGGGTGGGCGGCCGCCGGGCCCGGCGGCGTCGAGCGCCGCGGGCTGCGCCGCGCGCTGGCTCAGGAGGGCGGGCCGCTCGGGGCGCTGCGCGCCTGGTGGGCCCTGCCACCGCGCCGGCGCGTTCGGGCCGATCCGTAGAATCCGAGGCGAGATGGAGTCGGTGTACGACCTCTTTCGCCGCGGCACCGACCTGCTGGAGGCCGGCGACTACCACGCGGCGATCGTGCCCCTGGAGCGCGCCCGTGACCTCGATCCCGAGCCGACCTCGATCCGCGAGGCCCTCGGCCGCGCGTACTTTCGCGCGCGAAGCTTCGATGCCGCGCGCGCGGAGTTCGCCGCCGTCGTCGAGCGCGCGCCCACCAACGACTACGCGCTGTTCTGCCTTGGGCGCTCCCTGCAGCAGCTCGGCCGTCACGCCGAGGCACGCCACCCGCTAGCGCTGGCGGCGTGCCTGCGCCCCGAGCGCGAGGACTACCGGGTCTACCGCGACCGCTCGCGGGTCCAGGCCGCCTGAGGCGCCTCGGCGGGGCCGGTTGCCCGGCGAGCAACGGCCTCGGTGAGGGGGCGTGGGCGCGAACTGCTAGAGACCACACCCCCTTCAGAGGACCCCTAATCGATGCTGTTCGAGCCCTCGCTCGCGGTTGCGCCCTCGCCGTCCGCGCCGCGCTGAGCCGCCTCGCGCGCCTGGGTCGCCAGGCGCACGACGAGGCCCAGGAACCCGTCGACCTCCGCCGGGGTCACCGCCACGAGGGGCAGGTCGGCCTGCACCCAGACGTCGCCGGCGCCGGTCTGGGAGAAGCGCGCCAGGGGAATCCGGCGGTTCCACTGGAGCAGCACGGGCGGGTCGATCTGATGGGGCCCGACCACCTCTGCCTGGGCGCGCAGGAGGCCGTCGCGAATGGCGACGCCGACGTGCAGCGGCCAGCCCGCGGCCTCCAGCGAGATGCCCCATTCGGCGTGGGCGACCCGGCGGGTGTCGCCGTCGAGAGCCGCGACGTACTCGTCGACGATCGTGCGTGCATCCTGGGCCATCGCGACCCACGATACGCACCCCGCCAGGCTCAGCCGCGGTGCTATGCTCGGACCACAGCTTTCGTGCCGGCCCGCGTGCCGGCAATGCAGTTCGGAAGTGGGCGCTCGCCCACTTCTTTTGTTTTCCAGGAGGGAAATTTCTTCATGAGCGCGATCCAGGCGGACATCGAGGCCCGGCTCGCCCGCTCCCACCCCCAGGTCGAGGTCCTGCTGGCGGAGGTGGTCGGGCGCGGCACGCTGCGCCTGTTCATCGATCATCCCGACGGGGTCACGCTCGAGCTGTGCGAAGCCGTGACCCGGGAGCTGCCCGACCTGCGCCGCTCCCACGCGCTCGAGGTGTCCTCGCCGGGCCGGGAGCGCCCGCTCACCAAGCCCGAGCACTTCCGCCGCTACCTCGGCCGGCGCGCGAAGATCCGCACCCGCCGGCCGGTGGCGTGCGAGGCGCCGCGCTCTTCCTTCACCGGTGAGCTCGTGGGTGCCTCGGAGCGAGACGTGACCGTGGCCGCCGACGGCGGCGTCGTCTCGATCCCGTACGACGACATCAAGCGATCCAACCTCGTAGGGGAGTAGCCGTGTCCAAGGAGATCCTCGAAGCCACCCGCGCGCTCGCCGCCGAGAAGGGCATCGCGTCCGAGAAGCTCATGGTCGCCCTGGAGGACGCGCTGCTCTCGGCCTACAAGAAGACGCCGGGGTCGGCGAAGTACGCCCGGGTGGAGATGGACCGCGAGGCCGGCGACTTCACGGTCTACGAGCTGCTCATCCCCGAGCGCCTCGAGGCCCAGCTGATCGTGGAGACCATCGACGAGGGCACGACCGTGGACCCCGAGACCGGGGAGATGCGCGAGCCCGAGGACCCGGAGATCGATCCGGTCAAGTTCGAGGAGTACCGCGACCAGATCGACGAGAACGACGTCACCCCGGACGACTTCGGGCGCATCGCCGCCCAGACGGCCAAGCAGGTGATCCTCCAGCGCATCCGCGAGGCCGAGCGCGACATGATGTTCGAGGAGTACCGCGACCGCGTCGGCGAGCTGGTCACCGGGCTCGTCCAGCAGTCGGACTCCCGCTACACGCTGGTCCAGCTGCGCGAGCGCGTCGAGGCGCTGCTGCCGAAGTCCGAGCAGGTAGAGGGCGAGCGCTACGAGCATTCCGGCCGCATCAAGGCCGTCATCAAGGAGGTCTCGGCCTCGACGAAGGGCCCGTCGATCATCGTCTCGCGCCGCGACCCCGAGCTGATCAAGAAGCTCTTCGAGCTCGAGGTCCCCGAGATCGCCGACGGCCTGGTCGAGATCACCAACGTGGCCCGTGAGCCCGGCTACCGCTCGAAGATCGCCGTCATCTCGCACGCCGACGGGGTCGACCCCGTCGGTGCCTGCGTGGGCCCGCGTGGCTCGCGCGTGCGGATGGTCGTCTCCGAGCTGCGCGGCGAGAAGATCGACATCATTCCCTACAACGACGAGCCCGCCCGCTTCGTCGCCAAGGCGCTCTCGCCGGCCCGCGTGCGCGAGGTGCTCGTCGACGACGACGGACGCCAGGCTACCGTCGTGGTGCCCGACGACCAGCTGTCCCTGGCGATCGGCCGCGAGGGCCAGAATGCGCGCCTGGCCGCACGGCTGACCGGCTGGCGCGTGGACATCAAGTCAGAGACCGAGTTCGCGACCGAGGAGGGCGAGCGCGGCTACGAGGAGGAGGACGTCGGCGGCCGCTGCGCGGCCATCATGTCCACGGGTCGCCGTTGCCCGAACGCGGCACTGCCCAACTCCCGCTACTGCGGCCTGGACGCCCATCAGGCCCTCGAGCACCAGGAGGGCGACGAGCTCGCTCCGGCGGCGTCGGGCGCCGCGGTCATGTCGACCGGCCGGCGCTGCCCCAACGCCGCCCTTCCCAGCTCGCGCTACT
>Ga0136612_10000410_pt1 | contig 15119 bp, 11 predicted proteins | sample AntDryUQ224A2306_2_FD_106644 | JGI IMG/M metagenome (GOLD analysis project Ga0136612, IMG submission 106644) | Polar desert sand microbial communities from Dry Valleys, Antarctica - metaG UQ224A (23.06) | ecosystem: Environmental > Terrestrial > Soil > Desert | place: Antarctica: Dry Valley... | reverse complement strand
TGACTAAGCCGAGGAGTAAGCCAGCCACTTCGAGGACCAGCAGTGCAACCACCGGTCGGGAAAGAGAGGGCAGCCCCTCCGCACCCACCGATCCAGCCAACGGCCACCAGAGGAGCTCGACGGGTTGAGCCCAAGCGGCATCGAGCACGAGGTGGAGGAGAAACCCGAGGGGGATGCCGAGAAGTCTGCGCCTAAGCCTCCGGCGGCCGCGGGTTGCCAGCATCACCGCGGCCAGAAGCACGCCTCCTACGACGATCGAATGACCGGGTCCGTTTCCGGCGCCGATTAGGGCGATCGCATCCGGCAGCAGGGCTCCGACCGCCACCACCCCGTAAGCGAGCGCCGGATCACGGAACACCATCCAGGCCGCCCAGGCGGCGCCGCCGGCGAACCAGAGAATCAGCGCTTCACCTAAGCAGGATGCGCTGGCAGTTGTCGCAGTAGCAGACCGTGTCTGGAGGCGCTCTCCGGAGGCGTTCGATCTCACCCGACGGAAGACTCAGATGGCACCCAGAGCAGGTATCGCCCACTAGGCGGGCCGCGCCGACCCCGCCCAGCTTCGTTCGGAGCGTCTCGTAAGCCGTCAGCAAATTGGCCGGGACTTCGGCCGCGGCCGCTTCTCGCTGGGTCCGTTCCTCTGCGAGCTGTTGGTCGATCTCGCTCTCGGCCACCACAAGCTCGGCCTCCAAGCGGGAGACCTCGGCCTGGGCTCCGACTACGTCGGCCGATGCCGACACGACGGCACCGGCAGCCGCCTCCGCGGCCTCCATAGCGACCAAAGCCTCGTCTTCCAAGCCGGAACGCCGCTCCTTGAGGTGCGCCACCTCGGTGGACATGGATTCCAGGTCGCGGGCGGCAGTCACTGTGCCTCCGAACATGCGCTTCTCGATCTCGGAGATCCTGTGGTCGGCTTCGGCGACCGTGGCCTCGAGCTTCTCGCGCCCTGCTTCGGCTTCCTCCTGCTGGGTCTCCGCACTGCGCAGAGTCTTCTGCGATCCGCTCAGCTGCGAACGGGCGTTGGCCAATCCCTCCCGAATGGGCAGGCTGGTCTTGCGGTGTTCGAGTTGGTCGCAGGCCGTGTCGTGTCCCTGTACGACGAGCAGCTGCTCGAGGTCAGCCACCCGTGGTAGTCGGTGGTGGGCCCCCGCCTCCGGCACTCGTCTGGTTCCGCGTCGTGCTGGTGGTGCCCCGGCCATTGGGGCTTGTGGTGGTCGTTCCGGGCGGCGCGGTTGTTGTAGTTGTGGCGCCGCCGCCGTCAGTGGTGGTCGGTCGGGGCGGGCGCGTAGTGGTGGTCTCACCTGGCCCCGGCACCGCGGGATTAGGTGGCGGCTCGGAAGGGACCTCCGTCCCCGGAAGGGTGGTCAAGCTTCCTGCAGGACTACAAGGAGCGGCCGCTGATGGCTTCACATCAGCCGAGCAGGCTCCTATCCGGCCCCGGGCTTGCGGGGGATCGCTGATGAATCCACTGCCGCCGAGGGCCTTGGGATCCGGAGCCTCGAAGGTCTCCACCGGAGCGCCTTCGAGCGCACCTCTCATGAAGGCACCGAATATGGCCGCCGGGAAACTTCCCCCGGTGACTCCGCCCATGGGAACGTTGCCGACCGGAGACCCCATCCAGACCGCTGTGGCCAGCTGGGGCGTGTAGCCGACGAACCAGGCGTTCTCATAGTTCTGCGAGGTGCCGGTCTTGCCAGCGACCTGGCGACCGGGGACAGCGGCGCGGGTTCCCGTGCCGCCGCTCACCACCGAGCGCATGATCTGGGTTGCAATACGGGCGTGCTGGGTCTCGATGGCCTTTACACCAGCGGTCGGCCCTTCCAAGAGAACCTTGCCGTTGCGGTCGATGACCCGCTCGACGAACAGAGCCTCGTGGCGGATGCCGTCGTTGGCGATGGTTCCGTAGGCGGTGGCCATGTCGATGGGGTGGACCTCCTCGGTGCCCAGGGTCATGGCGGGCACCTCGTCGATCTGCGAGGAGATACCGAGACGTTGGGCGACATCGACCACCTTGTCGAGCCCGACCTTGAGCCCCAGACGCACGAAGGCGCAGTTGTACGACTTGGCCATGGCCGTGGTGAGGCTGGCCACTCCGCCCGTCGACTCTCCGTAGTTGGAGGGCAGCCACGGGCGGCCGCCGGCGCGGACGGGGCAGGGCGACGTGCCGTTGATGCTGTTGCGGGGGCCGTAGCCGGCTTCGATCCCCGCTACCAGAACGAATGCCTTCCAGGAGGAGCCGGGCTGCCGAAGGCCCTGGGTCACCAAGTTGAACCGGGCCTGCTCGAAGTTCGGCCCGCCAACCATGGCCCGGACGGCGCCGCTGTAGGGCTCGAGGCTTACAAGCGCCGCAGTGATTCCCCGCTTGCTCGACGGAAGAATCGAGTTGACCTTCTCCCTGGCGATGGCCTGCATTCGAGGGTCGAGCGTGGTGTGGATCTTCAGCCCGCCCTTGAACACCGCGTTGTAACGCTCCTGTGCCGTCTCGCCAAGCCTCGGGTCGTCGAGCAGACGCTGCTTCACCTCCTCGACGAAGTAGTCGTTAGGAGCGGGGAGAAGTTCGTGGGGAGCGGTGGGTAGCGGCTCGTTCTTCAGCCGCTCGGCGTCCTCTTCCTTGACATAGCCCTGGCCCGCCATTTGGTCGAGCGCAGTGGCTCGCCGATCACGGGCGATGTCCGGGTTGCGGAAGGGCTCGTAGCCCGTGGGGTTCCGGATGATTCCGGCCAGCAGGGCGGCCTGTCCGACACGAATCTCCTCCACATCCACCCCGAAGTAGGTCTCCGACGCGGCCTGCACGCCATAGGCGCCGCTACCGAAGTAGACGGTGTTGAGGTACTTCTCGAGGATCTCCTCCTTCGAGAGCTCGCCTTCCACCCTCAGAGCAAGCACCGCCTCGCGCATCTTGCGGCCGAGGCTGCGCTCAGGGGTCACCAGGGTGTTCTTCACCAACTGCTGGGTGATGGTGCTGCCGCCCTGGGTGACCCCTCCGGCCTCCACGTTGGAGGCGAGTGCTCGGCCGGTGGAGCGCAGATCGACCCCGCCGTGCTCCCAGAAGCGCTCGTCCTCCACGGCGACCACCGCGTCAATGAGGTGCTGAGGGACCTGGTCGAGGGTCACCGGCGAGCGGTTCTCCTCGGCCTTCAACACCGCCATCGTGCCCCCGTCGCGGGCGTAGACGATGGAGCGCTGGGCCAACTCCTCCAGCTCTTCGAGTTTGTCGGATTTCCCGGGCTCGGCCGCCGAGAAGACCGCGCTTACCGGGCGCGCCAAAGCGGCCGCCGCGGCTACTAGGCCGGCAGCTGCGAAGAATGAGATGAGGAGGAATCGTCCGAAGGTCCGCACGCCGAGGGGAGAGCCTACTTTGGACCCCGTGAACTGGGGCCTCGCGCTGGGAGGCGGCGGGCCGGTGGGCCTGGCGTGGGAAGTCGGCGTCCTCGCCGCGTTGGCCGAGGGGGACATGCCCGGTCCGGAGATGGCAGCGATGATCGTGGGCACGTCGGCCGGATCAATGCTCGGGGCGTGGCTCCGCCAAGGCCGCAGCCTGGTCGATCTCGAGGCCGGAATTCTCGCCGGCACCAGGCTTCCGGGCCGGGCGTTGCCCCTCACCACGGACGATGAGCGCCGGGTCTATGCGGAGGCGTTGCGGCTTTGGGCCAGGCCGGCCACCATGACCACCGCCCAGGCCCGCTCCGTGGGCGAGGTCTCGGCCCGGGTGACCCGGCCCGACCCTGAGCGGCTCGACTCGTTCGAGGCCGAGTTCGGAGTTGCATGGCCGGAGGGCGGGCTCATCGTCACCTCCTGTCGAATCGACTCCGGGGAGAGGGTGGGGTGGACGCACCTATCCGGCCAACCCCTCCACCTGACCGTGGCTGCTTCTTGCACCGTCCCCGGCCAATCGCCTCCGTTAGAGATCGCCGGCGCGCCCCATGTCGACGGCGGCGTGTGGTCCTCCACCAACGCCGACCTTCTCGCGGGATGCGGGGTCGACGGCGGACTGGTGCTTTCACCGATGGCCGGAGCGATGGGGTTGGGGCGCGCCCAGGCCGCCCGACTTGAGGCCGAATGCGAGACCCTCGGTGCGCTCGGCGTGGAGACCCTGTCAGTCGACCCGGGCGACGCCTTCAAGTCCGGAAAGATCGACCTTCTGGATGCGAGGTCGGCCCCTATCGCACTGGAGTTGGGCCGCGAGTGCGGCGGGCAACTACGCGATCGATTCTCGGCCCTGGTGGGCGTGACAAACTCCGCTTGATGGCCGTCGAGGCACCCCAGAGCCCTGCTGACTCACCGAAGGCTGCTGGCTCACCGAAGGCTGCTGACTCACCGAAGGCTGCTGGCTCGCTCAAGAACAGTCGCAGCCGACCGTGGCCGCTGGCCTTCTACGGGACCGCCGTCGGCAAGAAGGTCGTCATGGCCGTCACCGGGATTATCGGCTTCGGTTACGTCTTCGCCCACATGCTGGGCAACCTCAAGATCTATCTGGGGGCCGAAGCCCTCAACCACTACGGCGAGTGGCTACGCGAGGTCGGCGTGCCCGCACTCCCCCGGGGCGGATTTCTCTGGCTGGCCCGACCGGTGCTGCTAGTTGCGGTGATCCTCCACGTGCATGCGGCATGGTCCCTGGCTCGCATCAGCCGTCGCGCTCGACCCGCCCGCTACGCCACCCAGGACTATCTGGTGGCCAACTACGCCTCGCGCACGATGCGCTGGGGCGGGGTGATCGTCGGCCTCTTCATCATCTTCCACCTCCTCGACCTCACCGGCGGCCAGGCCAACCCGGAGTTCGTCCGGGGTGATATCTACGGCAACGTCGTAGCCAGCTTCTCCCGCTGGCCCGTGGCCTTCTTCTACGTGCTGGCCAATCTCGCCCTTGGTCTGCACCTTTACCACGGCCTCTGGTCGCTGTTCCAGACCCTCGGCTTCAGCCACAACCGATTCGACTCATGGAGAAGGCAGTTCGCCGCCGTGTTCGCTGTCGTGATAACCCTCGGCAACATTTCGTTCCCGCTGGCCGTCGTGTTGGGGGTAATCGGATGACCACCACCGTCGAGCAGACCTCGACCGAAAGTCGGTACTTCGACCCTCGCCTCGTAGCCAACGCGCCGGCCGGGCCCATCGAGCAGCGCTGGGACCAACGCCGCTTCGACGTGAAGCTGGTCAACCCCTCCAACAAGCGGCGCTTCCATGTGATCGTCGTGGGCTCGGGCTTGGCGGGCGCAGCCGCGGCCGCCACCCTCGGCGAGCTGGGCTACCGGGTCAGCTGCTTCTGCTACCAAGACTCGCCCCGACGGGCCCACTCCATCGCCGCTCAGGGCGGGATCAATGCGGCCAAGAACTACCAGAACGACGGCGACAGCATCTACCGCCTCTTCTACGACACGGTGAAGGGGGGCGACTTCCGGGCGCGAGAGTCGAACGTCTATCGCTTGGCCCAGCTGAGCGTCAACATCATCGACCAAGCCGTGGCCCAGGGGGTTCCGTTTGCCCGGGACTACGCCGGCCTCCTCGACAACCGTTCGTTCGGCGGGGCCCAGGTGTCGCGCACCTTCTACTCCGCCGGTCAGACGGGCCAGCAACTCCTGCTTGGGGCCTATCAGGCTCTCGAGCGCCAGATTGCGGCCCGCACCGTGGAGATGTACACCCGACACGAGATGCTCGACCTGGTGGTGGCCGATGGCGAGGCCGCGGGGATCGTCACCCGCAACCTGGTGACGGGCGAGATCGAGTCGCACTCCGCCCATGCCGTGGTGCTGGCCACCGGCGGCTATTCCAACGTCTTCTACCTGTCCACCAACGCCATGGGGTGCAACGTCACCGCCATCTGGCGGGCTCACCGCCAGGGCGCTCTGCTGGCGAACCCCTGCTTCACCCAGATCCATCCCACCTGCATCCCGGTGCACGGGGAGAACCAGTCGAAGTTGACGCTCATGAGCGAGTCCCTGCGCAACGACGGGCGCATCTGGGTTCCCAAGCGGGGTGACGACACCCGCGCCCCCGGTCAGATCCCCGACGAAGAACGCGACTACTTCTTGGAGCGGCGCTACCCGGCTTTCGGCAATCTCGTTCCCCGTGACGTCGCCTCCCGTGCCGCCAAGGCCATCTGCGACGAGGGCAAGGGCGTGGGCCCCAGCGGCTACGGCGTCTACCTCGACTTCCGCGACACGGCTGGCGGCACCTCAGCTATCGCCGAGCGCTACGGCAACTTGTTCGAGATGTACTCCAAGATCACCGGAGAAGACCCGTACTCCACGCCGATGCGCATCTACCCCGCACCGCACTACACGATGGGCGGGCTCTGGGTGGATTACGACCTGCAGTCGACCATCCCCGGCATGTATGTGCTCGGGGAGGCCAACTTCTCTGACCACGGGGCCAACCGCCTCGGGGCCAGCGCCCTGATGCAGGGCCTGGCCGACGGCTACTTCGTGCTCCCCGCCACCATCTCCAATTGGCTGGCCGGCAAGTTGGGCAAGCAGCCCGTCCCCACCGACGCTCCGGAGTTCCGGGCCGCCGAAGATCGGGTGCGTCAACGCACCGCTCAACTGGTGGGCAGCAAGGGCAAGCGCACTGTCGACTCCATCCACAAGGAACTCGGCCGGGTGATGTGGGACTCCTGCGGTATGGCCCGCAACGCCGAAGGGCTGCGCAAAGCCATCGGCGAGATCCAACAGCTGCGGCGGGATTTCTGGTCGGACGTGCGGGTCTCCGGCCAGGGTGAAGAACTCAACCAGGAGCTCGAAAAGGCGGGCCGGGTGGCCGACTTCCTGGAGTTCGCCGAACTGATGTGCAACGACGCCTTAGTGCGCGAAGAGTCCTGCGGCGGGCACTTCCGGCTCGAGCACCAGACCGAGGAAGGCGAGGCCCGGCGGGACGACGAGAACTTCTCTCACGTCACCGCCTGGGAAACGAACGGCGACCCCAACGACCACTCCGGCGAGCTCGACATGGTCGAGCGGCGCGAGCCCCTCGAGCACGATTACGTCCAGCCCACGCAACGTTCCTATAAATAGCGATGGGGCAAATAGCGATGGGGCAAATAGCGATGGGGCAAATAGCGATCAGGCAAATAGCGATCAGGCAAGTGAGGTCTTTGGCCCGGTGAAATTGAAACTGCGTATCTGGCGGCAGACGGGGCCGGACGCGCCGGGCAGCCTGGTGGACTACGAGGTCGACGGCGTCAGCGAGGACATGTCATTCCTGGAAACCCTCGACCTGCTCAACGAGTCGTTGGTGGCCTCCGGCGACGAGCACGGCCCGGTGGCCTTCGACCACGACTGCCGCGAGGGGATCTGCGGAACCTGTGGCGTGATGATCGACGGGGTGGCCCATGGGCCCACAAAGGCGACCACCACCTGCCAACTGCACATGCGCCACTACCGCGACGGCGACACCATCCTGGTTGAGCCTTGGCGCTCGTCGGCCTTCCCCGTAATCCGGGACCTGGTGGTCGACCGTTCCGCCTTCGACCGCATCATCGCCTCGGGCGGCTACATCTCGGTGGCCACCGGCTCGGCACCGGAAGCGAACATGACCCCCGTCCCCCGGCCCCACGCCGACGAGGCCTTCACCGCCGCGGCCTGCATCGGGTGCGGGGCCTGTGTAGCCGCTTGCCCCAACGGGGCGGCCCAGCTGTTCACCGCCGCCAAGTTGACCCACCTCAACTCGCTCCCCCAAGGCCAGCCCGAGCGTTACGAGCGCACCACCGCAATGGTCGACGCCATGGAGTCTGAAGGGTTCGGCAACTGCACCAACCACGGCGAGTGTGAAGCCGTGTGCCCCAAGGAGATCCCCCTGGGGACGATCGCCAAGCTCAACCGCGACTACATCCGCGCCAGCTTGCGTTCCCAGTAAACCCAGCGCTGCTCAGCAGGGGCCGGGTGCGGGCGCGGCCTGCAGGTCAGCCGGCGGCCTGCTCCATCTCCGGGGTGTACTCGCCGCGGCAGGCCGCCCCATTGCAGGTGGCGCGGTGCAGGTAGGCCTTCTGGCCAGCCTCCAAGTTGGCAGCGTCGCCCTTCCATGCATCCAGGGCCGCCGCCTGCAGGGCTCGTCCGTAGGAGAAGGACAGCGCCCACGGGTGCGGGCCTCGCTTGTTCATGGCGTCGAGGTGGGCGGTGGCCGCCTCGTCGGACTGCCCTCCCGAGAGGAAAACGATCCCGGGCACTTCGGCCGGGACATTCGCGGTCAGGCAGCCCACCGTCTTCTCGGCGACCTCCTCCACGTCGGCCTGGCGGGCGTTGCCCTTACCCGACACGATCATGTTGGGCTTGAGAAGCGTGCCGGCCAAGTCGACCTTCTGGACGGCCAGCTCCTCGTAGACCTTCTTGAGAGTGCGGGTGGTTACGTCGAGGCAGGTCTCGATCGAGTGGTCGCCGTCCATCAGGACCTCGGGCTCCACGATCGGCACAAGCCCGCCTTCCTGGCAAAGAGCGGCGTAGCGAGCGAGGGCGTGGGCATTGACGTCGATGCAGTAATCGGAGGGGAGGCCGGATGCCTCGTCGATGGTGATGACGGCCCGCCACTTGGCGAAGCGGGCACCCAACCCCACGTACTCCTCAATCCGCTCGCGCAGGCCGTCGAGCCCGTCGGTGACCGTCTCGCCCGGCGCGAGGGCCAGCGGCTTGGCGCCGAGGTCGACCTTGATGCCGGGGATGATCCCCTTCGACTCCAGCAGCTTGGCGAAGGCAGTGCCGTCGGAGCCCGACTGCCGCAACGTCTCGTCGAACAGGATCACGCCCGACACGTGCTGCTCGGCACCACCCGTAGTGAAGAGCATCTCCCGGTAGGCCCGGCGGTTGTCCTCGCTGGATTCGGCGCCGATGGAATCGAAGCGCTTCTTGATAGTTCCGCCCGACTCGTCGGCGGCCAGAATCCCTTTGCCCTGGGACACCAGGGCGCTTGCGGTCTCGTGCAGTGCGTTCGTCATCAACCGGTCATTCTAGGTTTGGCTAGCTTCGACCCCTTATGGAGGTTCGAGAGCTGGAGATCGCCGGGGCTTGGGAGTTCACTCCCCGACAGCACGCCGACGATCGGGGGGTCTTCCTGGAGTGGTTCAAATCCTCGGTGTTCGAGGAGGTCACGGGCCACAGCTTCGAATTGGCCCAGGCCAACATTTCGGTTTCCAAGAAGCACACCGTGCGAGCCATCCATTACGCCCAGGTCCCGCCCGGGCAGGCCAAGTGGGTCACCTGCCCGACTGGCTCGCTGCAGGACTTCATCATCGACATCCGCGTGGGCTCACCCACCTACGGCCAGCACACCTCGGTGGTGATGGATCCGGAGAACCGAAAGTGCCTCTACCTCTCCGAAGGCTTGGGCCACGGCTTCACCGCGCTCGACGACAACACGACCCTCGCCTACCTCTGCTCGACGGGTTACAACCCAGACCGGGAGCACACCATCTCCCCTATTGACCCGGCGCTGGGGATCGATTGGGGCACGTCCGAGCCCTTGATGTCCGAACGGGACACGACCGCCCCGACCCTCGATGAGGCCAGGCAACAAGGGATCCTGCCGACGTGGGACGAGTGCCAGGAGTGGGTCGAGGGGCTACGCCGCCAAGTGACCGGAACAAGATGACCCGCCGGGGACGGGACCTGCTCTTCGACGTGCTGGAGAGCGAGGGGGTCGAACACATCTTCGGCAACCCCGGCACCACCGAACTCCCCCTCATGGACGCCTTGGCGGCCCGGACCTCCCCCTCCTATGTGCTCGCCCTACAGGAGGCGATCGCGGTGGGCATGGCCGACGGCTATTCCCAGGCCACAGGTCGGCCCGCCTTCCTGAACCTCCACACCTCCGCCGGGCTCGGCAACGCCATCGGCAACCTCACCAACGCCAAGGCCAACGGGGTCGGGTTGGTGGTGACGGCCGGCCAGCAGGACCGACGCCACCTGAGAGACGACCCGATGCTGTCGGGCGACCTGGTGGCCCTGGCCCGGCCGGTGAGCAAGTGGTCGGAGCAGGTCAATTCCGTCGAGGATCTTCCTTACCTTCTGCGACGGGCCTTCAAGGATGCGGCCACTCCTCCCCGGAGCCCGGTGTTCCTCTCCATCCCGATGGACCTGTTCGACGTCGAGACCGAAGCCGAGGTGCCGGCCCGCACTCCGGTGCCCCACGCCGCCGTGGCCGGCGGGTTGGAGCAACTGGCTGACCTGCTTGACCTGCCTCCCGGCGACATCGCGTTGGTGGCGGGCGACGACGTCCACGACTCGCCGGGCGGGCACGAGGCCTTGGCGGCCGTGGCCGAGGCGATCGGGGCGCCGGTCTTCGGATCACCCCTCCACGGCCGACTGGTCTTCCCCCCGGCCCACGCCCTCTGGGCAGGGGCACTACCTCCGGTGGCTTCGATGGTGGCCGAGCGGCTCAAGGGGTTCCGCCGGGTTCTGGTGATCGGGGCCCAGGCCTTCATGGTCTATCCCTGGTCGCCGGGCTCTCCGGTCCCCTCCGGAACCGAGCTTCTGCACCTCTCCCCAGACGCCTCGTGGGTGGGCCGGGCCCATCCGGCCGCCTGGGCCGGAGTGGGTGACCCGGCCGCCAGCCTCACGGCCTTGCTGCCTTTCCTGCGGGCCCGCCTCGGCACCGATTTCCGGGCGGCCGCAGCAGACGCCCTCGAGAAGGCGGCCGATTCCCGTCGGGCGGAGATAGACCGGTTGGAGCAGGCGGCCCGGGAGCGTTACGGGCCCACCCCTCTGCATCCCATGGCCGCGGCCCACGCACTGGTGAGGGCACTGCCCTCCGGCTCCACCGTCGTCGACGAGGCGGTGACCACGGGAACCTACGTCCGCGGCTTCCACCACCCGAGCGAGCCGGGTCGCTACTTCTTCTGTAAGGGGGGCGGGCTGGGCTGGGGAATGCCGGCCGCCGCGGGTATCTCGCTGGCGAGGAACCGGGAACCCGTGCTGTGCGTGGTCGGCGACGGCTCGGCTATGTACTCACCCCAGGCCCTCTGGACTGCGGCTCGCCAAGAACTCCCCGTTGTTTTCGCGGTGGTGAACAACCAGCAGTACCGGATCCTCAAGGACAATCTGAGAGGAATGGGTGGCGAATCGGCGAGCCGCGACAACTACGTGGCGATGGACCTCGACCGTCCCGCGGTCGACTACGTGGCGCTGGCCCGTTCCATGGGAGTGGAGGCCGATCTGGTCTCCGATGCCGCCGACGTGGAGGGTCTCGTAAGCGAGGCGTGGACGTCGGGCAGGCCGAAGCTCCTGGAGATTCCTATTTCCGCCGGCTGACCCCGGCCCGGTCCAAAAGGACGGCCATGCCTACCGACTACGTCATCCGCAACGCCCTGGTGTACGACGGGGAGGGCGGCGAAGCCCGGTCGGCCGACGTCGCCGTTTTAGGCGACCGCATCACCGGGGTGGAACCTTCGATCGAGGCGCCCGACGCAGTCGAGGTCGACGCCACCAGGCTGGCGGTCACCCCCGGGTTCATCAATGTGTTGTCGCACTCCTACGGCTCGATCCTCATAGACGGACGGGCCATGTCCGAGCTCGTTCAGGGGGTGACCACGCAGATGTTCGGCGAGGGGCACTCCATGGGGCCGCTCACCGAAGCCACGCGAGACCGGTTGAAGGCATCGATCGCCGGCAGCCAGGAGGATTTCGAAATCCCTTGGCTGCGCCTCTCGGAGTACCTCGCCTACGCGGAGCGCAAAGGGGTTAGCCAAAACGTCTGCTCCCTGGTGGGGGCCACCACGATCCGTTCCAACGTGATCGGCCACGCGGATCGGCCCGCCACGACCGACGAGCTCGACCGGATGGCAGCTCTGGTGGATGAAGAGATGGTCGACGGCGCTCTCGGCGTGGGCAGCGCCCTGATCTATCCGCCCGGATCGTTCGCCCCCACCGAGGAGCTGATCGCTATCTGCCGGCCGGTGGGTCGACACGGTGGTCGGTATTTCTCCCACATGCGTAGTGAGGGCGACCGGTTCCTCGATGGGGTCGACGAACTGATGGCCATCGCCGAGGCGGTGGGATGCGGCGCTGAGCTCTGGCACCTCAAGGCCGCCGGGCCGAACAACTGGCCCTCCATGAAGGTGGCCATCGAGAGAGTGGAAGCCGCCCGAGCCGCCGGCCGGGACATCACGGCCGACATCTACCCCTATGTGGCCGGTGGAACGGCGTTGCGCTCGGCGATTCCGCCCCGTTTTCATGAAGGCGGGACGGCCGCGTTCCTCGAACGGCTCAACGATCCCGCCCAGCGCGCCGACATGCGCCGGGCGTTGGTGACGGGCGAGGACCCCGCCCCCGGTTGGGAGAACCTCTACGGGCTGTCGGGCGGACCCTCGGGAGTGTTGATCGCCGCCGTGAGCAACCCGGCCGACAAGCACCTGGAGGGCAAGACGCTGGCGGCCATCGCTGAGGAGACGAGTGCCGATCCGGTAGACGCTCTCCTCGATCTGGTGGCCAGTTCGCCCGGCGCCGGAGCCATGTACTTCATCGCCTCAGAGGACAACCTGCGTCTACAGATGACCTACCCCTGGGTCGCAGTTGGCTCCGACGCCGTCGCCGTCGCCGCCGAGGATCCCTGGACGGCTACCCGGACGCACCCCCGCTCGTACGGCACCTTCGCCCGCTTTCTCGGTAGGTACTCCCGCGATGAGGGTCTGATGCCCTTCGGCGAAGCCGTGCGCCGCATGACGTCGCTCCCGGCCGACAATCTGAAGTTGGCAGGCAGAGGCCGAGTACGGGTGGGTGACTACGCCGATCTGGTGGTCCTCGATCCGACCGAGGTCATCGACTTGGCCACCTACGAGGATCCTCACCGCTATTCCGTGGGCGTGCGCGATGTGATGGTGAACGGTCACTTCGCTCTCCGCAACGGACACTTCACCGGTGAGTTCGCCGGCCGCGCCCTGAAGCGGGGACTCAACTAACGCCCTCTCCAGCGGGCCGACCGCCGGGCTAGGTGAGCCGGTCCCGCAAGTGGAGTTGCAGGTGAGTGACCAGGCGCTCAACGGGGTCGTGGAGGTTCAGGCCGGAGATCTCGGCCAGGCGGCGGAGGCGGTACCGGTAGGTGTTGGGGTGAACTCCGAGTAGCTCCCCCACCAACCGGGCGTCGCCACCGGCGTCGAGATGGGCTCGCAGAGTCGCCAGGTACTCGGTGCCGTGCGCGGCATCGTGCTGATCGATCACGTCGAGGCGACCCTCCATCAGCGAGCGACGCCCAGCGGCCATCTCCACCAACTCCTGCAAGACGGCGCGGGGTCGGACATCGTCGATGTAGAACGCCCGGCCGGTGGTACCGCCGGCCACCAGGGCGAGATCGGCTTCCCGACGAGCATCTGGGATACGGGAGAGACCTTTGACGGTGGCGCCGATCCCGGCACGCAGATCCACATCGAGAGCAGTGGCCGTGCGCTCGATGATGTCCAGCGCGAGCTTCAGCATGGATCCCGGGTCGGACTCACCCGGCAGCAGCACATAGACCCGGGCCCCTACCGCCACGGCCGTCGCCTGGCGACGATAGGCCTCGCAGTACAGGGCGATCAGACCCGCCACCCGCTCGGCCTGGGCAGCTTCGGCCGCCTCCCCGCTCTCGCCGACCTGGAAAGCCAGCACAGTGATCTGGGCGTTGTTCGCCAGCCCGAGTTCCGGGGCGAGTAGCTCGGGCGGAGTGCGCCCTTCGAGGGCGTCGCGGAGGAGCTCGCCGCGGCGGCGGCGGTCGAGGTCCTCGCCCGAACGGTGACGGATCAGGTGCAGCGCAGCGATACGGGCTGCCTCCATGAGGGCGGTCTCGGCCTCCTCGGTGAACGGCGCAAGACCCTCGACCACCCAGATCGTGCCGAGGACTTCGTCGCCGGCCTTCACTGGCGCCACCAGGCGCGGCAGGAAGCCCTTCATCTTGAAGTCGACCCGTACGACCTCGTCCTCCGACCAAAGCTTGCGGAATACTCCGCTTTCGCGGAGCCGCTGCATCCACTCCTCGGGAATGCGTCTGCCGAGGATGGTTTCCCGGCGAGCCTCGTCGATCGGGGCCTCCAGGCTCGAGTAGGCCAGCACCGTCGAGTGGGGGTCTTCGATGGTGACGGCACCGCCCACCATGGCCGAAACCGCATTCGCCAGGGAAAAGAGGTCCCCCACCGGCACCGAGCCGAGGCCGGCGGGCGGCGGCTCCCCAGAGGTGAGTCGGGCCGTCCGAAGGAGTCCGTGAAGCTGTGACCACGGCAGGTTCCGGTCGACGGCCAGCACGGCGGTCGACTTCCTGCTGTCTCCGGCAATACCGATGGTGCCCTCGGCCGGTTCGGTGCCAGGTCGGATCTTGAGCACCACCGCCGCCGCGCCGGCCGCGCCGGCCTGGGCGACCAGGTCGGCAGCCTCCCGGCGACTGGCATCGACGCCGACTCCGAGCACCAAGTCGCCCGGCTGAAGCGTCGGCGGATCGGCAGGGTCATGGATGACGACGTCGCCCACCGGACGACCGAGGCCCCCCGGGGCAGCGATCACCCGGACGACCCCCCCGCCAAGGTTGTCGAGGAGCGTTCCCAGGCTGGGCGATGGGGGCGCGGGAGGAAGGGTCATCGCCCGACCCCGGAGATGAGCTCGGCCACCAGGCGGGAGCGGGGAACCATGGAGTCGGCCAGAACGTGCTCATGGCGGGCGTGGGCGCCGTCACCCACCGCCCCGAGGCCGTCGAGGGTGGGTATCCCCATCCCGGCGGTGAAGTTGCCGTCGGAGCCCCCGCCCACATGAACCTCCGCCAGCTCCCCTTCTCCGAGGGACTGCCAGATGTTTCGGGCCTGGGCGAACAGGTCGGCGGAGGCCGACCGCTCCAGGGGTGGGCGGTTCGGGCCACCCTCGAGGATCACCGACGCGCCTTCGATGACAGACCTACGCGCCGTCAACTCACGGTGCACCCGTTCCTGCTCGGCGACCGTCGAAGCCCGGACGTCCACGTAGAGGGCGGCTGCCTCCGGTACCGAGTTGCGGGTGGTGCCGGCCGATGCGACCGTTGGAGTGACCGTGGTGCCCAGCTCCGGCCGAGCCAGACCGTCGAGCTCCAAGATCAAGTGGGCCATCTCCAAGAGGGCGTTCACCCCCTTCTCGGGCTCTAGGCCGGCGTGGGCGGCCCGCCCGGAGAACCCAATGTCGTACATCGACACCCCCTTGCGCTTGGTCTTAAGG
>Ga0136612_10000409_pt1 | contig 15119 bp, 14 predicted proteins | sample AntDryUQ224A2306_2_FD_106644 | JGI IMG/M metagenome (GOLD analysis project Ga0136612, IMG submission 106644) | Polar desert sand microbial communities from Dry Valleys, Antarctica - metaG UQ224A (23.06) | ecosystem: Environmental > Terrestrial > Soil > Desert | place: Antarctica: Dry Valley... | reverse complement strand
GTCCCCGTCCGCAGGGTGATCGGCGCGCCGCCTCCAAACGCCGAGTGCTGGACGTTATAGGGAAACGGAGGCACGGTGAGCACCACGCCCACGGCGTAGCCCGACGCTGTGCGAAACGCGGGGTCACCGCGACGAGCCACCATCCGTTGAAGTATTTCCCCCCAACCATCCCCGGCAGTGTGCAGCGCGTCGAGGATTGCGAAGCCCGGATATCCGAATCGCGTGGTGAACTCGAGCGGCCAAATGCCGGCGTCGTTGACGATGGTGTTGAGATTGATGTAACCGACATACCCGTCGTCGCGCAGAAGGCTTGTCAGGCGCCCGAGTGTTGCGTCGAAGAGCCGCTCGGACCCGCGATAGGTAACGAGCGTCCCCATTTCCCCGGTGAGCTCGCCAAGGTCACCATTGAAGAAGCGTTTGTGCTCCCAGTCGAGGCATGCCGGTGTCAGGAAGCGATCGCCGTCGAAGTATGCGCCGACGCCAACCTCCACGCCGGAGATGTGCTCCATGAGGACGAAGTCGGGAGCGTCATCGTACGTCCAGCGCGCGCCCTGCACCTCCAGCAGGGCGATCATGTCGGCGCCGTCGTCAAGCTCGCCGACGTAGTTGCGAAAGGAAGCGAAACCCGCGCCATTCATCTTGAAGACCCATCGTCCGCCGTGCTCGCGCACGAACGCAGTCGCCTGCTCAAAGGCGGCGCTCCCGCGAAACTGGTGCATCGCTGCGATGCGTACATCCATGAACTCGGCGCACGTTTGCTGGCCGAAGGGGCGGTCTCCTTCCAGACGCGCACCGACGGCGCTGCCGCCGATCACATGATAGCCCTCGGCGCGCAGCTCGCTGTGCACCGCGCCGTCCACTGCCCGTTCGAAAACCACGGCGCCTTCGTCGCCCGCCTCGCGCAGCCAGGGAAGCTCGGCCCGCCAGTCGTCGGTGAAGCGGAGCATTCCGCCCATCACTCGTCCACGCGCATCGCCGGCCTTGCCCACGTCGTCCGAGGCGTAGACGCGAACATCGTGGCCCGACTGCGCGAGGCGGACGTACATGTCACCCAATGCAGCGTGCTCTCCGACGCCGAGGATTCTCATGCGCTCAGTCCGCGACCTGCAACGACGGAGAGCGGACCGTGCAGAAACGCGCGGAGGGAAATCTCGTCCCAGCGGTCGAGAAGCCACGTCGTCACCGGGAAGGGCGCGGCCGGAGCGATCAACGCTTCCTCACCGCGCCTCACGAACTCGTGCATCAGATGGTCCACGGCCGCTGCCGAGTCGCCCGGCACGCGGCGTTGTGCGGCGGGAGAAGCCGATGAGCGATCGTTCGCGAAGACACCGGCCAGGAGCAGATAGGCGAAACGGGCCGCACCGTCCGGGGCCACCATGGCGATGACGTCGGGCTGGTCGCTCAGGAAAGCACCGGACAAGCCGCGAAGGTAACCATGCACCCCGCCCGAGTACTCGCCGTCGGCGATGGCAACGACGTACAGCGCGTTGAGCCGGTAGCCAGCCTGCTCCGCGTCGGCGACGATTCCCGCTGGATCGCAGAGCGAGCACCAGGAGAGAACCAGCGTGGACGGACGCGTCATGTCCGCGATCTCGATAACGCGCCGCACGTGCGCGGCGCCGTCGGGACCCGCGCCCGCCTCGACCGGCAGGTTGGCACCAGGCGGTTCGGGGACGTAGGGAGGATTGCAGACCAGGACATCCACCGGATCCGCAAGCAGACCGCGCTCGAGATCCCCGTCCCAGATGCTGGCCTGCTCGAAGCGCGCACGATCGGCCAGCCCCAGCCCGAATGCGTTCGCTCCCGCCACCTTCGGCGCGTCGTCGTCGATGTCCACACCAACAAGCGTCGCCTCCGGTTCCAGATCGAGCATCCGCAAGCCCACGAGACCGCTCCCGGTCGTCAATTCGACGATTCGCAGCCCTGCCGCCCCGTTACCGGAGGGCGTTCCGTCCCGAAGATTGGCACCCACCCTCGGCCCCTCGGCGCGGCGATGGGCTCGACCCTCGCGCAGACCCTCCAGCGCTCCTTCCGCCGCGATGACGCAAAGCAGAGTATCTTCGGGGGCGAAGAAGCTCGTGAATCGAAACGGGGGAACGAAGCGCGCGAGCCGCGTCGCCTCGGCGGCCAGCGATGGAAGGGGCGAGAGTCCGGGCTGGAGCCGCGCAAAGTGTGGTGTGGGCAAACCCATTCTGTGGTGCACGACCTCGATACAGCGGGTGATGGCGAACGGGGCTTGGCTTTTGCAAAAAGGCCCGTGTGAGAAGGATAATGACGACAGGGAAGCCGGTTTGCCCATCGGGCGGGAACCAGTGGACGTGCAGTATCCGTGGTGACTTTTTCAAGCGAGATGATGAGCGATTACGACGCGCAGCGGCAAGAGGCAGACACCAGCGCAGCCGCCGGTGGCACCACGATCGCGATAGCAGAGCGGGACGACGAGCGGGATGCACAACCCGACGCGCGCGACGGAGAGAATGGTCCGCCCCCCGCGGCAGCGCATCACCTCGAGCTTCCTGCGATTCGACTGCTCTCCCCTTCCTCGCTGCCCCGCGACGACGCGGAAGCGCTCCCGGAGCGGCTGCGCTGGCTGCTTGCTGCTGGCCCGCTCGATGAAGTGCTGGCCGACCTGCCGCCGGATACCGAAGAGCGCATCATACGCGCTGCCGATGAACTGGCGGAGCGCGCGTATCCGTTGAGGTCGGTAACGACGCGGCAGGGGTCACGCGCGATTGACCACGCTGCGCGCACACTGCACCATCGTGCGTTGCTCGCCGTCTATCAGCAGCACATGCGACTTCCCCACCAGGGGATGGCCGTGAACCAGTTCCATCCGCTGCCCTGTCGCGTGATGGCGATCCTCGAGCGTGCCTGGGAACGCGACATGCTCGCCCGCGCGCGAGCGCGACACGACCTTACGCTCGCCGCGCTCCCTTCCGAGCCCGACGCGTTCGTCGACTGGTACCGGGGTGCGGCCTTCTCGCACCCACTTTACGAGCACGACCTCTATTCGTATCTCGCCTCGGACGCGGACCGAGAGGCAATCGAGTGGTTCCTGCACATGGAAGCCGCGGGTGAAGCGGCGTTCGATGATCTCCTCGCAATCGCGCAGGTCGGGACGCGAGGGGAGGTCAAGCTGGAGATGGCGCAGAACTTCTGGGATGAGATGGGCAACGGGAAGAGTCATAAAGTTCACACGCACATGTTCCATCGTTTGGCGCATGAGCTCGCGATCGAGGCGCCGGCCGCGCATGAGCTCCCCTGGCAGGTGCTCGCGGGCGTCAACGTGATGCTCTGGAGCGCAATCCCGCGCCGCAACGCCTTTCGCGCTCAGGGCGCACTAGGCGCGGTGGAGCTGCTCGCTCCGCAACGCTGCACGCGGCTCGTGCACGGAGCTGTGCGCGTGGGGATCGAGAAGCGCACGATGCTGTACTACGGCGCCCATGCGATCATCGACGTAGGGCACGCCGAGGGGTGGCTTGCGCATGTCGTGCGCCCGCAGGTCGCTGAGCTCCCTGATTCGCGCCTTGGTATCGCCGAGGGACTGCTGGTGCGGGCCGACGCAAGTCTCGACTATTTCGACTGGTGCCTGAGCGAGATGCGGCGGCGCTCGGCTGACAGCCGGCGTTCAACGCTCACGTAAGAAACGAGTCGTTCCAGCCACCCGTGTCGCACTGGATCACGATCGGCTGCTGGATCGTCGGCATCTTGATCGCCTGGAGGTTCGGCCCGTGGCTTGGGACGCCTCGCGGAATTTTCAGCGGTGCCCGTTTCTACTTCTGGGCGATCTCACCCTTCGTCCTGCTCTTCACCTGGGGGCTGCTAAGGGGATGGAGCCGTTACGCACCCGGCGAGAAAGTTGGCATCGTGGTGCTCATTGTTTTCATGTGGCTCCTGGTGTTGGCGCTCTATCGCCCTGGCCGATCCCGATGGGCGGGTCGACTGGTCGCCGGATCGGTTTCCCTTGCCTTCATCGCCTATTTTCTGCTCGAGCTCGTGTTCACGGTTCGCCACGGCACCTTGAGCGGGAGTCACCAGGGCTCGATGTTGCAGGCACTTCTGGGAGTACTTTTCGTTGGCATTCCCACGACGGTGTACGCTCTGTCCGGAATGACTCTGAGTGAGCACGCTGAGCGCGTTGCGGCTGCCAAGGAGATGCATGCGGACGATTTTGAAGAACTGCGGGAGGATGACTTCGACTAGCCGTAATCTCTGGGCGTGAAGGGTTCGTCGACCGAACTGCCGGGAGTGGAGAGTCCGAGATCGTGCACGACGTGAAGAAGAAGCGGGAGCTCTGGCTCGAGGAGCTCGAGCGCTGGTTTGACGATGGCCCGGACGGCGAAGATCTCGTCCTCATCAAAGTATCACCGAGCTCGGTTGCCTACTGAAACGGAGAGGACGCGGGGGAATTGTCGCTCGACTGATCGCCAGAGTCCCCGTACTTTTCGGGGGATGTGCGGCTGAAGTTGCACGTGCCTGGCACGGATGAGACGCTGCGAGGCTGCTTCATTTTCTTCAGGAGTTGACCAATGCGTACTCGCCTTCTCCGGGCGGTAGTCGTTCTGAGCTGGGGCCAATTGGCCGGAGCACAGGACACGTCCGCCTCCCGTGTGCCGCGACTGGAGCTGGGAGCGCAGTATGGTTCCGTCTTCATCTACGTAGGTGATGCGCCGATCGGTAATGCGTACGCGGCCACCTCGGCCAGGATTGGCTGGCGATCGGCTGGCGGATCGGGACGACTCGTGTCCGAGGCATATGCTTTACGCGCGCCTCAACACCGGGAGGGGCCTGAAATTTTCGCCGCAGGATTGGCGGCGCGCGTGGGGCTTCGTCGCGTGGGTGAAGTATCGCTCGAACCATTTCTGACCGCCGGATTTGGCTGGTATCGAGTCGCCGCGTCAACACAGACTCCCTGCTTCCTCGATTTCGGGTGCTTCCGTGAAGGGGGACCAGATTTCCGGGATGCCACCTCGGCCAGTGTGCTCGTTGGCCTTGGCGTCGTGGTGCCGTTGACCCGCTCGCTGGGGTTCCGCGCCGACCTCCGGGCATACCAGCCTGTTGGTATGCGAAGGGGAGGCAGCAACACCAGGACACTGCCCGAGCTGGCGGTGGGAGCAACGTTTCGGCTTTGATCGTGGGCTGAGCGACTCCGTCGGCGCCCTGTGCAGGATATACTCTCACTGCTGCAGTCACCCGCGTTCAGCGCGTGGGGAGCACCGGTCAGCTGGGCCGAGCTGTTCGGGTTCATCTCGGGCGCCCTGTGTGTCTGGCTCGTCGCGCGCCAGAACATCTGGAGCTGGCCCATCGGTCTGCTGAACAACGCGCTCTTTTTCGTTCTGTTCATCGCCGCCAAACTCTACGGCGACGCAGCGCTCCAGGTGGTTTTCGCAATCCTGGCGGTCTACGGCTGGTATCAGTGGCTGCGGCCAAGCCAACAGCAGGGACTGATGCGAGTTCGAAGGACGACAGAGCGCGAGTGGACCATGTTGGCCATGTGCGGACTGGCGGGGATCGCCGCGGCCACCTACATCAGCCGCTCCCTCTTTCTCACGGCCATTCTCTACGCCGGGTTTCTCCTGCTCTGCGTCATGGGTCTGCACAGCTGGTCGCGCGACCTGACGTCCCGCCCTGTTGAGCAACCTGCATGACGGTGACGCACGGACTGGTCATCGGAAAATTCTACCCGCCTCACGCCGGCCATCATCTGCTGGTGCGGACGGCGGCCCGGACATGCCGGCAGGTGACGGTGGTCGTGATGGCTGCATTCACGGAGAGCATCCCGCTCTTACTCTTTCACGCCGCTCTCACATACCGATCAATCACGCCAGGCTGCACTCATGTCTCTCCAACCCGGGATTGTTGATGCGATTCATCGCCAGTACGCTCGCCATCGCCATTGCCTGTAGCGGCTGCGCAACACGCCGCGCGGCACCGGAATTCCTGCCCGTTGCGGGTGGTCCGGCGCGCCCGTTCTCCGCAGCCGTGCGAGTAAACGGTTTCCTCCTGCTTTCGGGCCAGATCGGCACTGACAGCACCGGACGCGTGGTCCCTGGCGGCATTCAGGCGGAAACCCGTCAGACGATGGAGAACATTCGAGCGGTATTGCAGCGCTCCGGCTCCTCGTTCGATCGCGTGGTCAAGTGCACCGTGTTCCTGGCGGACATGAGCGAGTGGGCCGCCATGAACGAGGTCTACGTCACCTTCTTCACCGAAGGACGCCGACCGGCGCGAAGCGCCGCAGGGGCCAACGGACTCGCGCTCAATGCCCGCGTCGAGATCGAGTGCATCGCAGTTGATTCGCGGTGACTCCGATCGCGCTGCGGTGGTGCGGCTAAACCTCCGACTTCGTCGGGACGGGCATGGAGTCCACGCTGCTCTCCAGAGCCGCGATGCGCTCCTCGAGCTCGCGGTTTCGCTCACTCATCTCCGCCAGTCGCGACTCGAGCGGCGCGGCGCTTGTCTCCGGTGCCATGGTCGGGAGCGTCACCGAGCGCGATGGCCAGAACGTCTTCACGAGCGCGAAGACGAACAGGACAACCAGGACGAGCTGGGCGAGCAGCGTCTCCACCGTCGGAAAAATTCCCAGAGCGTCAACGTGCGGAAAGCCCGGAATGATGGTCATCGGCATGACGTTGCCCTCCTGCAGCTCCCGGATACCCTTGCCCGCAAACAGGAACGCCATATAGTAGAGCAACACGCTCGTCACGGCGAAAAACGGGCGCATCGGGATACGGACCCCGAACCGGTAGAAGAGCACGAAGATCACCGCGAGCACCGCAAAGCCGGCGAACATGCCAAGTGTCAGCGGCATCCCCACACCAGGCCCCTCGCCGAAGAGTGCCTGATAGAACAGCGCCGTTTCCGCGCCCTCGCGATACACCGCTAGAAACGCAACGAAGGCCAGCGCCTTGCCACCGCCGTGCTCCAGCGCATTTGTCACCTTCTCACGAATGAACTGCTGCCACTTGGCGGCTTCGACCTTGGAGATGAGCCAGTAGCTCACCGAGAACAGGATGACGACGGCGATGAGCATGGTGCCGCCCTCGATCAGCTCTCGGCTCGCCGGCACCGCCGAGAGGACAGTCTGAAGCACGACCGCCGTTACGGCACTCGCCGCGAGCCCGAGCCCGGCGCCAATCCAGATCTGCCGCAGTCGATGGCGGTTGCCGGTCTTCATCAGAAATGCAGCGACCGCTCCAATAACCAGGATCGCTTCGAACCCTTCGCGCAGGATAATAAGGAACGACTGGAAGAACGCGCCCCACGCGCCGGTGGAGCGGCGGGTCAGCTCCACCACCGACGGCAACCCCGCCTCGATGGCGTTGCGCGCCCGCTCGGCGGACCGCAGATCGTTGGCCTTCAGCGCGCCCTTGAACTCCGCGAAATGTCGCTCCATCGATGCCACGAGCCCCGGGCTCTTCGCGCGCGCCGGCGTTTCGAGTGGCTCGAAGGCGATGTAGGCGTCAAACGCGCGATCGCTGGCGTCACTGGTTCGTCCCGCGCGCGCCAGAGCCAGCGCGTCGTCCATCAGTCGCATCACGGCGGGGGCCGCGGCGGCACCCTTGTCCGTCCCGGCGCGATTAGCGGCCTGTTGCGCGACACCGGAGCGTGAAGGCAACGTCCGCACGTAGGCCACGATCTTCACGACATCGGAATCCGGCAGGTCGCGTGACGCCGGCATCGCCGAGCCCGGAATGCCGTGCCGAATGACGTCGGCGATGCGTGCGTCGCTCCGCTCGACCTGCCACGCCAGTGTTCCCAGTTCGGGGGGCAGACGTGTCAGCGCACGAGCGCTCGGACCGTCGCCGCCGCCGGTCATCCCGTGACAGCTCGCGCATCGTTGCAGGTACAGACCTTCACCTTCCAGCACCTGGCTGGATGTCGACCGCAACGTGGTGAGATAGCCCACCACGTTCCACCGCTGCTCGGGTGTCAGCGTTCCTGCAAACGCCGGCATGGCCGTTCCGGTAATGCCGACCGACATGACGCGGTACACCAGCGCAGGAGATACGTCGGCCATCACCTCTCGAGAGCCCAGGGCGGGCGGCGCGGGATTCATGCCGCGCGCGGCCGGTCCGTCGCCCATGGCGAGCGCACCATGACAGCTCGCGCAATTCGCGCGGTAGAGCGACTGTCCCTGCGCCAGATCCGCCGAGCGAACCGGCATGTCCAGCGCGCCTTCAGTGCCCAGCGCCGCTGTGAAACGCGCGTGAAGCGCGAGGACGTCGGCGGGTGGCCGGCGCGCGTCGACCGCCGCCGCAAGCGAGTCCAGGAGGAGCCGCGTATTTACCGCGCGATCGCCGGATAGTCGGGCCGCCACCAGCCTGGCGTCCGAGAGAAAGTCCACCGCCTCCCTGTACTCCAGCTCCGAGATAAGCTTCCCGCGTGGATCGACGGCCTTGCCGTACTCCTCGGTCGCCACACTGACGATGCTCGACAACCTCTTGGCGGGATGCTCCTGTGCTCCAGCGGCCGCAAGCGGCAGCAGTGCGGCGACGACGAGTGCGCGGAGCGTAGATGATCCCATTGTCACGAAATTAAGCGGGCGCGGATAATGGCTGCCAGTCGCGCTCCAGAATCACGACGGCAATCGCCGTCGTCGCACTGTGGCTCAACGTGAGCCAGATGCGTGAAACCTCGAGCTCTGCCGCGCGCTCTGCCGCCCGTCGATGTAACGACAGCAGTGGACGTCCGTCACCGGCATTGGTGACCTCCATGTCGCGCCACCCGATTCCCCGAGCGAGATCGTTGCCGGACAGCGCCTTGAAGCATGCTTCCTTGGCCGCGATCCGCGCCGCCAGATGCAATGCGGAGTCCGGTCGAGCTCGAGCGTACGCCGATTCCGCGTCGGTGAACAACCGCTTCCATGCGCGCTCCCCTCTGGCCTCAAGCAGCCGTCGGATGCGCGCCATGTCCACCAGGTCCACTCCCATTCCGACGATCATCGCGTGAACAGACGCTTCCACAGCGAGCGGCGCGGTCGCACGGGCATGGTCAGCGCGGTCGCGACGCGGATCCACGCACGGTCTGCGACCTCGAAGGTGCGCTGCACCGCTTCCGTCCACTCGCGCCACCGAACCATGGTGACGTCGGGCTCGGCCTCACGCACGGCGGCGGCGCGCGCTGCCAGCCCTTCGCACGCGTCCAGCAATGGCTCGGCAAGCTCCAGCAACTCCTCCTCCTCGGCTCTGCGCGAGGAGGGGTGCGCCGGATACCGTTGCCGAGCGAGCTCGAGGACTGCAGACTCGATCCCGCGCTTCAGCGCCGCCCCGTCGAACGCGGCGAGTCGAACGGCACCATCCACCGCACGCTCCGCCCGGCGACGCGCAGCCAGGAGGGGCGCAAAAAAACGATCGTGCTCGGCACCGGGCCGGCCGCGATGCGAACCCAGCGCGCGAAGCGCACGCGTGACGCCAGGCAGAGCGCCCGCACGGGAGACAAGGTCGAGCTCGACGCTCGCCAGCGTGTCGGTGCCACGAAGCGCAAACATCCCGTGCCGGGTGAAGAGCTCGCAGGTGCCGGAGTGATATCGCACGCCGTTGATGGCGCTGAGATTCAGCGTCACACTCGTATTGGACGAGCGGATCTCGACGCGATCATCCATGACTTCGATGACGCCCTGGCCCGTCGCGCCGAGGACACCCGACGGGGGCAGCGTGATCTCGATTACGCGCGGCGCACTCATGTGCTGTCGTGGGGGGAGTCCGACAGCGCGGCGGGCACGCCGGTGCGTGATTCGAACCGATTGGCGAAATCGCCGAGTCGGTCCGACGTGAAGCCGTGCCGGGAAAGGCCGGTCATCGCAATGGCCGACTCGATCGCTTCCGGCGTGCCCTCTACCTCCACGAGATCATCCATGCGAGGATAGCGTTCGAAGCGAACCGTCGCGCCCGAGAGCGTGAACTGCGCGACGTCGCGGTCGATCGCCATCGTGCAGACGTAGCCAAGCATCGCCAGAATGACGAACGTCGCATCGGCATCGGCAAGACCGGTCGAGATCTCTTCGCGCACCTTGTAACCGTTCTCCAGGCGCGTCGGTCCCTTCCAGTCGAGGGTGACGCTCGAGGCGGGCAGCCCTTCGAACGCGCGCACCCGAAGCATCTCATCACGCGCTCCGAGCACGCGATCGTGGGTATCGTAGCGGCGGTCCCGCAGCCGGCCCTGAATGACCAACTCGCCACCGGCGGCGCGAACGCGCGCAATGCACTGTTCCATGTCTTCGACGACGCTCTTCAGCTCCACTTCACGCATGCGCGGGCGTCCTGGTAGCGAATGGGGCGCGGGGGTGCACCTTCAGCAGCTCCGAATGGCGGCGACGACAGCATCGGTATCGGTCAGATCCTCGAACACCGCCGCCGGACAGTGCTCGCTTAGTTGCTCCGTCGTGAAACGACCTGTGGCGACGCCGATCGCGCGGGCCCCCAGTGCGCGGCCGCACTGGATGTCTGCCGGCGTATCGCCGATGACGACGACCGCTTCGCCCAGCAGCTCGAGCTTCATGGTCTCATTGGCGCGGCGATGCGCGATGGCGGGCAGCTCCGGGCGCAGCTCGTGGTCCGAGCCGAACGCGCCGACCTTGAAACGCGCCGGATCAATCGAGACGGCGCGAAGCTTTGCCTCTGCACCTTCCGCAATGTTGCCGGTGAGCAAGCCCAGCACGATGCCGGGCGCGCCATCGAGTGCGTCGAGCAGTTCGGAGACACCCGGGAGCAGCCGCGGCGGATGCGCGGGTGATCTCAACTCGCGGCGCAGACCCTCTACATAGCGAGCCAGCACGCGGGGCAGTCGATCGTCGATCGTCGAATCGTCGAATCCCTCGAGGCGCATGAGATCGCGCACGATCTGCCGGTCGGTCTTGCCGTCAAACCAGTAATCCGCGGGCCCGATGGTTCCAAACGCTTCGCGCAGGGCATCGTGAATCGCTCGGCGGCCGGCACCGTCGGTCCAGAGCAGCGTGCCGTCGATATCGAAGAGGACGAGCTTCATGTTCGCGCGAAGACCAGGCCGGTCATGATGCTCGCGGCACCGAGCCACTGCCACGGTGTCGGCACTTCGTGCAGCGTCCCCCACGCAACGAGCAGGGCGATCAGCGGCTGCAGGTTGATGTACATGGCGGTGCGCGTCGGCCCGAGCACCTTGAGGCCGCGGTACCAGAGGAGATAGGCGATGACGAGTGCGCCGATTCCGCTGTACAGGATGGCCATCCATCCACGCGTCGGCAGGAGGCTCCAGTCTGTCCGCGCGATCGCGGGCCCGCCGACGGCGAGCAGCAGCAACGCGCCCCCGGTCATCGTAATGGCGGAGATGTGCAGACCGTGCAGGCGGGTGGTGAATGGCTTGAGGAGCACCGTGAACACCGCCCAGCAGAGACCGCCCGCCAGGATGAGGGCGTTCCCGAGCAGCGTGTCATCGCCATTGGTGGACTGTGCACTTCCCATGACGACGAAGACCATGCCGCCGAGCTGGAGAGCGATGCCTATCCACCCACGCCTCCCGATGCGCTCGCTACCGCGGATGCGCCCGAGCAGCGCGACAAAAGCCGGTCCCGCAGCGAGGACGAGCGCAGCCGTCCCGGCGCGCGTGCGGGCGATGCCTTCAATGAAGAAGATCTGGTAGATGCCGTTGCCCAGCATGCCGATCGCGAACAGCGTTATCAATTGCCGGCCGCGCGGCCATGGCTGCCTGAGGAACGACCCGATGCCATAGAGGCAGAGGACGGCGAGACTGACACGCACACCGGTGAAGGCAATCGGATCGAGCAGCTGTGTGCCGACCTTCACGACGCTGAAATTGATGCCCCAGAGGAGCGCCATCATCAGCAGCATGATGTCTGTTGTGCCGAACCCGGAAACAGAAGTTCCGGGGCGAGCAACGGCATCGTCGAAGCTCGGAGGTCGCGCGGTCGAGGTCATCACGAAAACTAGTTAAGTTCATCGCCATGCACATCTCATTCGCACTCTTTGCCGACGCAGCCAATCTCTCGCAGGAAGGCAAGCTCAACATCCTCGGCGTCTTCGACGCGGTGCAGGTGGGCTCGCTCCCGTCGCTGCACCCACGGGCGCATCTCGTGGTTCGCCTGAAGGGCGATCGTTCCGACGTCGGGAACCATCGCGTCACGATGCGGTGGATCAATCCCAGGGGGAACGAGCTCTGGTCTTCTACGGGAGACATCTCCGTAGGCTTGCCGCCCACCGGCGTGAACGAGCTGGATCTCCCGCTCATCGCCTCGGTGGACCTGCCGCTGGATGTGGCGGGCGCCTACCAAATGAGCGTCTCCCTGGATGATCAGCCGAGGGCTGATGTGACGCTGCAGGTTCGGTCGGCGCCGCCGGCGGTACCGATGAATCAGATGGTGAGTTGAGCCTGCTGCGTATTGCGTATCGCGTGGCGTGAAGACAGGCGGAGCGCTCTGAACCTGCCTAGAAGTTGAACCGCTCGATCGATCTCGTTGCGCCGGTCAGCGGATCAATATGCGTCGTCACCCGCTCATTCGTCGCCGCGTCCCATCCTACTGCGATGATCCGGGTGCTGGAGACCTCTGCCAACTCGATTCCATCGCTCGAGAGTCACTGCAATTCCTGTCGAAAGGAGAAACAGCGCGAGTTCTACGTCAAAATGCAGAGCGTGCCGGTAAAAATCCCGCTGACTAACGGTGCGCCCGATGTGAGAAGAAGCTTCCCGCGAAGGCGTTTTTCGAGGAGCACCGATATGCCGACGGCCTGATGAACCACTGCCTGGACTGCCACTCGCCGGAAATCAACCGCGACGTGCGATCGAAGTTGGGAATGCTGAGACGCGGCGGTTATTAGCAGCTACATCAGCAGGGCAGCGACAGCCCTGAGTGAAAGATCCCCATTCGTGAGAAACCAGTGGAATCCCTGCCCGGAGAACCCTCGCGGAAGATCCGGCAGAACAAGTGCGGATCATTTGGCTGCTCGGCAGGGAAGAGCGACTCGTTCGTCGGCTGGTTGAGCTGCTCGATCTCTTCCTGTCGATCCCGAGTTCGCGCGGAAGGCGGATCGACGTAGCAGTATTGAACTCGCATGCAGAATCGCGGTGAAATGCTCAAGCCATGTAGATCGACTCGCAGCATGATCAGCGGGTGGTTTCTGCCTGGCAAGCCGCCGGTAGATTGTGGACCGATTGACTCCGAGCTTGCGTGCAGCGTCGGACTTTCCACGCGCCGTCATCATGGTTTCGCGTATGACCGCATCAGTCAGCTCCCGATAGTCTCCGCTCGGCCGAAGAAAATCGAGATCGGATGGACAGGCATCCTCCGTGAGGACAGCACTGCCGTCGGCATCGATCAGACGCTGAATAACCGAATCGAGCTGACGGACGTTGTATGGCCAGTCGGATTCCTGAAGCATCCGCATGAGCATGGCGTCGACCGAGAGCGGCCCGTCGCGGTACCCACAGGCCGCGGCATGCTTGCGGATGATGGATGTGACAAGGGTTGGAATGTCCGCCCGCCGTTCACGAAGCGGTGGAATCGTGATGCGAAAGCAACCGAGCGCGCGTGGAGGTCGGGCAGGAACGCTTTGTCGTTGACGAACTTGTCGAGCGGGATATTTGACGCGGCGACGATGCGAACGTCAACCGTAATAGGCCTTTCGGCGCCGAGTGGTGTGACTTCGCGGGCCTCGACGACGTGAAGCAGCTTGCGTTGCACGGCTGCGGAGGCCTTGTCCACTTCGTCGAGGAATAGCGTGCCTCCCTGAGCGGCCACGAAGTGACCGGGTCGCTAGCGCCGCGCGTCGGTGAACGCTCCGGCCATGTGTCCGAAGAGATCGGACGCGGCTAGCTTGTCATCCGTGCCGGCGAGAGATACCTGATGAAAGCGCGCGTTGCGTCGACGTGAGCATCGGTGGAGGTGGCGGGCGAAGCCTGTCTTCCCCGTTCCGGATTCGCCTTCCAGCAGCACCGTGATCTGATCGTGACGCGCGAATCGGTCGAGTTGACGAACGGCGAGCCGGAAGGCGCGAGAGCGGCTCTCAAGTTCGTCTTGCGCAGCATCGCCGTCGTCCGTCGAGATTTTCCGGTCGCGAGCAGAATACGGAATGGACACGGACGGGTGTGTTTGCGGAGGAGAGGCATGCGCGCGAACGCGCCCTGGCGTCCTCTCTATCTAAGGCCACTCTAATGCATCGCAAACGTAGGTTCTGACACCGACGTACGATTTCGTGACAAGTGCTGAGTTTATTGGGGGTCCAAGGTACTCCGTTTGAGCGTTAGTTTTCGTGATCGCAGTCGAGCAATATCTACGGGTCAGCGAGTTCGCATCCGCAGCTTAACGGTTGGACGCGACTTACGGAATCGAAACCAGGTCATCCGAATTTCCGAATCGACCGTCAGGGCCCGCAGACCTCAGTTCATACGAGTGATTCAATCGATTCAAAACGATTGGCTTTCCCCAGCCATCCAGGAGCCACTCGCGCGTCGGCTGAGTGAATGAATTGGCGCGACGTAACGTAAGCACAGCATCGAGCGATGAGGGGGGGATCGCATTCGTGCGCGTGTAATCGCGTAACGCTGCATGCAGCGCCCCAAACGCCACTCTCGTGTCACTCTCTGATGAAAGGCGCAAGTTTTCGAGCGAGTGGTCTCGAAGCGCGATCACGGTGAGAGTTCCTGTTGCAATCAGGATGCTCAAGGCGACCGCAAGTAGTCCCCATCGAACCTTATGGTAGCTGCTTATAGGTGTTTTGATTGGCATATATTCTGGCGTCAAGTTCGAGCTCATCATGTTTCGTAAGGGATAGAAAGGATGCTCCTACAACTCCGCGGCCCTCGAATTGTTGAAGGTGTCGGCTCTCATGAACGAGAATTTTTGCAATCAGCGAAGCATCTTGAGTGAGGAGCTTCGGGTTGAGAAGGATTGTCTGTGGTGCGAAGGGATGCACCATTCCGCCGGCAGGAGTAACCCGAAGCACCGAGAGGATTGTTATCCTTCCTGTATTAAGAAGCTTGTCAATCTGACCTCGTGCTTCCGTCTTCATCCACTTTTGCGATTCTTTGATCCTGTCCCAATCCTCAGTCGAAAGCCCTCCGGGACACTTGCCGTCTGCATCCTTTTTCTCCTCCGGGCACAATCCAAAAGGATCGGAATACGTGACCGG
>Ga0136612_10000408_pt1 | contig 15127 bp, 12 predicted proteins | sample AntDryUQ224A2306_2_FD_106644 | JGI IMG/M metagenome (GOLD analysis project Ga0136612, IMG submission 106644) | Polar desert sand microbial communities from Dry Valleys, Antarctica - metaG UQ224A (23.06) | ecosystem: Environmental > Terrestrial > Soil > Desert | place: Antarctica: Dry Valley... | reverse complement strand
GGTGGCGACGGTGCGCTCGTGCTGCTCTATCACCGCGTGGCCGAGACCGACCTCGACCGCCGGGCCCTGTCGGTCTCCCCGGCGAACTTCGCGGCGCAGGCGCAGGTGCTCAGCCCCCGCCCGGTGCTCGCGCTCGACGAGCTGGTCGACCTGACGGGCCGCGGGCGCCGACCACCCGCAGGGGCGCTGGTCATCACGTTCGACGACGGGTATGCCGACAACCTCGCTCATGCCGCGCCGATCCTCGCGGGCGCCGGCCTGCCGGCCACCGTGTTCGCCGCGACCGCCCATGTGGCCAGCGGCACGCCCTTCTTCTGGAACGAGCTTGACCGCCTGCTCCTGGGGCCCGGCGAGCGGCCGGGGCGTCTGCAGCTCAAGGTCGACGGTCAGACGCGCACGTGGCTCACCGCATCGCCGGACGCGCGGCGCCGGGTGCGCCGCCATATCCACGACTGGCTGCAGCCACGCAGCGCAGAGGAGATCGCCGCTGCGCTCCAGGCGCTGCGAACGTGGGCCGACACGACGCCCGCGGACGCCTCCGAGGCCCGCCCGCTGACGCTCGATGAGCTGCGCGCCCTGGCCACCAGCCCGGGCCTGACCATCGGGGCCCACACCCGCAGCCACGTCAACCTCGGCCATCGGCCCATCGACGATCAGGCGTGCGAGGTCGCCGGCAGTCGCGATGATCTGCAGCGATGGCTGGGAGTCCGTCCACGGGGCTTCTCCTACCCGTTCGGCGTTCCGGGTGAGGACTTCGACGCCGTGACGATGACCGTGGTTCGCGCGCACGGCTTCACCCACGCCGTGGCCAACGCGCCCGGCCTGGTCACCCGTGACAGCAACCCGTTCGCGCTGCCCCGCGAGGTCGTGCCCGACGTCGGCGCCGAGGGCTTCGAGGCGTGGCTGGCCGAGCGTTCGGCGCCCCAGCGCTCGCGGTTCAGAAGGTCAGGTCCGCCGCGACGTCACGTAGTCGTGGCGCGCTGAGGTCGCGCTCGGAGACCTGCGGCGTCACGTTGGCCGGCCAGGCGATCGCGATGTCGGGGTCGTCGAAGGCGATCTCGCGCTCGACCCCGGGGTCGAAGTAGTCCGACTGCTTGTAGATGACGTCGGCGATCTCGCTCGTGACGCAGAAGCCGTGGGCGAAGCCGATCGGGATGTACAGCACGCTCAGCGACTCGTCGTCGAGCACGAACGCCTCCCACTGGCCAAAGGTCGGCGAGGCGCGACGCAGGTCGACGACCACGTCGTAGATCGCACCGCGCGCGCAGCGCACGAGCTTCGCCGATCCCGCGCCGACGGCGAAGTGCATGCCGCGCAGCACACCGCGCGTGGAGCGCGAGTGGTTGTCCTGGACCCAGCGGTGGTCGATCCCCAGGTCGGCGAGCACCCCCTCGCGGAAGGTCTCCATGAAGAAGCCACGCCCATCGCGAAAGACGCGCGGCTGCAGGTGAGCCGGCCCCTGCAGGCGGGTCGGGAGTCGCTCCATGGCGCAAGCTTATGGAGCACGATCAGGCGGCGGCCACACGGTGGATACCATCCCGGCGCGATGCCCAACTGGCAGGAGCGCATCACGCGCGAGACCGAGCCGGCGATCCGGGTCGAGCACGACCTGCGCTACCGCATGGCCGAACCGCTGATCCTCGGTGCGCGCACGTGGGCCGACCTGGGTTGCGGGACGGGCATCGCCGCCGCGGCGGCCCTGGGCGGCGCCTACGACGGGCGGGCGGTGCTCACCGACCGCGACGCCCCCGCCGTCGAGCAGGCTGCGCGCGAGCTGCGGATCGCGCAGACCGACACGCTCGTGGCCGACCTCACGGTGGCCGACGATCTCGACGGCGTGCGCGCGCTGCTCGTGGCCGGGGACGCGCCGCGCACGGTCACCTGCTTCGAGGTCATCGAGCATCTCGCGACCTTCGTCCCCCTCCTGGAGCTGCTGCTAGCGCTCGCCGCCGACCACGAGACCACGGTGCTGCTCAGCGTGCCCAACGACGAGTTCTGGGCGATCGAGAACCCCCACCACGCGACGATGTGGGGCGAGGGCGCCTTCGAGGAGCTGCGCCGTCTGTTGCCGGCCGACGCCGTGGTGGCCAGGCAGGTCGCGCTGGCCGGTTCTGGGGTCGTGATCGGCGACGCAGCGCGGCGCGAATCGGTCGAGGTCGCGATCGAGGCCGGCGTGCCGACTCATTTCCTGGCCGCGTTCGGGCCGCGCGCGGCTGACGCGACACCGGTCGCGGCGGTCGGCCAGATCGACGCCAACGGCCAACGGGCCTGGGTGCGCCAGCGCGAGAGCGACCTCGCCTTCGCCGAGGCCCAGCTGCTCGAGCTCAAGGCGTGGGCGCGCGAGCAGACAGCCGAGATGGACCGCTGGCGCGTCTACATCCACGAGCTCGAGGGCCGGCTCGGCCTGCCCCCGTCGGGCCGAGAGTCGACCGACGCCGGTCAGCCGGCGTCGGCGCCGGGCTCGTGAAGGTCGCCTTCCTCGTCAACGACCTCCAGCTCTCGGGCGGCATCGGCGTCGTCGTCGCCCACGCGCGCGAGCTGGCCACCCACCATGGATTCGACGCGCGCCTCGTGCTCGTGCGCGAGCAGGAGCAGCCCCACTGGCCCCACCATCGCCTCGACGGGCTGCCCGTGCTCGATCTCGCGCAGGCCACCCGCGAGCACTGGGACATCGCGATCGCCACGTGGTGGGAGACCGCGCTCGCCGTGTTCGCTCTGCCCGCCCGCCACCACGTGCACTTCGTGCAGTCCCTGGAGGATCGCTTCTACCCGCCCGGGGCGCCCGAGCGCGCGATCGCGGGTATGGCCCTCGAGCTGCCGGTGACGTTCGTCACCGAGGCGCGTTGGATCGCCGAGACGCTCGAGGAGCTGCGTCCCGACGCGGCGGTGCATCTCGTTCGCAACGGCATCGACAAGGCGACCTTCGCCTCGCCGCAGCGAATCTCACCGGCGACCGACGGGCCACTGCGCGTGCTGGTCGAGGGCAACGCCGGCGTGTGGTTCAAGGGCGTCCCCGAGGCGATCGCCGCGGTGCGCGCGATGACCGAGTCCCACCATCTCACCGTGGTCGGCGGGGACGGCGCCCGCGCTGATGGCGTCGACCACGCCGTCAGCGCGGTCAGCCATGCCGACATGGCCGCGCTGTACGCCCAGTCCCACGTCGTGCTCAAGCTCTCGCGCGTCGAGGGCATGTACGGCCCGCCGCTCGAGGGCTTTCACATGGGCGCCACGTGCGTCACCACGCAGGTGACGGGACACGAGGAGTACGTGCACCACGCCGTCAACGCGCTGATCGTCGAGTGGGACGACCAGCCCGGAACGACGCGAGCGCTGGACCTGCTGGCCCGCGACCGACGGCTGCTGCACGAGCTGCGGGTCAACGCGCTGCACACGGCGCGGGCGTGGCCGAGCTGGCGCCAGGCCGGTCAGATGATGGCGGCCTCGCTGCAGGCCATCGGCCGGGCGCCCTCGCGCTCGGATGCCGCGACAGGGGCCGAGCGCGTGGCGGCCATCCGCGCGGCCATCCACGAGGCCGGCGCGGCCGAGCGCCGCCTCGCGCCGGGCACTGCGGTGGGGCCGCTGATGGGGCTGCGCGCTGGGCTGGCGCGGCGCCTGGGTGCGAGCGCTCCCACGCCGTTCGACGCCCGCGAGCATCGGTGGGTGCTGGAGGTCGCCCGCCACGGCCCGGCGCCGCTGCGTCGCCGGGCGACGCTCGCCGACGACGAGCCGCTGGCGATCGCGATCGTGATCCCCTCCTTTCGCCAGGGCAGCGGCGGCCACGCCACGATCGCCCATCTCGTCCGCGGGCTCGAGGCCCGTGGGCACCGGCTGTCGCTGTGGCTGCACGATCCGTCCGGACAGCACACGGGCGACGTCGGCGCACTGTTCACCCGCTTCTTCGGGCCCGTCCGCGCCACGGTCCACGCCGACCTGCAGGCGTGGACGGACACCGACGTCGTCCTGGCCACCGGCTGGCAGACCGTCCACCGCGTCCTGCGCCTGCCCGCCGCCGCGGCGCGCGCCTATCTCGTCCAGGACCACGAGCCCGAGTTCTATGCCACCTCGGCCGAGCGCCTCTGGGCTCAGGAGACCTATCGGCTCGGGCTGCACGCGATCACCGCCGGACCGTGGCTGGCCGAGCTCATGGGCTCGCACTACGACGCGCCCGCGACCGCGTTCGACCTCGCCGTCGACCACAGCGTCTACGGCCCGCGTGAGGTCCCGCGCCGCGACGACCTCGTGCTCTTCTACTGCCGTGCCGCGACCCCGCGCCGCGCGGTGGCGCTCGGGCTGATGGCCCTCGAGGAGCTTCAACGCCGCCGCCCGGACGTCGAGGTCGCGCTCTACGGCGAGCCGCGCGAGAGCGTCGCCGGCTTCCCCCACGCCAACCTCGGGGTGCTCGACGCCGAAGCCCTGGCCGGGCGCTACGCCCAGGCGACGGTCGGAATGGTGCTGTCGCTGACCAACCCCTCGCTGATCCCGTTCGAGATGCTGGCCTGCGGGCTGGCGTGCGTGGACCTCGACACGCCAGCCATGGCCATGACCTTCGGCGCCCACGGGCCCGTCGTCCTCGCCCCCCCCGAACCACTGCACCTGTGTGACGCGATCGAAGCGCTCCTCGACGACCCGCACGCCCGGGCGCGGCGTTCACAGGCCGGCGCTCAATGGGTGGCGCCAAGAACGTGGTCGGCGGCGGCCAGCCAGGTCGAGCACGGCTTGCGCACGGCGCTGGGCACGGCTCAGGGCGCCGGCGGCTGAGCCTCGTCGTCACGCGCGGATGCGGCGAACGCCCACAGCGTCCCCAGCGGCACGCCGAGCACGAACAGCACCGCCAGCGGCCAGAACAACCAGGGGCCCAGGAATCCGGGGCGGAAGATGCCCATGCGCCGCAGCGCCTCAGGCAGTCGCTGCATCAGCGTCTGTGAGCGGGCGGTGTAGAAGGCGAGGTCGAAGTTGGGGCCCGTCACGGCGCCGTCGATGCGGGTGGTGGAGTGACTCTTGGTGCGATCCTGGCTGGCGTAGAGCGCAATCCGACGGCGCCCCCCGTTGCGAACGCAGGCCACCACCTCAGCGTCCCGCCGCGGTGGAGGAAGGTCAACGGCCACGATCGCGTTGTCGATGTAATCGCCCGGGACGTCGCGCATGACCTCGTAGCCGCTCCCCCGCAGGCGCAGGCGCAGGCGCTGGCCGGGACGCCCAAACGTGCCCACGCGCAGCCGCGCCTGCGCGCTGTGGGTCGTGATCGTGACCTGGTCCAGGCAGGCCTGCCCGCCCCGGCGCAGCTCGATCAGCGCGGTGCTGGTCAGCGGCGCGGGCTGAGCTGCGCTGTCGAGGATCTCACGCTCGCGGGTCACAAAGGGCACGGCGAAGAGGATGACGCCGGCCGCCAGCGCCACCAGCCCGACCGCCCAGGTGCTGACGCTACGCATAGAAGCGCTCCACCAGGATGCCCATGCCGCTCATCTGAAGCAGCGCCAGTCCCATCAGTACGACCGCGCCGGCCGCGACGCCGGCACGGCGGGGCAGCCACGCGATCGCCAGCGCGATGCCGACGCCGTAGAGACCGATAAGCGGCAGCAGGTAGCGCCCGGTGAGGATCGGGTCAGGCGAGCCCGCCGACAGCGAACGGTAGGCCTCGACATGCAGCAGCGTCATCGAAGCGACGAACGCACCGCCGAGCACGAGCACTGCGTCCCAGCGCGCGCGCAGGCGCTTGTGCATCATCATGGCACCCACCAGCGCGAGCACGGCGAAGACTCGTGCCAGCACGCTCAGCGCGTCGAGCAGCGCCACCGAGAACGTCACCTCGAGCTGGCCGAACGGCCCGAAGAAGCGATCGATGTACACGTCGCGCACGCCCCAGTCGCTGCGCAGACCCTCGGCCATGAACCCCAGCTTGGGCAGGTAGAACTGCCACAGGTAGGAGGCCGCCTCGCGGACGCGGCTCGCGCTCGGGTCACCGCGCATCGCGTACCAGAAGAGTCCCAAGGCACCGGCGCCCACGGCGGCGCCAGTCGCCACGATCGCCAGCGTGCGAGCGCGTCGCGAGGCCGGCCGGCGAAAGCGCCACAGCGACAGGGCGAGCGCCACGACCGCCACGACCGCCAGCGCCAGACCGCGCCCGTGCGTGAGGATGCCCGCGGCCGCCAGGCCGAGCATCCAGGCCACGAGGCCCCGCGAAGGACCGCGCTTGACCAAGAGCACGCCCACGTAGAGCGCCGCGGTCCACAGGGCAGACAGGAACACGTCGGGATTGGCCACCGCCGTCATGTGGACGAGCTGGGGCTGCAGAGCCGCCGCGCCGGCCGCGAGCGTTTGCAGCCACGGACGCGAGCGTCCCAGCAGCTCACCGGCCAGCAGCCAGGTGAAGATCACGATCGCCAGGAACGCCGGGATGTTCGCCAGGCGCATCACCAGCGCCCGATCCCAGATCGTCGCGAAATGGGCAGCCGCATACCACGGGGCCGCGTACAGGTAGTAGAGCGGCGGGTTCTTCATGGCCGACGTGAAGCCGCCGTTGGCACGCGACCCCGGCGCCAGCTCGGCATCCGCCTCGCCCCAGATGCGCTCGTCGACCGCGCTGCCCGGCGCGCGCGCGGCCGGATTGGCGTACAGGGGCGCGATATCGCCGATCGTCAGCGCGGTGCTGAGCTCGCTGGAGTAGGGCTGCCCGGGCACCGCTGGGTCCGAGCGCTGGTAGGGAATCTCGCCGGCTTCGACGATCCTCTGCGTATACGCCAGGTGAGAGATCTCGTCCGGTCCCTGCGTGGGCGGCAACGCGATCGTCCAGGCCAGCGCCTCCACGAGAGCCACTAGCAGCAGGGCCGTGAGCGGCCGGGGGATGCGCGTGATGCGCGTCACGAACCGAGGCAGGGTAGAGGACGCTACGGTGCCGGCATGCCGAGGGTGAGCGTCATCGTCCCTGCGCACGACTCCGCACAGAGCATCGTCGCCACGCTCGAGTCGGTACGCGGGCAGACGTTCCCCGATTGGGAGGTGGTGGTGTGCGACGACGCCTCCACCGACGCGACGGCCGAGGTCGTCGAACGCCTGCGCGATCCGCGTATCAGCCTCGTCCGGGCACCGCGCAACCTCGGCCCGGCCGGCGCGCGCAACCTCGCCCTCGAGCGCGCCCAAGGAGAGCTCGTCGCCTTCCTGGACGCCGACGACCGCTGGCTGCCGCGCTACCTGCAGTCGCAGGTCGAGGCCTACGATCACGCCCGCACGGCGGGAGACGTCGGGCTCGTGGCGTGCGACGCACACATCGAGGAGGCCGGCCGGCGACTGGAGGACAGCTATCTCGAGCAGTTCGCCGCGGTGGAGCCACTGGGCCTCGACCGCGTCCTGCGCCGCAACTGCGTCTTCATCAGCGCGTTGGCGCCGCGAGCGGTCGTCGACGAGTTGGGCGGCTTCGCCCCCGAGCTCTTCGGCACCGAGGACCACGACCTGTGGATCCGGATCCTCGAGACCGGGCGGCGTGCCGTGCTGAACCGCGAGATCCTGGCCGTCTATCGCCGAGCCCCCGGCTCGGTCTCGTCGAACGTCGCCCGCATGGGCGCCAACAATCAGCGTACCTACGCCCGCGCCCTGGCTCGGGGACGGCTGTCGCCTGACCAGCGGCGGATCGCCCGATCAGAGCTGCGTTACAACCGCGCGATGGAGGCGGTGGCGGGCGCGTGGTTCGATCGGCGCCCGGCACGGCTGCTGCGCGCGCTGCCCAGCGTCCTCCTCGTGGCGGCCACCCGTCCCGATCACTGGCGAGACTGGCTGCGCGTCCTGCGCCCCGCTGCATGAGCGCCACCTCGCGCCACGACGACGTCACCGTCGTGGTGACCAACTTCAACTACGGCCGCTTCCTTCCCGAGGCGGTTGCCAGTGCGATCGGACAGGCCGGCGGACCACCGCACGTGGTGGTCGTCGACGACGGCTCGACCGATCCGCACACCCTGCGCGTGCTCGAGGAGCTGCCCACCGAGGTCGAGTTAGTGCGCCAGCCCAACACCGGGCTCAGCGCCGCGCGCAACGCCGGCCTGCGCCGCGCGCGGACTGACTACCTGATCGTGCTGGACGCCGACGACCGCCTTCGCCCGGGCGCGCTGAACACCCTGCGGGCGCCGCTCGAGCAAGACCCGCGCTTGGGGTTTGCCTACGGGATCACGACCTTCTTCGGTGACTGGGAGGGAGAGATGACGATGCCCCCCTATGACCCGTTCCGGCTGCTGTACCGCCACACCATCGGGTCGACCGCGCTTATGCGCCGCGAGGTCTTCGAGGCCACCGGCGGCTTCGACCCGGAGTTCCGCGCTTACGAGGACTGGGAGTTCTGGCTGCACGCGCTCGAGCGCGGGTGGCGCGGCGTGCAGGTGCGCGTCCCGACGTTCGACTACCGCCGCCACGGGTCGACCATGCTCACGGGCGCGCGCCTGGAGTACCGCGCCTGGTTCCGGCGCCTGCGCGCCAAGCACGCCCCGCTCTACGCTCGGGCCACAGAGCTCGCGAGCGAGACGGGAGCCGGCCCGCTCCAGCGCGCCGTGTACCGCTGGTGGTGGGGGGCGCGCCCCCTGCCGGCTCGCGTCGAGCACGCCCTGCACTCGCTGCTATGGGGGATCAGCGCACGGCGCGCACGACGAGCCTCCGATAGCGCTCCATCCACGGATTGACGAGCGCCAGCAGCCGGCTCTGAAGGAGCGCGGTCTGCATGGCTCCGGCGCTGCGCGCCAGCAGGACCCGATCGCCTACACGCCGCGTGGCCTGCACCTCGCGCCGGCGCGCGGCGATCGCCCGAGCCCCGCCCACCACCGCCGCGTAGGCCCGCAGCTTCTCGCCCAGCCAGCCCTCCCGGGCGGCACGAACGAGGATCGCCAGCTCGGTGGCGAGAAGCAGCGGAGCGAGCAGGACGAGCGTGCGCGCCGCGTATCCGGTCAGCACCGTCCAGGCCCGGTTGCGCTCCAGGTAGAACCACTTCGTTGTGCCCTTGTCGAAGTCGTAGTCGTGCACGACGGCGGCGCGCGGGACGAAGCGCACCGTCCAGCCGGCCAGGCGCACGCGCCAGGCGAGGTCGACGTCGTCGTGGTAGAGGAACATCGCCTCGGTCATGCCGCCCACCGTCTCCCAGGCCGAGCGGCGGACCAGCAGCGCGGCCCCCGAGACGACGGCGACCTCGCGGGAGTCGCCGTCCTCGCGCGCCTCGCCGTAGCGTCCGCTCCACGAGAGGCCGCTCACGTGCAGCGGGTTGTCGCCGGCGTTGACGCGCTCGCCGCCGGGCAGCAGCACCTGGGCGCCGAGCAGGCCGTCGGTCGGCTGCTCGGCGTCGAGGAGGGCCTGCAGACAGCTCGGCTGGGCCTCGGCGTCGGGATTGAGGAACAGCAGCCAGTCGGCCTCGGTCCCCGCGGCGCGCGCACCCGCGTTGGCGCCGCCGGTGTAGCCGAGGTTCGCGCCCGTCCGGATGATCCTCGCCCCCTCGATGGCGCCGAGCGGTTCCCCTGGGTGGTTGTCGACGACGACGATCGCGTCCGGCGGACGCGTCTGATGGCGCAAGGAGGCGACCGCGCGAGCGGTCGCCTCGGAATCGGCGTAGGAGACGATGACGGCGGCGACACGCGACACGGCGAGCAGACTCTAGGGCGGGGCGAGCCTCTATCCTGCGACCCTGGGTCCGGGCCGGCGCCGCACGACTTCCGCGCGCCCCCCGCGTTTCAGAGGCACTCATGGTCATGACCGCCCAGCGCGCATACCTCGCCGTCGTCCCGGCGTACAACGAAACGGCCACGGTCGCGGGAGTCGTGCATGGCGTTCTTGAGCACGCCCCCCAGTTCGACGTCCTGGTCGTCGACGACGGCTCGACCGACGACACCGCCAGCGTTGCGCGCGCGGCCGGCGCGCGCGCGCTGCGACTTCCGTTCAACCTCGGCATCGGCGGCGCCGTCCAGGCCGGCTTCGTCTTCGCCCGCGAGAACGGCTACGCGTTCATGGCGCAGGTCGATGGCGACGGCCAGCACGATCCGCGCGAGCTGAGCCGACTGATCGAGGTCATGCACCAGGACGGCGTGGACATGGTCTGCGGCTCGCGATTCCTCTCGCCTGACCTGAAGTATCCCTCGCCGATCAGCCGACGCACCGGCATCCACATCTTCGCCTTCCTGCTCTCGCGGATCGTCGGCCAACGCGTGAGCGACCCGACCTCGGGCTTTCGTCTGTACAACCGGCGCGGAATCGAGCTCTTCGCCACCGACTACCCGCACGACTACCCCGAGGTCGAGGCCGTGCTGATGCTCCACCACCACGAGTTGACCATGCGTGAGGTGCCCGTCCGGATGCTCGAGCGAGGCGGCGGCCGGTCGTCGATCGGCGGCACGGGCAAGTCCGCCTACTACATGGTCAAGGTGCTGCTCGCACTGTTCGTCGGGCTGGTTCGCGCCCGCCCGATCGTGGAGGCGGGAGACGCGGCGCCGGTCGCGGCCTCGCACGGGATCTAGGCACATGGACGTCCGCATCCAGCTCGTCGCGATCGCCGGGGCCGGGCTCCTGCTGCTGGTCGTCCTGGAACTCGTGCGCCGCCGGCGGCTGCTCGAGCGCTATGCGCTGCTGTGGCTGTTCAGCGCGCTGGTCCTTCTCGGCCTGGCGATCTGGCGCGACGCGCTGGCCTCGATCGCCGATTTGATGGGCATTGCCTACCCGCCCAACGCGCTCTTCTTCATCGCGTTCGGGTTCATCCTGATCCTGCTGCTGCACTTCTCGGCGGCGGTATCGCGGCTGGCCGACCAGTCCAGGGTCCTTGCGCAGCGCGTGGCGCTGCTCGAGGATCGCGTGCGCCAGGTGGAGGGCCAGGGCGAGAGCAGTGGCACCGTCACGTCCGCGGCCGGATCCCCCGCCGCGGACGTGACGGTGGGAGCCGACGACCCGCGCGACGTCCGCGAACGCGTCCCGCGCGGGTGACGGTGGCCACCCGCCTCGCCCGTTCTCCGGCGTTGTGGCTGGGGCTGATCGTCCTCGTCGCCTTCGCGGTCGCCGTGCGCTACGTGCTCGGCTTCTCCAACTACGTGATCATGAGCGACGAGCTCGGATACATGAAACAGGCTGTCCACCTCGCCGAGACGCTTACCCCGAGCACCAACGGCGAGATGTGGTTCAACTCCTCAGCCCAGCTCGGTCCGCTTCTCTTCGCTCCCGCCTACGGCCTCCTGGACACCCCGGCGGCGTTCGACGTGTCCCACGTGCTCGCCGCCGCGGCCTTCGTGAGCACCGCCGTTCCCGTGTATCTGCTCGCACGCGACGTGGTCGAGGAACGCGTGGCGGCGCTGCTGGCGGCCGCGCTCAGCATCGCCGTGCCCTGGCTAGGTATGAGCGCCTCGCTGATGAGCGAGACGGTCGCCTACCCGGCGTCGGCTTGGGCGTTGCTGGCGATGACGCGTGCGGTGGCGGCACCCTCCCCGCGACGCGACCTCGTGGCGCTCGCAGCGATCCTCCTGGCGACGCTGGGACGGACCCAGCTCATCGTGCTGGCCGGAGCGCTGGCCGCGGCCGTGGTCCTGCACACCGTGCTCTACGGGCGCGGACTTCCCGGAGCCCGCCGCCCGCGTAACGTGGGCCGCGCGCTCCTCGACGCCGGACGCGGCCACGTCGTCCTCGTCGCCACCGGCGTGCTGGCAGGCGTGCTGGCGCTGAGCGGCGTCTCGGGCTTGAGCGTGCTGGGCTCCTACGCGGGACCCGCGGGGGGCGATATCTTGCCCGCCGGGGCGCTCGCGGCCGGACGCGAGATGCTCGCCTATGTCGCGATCGGCGCCGGCGCGCTTCCGCTCGCGCTGGCGATCGCCTGGGGCACGCTGACGTTGCTGGCCCCACGCACGCGCGTCGCGCACGCGTTCGCCGCGGTCGGTCTGTGCGTGAGCCTGGTGCTGATCGTGGTGGCCGGCTCGTTCACGGTGCGCTACGCCCCCGCGATCAACGACCGCTACCTGTTCTTCCTCGTGCCCGTGCTGATGGTGGGCACGATGGGCCTGCTCTTCGAGCGTCGGCCGGCCACGATTGCGCTGGTCGTCGCGGCCGTGATCGCCGGCGCTGTCATCGCGGCGTCGGACCTTGCGCAGAGCGGCCCGTCGCTCGTCTCCCCGAGTCAAATCTTCCACACCGTGCTGGACGGACGCACGAGCCAGGTGCGCGCCGCGCTGGGACTGGGATCGCTCACGGCGGCGACGCTCGTCGCGGTCCTCGTCGTGGTCGCGACCCTGGCCCTGGCCATCATGCGCCGGCGCCTCCCCGCGCCCCGGCTCGGCCTCGTGTGCGCCGTCGGCGTGCTCGCCGTCGGGGTCGCCCAGACCGGCTACGCGCTCGATCGTCTCGGCGCCACGCAGGCCGGCGTCTCGCAGGCCTTCCTCGACGGTCGTGACTGGCTCGATCGCGAGGCGCCCGGGAACGCGCCGATCGGGCTCGTGCTCGGAACCGTCTTCGAGCCGGCCGTCAGCCCCGCGGTCTGGTGGGACGTGAGCTTCTGGAGCAAGCGCGCCGACCGCGTCTGGGTGCTTCCGCGAGGAGACCATCATGGCCAGAACTTCAAGCGCGAGGCCGCGATCGATCCTATGACGGGCACGATCCCCGCCCTCGACGAGCGCGAGCTGCTCGTGTTGAGCGTCGAGGAGCGTCGGTTCGAGCTGCGGGGCCAGAAGGCCGTGGCCGGTCGCAACGGCGTCATGGTCGTGCGCGCCACGCGCCCCTATCGCGCCGCATGGACGCTTCAGGCGACGACCGAGGAGTCCGTGATCGCCGTCGATCGCGCCGGACGGCTGCGCATCTACGCCGATGGGCGCGGGGGTCCGCGCCGCATGACCGTGACCGTCACCTCCTCGCCCGGAGCGCCGCGCGGCTACTACGGGCGCCTGGTCGTGGACGGGCGCGGCGAAAGGGTGCCGGTCAACATCGGCACGACCGAGCGTCTGAGCACGCCGATCACGCTGCCCCCCACCGGCTTCACCGACGTCCGTCTCGAGGTCAGCGATCCGCTTCCGGGGACGACACCGGATCCCGACGCCGGCCTGAAGGTCCTCGCGGTTCAGGTGCGGCGGTGATCAGGTCGCGCCTGGCTCGCGTGCCCGTCGCGCTGCGCTGCCTGCTGCTCGTCGCCGCCCTGCAGGCCGCCGCGTGGGCGATCGTCACACCGCCGTTCCAGGGCCCGGACGAGGCGGCGCACTTCGGCTACGCGCAGTACCTGGCCGAGACCGGCGACCCACCGTCGAGCGTCGGCGGGATCATGTCGGACTCCACCGAGGCGGGGACCGCGCTGGTGTGGCTGGGGCTGCGTCCCCTTATCGGCATCCCCCAGGCGCGGCCGGCGTGGAGCGAGGCCGACCAGGGCGGCTGGAAGGAGCTCGAGGAGCGCCTCCCGGCCACCGCCCAGGTCGACGGCTCGGGCCCCAACGCGGTGGCCAAGAATCCACCGCTCTACTACTTCTACGCGGCCATCCCCTACAAGCTGCTGTCGGGCGCGAGCCTCTTCGACCGGCTGTTCGCCATGCGCGCCTTCAACGCGCTGCTGTACCTGGGGACGGTCACGCTGATGTGGCTGATCGCTGCCGAGCTCTTCGCGCGCACGTGGGTGCGCACCCTGGCCACCGCCGCCGTCGCGCTGCAGCCGATGCTGGCCTTCATGGGCGGCGGGGCGATCAACCCCGACACCCTGATGGTCACGATCTGGACGGCATTCATCCTGTTCGCCGTGCGGATGATCACGCGTGGCCCGTCGCTGGGGATGGTGGTCGGCCTGTTCGGCGCAGGAGCCGCCGCGCTGTGTACGCACGGCCGGGGGATCGCGATCGTCCCGGCGCTGCTCGTCGTCCTCGTGCTCGGGCTGGCCCGCGGCTGGCCCGGTCTGCGCGCGGCGGCCACGCGCGTGGGCGCCGGTGGCGCGCTGTTCATCGCGCTGGTCGGCCTGTACCGGATCGCATTCGTCGCCTCGGGGGGCGGCGCGCTGTACGGGGGCGAGATCAACGTGCCCACGCAGTCGTTTCGGATCGGCCAGCTGCTGACCACCACATGGCAGTTCTACTTCCCGCGACTGGGGTTCATGGAGCCGCGCCTGGGCGTGGAGTACGGCTATCGCCAGGTGCTGATCGAGAGCTTCTTCGGGTCGTTCGCCTCGCTGGAGGCGACGCTGCCGGTCGGCGTCCTCGACCTGCTGCAGGTCGGCGCGTTCATCGGCGTGCTCGCCTTCGCCCTGGCCCTGTGGGAGCGACGCGCGGGCTTCCGGCGCCACTGGCCGCTGGTCGTCGCGCTGGGGGCCACCGGCCTTTCCTTGTTCGCCCTGCTGCACGCCGCCTCCTACCGCGCGATCCTCGGGACCCCGAACGACCCGCTGATCGTCGGCCGCTACTTCCTGCCCCTGGTCGCCCTCTTCGGCCTGGCCATCGCCTTCACGGTGCAGACCCTCCCCGAACGGGCCGGGCGATGGGTCGCCACCGGCCTGGTGTGCTTCGGCGCGCTGCTGTCGCTGACCTCGATCGGCGTGACCGCGATGCGGTTCTATGTCTAGGCGATTCGTCGTCTTCCTGGTTGTCTTCACCGTCGTGGCGGCGGTGTTCTTCGGCCCGTTCCTGGTACGCAACCGCTTCCTGGTCGCCAACACTCCTGTCCCGCCCCCCGGCACGTCGGTGACGCCCGTCGTGCTCGAGCCCGGCAGCCGCGCATGTGCCGAGCAGGTCACCTTCGACGAGCGCGGCGACCTCGTCCAGCTCGTCCCCGTCGAGGAGGGCCGGCCCGGCTCGCCCCTGGCGCTGACACTCGACGCGCCCGGCTACCGCGCCCGGGCGACGGTCCCCGGCGGCTACGGCGACAACGCGCCCGTGCGCGTACGCATCGACCCGCCGGCCAAAGCGCGGTTTGTCGCCGCCCTGCGCGGCGGCGCGACCCGGCGCGAGGCCGCGCAAGCCGTCGGCTTTCATCTCAGCGCCCTGAACGGTGCCCGCACCCGCGATCCGCTCTTCCGCCTCGCCTGGGCTTGGGCGGGCGATCTCGTCGCCGCCGACGCGCGCGCCGCCGAAAGGGTCGCGGCGCTCGGCGGCGAGCACGAAGACGGCGTCCCCATCCGCTACGTCGGGGCAGCCGGCCGCCTGCTCCAGCGCCGCCGCGTGTCCCGGCT
>Ga0136612_10000407_pt1 | contig 15141 bp, 13 predicted proteins | sample AntDryUQ224A2306_2_FD_106644 | JGI IMG/M metagenome (GOLD analysis project Ga0136612, IMG submission 106644) | Polar desert sand microbial communities from Dry Valleys, Antarctica - metaG UQ224A (23.06) | ecosystem: Environmental > Terrestrial > Soil > Desert | place: Antarctica: Dry Valley... | reverse complement strand
GACGAGGGCAGCGGGCGCGACGACCTGCCCGAGCAGATGCGCGTACGCCGGGAGAAGCTCGACCGGATGCGCGGCCGCGGGGTGGAGCCGTTCCCCGTCTCCTTCCCCCGCACCACCACGGTCGCCGCCCTCCGCGAGGGACATCCCGACCTGGCGCCCGACCAGCACACTGGATTGACCGTCGGTGTCACCGGCCGCATCGTCCTGTCCCGCAGCGGCGGCAAGCTCTGCTTCGCCACGTTGCGTGACGGCACCGGGGAGGTGCAGGTGATGCTCTCCCTCGACCGGGTCGGGGAGGAGTCCCTCGCCTCCTGGAAGGACGACGTGGACCTCGGCGACCACGTGGGCGTCACCGGCGAGGTCATCAGCTCCAAGCGCGGTGAGCTCTCGGTGCTCGCCAAGAGCTGGACGATGCTCGCCAAGGCGCTGCGGCCGCTCCCGGACAAGCACAAGGGGCTCACCGACCCGGAGGCGCGGGTCCGGCTCCGCTACGTCGACCTGGCTGTCAACGCCGAGTCGCGCCAGATGGTCCGCACCCGGGCCACCGTGCTGCGCTCGGTGCGCGCGACGCTGGACCGGCACGAGTTCCTCGAGGTCGAGACCCCGCTGCTGCAACCGCTGCACGGGGGGGCTGCCGCGCGGCCCTTTGCCACGCACCTCAACGCCTTCGACCAGCCGATGTATCTGCGCATCGCCATCGAGCTCTACCTCAAGCGCCTCGTGGTCGGCGGGCTGGATCGGGTGTTCGAGATCGGGCGCAACTTCCGCAACGAGGGCATCGACGGCACTCACAGCCCCGAGTTCACGATGCTCGAGGTCTATGAGGCCTACGGCGACTACGGGACGATGGCCGAGCTCACCCGCGAGATCGTGCTCGACGCAGCCCGGGCGACCGGGTCAACCGTCGTGCCCGACGGTCGCGGTGGCGAGCTGGACCTCGAGCAGGGGTGGACCCACCTGCCGATCCATGAGGCCGTCTCTGCCGCCGTCGGCGAGGAGGTCGACGCGCAGACCTCCGTCGAGACCCTGAGCAAGCTCGCTGACCGCCACGACGTGGTGCGCAAGCCGGACTGGAACGCCGCCGAGGTCCTGGTCGAGCTCTACGAACAGCTCGTCGAGCACACGATCGTCGCGCCGACGTTCATCACCGACTACCCCGCCGAGGTCAAGCCACTGGCCAAGCCGCACCGCTCGAAGCCGGGGCTGGTCGAGGCGTGGGACCTCATCGTCAACGGGACCGAGCTGGCCCCGGCGTACAGCGAGCTCAACGACCCCGTCGAGCAGCGCCGCCGGCTGGTGGAGCAGTCCCGGAAGGCCGCCGGCGGAGACCCCGAGGCGATGCAGCTCGACGAAGACTTCCTGCGGGCGATGGAGTTCGGGATGCCTCCGCAGGGCGGGATGGGGCTGGGCATCGACCGGCTCATCATGCTGCTCACCGGTAAGCCGATCAGGGAGACCATCGCCTTTCCATTGCTGCGACCCGAGGGGGCCTGATGGACGTGCTCGCAGCGCTGCTGCCGCCGCTGGTCGTCGGTGGCGCATTCATTGCCATCGCCATTGCGGTAAAACGGCATGCCGACGCCGAGGAGAAGGACGAGAATTAGCATTCCGCACCACCCGTCGTGCATTCTTGGGAGGTAATGGATATGCTCCTTTGACAATTCCCTCTCACGTCCAGGAGAAATGCACAATGGCGCAGAAAGTAACCGTCCTGCTCGTCGACGACATCGACGGCGGGTCCGCCGACGAGACCGTGTCCTTCTCCCTCGACGGGGTCTCCTACGAGATCGACCTCAGCGCGAAGAACGCGTCCTCCTTCCGCGACTCGATCGCGCAGTACGTCGGAACCGCGCGACGGGTCGGCAACCGCGCGTCCGCCGGCCGTACGTCGGGACGCAGGCGTTCGTCCGGCGACAACCGGACCGCCCAGATCCGCGAGTGGGCCCGGTCCAACGGCCACAAGGTCAACGAGCGCGGCCGCATCTCCGCCACCGTCGTCGAGGCCTACGAGAAGGCCCACGCCTGACCCACCCCGCCGTCCCGTCTTGCGGGAAGCGGCTCAGGCGGTGACGAGGACGACGGACAGCGTTCGGGGGCCGTGCACCCCCTCGACCCGGTCCAGCTCGATGTCGCTGGTGGCCGACGGTCCGCTGACGAAGGTTGTCGGCCGGGTCGGATCGAGTCGCGAGACCATCTCGGGCACGGTGTGCACGACCTGCCCTGAGAGCACCACGCAGACGTGAACGTCGGGCACCAGGGTGATGGCCCGGCGGCCCTGGTCGGGTGCGGCGTCGAGCACGATGGTGCCGGTCTCGGCGCAGGCGACCCGCGCGGCGGTGACGACGGCCGCGAACCCGTCCAGCTCGTAAGCCGCGAGCGTGCCGTCGTCGGCACGCCCCTCCGGTGCCCACTCTGGGGGCAGGCCGGGCGGCAGCAGCACCGGCCCGTCGACGCCGGCCGCGACCAGCGCCTCGGCCACCGCGACGCGCAGACCGGCGACGTCGGTCCTTCGCACTGTTGCCTTGTAGTCGATGAGCCGGTCCTCAAAAAGGTCGATCACCGTCGCCGATCCGGGCGCATGTTTGCCGTCCTGCCGGTAGCCCCGCACCGGCTCGACCAGCTCGGCGCCGGCCAGGGCCAACCGGACCCGCGCCAGCACCTCGTCGCGGGCGCTCACGAGGACGGCCCCCTGGTGCGGGCCCACCACTCGCGGAAGGTCTCCGACGGTGGAGCGGGCGCGTCGCGGCTCGACGTCCAACCGGATAGCGGGGGAGGCAGCCTCCGCAGCGTGCCGCCCCGGGCGAGCAGCCGCCCCACCCGTCCCGCCTTCTCGGCTGCCGCGAACCGCTTCGGGTCCGACATCACCCAGGCCGCCGCCGCCATCGCGACGGCCTCGCCGGACGGGACGCGGGAGTCAGACCGACGCGCGTCGACATGCTTCGCGCGAAGGTGCACGAGTATCGAGGGGATGTCGATGCGCACGGGGCAGACGTCGAAGCACGCGCCGCACAGGGACGACGCGTAGGGGAGGGAGGCGTTGTCCTCGACCCCGGTGAGCTGCGGTGACAGGATCGCGCCGATCGGGCCGGGGTAGACCGAGCCGTACGCGTGCCCGCCGGTGCGCTCGTAGACCGGGCAGACGTTCATGCACGCGCTGCACTTGATGCAGTGCAGGACCTCGCGACCGACCTCGTCCGCCAGAGTCGCGGTGCGTCCGTTGTCGAGCAGCACGAGGTGAAAGTGGCGAGGGCCGTCGACGGTCCCGTCAGCCGATCGGTGCACACCGGTCCACGCCGAGGTGTAGGGGTTCATGCGCTCGCCGGTGGACGACCGGGGCAACAGCTGCAGGAAGATCTCGAGGTCGCGCCAGGTCGGCACCAGCTTCTCGATGCCCATGACGGTGATGAGCGTCTCGGGCAGCGTGAGGCACATCCGGCCGTTGCCCTCGGACTCGACGACGAGCAGCGTCCCCGTCTCGGCCACCCCGAAGTTGGCGCCGCTGATGCCGACCTTGGCGGTGAGGAACTTCCGCCGCAGGTGAGCGCGCGCGGCCATCGCGAGCCGGCGCGGGTCGTCGGTGAGGTCGGCGGGTGCAGCCAGGCCGTAGTTGCCCATCTCGCGCAGGAAGATCTCGCGGATCTCGGCGCGGTTGCGGTGGATCGCCGGAACCAGGATGTGAGAGGGCTTGTCGTTCCCGAGCTGCACGATGAGCTCGGCGAGGTCGGTCTCGTACGCCGTGATGCCGACGTCCGCGAGCGCCTCGTTGAGCCCGATCTCCTGGGTGACCATCGACTTGACCTTGACCACATCGGTCTCGCCGGTCGCCTGGACCAGCCGGGTCACGATCTCGTTGGCCTCATTGGCGTCCCGCGCCCAGTGCACGACACCCCCGCGGGCCACCACCTCCTGCTCGAGACGCACCAGATGCTCGTCGAGGCGGGCCATGGTGGCGGCCTTGACCTGCTGTCCCGCGAGCCGCAGGTCCTCCCAGTCGGACACCTCGGCGACGACCCGGGCCCGTTTGGCCCGGATGGTCTGGGTCGCGTGGCCGATGTTGCGGCGGAGCTGGGTGTCGGCCAGCGCCCGCCGGGCGGCCACCGGGAACGGCTCCTCGGCACGGAGCTGCCCGACCCCCCGCGGGGCGTAGGCGGGCATCCCCAGGAAGGTGCTCATGAGACCCCTGTCGGCAGATCTTCGGTCGAGGCCAGGATCTCGGCCAGGTGCAGGGTCCGGGTGCCGGTCCGCAGCCGCGACAGGCCTCCGCCGATGTGCATGAGGCACGAGGCGTCGCCTGCCGACACCACCTCGGCCCCGGTGCTCAGGACGTGACGCATCTTGTCGGCCAGCATCGCGGTCGACGTGTCCGCGTTCTTCACCGCGAACGTCCCACCGAAGCCGCAGCACTGGTCGGCGTCGGGAAGCTCCACCAGGTCCAGACCCCGTACCGCGTGCAGGAGCCGCAACGGCTTGTCGTCGACCCGCAGCAGCCGCAGCGAGTGGCACGTCGGGTGGTAGGTGACCCGGTGCGGGAAGTGCGCGCCGACGTCCTCGACGCCGAGCACGTCGACGAGCAGCTCGGACAGCTCGTACGTCCGGGCGGCTACTGCCTCGGCCCGCTCCGCCAGCGCCGCGTCACCCGCCCGGCGGGAGCCATGGCGTGCTGGTGGCGCACCGAGCCCACGCACGAGCCCGACGGGGCCACCACCACGTCGTACGGCTCGAAGGTATCGACGTGATGGCGCACCAGGGGCAGCGCCTCACGCTGGTAGCCGGTGTTCGTGTGCATCTGCCCGCAGCAGGTCTGCCGGTCCGGGAACACCACCTCGTGCCCCAGCCGCTCCAACAGGCTCACCGTTGCCCGGCCCACGTCGGGAAACAGCCCGTCGGCCAGGCATGTCACGAACAGCGCGATCCGCACCAGGTCACCCCGCCACCGGGTGTCGACCCGTTCGTGGACCACTCGGGCGGCGGCGTCCCCTCCGTAGAGCGCTCGACTCGCGGACGACCAGCTCCGGGTCGAACACGACCTGGCGGTGCTGGTGGTCTACGCCGTCGTTGACCTCCTCGAGCATGAGCTCGGCCGCGGTGCGTCCCAGCAGGTCTCGGGGCTGGCGCACCGACGACAGGGGCACGGCGGCTGCGGCTGCGAAATCGATGTCGTCGTAGCCGACCAGCGCGAGGTCCTCGGGGACCCGGACGGAACGTCGTGTCATCTCCTGGAGCAGACCGAGGGCCAGCAGGTCGTTGGCGCAGAAGACGGCAGTCGGACGTTGGCTCGCGGGCATGCTGACGATCCGGCCGGCTGCCTCCCGACCTGCCGCGACGCTCAGGCCGGCTGACTGGACGACCGTCAGGGGCCGGTGCGATGCGGCGTCCGCGAGGGCTTTCTCTGCGCCCTCCTGGCGCTCCGCCACCTGCCGGATGGACGATGGTCCCCCTACGAAGGCGATCCGCAGGTGACCCTGCTCCAGCAGGTGCGTCGCCGCGAGGCGTCCACCGAGGACGTCGTCGACCGCGACCGAGCACCGCGTGCCGTCGGAGGCCCGGTCCACGAGGACGACGGGGATGCCCCCGCGCACCATGTCATCCAGCCGACCGGAGCTCTCGAGATCGACAGGGGTGATGAGGACCCCGAGGACGCGCTGCTGCTGCAACATGTCCAGCTGGCGCAGTTCGCGGGCTGCGTCCTGGCCGCTGTTGCAGAGCATCAGCATGACGCCGTTCGCGTCCGCAACCGCTTCGGCGCCTTGTGCGACGTCGGTGAAGAAGGGGTTGGCTACGTCGAGGACCACGAGGCCGAGGGTACGGCTGCGACCGGCCCGCAGCTGTCGGGCCGACTCGTTGCGGACGAAGCCGAGCCGGGCGATCGCAGCCAGGACGCGGCCGCGGGTGGCGGCCGCGACGACGTCCGGCCGGTTCAGGACGTTGGACACCGTCCCGACGGACACCCCTGCTTCCGCAGCGACATCCTTGATCCCGGCGTTCACCCGCGGCCTCCCTCGGCAGAGAGGCCCCGACAATGCCCACCGGAGCGAAACGTGTCAAGAAAAGTTCTTGCCACCCTCTTGACGCTGCGTGAACACGCTCATAACTTGTCCGTCATCGGTTAGAACGATTCAACCCGTTGGCCCGCCCGTCCGCTCCGCGCTGCCGTCTCCCGGTGGCACATCGAAAGGAACTCGTATGAAGGCTCCGAGGAAGTCGACTGCCGTCCTGGCCGTCGGGCTCGCCGGCGCGCTGGCGCTCAGCGGCTGCAGCAAGAAGTCCGAGACGACGACCGCGGGCGGCTCAGGCGGAGGTGACAAGAAGGTGAGCGTCGCCTTCGTGCCGAAGCTGCAGGGCATCCCCTACTTCGAGGCGATGAACACCGGCGGCCAGGCTGCCGCGAAGGACCTCGGCATCACCTGGATCTACAAGGGCTCGACCACGGCCGACCCCGGCGCGCAGACCGACATCGTGAAGTCCCTGATCCAGCAGAAGGTCAGCACCCTCTTCGTCGCGCCGAACGACCCCGACTCCATGGCACCGGTCCTCACGGACGCCAAGGACAAGGGCATCCACGTGGCGACGTCCGACACCGACGCCCCGAACTCGCCGCGCGAGGTCTTCGTCAACCAGGCGACCGCGCAGGGCATCGGCGAGGGGCTCACCGACGCACTCCTCGAGGCGATGGGCGGAAAGGGCAAGTACGCCATCGTCTCGTGCGGCCAGACCGCGGCGAACCTCAACTCGTGGATCGACGTGCAGAAGAAGTACACCGCCGAGAAGTACCCGGACGCGGAGATCGTCGACATCGTGTACGCCGGCGAGGACGAGGCCAAAGCCGTGTCGATGGCCAAGAACCTCATGAACGCCAACCCGGACCTGACCGGGCTGGTCGGCGAGTGCACCTCGTCGGCCCCGGGAGTCGCCAAGGCGGTCCGCGAGTCCGACAAGATCGGCAAGGTGTTCACGGTCGGTCTTGGCACCCCGCAGGCCATGAAGACCTATCTCGAGGACGGCTCGTCGACGGCAGCCATTCTCTGGGACGTCGAGAAGCTCGGCTACCTGACGGCATGGGCCGGGAACCAGCTGGCGACAGACGGCTCGCTCGAGCCGGACGACGCACTGAAGGCCAAGATCCCGGACGTGACCTATGTCGCGGGCGAGAAGATGCTGCTCCTCGGACCAGCACTGCGCATCACTTCTGACAACGTCGACCAGTTCAACTACTGACGCCAGAGGTCGGGCCGCCGCCGAGTCGCGGTGGCCCGACCCCTGCCGAGGAGCTGTCATGACGACGACCCACCCAGAGGGGACGGCCCGGTCTTCGTCCGGCCAGCCGGCGATCCTGCGGCTCACAGCGGTCGAGAAGCGTTACGGCGGTGTCCACGCGCTGCGAGGGGTCGACTTCGAGCTCCGGACCGGTGAGGTGCACGGCGTCGTCGGCGAGAACGGTGCCGGCAAGTCGACCCTGATCAAAATCATCGCAGGAGCGGAGGCTGCCGACCACGGGTCCATCGAGATCGACGGGCAGCCGTTGGCCGCAGGCAGCACGACGTCTGCCCTGGGGGCCGGCATCGCCACCGTCTATCAGGAACCGCAGCTCTTCGGTGAACTGACTGTCGCAGAGAACGTGTTCATCGGGCGCGAGCTGCGCCGTAGCGGCGTCGTCGACCGGCGCGCGCAACGCGACCGGGTGCTCGAGCTGCTGCACCGCGTCGGCCTGGACCAGGGCCTGGTGGACGTGAGGGTGGCCGACCTGCCCGTCGCGGAGCAGCAGCTGGTGAGCATCGCGAAGGCGCTGTCCCACGATGCGCGAATCCTCATCCTCGACGAGCCGTCGGCGATCCTCACCGATCGCGAGATCGAAACCATGTTCGCTGCCGTACGCAGCCTGCGCGACAGCGGCGTCGCTGTCATCTACATCAGCCACCGGCTCGACGAGCTGGCGCAGATCACCAACCGGGTCACCGTTCTTCGCGACGGCTCCGTGGTCGCGAGCCGCGACACCGCCACGCTGTCGGTCCGCGAGGTGGCCGAGCTGATGGTTGGCCACGCTCTGGAGTCGGGCACGGCCGACCGGACTGCGCCCGAGGGTGAGCCCGTGCTCCAGGTCGAGCGGCTCACCCGGCAACCGAAGTTCTACGACGTCGACCTCAGCATCAGGCCCGGCGAGATCGTTGCGCTATACGGGCTGATCGGATCAGGCGCCGGCGACGTCGTCCGCGCGCTGTTCGGGATCGACCCGGCCGACAGCGGCGTGGTGCGCATCGCCGGCAAGGAGGTGTCCCTGCGGTCACCCGCCGACGCTGTCGGCCACGGCATCTCGATGCTGCCGGCCAACCGGAAGGTGCAGGGCGTCTTCGGCACCAAGAGCATCGCATTCAACATCTCCAGCGGGCACCTGAAGATGCTCAGCCGGTGGGGGATATGGGTGGACCGAAGACGTGAGCGGGACATCGCCGGAGACTTCATCAAGCAGATCCGGATCAAGGCCCCCGGCCCGGCAACGCGCGTCGACAACCTCTCCGGCGGCAACCAGCAGAAGGTGGTGCTCGCCCGACAGCTCGTCGAGCGACCGCACATCATGCTGCTCGAGGAGCCGACACAGGGAGTCGACGTCGGAGCGAAGGACGAGATCCACCGCATCATCTTCGAGCTGGCCGACGCGGGCGCTGCTGTGCTGGTGGTGTCGGCGGATCTTCCCGAGGTCCAGCAGCTCGCCGACCGGGTGCTGGTGGTGCGCGGCGGGACGGTGACCTCGGAGTTCCACCGCGGTGCCCGGGCCGCCGAGCTCCTGGCCGCCGCGGCCGGCGACGCCGAGCCCACCGGCGAGAGGAGCGGCCGATGACGGCGGTGACTGACGTCGCCCCGCCGCGCCGTCGGCCGGTGGCCCGTGCCGTCGAGGGCCAGGAGCTGGCCCTCGTCGCGGTGCTCGCCGTCCTGTGGGTCGCCCTGTCTCTCGGGACCGAGACCTTCCTGACCTCCTCGAACCTCAGCGACCTGCTGTACTCCGTCGCCCCGGTGGCGCTCGTGGGCATCGGCATGACTGCCGTCATCGTCACAGGCGGCATCGACGTGTCGGTCGGCAGTGGCGTCGCGGTCGTGATGGTCGTGGTGTCGAAGCTGATCCGTGACGGCGGCGCCTCCCTGCCCGAGGCCCTTCTGGTGGCCCTGCTGATCGGGCTGGCGTTGGGTGTCGTCAACGGCGTGCTCATCGCGTTCGGGGGCATCCACCCGATCATCGCGACCTTCGGAACCCTGAACCTCTATCGGTTCCTGGCGCTGAGGCTGTTCGAGAACAAGCAGGTGACCGGCGTGCCCGACACGTTTGCGGGCGTCGGCGGTGGTGGAGCGGGCGAGACGATCGGCGTGCCGAATGCCTGGTGGATGACCATCGTGCTGGCCGGACTGATGTGGGCGTACATGAGGTACTGGGCGACCGGCCGGCACTGGTACGCCCTCGGGAACGACCCTGCTGCTGCCCGTCTGGCGGGTATCCAGGTCCGTCGCCGCCTCGTCGCCGCCTATGCGCTGACCGGCCTGTTCGTCGGGCTCGCCGGCTGCGTGCTCATCGGCAGCGGCGGCCTGGTGCAGCAGAACGCGGGCACCGGCCTCGAGCTGCAGGTGATCGCCGCCGTGGTCATCGGCGGCACGAGCATCCTGGGTGGGCGGGGCACCGTGCTCGGCACGCTGCTCGGTGCCTTGCTCGTCGGCACCGTCACCAGCGCCATCACGCTGCTCGGCTGGCGCAGCGAGCTCACCGAGCTGTTCATCGGCCTGTTCATCCTGGTCGCGGTCGGCGTCGACCTCGTCCGAGAACGACGCAGGAGGGCTCGATGACAGTTCAGACCACTTCCCCTGAACGCGCGACCGGGCCCGACAAGCCCGACCGACTTTCCACCTGGCGTCGCGCCCTCGACCTGGTCCTCTCCGAACGGGTCGCGCTGCTCTCGGTGCTGCTTGTGGTGGTGGTCGGCTACTTCTACCTGCTCGGCCGTCAGGGCTACCTCGTGGCGCCCTACGACACCGACTACCTCGCGTCCGCACTGGAGACGCTCGTCCCGCTGTGCCTGCTGGCACTTGCCGAGCTGCTGGTCATCGTCTCCGGCCGCGGGGGGATCGACCTGTCGGTGGGATCGATCGTCAGCCTGTCCGGGATGGCTTTCGGGGCGATGGTCGGTCTCTGGGGCTGGGCCGTCCTGCCGGCGCTGCTCGTCACAGTGGTGGTCGGAGCAGCCCTCGGAGCCGTCAACGGCCTCCTGGTGGCCTACCTCGGCTTCCCGGCCCTCATCGCGACGCTGGCCACCTACTACGCCTTCGGGTCGGTCGCCCTGCTCAGCCACGACAACGCACCGATCTCCACCGGGCCGATCCAGGACGCCCACTCCCTCACCCAGGCCGTGAGCGTCCCGCTGCTCGGCGACGGTTTCCCGGACCTGCCGCTGCAGGTCGCGACGTTCCTCCTGCCGGTCGCCGTGGTCGTCTACCTCGTGGTCAACCGCACGTCGTACGGTCGGCGGCTCTACGCCATCGGTACCAATGACATCGCCGCTCGCTTCGCCAACATCGAGGTACGCCGGTCGCGGTTCTCCGCCTACGTCGCCTCGGGAGTGCTGTCCGCCGTCGTCGCCGTCGTCACGGTGGCGCAGTTCGCCTCGGCCCGACCGGACGCCGGCAGCGTCGGCAGCGGCATGGCACTGCCGGCCATCACGATCGCCGTCCTCGGGGGTGTCGCAATCTCAGGCGGCATCGGCCGGGTGGCCGGCGTCATCATCGCCGCGCTGCTCGTCGTCTGGCTCAACGCCGGAATCCTGCTCGCGTTCGAAGGCTCCGACGGCAGCCAGTTCCAGCTGTTCGCCCTGGGGGCCCTGCTCGTCCTGTCTGCCCTGCTCAACGCTTACAGCGTGCGCCGGGGCCGCGGGACGGGATGACCCCCATGCGCCCCATGCCCCGTCCACCGGCACGACCCGAGAGGTGCACCCCATGAGCGACCGGCAGGCCGTCAAGGCCGCGCTCCGCGAGCAGACGATCGAGACACCGTCGTGGGGGTACGCCAACTCCGGCACCCGGTTCAAGGTGTTCTCTCAGGAGGGCGTGCCACGGACCACCGAGGAGAAGATCGACGACGCTGCCACGGTCCACCGGCTCACGGGGGTGGCCCCCACCGTCGCGATCCACATCCCCTGGGACCGGGTCGAAGACTTCGGCGGCCTGGCCGCCTACGCGCAGGACCGCGGAGTGACCCTCGGCACCGTCAACTCCAACGTGTTCCAGGACGACGACTACAAGCTGGGCAGCGTCACCAACCCGGACCCTGGGGTGCGCCGTAAGGCCGTCGACCACCTGCTCGAGTGCGTCGACATCATGGACCAGGCGGGCTCGCGGGACCTCAAGCTGTGGTTCTCGGACGGCACCAACTACCCGGGTCAGGACGACATCCGGGACCGGCAAGACCGGCTTGCCACCGCACTGCGAGAGGTCTACGACCGGTTGGGCGACGAGCAGCGGATGCTGCTGGAGTACAAGCTGTTCGAGCCGGCCTTTTACTCCACCGACGTGCCGGACTGGGGCACGTCGTACGCGCACTGCATCGACCTCGGCGAGCGAGCCCAGGTCGTGATCGACACCGGGCATCACGCGCCGGGAACGAACATTGAGTTCATCGTGGCGATCCTGCTCCGCGCCCGTAAGCTCGGAGCTTTCGACTTCAACTCGCGCTTCTACGCCGACGACGACCTTATGGTGGGGGCCGCGGACCCGTTCCAGCTGTTCCGGATCATGCACGAGGTGGTGCAGGGGGGCGCGCTGGAGCCGGCGGCCGGAGTCACGTTCATGCTCGACCAGTGCCACAACATCGAGGCGAAGATCCCAGCGATCATCCGGTCCGTGATGAACGTCCAGGAGGCCACGGCCAAGGCGTTGCTAGTCGACGCCTCCGCGCTCTCGGCGGCCCAGCGAAGCGGTGACGTGCTCGCAGCCAACGCAGTGCTGATGGACGCGTACAACACCGACGTCCGCCCGCTTCTCGTCGAGCTCCGCGAGGAGATGGGCCTCGACCCCGACCCGATGTCGGCGTACCGCGGCTCGGGCTACTTCGAGCGCATCTGCGCCGAGCGAGCTGGCGGCCAGCAGGCCGGCTGGGGGGCCTGAGCGATGACGCACCCGCAGGTGGCAGACCTCGTCGCGCGGAGCAACCGTCTCGGTGCCGACCGGCGCAACACCAACTATGCGGGGGGGAACACCTCGGCGAAGGGCGAGGTCGTCGACCCCGTCACACAGCAGCCCGTCGAGCTGCTCTGGGTCAAGGGCTCCGGCGGAGACCTGGGCACCCTCACCGAGGCCGGGCTGGCCGTGCTGCGGGTCGACCGGCTGCGGGCCCTGGTCGACGTCTACCCGGGGGTCGAGCGCGAGGACGAGATGGTGGCGGCGTTCGACTACTGCCTGCACGGCACGGGAGGTGCGCCGCCGTCGATCGACACCGCCATGCACGGCCTGGTCGACGCGGCGCACGTCGACCACCTACACCCCGACTCGGGCATCGCGATCGCGACGGCCGCCGACGGCGAGGCCTTGACCAAGGAGATATTCGGCGACCGGGTCGCGTGGGTGCCGTGGCGCCGGCCGGGCTTCCAGCTTGGTCTGGACATCGCGGAGATCAAGCAGGCGAACCCCCAGGCGATCGGCGTGATCCTCGGCGGGCACGGCATCACCGCGTGGGGTGCGACCACCGAGGGGTGCGAGCGCAACTCCCTCGACATCATCCGGACCGCCCAGGCTTACCTCGACGCGCGCGGCTCGGCGGAGCCGTTCGGCGCTGTCGTCGCGGGCTACCAGCCGCTGCCCGAGGCCGAGCGCCGGGCCCGCGCGGCCGCCCTCTTCCCGGTGCTGCGCGGGCTGGCGTCGACCGACCGCCCGCAGGTCGGCCACTTCACGGACTCCGCCCCGGTCCTCGACTTCGTGTCCCGCGAGCGCCACGCCGAGATGGCCGCCCGGGGGACGTCGTGCCCTGACCACTTCCTGCGTACCAAGGTGTGCCCGATGGTCTTCGACCTCCCGCCATCCGCTCCGCTCGAGGACGCCGTGGCCCGGCTGCGCGAGCTCCACATCGAGTACCGCGACGCGTACCGCGCCTACTACGAGCAGTACGCCGTCGAGTCGACGCCGCCGATGCGCGGTGCGGACCCGGCGATCGTGCTCGTCCCGGGCGTCGGGATGTTCAGCTTCGGCGCCAACAAGCAAACCGCCCGCGTGGCGGGTGAGTTCTACGTCAACGCCATCAACGTGATGCGCGGGGCCGAGTCGGTGTCGACGTACGCGCCGATCGACGAGTCGGAAAAGTTCCGGATTGAGTACTGGGCGCTCGAGGAGGCCAAGCTCGCCCGGATGCCGAAGCCAAAGCCCTTGGCGACCCGCGTGGCGTTGGTCACCGGAGGCGGCTCGGGCATCGGCCGGGCGATCGCGCACCGGCTCGCGGCCGAGGGCGCGTGCGTCGTGGTCGCGGACCGCGACGCGGTGTCGGCGCAGACCGTCGCCGAGGAGCTCGGCACGACGGACGTGGCGGTCGCCATCGCGGCCGACGTCACCGATGCGGCTGCCGTCGCCGACGCGCTGGCGGCGGCGTCGCTCGCCTTCGGCGGTGTCGACCTGGTGGTCAACAACGCCGGGCTTTCGATCTCCAAGTCCCTGCTGGAGACGACCGAGGCCGACTGGGACCTCCAGCACGACGTCATGGCGAAGGGGTCCTTCCTCGTCTCCCGCGAGTCCGCCCGCGTGATGCTGGCGCAGGGGATGGGCGGTGACATCGTCTACATCACCAGCAAGAACGCGGTCTTCGCCGGGCCCAACAACGTGGCCTACGGTGCGGCCAAGGCCGACCAGGCACATCAGGTCCGGCTGTTGGCGGCCGAGCTCGGCGAGCACGGCATCCGGGTCAACGGCATCAACCCCGACGGCGTGGTCCGTGGCTCCGGCATCTTCGCCTCGGGGTGGGGCGCACAACGCGCCGCGGTCTACGGCGTGGCCGAGGAGGACCTGGGCGCCTACTACGCGCAGCGCACCCTGCTCAAGCGGGAGGTCCTGCCGGAGCACGTCGCCAACGCCGTGTTCGCCCTGACCGGCGGCGACCTGACGCACACCACCGGCCTGCATATCCCCGTCGACGCCGGTGTCGCGGCCGCCTTCCTCCGCTAAGACCAACCGTGCCCGTTCGTGTCGCCGCCGTCGACCTCGGTGCCTCCAGCGGCCGGGTCATGCTCGGCCGTGTCGACGCAGACCTTCTCGAGCTCACCGAGGTCGAGCGGTTCCCGAACCGGCCGGTGCGGATCGGCGGCACACTGCACTGGGACGTCCTGGCGCTATGGGCGGGCACGATCGACGGGCTGCGGGCGGCCGGCCGGCTCGCCGGCTCGCTCGACGGTGTGGGCGTCGACTCGTGGGCCGTCGACTACGGCCTGCTCGACGAGAGCGGTGCACTCCTCGGTAACCCGGTGCACTACCGCGACGAACGCACCGACGGGGTAGCGGAGAAGACCCTGGCAGATCTCGGCGCCGAGCGGCTCTACCAGCTCAACGGGCTCCAGTTCCTGCCGATCAACACGATCTTCCAGCTCGCGGCTGCCCGGGGCACACCGCAGCTGGCGGCGGCGCGACGGCTCCTGCTCGTCCCGGACCTGCTCGGCTACTGGTTCACCGGCGAGCACGGCGCCGAGCTCACCAACGCGTCCACCACGGGCCTGCTCGACGTGCGGTCGCGCACCTGGTCGGCCGAGCTGGCCGACGCCGTCGGGCTCGACGCCGACATGCTCCCGCCGCTGCGCGAGCCGGGCACCCGGCTCGGCGAGCTCCTCCCCGAGGTGCTCTCGGAGGCCGGACTCGTGGGTCCGGTGCCGGTCTGGGCCGTCGGCTCGCACGACACGGCGTCCGCGGTCGTCGGCGTGCCGGCGACTGCGGGGGAGTCGTTCGCCTACATCTCGTGCGGCACCTGGTCGTTGGTCGGCCTGGAGCTGGACCGGCCGGTGCTGACCGAGGACAGCCGGCGGGCCAACTTCACCAACGAGCTCGGCGTCGACGGGACGGTCCGCTACCTCCGAAACGTCATGGGGCTGTGGATCCTCCAGGAGGCTCTGCGGACCTGGGAGGCGGCCGGTGCACCGGCCG
>Ga0136612_10000406_pt1 | contig 15144 bp, 16 predicted proteins | sample AntDryUQ224A2306_2_FD_106644 | JGI IMG/M metagenome (GOLD analysis project Ga0136612, IMG submission 106644) | Polar desert sand microbial communities from Dry Valleys, Antarctica - metaG UQ224A (23.06) | ecosystem: Environmental > Terrestrial > Soil > Desert | place: Antarctica: Dry Valley... | reverse complement strand
TCGAGCTCGAGCTCGACTTCGAGTCCCAGCTCAAGCGGCTCCTCTGGCTCCTCCAAAGACGCATAAGCAGCGCTGATCGCCCCTAGAGCGAACGTTCATGTTCGCTTGGGGCTCACCGCTGCGAGACTGGCTGGGTGTCCGCTCGCCATGCCGCTCTGCTCGCCGCGCTGTCGGCCATCTGGGGCGGCTCCTACCTCCTCATCAAGTACGGCCTGGAGGACCTCAAGCCCGCGGTGATCGTCTGGACGCGCTGCGTGCTCGCCGCGATCGTGCTCCTCGTCGTGATGCTCCTGCGCGACGGCGGCGCGGACGCCCGCGCCGCGTTCGCCGAGCTGCGTGCGCGCCCCGGCCGCGCTCTGCTGCTCGGCCTTGTGGCGATCACGGTCCCGTTCACGCTGATCTCCTTCGGCGAGCTCGAGGTGCCCTCGGGGCTGACCGCGGTCCTGCTCGCCCCCGCCTCGCTGTTCGTCGCCGCGCTCGCCCCGTTCCTGGACCCCTCCGAGGGGGTCGACGCGCGCGGGGTGGTGGGGATGGTGCTCGGCCTGGTCGGCGTCGCCCTGCTGGTCGGCGTGGAGTCCGTCTCGACCGTCTGGCAGTTCCTCGGGGCGCTCGCCATCCTCGGCGCAGCGGCGAGCTACGGGCTCTCGGCCTTCGTGGTCAAGCGCTACGCGGGTCTCTCCTCGATCGCGACCTCGTTCGTCTCCATCCTCGTGGCCACCGTGCTGACCCTCCCCGCCGCGGTCGTGAGTGCTCCCAGCGAGCTGCCCGGCCTGCGCGCGTCGCTCTCCGTCCTCGCCCTCGGCGTCGTCGGGACCGCCCTGGCCTTCGTGATCTTCTACAAGCTGATCGCCGAGACCGGTGCGGCGCGGGCCTCGCTCGTGTCCTACCTCGCGCCGGGCGTCGCGCTCGCCTACGGGGCGCTGCTGCTCGACGAGGCGATCACCGCGGCCTCGGTCGGCGGGCTGGCGCTGATCCTCGGCGGCGTCGCGCTGGCGTCGCGTCGCCGGCGCGAGCCGCCGCCTCCGCCGGAGCCGGTGTGCGCGGCGCCCGAGGCGCAGCTCGTGAGGTAGCGTCCGGCGCCGCTATGGACCTGACGCTCTCACCGACCGAGCTGGAGTTCCGTGACGAGGTGCGCGGGTGGTTGGCCGAGAACGACCCCGGGCACGAGCCCGAGGGCGACGAGGCCGGCTTCGAGTTTCGCCGCGGGTGGCAGCGCAAGCTCAACGAGCGCGGGTGGGCCGGGCTGAGCTGGCCCGAGCGCTACGGCGGCGCGGGTGCGACGCAGATCGAGCAGGCGATCTTCTACGAGGAGATCGCGCGCGCCGGTGCTCCGCAGATGGCCAACACGCTCGGCCTGGCCATGGGCGGCCCGACCGTGATCGCCCACGGGACCGAGGAGCAGCGCGAGCGCTACCTGTCGCCGATCCTCTCCGCCGAGGAGATCTGGTGCCAGGGCTTCTCCGAGCCCCAGTCGGGCTCGGACCTCGCCTCCCTGCGGACGCGGGCGGTGCGCAAGGGCGACGAATGGATCGTCACGGGCCAGAAGGTCTGGACCACGTACGCGCACCAGTCGAAGTGGTGCATGCTCGTCGCGCGCACCGACCCCGACGCGGCCAAGCACCGCGGGCTGACCTACTTCCTGATGGACATGGAGCAGGACGCCGTGGAGATACGACCCCTGCGCCAGATCACCGGCGAGGCGGAGTTCAACGAGCTCTTCATCGAGGAGGCGCGGATTCCCCACGAGAACATCGTGGGCGGCGAGAACAACGGCTGGTCGGTGGCGATCACGACGCTCATGCACGAGCGCGCGGGCCTCGCCTTCGCCCTCCAGGTCGAGGTCCAGATCGCGCTGCGCCAGCTCATGGAGCGCGCGAAGGAGATCGGTGCGGCCGACGATCCCGTCATCCGCCAGCGCCTCGCCCAGCTCTACATCGAGGCGCAGGTGCTGCGCCTGAACGCCTACCGCGGCCTCACCCGCATGGCGAAGGACGGCCAGCCCGGCCCTGAGGGCTCGATCGGCAAGTGGCACTGGGGCGAGGTCAACCAGTCGCTGACCGAGCTCGCGCTCGACCTCGCCGGCCCGCGTGCCCAGCTCGTCGACGACCCGTGGACCTACCGCTTCCTGCGCGCCCGCGCGAACTCGATCGAGGGCGGCACGACCGAGATCCTCAAGAACATCGTGGCCGAGCGCGTGCTCGGGCTGCCTCGCGCCAAATGAACTTCGATCTCTCCGAGGACCAGGTCACCATCGGGCGCACGGCGCGCGAGTTCCTCGGCGCCCGCTATCGCCTGGAGGAGGTCCGCCGCCTCGCGCTCGAGGAGGAGCGCGGCTTCACCGACGCCCAGTGGGAGGAGATCGCCGAGCTCGGCTGGCCCGAGCTCGCCGTGCCCGAGGATCAGGGCGGCCAGGGGCTCGGCACGGTCGAGCTCGCGGTCGTCGCGGAGGAGCTCGGCTACGCGCTCGCCCCGACGCCGCTGCAGTCGACGTGGGCCGCAGGCCTGCTGCTCGCCGCGGCGGGCGAGGCCGAGCGGCTGGCCGAAGGCAGGCGCGGGACCGTCGCCCAATGGGACGAGGACACCGACGGCGCGCCGGACCATTCGACGCTGGAGCCCGACGGCAACCGGCTCTCCGGGACGAAGCTGGCCGTCCACGACGCCGCGTCCGCCGACCTGATGGTCGTGACCGCTGCAGGCGGGCGCCACTTCGTCCTCGCCACCGACGCCCCCGGCGTGAGCATCGAGTCCGCCGAGGCGCTCGACACGACACGGCGGCTGTTCACCGTGACGCTCGACGGCGCCGACGCCGAGGAGCTGACCGCCGACGAAAGCGCGTTCGGCCGCGCCTGGCACGCGATCGCGGTGGCGAGCGCCGCCGAGTCGGTCGGGGTCGGCCAGCGCGCGATGGAGATGGCCGTCGCCTACGCCAAGGACCGCACCCAGTTCGACCGCCCGATCGGCACCTACCAGGCGGTCTCACACCGCTGCGCGCAGATGCTGCTCGAGGTCGCCGGCGCGCGCTCCGCGACCCACTGGGCCGCGTGGGCGCTCGACTTCGAGCCCGAGACCGCGAAGGTCGCCGCCTCGATGGCCAAGGCCTACGCGTCGGACTGCGGCGCCCGCGTGACCGCCTCCGCGCTCCAGGTCCACGGCGGGATCGGCTTCACCTGGGAGCACGACCTGCACTGGTTCCTCAAGCGCGCCAACGCCAACGCGCACAGCTACGGCGACGCCCGCTGGCACCGCGATCAGGTCGCGGCCGCCGTGCTGGGCTGAGCCTCACTCATTCCCGCAGGAACCGCCTGACCGCGCGCGCCTTGACGTCGTCGGCGACGGTGAGCCCGCTGCCCTCCGGCGTTCCGCGCAGGACGCGGGTGCTCGGCGTCCCGGTCGTGCTCACCGCCGCGAAGAGACCGAGCAGGTCGGGGCCCGCCATGTCCGAGCGCACCGCCTTGGGCGCCTGCCAGGACACGAGCGGGAGGCGCACGAAGGTGACGGGGGAGATCAGGCGGTTCTTGATCGCGGCGAGGATCTTCTGCTGGCGCCGCGCGCGTGAGAGGTCGTTCTCGTTGGTGTTGCACTCGTTCTTGCGGGTGCGTGCGAGCGCGAGCGCGGCCTCGCCGTCGAGCTTGTTCTTCCCGCGCTTGAGGCGCAGCGTGTAGCCGCCGTTCTTGTACCCGCCGTTGATGCGCGAGATGACGCAGCCGCCGGTGTAGTTGATGCCGCCGAGCGCGTCGATGAAGTCCGGGAAGTTCTCGAAGTTGACCTCGACGACGTGGTTGACGTCGATCCCGAGGTAGCCCTTGACCGTCTGGATGGCGAGGCCGGGACCGCCGTAGGCATAGGCGGCGTTGATCTTCTCGCGCCCCCGGCCGGGGATCTCGGCGAGCGTGTCGCGCGGGATCGAGAGCCGCGCGTTGTGGCCGCCGCCCACGCGCATGAGCAGCATCGTGTCCGAGCGGCTCGGGCCGCCGACGTTGGCCCCCGGCTCCTTGGTCCCCTTGGTCCGCCCGTCGGAGCCGAGGACGAGGATCGTGTTGGCCGAGGTCAGCGTGAACCCCGAGCCGTCGAGCGCCGTGCCGGCCGACTCGGCGACGTCGCTGCGCTGGACCTGCGCGGAGACGAGGAACACGAGCAGGGAGATCAGCAGCCAGACGATCGCGCCCAGCACGATGTAGCCGAGCACCCGCCAGTAGGTGAAGCGCTCGCGCAGCCGGCGGCGACCCTTCTTCTTGCCGCCCTCGGGCCGCGGAACCCCCTGGCGCAGGTCGTCCAGGCCCTCGCGGGGGCCACCGCCCTTGCGCTGGAGCCAGCGCGGGCGCGAGCTGTACTTGGTGTATTTGGGCTTCTCGTCGGCCATCGCGAACGGGATATGGTGGTGCAAGTGCCGCCCGCATGCGTGATCGGCGTCGATCTCGGCGGCACCAAACTTCTCGCCGGGGCCGTCGAGCCCGAGACCCTGACGGTGCACCACCGCACCCGGCGCCAGGCCTTCGGGCTCTCCCAGGCCGACCTGATCGAGGCGGTCGTCGATGCCGTCGAGGAGGCGCGCGCCGCCGTCGGGGGCGAGGTGGCCGCGGTCGGGTTCGGGATCCCCTGCACGTTCGATCGGCGCACCGGCATGGCCGTGCAGGCCGTCAACCTCCCGCTCGCCGACCTTGCGTTCGGGGCGCTGATGACCGAGCGCCTCGGGATTCCGGTCGAGGTCGACAACGACGCCAACTGCGCCGTCTGGGCCGAGGCGCGCGCGGGCATCGCGGCGGGTGCGCAGGAGGTCGCGATGCTCACGATCGGCACCGGGATCGGCGGTGGGCTCGTGCTCGGCGGGCGGCTGTACCGCGGCGCCGTGGGGGCGGCGGCGGAGCTCGGCCACATGATCGTCGACATCGACGGTCCGCCATGCCAGGGCAACTGCCCGAACTGGGGCTGCCTGGAGGCGGTCGCCTCGGGCTCGGCGCTCGTGCGCGAGGCGGCCCTGCGCGTGGCACGGCAACCCGACACCCTGCTCGGGGTCGCGATGGAGGACGGCCAGGCCCTGACCGGTCCGCTGATCACCGAGCTCGCCTTCGCCGGCGATCCCGTGGCGGTCGCCGCGCTCGAGGTCATCGGGGTGAGCCTCGGCGTCGGCATCTCCAACCTGGTCAACATCTTCAACCCGGAGGTGGTGGTCATCGGCGGCGGCGTGGTGGCCGCGGGCGAGATGTTCCTCGCGCCCGCCCGCGTCTCCATGCGCGCTCGTGCACTCCAGCCGGGCCGCGATCTCGTCCGCGTCGAGGCTGCCGCGTTCGGCCCGGAAGCCGGGATGATCGGCGCCGCCCTGCTCGCCGCGGACCCGGAGGCGGCGGAGTGAAGGGGCGGCTCGTCGTCTGCCCGACGCCGATCGGGAACCTCGAGGACGTGACCCTGCGCGTCCTCGCCGCGCTGCGCGAGGCGGACGTCATCGCGTGCGAGGACACGCGGCGCACGAAGGTGCTGCTCGAGCGCTACGGGGTGCAGGGCGCGCTGATCTCCCACCACGAGCACAACGAGCGCAAGCGCGCACCCGAGCTGGTCGAGCGGATGCTCGGCGGCGAGGTCGTCGCGCTGGTCTCCGACGCGGGGATGCCGCTGGTCTCAGACCCTGGCTACGTGCTCGTGCGCAGCGCGATCGCGGCCGGGCTGGAGATCGAGGTGCTGCCCGGGCCCTCGGCGGCGATCGCGGCGCTGGTGGCCTCCGGGCTGCCGGCCGATCGCTGGCGCTTCGTCGGGTTCCTGCCGCGCAAGCGCGCTGCGCTCGCGGAGGCGCTCGGCTCGCCCGAGACGCTCGTCGCGTTCGAGTCGCCGCGCCGCGTCGCCGCCTCGCTCGCGGTCCTCGCCGAGCTCGATCCGGAGCGGCCGGCCGCCGTGTGCCGCGAGCTGACCAAGGTGCACGAGGAGATCGTGCGCGGTCCCGCGGCCGAGCTTGCGGCGCGCTACGCGGAGGCCGCGCCGCGCGGCGAGGTGGTGCTGATCGTGGGCGGCGCGCCGGAGCGCACCGGCCCCGACCCGGCCGCGGCCGCCGCGGTCGCGCGCCTGGTGGAGGCGGGGGCCAAGCCGCGCACGGCGGCGTCGGTGGTGGCCGAGCTGTCGGGCGCCTCCGCCAACGATCTGTACCGCTCCGTGACGAATTCGTCACGGCTTCGCGACGATTGACGCACGCCGGCCGTGGGTTCGAGCGGTCGCGCTTAGGGTCGCGGCATGCGTTCTCTCGCCGTAGTCGCGCTCGCCCTGTTCTGCGCAGTGCTGCTGCCCGGCGTTGCCGTCGCCGGAGGCTGGGCGCGACCAGTGCCCGGCGACGTTGCGCGCCCGTTCGTCCTCGGCACCGACCCCTTCCGCGCGGGGCAGCACCGGGGCGCCGACCTCGAGGCGCCGCCGGGCCAGGCCGTCCGGGCGGCCTGCGCCGGGCGGGTGCACTTCGCGGGGCGGGTTGCGGGCAAGGGCCGCGTGGTCAGCGTGCGCTGCGGGCGCTGGCGGGCGAGCTACGTCGGCCTCGGGGAGATCGTGGTCCGCGCGGGTCAGCCGGTGCGCCTGCGAGAGCCGCTCGGGCGTGCTGCCGGCAACGAGGGTCTGCACTTCGGCGTCCGTCGCGAGGGCAGGCGCTTCGGCTACGTCGATCCGCTGCGCTTTCTGCGCTCAGACCCTCCCGCGCCGCCGCCGCTGGCTCCGGCGCCGCGTCGCGTGCCCCGCTTGACGGCCCCCGCTCCGCCGCCGGCTCCGCTCGTCAGCGCACCCGCTACGTCTCCCGGGCTTGCGCCCTGGCCCGTCTGGGCAGGGCTCGCGCTCGTGCTGGCCGGAGCCGCCGGGAGCGGGTACGCTCGGCGCTCCGGTTCCCGCCAGAGGAGGCAGCCGCCATGCCCCGTGTCGTCCACTTCGAGTTCCTGGCCGACGACCCCGACCGGGCGGTGAAGTTCTGGGAGGAGGCCTTCGGCTGGAAGACGCAGACCTGGGAGGGCGCGACCTACTGGCTGCTCGACACGGGCGAGGGCGAGTTCGGGATCAACGGCGGGATCATGCGCCGCAGCGACTTCCCCAAGCCGGTCAACGCCGTCTGCACGGTCGACGTCGACAGTGTGGACGACGCGGTCGGGAAGGTCGAGCGGGCAGGCGGCCGCGTCATCAAGGACAAGTTCCAGGTCGGCGACATGGGCCTCTCGGCGTACTGCGAGGACACCGAGGGCAATGTCTTCGGCGTCTGGGAGACGCTGCCTCAGTAGGGCGCGGCCGTCCGCCGATCACCGGGACTTCCTCCGACGACCCCTCAGACCTCGCCGTCGTAGTAGTCCACCGCGCTCTCCTGGCGGGCCATCAGCCGGTCCTCGGGATTGCCCGTGGTGGCCAGCAGCTTGCCGCTGTCGGGATAGACGGCCACCGACACCGCGGGCTTGGTCGAGAGCATCAGGACGCGCGCGGTGTCGCCGACCCGGTTGGTGACCTTGTGCGCGCCGCTCGGGCCGGAGGGGAAGCACACGGTGGCGCCCGCCTCCAGCTCCTCCTCGCCCTCCGGGGTGCGGAGCGTGACCTGGCCCTCGAGAACCACGAGCCACTCCTCCTCTGGGTACTCGTAGTGATACGGGCAGATGCTCTGCCCGGCGGGGAGCTCGTAGATCGAGACGCCGAGCTGCGAGGCGCCGATCTTGGGCCCGATGCGATCCATCCCCGCCCGGTAGCCCTCGGGGTCCTCGGCGTCGTATTCGAAGCTGGGTTCGTGCAGCTTGAAGCGTTCCATCGCGCGAGTATCGCCCAACCCCGCTGACCTTCTAGCCTTCCCCGCCCGCCCATGGCCTTCTACGTCACGACGCCGATCTACTACGTCAACGCGGCGCCGCACCTGGGCCACGCCTACTCGACGATCGGGGCCGACATCCTCGCCCGCCACATGCGCCAGCGCGGCGAGGAGGTGTTCTTCCTCACGGGCACCGACGAGCACGGCGAGCCGGTCGCGCTCGCGGCCCAGCGCGAGGGGGTGTCGCCCAAGGAGCTCGCGGATCGCAACGCCAAGCGCTTCCAGGATCTGATGCCGCGGATCAACGCGTCGATCGACTTCTTCATCCGAACCTCCGACCCCCGCCATCAGGCGCGCGTCCAGGAGGTCATGCAGCGCATCCACGACAACGGCCACGTCTACAAGGGCATCTACGAGGGCTGGTACTGCCCGCGCTGCGCGGACTTCAAGACCGAGGCCGAGATCGGGCCGGAGAACACCTGCCCGATCCACCGCATCCCACTCGACCGCGAGAAGGAGGAGAACTGGTTCTTCCGCCTGTCCTCCTTCCAGTCCCAGCTCGAGCAGCTCTACGGCGAGGGGTCGGACTTCGTGCTCCCGCGCGTGCGCTTCAACGAGGCGCGCTCGTTCATCAGCGGCGGCCTGCAGGACGTGTCGCTCTCGCGCTCGAAGCTGACCTGGGGCGTGCCGGTGCCGTGGGAACCCGAGCACGTCTTCTACGTCTGGTTCGACGCGCTGCTCAACTACTACACGGCGCTCTCCTTCGCCCGCGACGGCGAGGATCTGACCGAGACGTTCTGGCCCGCCGACTTCCACGTCATGGGCAAGGACATCCTGAAGTTCCACGCGGTGTTCTGGCCGGCGATGCTGCTCGCCGCGGAGCTGCCGCTGCCCGAGCACCTGTTCATCCATGGCTTCCTGCTGATGAAGGACGCCTCGGGTGAGGAGACCAAGATGTCCAAGTCGCTGGGGAACGTGCTCGACCCGTTCGAGGTCATGGACATCTACGGGACCGATGCCCTTCGCTACTACTGCTTCCGCGAGGTCTCCTTCGGCCTCGACGGCTCGGTCTCGACGGTCACCTTCGGCGAGCGCTACACGGCCGAGCTGGCCAACGAGTACGGCAACCTCGCGTCGCGGACGCTCGCGATGATCACGCGCTACCGCGACGGCACGGTGCCGAGCGCGACGCCCGACGCCGCGCTCGCCGCCGACTTCGACGGGCTCACCGCCGAGGTCTCCGGGTTGCTCGACCGCGCGGAGATCACGCAGGCGCTGGATCGCATCTGGGAGCGCGTCCGCCGCCTGAACCGTTTCGTCGAGGAGCGCGCGCCGTGGAAGCTCGCCAAGGACGAGGCACAGGCCGGCGCCCTCGACGCGACGCTCTACTCGCTGTGGGAGGGCCTGCGCGTGCTCACCGTCCTGCTCGCGCCCTACATGCCCGAGAGCACCGACAAGCTGCTCGACGGCCTCGGCATCGAGGCGACGGATCGTCTCTCGCTCGACGCGACGGGCTTCGGCGATCACGCGGGCGGCGCGCAGGTCCAAGCGCTACCGCAGCTGTTTCCGAAACCCGAATGATCGACTCCCACACCCACCTCGAGCTGGGCGAGACCACGGAGGACGAGCAGCTCGCCGCGGCGCGCGAGGCGGGCGTCCGGCGGATCCTCGCCATCGGCCTCGACGAGGCCTCCTCGCGCCGCGTGCTCGCGAGCGCCGAGCGCCACGACGACGTCTACGCGGCGGTGGGCCGTCACCCCAACGGTGCCGCTGGCTTCGACGACGCCGCGGCCGCCGAGCTGGCCGAGCTCGCCGGGCACCCGCGCTGCGTGGCGATCGGGGAGACGGGCCTGGACTACTACCGCGACCGCGCGCCGCGAGAGGACCAGGCGCGCGCGTTCGCCGCGCAGATCGAGCTGGCCCGCGCCACCGGCAAGCCGCTCGTCATCCACACCCGCGAAGCCGAGGCGGACACGCTCCAGACACTGGCGGAGAAGGCGGACGGGGTCGAGGTGCTGCTGCACTGCTTCTCGATGCCCGACCGGCTCGATGAGTGCCTGGAGCGCGGCTGGTGGATCTCCTTCGCCGGCAACGTCACCTATCCGAAGAACGTCGAGCTGGCGCGGGCTGCCGCGCGCGTCCCGATCGACCGCCTGCTGGTGGAGACCGACGCGCCGTTCCTGACCCCGCAGCCCGTGCGCAAGCACCGCAACCAGCCCGCTTTCGTCGTCCACACCGCTCGCTTCCTCGCCGAGCAGCGCCGCATCGAGTACGCCGAGCTCGAGACCGCCGTCGAGCGAAACGCCGCGCGGCTGCTGCGCTGGTGAGCGAGCTCCCGGCGCAGCCGAGCCTGCGCCGCCTGCGGGAGTTCGGCATCCGGCCGAACCGCGAGCTGGGCCAGAACTTCCTGGTCGACTCCAACCTGCTCGCGGTGATCGGCCGCGCGTCCGAGCTCGGGGCCGAGGACGTCGTGCTCGAGGTCGGCGGCGGCCTCGGTGTGCTCTCGGAGTACCTCGCCGAGCGCACGGCGCACGTCCACGTCGTGGAGCTCGACCGCGGGCTGGAGGCCGCGCTGCGCGACGCGACCGACCCGTACCCGAACGTCACGCTGCACTTCGCCGACGCGGTCAGGCTCGATCTCGGCGCGCTGGCGCCGGCGCCGACCAAGGTCGTCGCGAACCTGCCCTACGGGGTCGCCGCGACGGTGATCCTGCGCACGGTCGAGGCGCTGCCCGAGGTCACCACCTGGGTCGCGATGGTCCAGCGCGAGGTCGGCGAGCGCTTCGCCGCCGCGCCGCGAACCTCGGCCTACGGCGTCCCGTCCGTGCTCGCCCAGCTCGCCTGCGAGGTGCGCGTCCTGCGCGCGGTGTCGCGCAACGTCTTTCGCCCTGTGCCGAACGTCGACTCGGTGCTGGTGGGACTGCAGCGCATCGGTCCGGGCGCCGAGCCCGGTCTGCGCGCGCTCGTCCAGCAGGGCTTCGCGCGCCGCCGCAAGGCGCTGCCCCGCTCGCTCGCGCTGGCCGCCGGCGCCGCGCCGGGCGTGCGCGACGCCGCGCGCGCCGCGCTCGAGGCGCTCGGCCACCCGCCCGACGCGCGCGCCGAGCAGCTCGCGCCGGAGGAGTGGCGGGCTCTCTACGCGAAGTTCACCGCATGACGGTGCTCACCGCCATCGCCCCCGGCAAGGTCAACCTCTGCCTGTTCGTCGGTCTTCCTCGCGAGGATGGACTACACCCTGTCGTCACCGTGATGCAGTCGCTGACGCTTGCCGACGAGCTTCGCCTCGAGCCGGCGCCCGAAGCAGGGGCTGATGAGGTGATCTGCCCGGGCGTCAGGGGCCCCAACCTCGCGGGCCGGGCGCTCGCCGCCTACCGCGATGCCACGGGCTGGGACGCCCCCCCACAACGGTTGACGATCGCCAAGCGCGTCCCGGTCGCGGCCGGGATGGGCGGCGGCTCCGGGGACGCCGCGGCGGCGTTGCGCCTTGCTGCTCACGCGGCGGGCCGGCCCGGAGACCCGCGGCTGTTCGAGCTCGCGCCCACGCTGGGCTCGGACGTGGCCTCGCAGGTCATCCCGGGCCGCGCGCTCGTGACGGGCACTGGCGAGCGGGTGGACGCGCTGCCCGCCCCCGCTCCCGGGGTCGCCTACCTGGTCATTCCCGTCGATGCCGGGCTCTCGGCCGCCGAGGTCTATCGCGAGGCCGACCGCCTCGGCACGGCGCGAGCTCCTGAGGTGCTCGCGGAGCTAGAGGCGACGCTGCGCGCGGCCACGGGGGAACTGCCGCCCGAGCTGGTGCGCAACGACCTCGAGGCCGCCGCTCGTTCGCTCTGTCCGGCGATCGACCCGGCGCTCGAGGCGCTCAGGGCGGCCGGCGCCGACCAAGTGCTGGTGACGGGCTCCGGCCCTACGGCGGTCGGCCTGTTCGCAGGGCCGGAGGGGAGCGCGCGGGCGCGAGAGGCCGCCGAGCGGGTGCGCGCCGCCCATCCGCGCGTCGTCGTGACCGGGCCCGCGCCCGAGGACGCCGGGCGGGTGACGGAGGCCCCCGTCGCCCCCATGCGCGAGAATGGGGTCTGATGACCAACGACTCCTGGACCTATCTGGCGATCGGCCTCGCCCTCGGCCTGTCGGTGATCGCGTGGGCGGCGCTCGTGCTGATCCCGGCCTGGGCCTCCTATTCCAAGCTCTGGGAGCGAGCGGCCGCAACGCTGCTGAGCCTTTACGTGCTGGTGGGCTTCCTGCTCGCCGGAAGCGGCGTCGGGGCAGCGATCCTCTTCTACTACGACGAGCTTTAGAATCGTCTGATGTCACCGCCCGCCCCTGAGAAGGCGGCGCCGTTCGACCTCGGCTCACTGCAGGCGATCACCGAGGCCGTCGAGTCCGGCTCCGGGCTCCCGGAGGTCGTGCGCGCCGCGTCCCGCGCGCTCGACTGCTCGCTGGTCCTGATCGATCGCTCGAGCGGCGTGCTCGCGGTCGCCGCCCGGTCCTCGGCGGACGAGCGCTCCCTGATGGCCGACACCGCGGGCGTGCTGACCCACGAGCTGCGGGTGGGCGACGCGGTCGTGGGCCGGCTGCGCCTGCGCCCGCGGTCGGTCGACCCGCCCGGCACCCTGCTGCGGCTGGTCACCACGCTGATCGCCTCCGAGGTCGAGCGCCTGCGCGCACCCGAGCGCGCGTCGGAGGCGGCGCAGGCCGGCTTCCTGCGCGCGGTGCTCCACCGCGAGGTGACCGACCGCGGCGACCTGCTCGCGCGCGGTGAGGAGCTGGGAGTCGACCTCTCCCGTGGCGGCGCGGTCGTCGTCGTGCGCGCCCACCACCTGACCCCCGCCGACGACGACTGGCGCGCGCGGGTGCTCGCCGCGGCCGACCGCGCGGCGCGCACGAGCGTCCCTGGTTCGCTGGCGGCCGTGGTCGACACGGCGACCGACACCGCGGGTCAGATCGTCGTGCTGGTGCCGGCCGAGGACGACGGAAGCGTACGCCGGGTCGCCGATGCGATCGCCAAGGAGCTCCACGCCTCCCTGCACGGCTTCACCTTCGCGGTCGGCCACTCCCGTCTGGCGGTGGACCCTGTGGACCTCTACCGCGCCGGCAACGAGGCGCTGCTGGCGGCCAACGTCGCCGAGGCCCAGCTTGCCGACGAGAAGCCCGCCGGCGTGCTCGCCTTCGAGGACACCGGCGCTTACCGGCTGCTGCTGCCCGCGATGAGCGACGACCCGGCCGAGCTGCAGCGCTTCTACTCAGAGACGGTCGAGCCGCTCGTCGCCTACGACGACCAGTACGAGACCGACCTCGTGCAGACGCTCGAGACCTTCCTGGACGCCGACGGCAACGTCGCCGGCACCGCGGCGCGCCTGTTCACCCATCGCCACACGGTTCGCTATCGCCTCGAACGGGTGCGCGACCTCTGCGGCCTGGACGTCGGCTCCACCGATGGGCGAGAGAAGCTCGGCCTGGGTCTCAAGGCGATGCGCGTGCTGGGTATCTCCAACCCGCGCGGGCCCGCTTCGGAGGCGGGCGCGGCAGGCGGCCGAGTGGCGCGCGACGCCCCGGACCGGTGACCGTCCAGCCCCTCGCCGCCGATCTCGATCCCCGCCTGGCTGCAGTGATCGAGATCGTCGAGGGGACCGGTCTGGCCGCGGAGGTCTACGACGCTGAATGGCGGCTCGCGGCGTTGACCAGTCAGTTTCGACTCTTCATCGGCAACCCGCCGATCGAGGAGAGCGGGCTCGGCCACCACGCCGTCGCCTGGCGCCGCCTGCCTCAGCTCGAAGGCGTCATCACGGAGGAGAGCGGCGTTGGCTGGATGCGAGAGAACATCCCGCGCATGGCCGGGGCCACGCCCGGCGGCATCGACGCCATCCGGGCGATGCTCTCCGCCGAGCACGCGCCGGAGCTCGACCGGCTCGAGCCGGTCGAGCCCGAGCCGCTGTGGTCGGGGCAAGTGACCTACCTGCAGCCGGGCCTGCCGCCCGCGGTCACGCGCTACGTGACCACGGAGCTGCACGCCGGCGGCCAGCGGCTCGGATGGATCACGCTCTACCTGCCCGCCGCGCCCGCCAGCCTCGTCTCGCTGATCACGCGCGGCAGCCAGTCGATGTTCGAGCGGATGGCGCAGCTGCTCGTGCCCGCGCGCCACGAGACGGCGATCCTCTTCGCCGACATCCAGGCCTCGAGCGTGCTCGCACGGCGCCTGTCGAGCCAGCGCTGGTTCGAGCTGATCCGCGAGTTCTCCACCGCGGCCGACGCCGCGGTGATCCGGCGCCTGGGCATCGTCGGGCGCCACGCCGGAGACGGGCTGACCGCGTTCTTCCTCGCCGAGCAGACCGGCGGCCGCGGACAGGCCTGTGCTGCGGCGCTGCACGCGGCGCGTGAGATCCTCGAATGGCGGCCCGAGGGCATGGAGCCGGGCGAGCTCGTGATCAACGCGGGCGCGCACTGGGGCGGGGCGCTGTATCTCGGGCAGGTCGTCACGGGCGGTCGCCTCGAGGTGACCGCGCTCGGCGATGAGGTCAACGAGTGCGCGCGCATCGAGCAGTCCGCCCGCGGCGGCGCGCTGCTCGCGTCCAAGCCCCTGGTCGAGCGGCTCGAGCTCGAGGACGCGAACGAGCTGGGCCTCGATCCGCTGCGGCTCGTCTACCGCACGATCGGCGAGCTTCCCGGGGTCACGCCGAAGGCGGTGCGCGACGCGGGCGGGGTCCCCGTGGTCGCCGTGCCGCCGCGCGGCTAGGATCGCGCGCCATGGCGATCGGCATCATCACCGGCTCGGGCACGTACTCGCTGCCGGGCTTCGAGGGCGAGCTGGCCCAGCCGGTGAGCACGCAGTGGGGTGAGGCGCTCGTCTCCGAGGGCCGCTTCGCCGCCGTCGACGTGCTCCACGTGTCGCGCCACGGCGAAGGCCACGTGCGGCTGTCCAACCACGTCACCCACCGCGCGAACCTTGCGGCGCTCAAGCAGCGGGGGGCCACCGGGGTGCTCTCCGTCACCGTGTGCGGCGCGGTGGATCCAAGCGTCGAGCTCGGCTCGCTGATCTGCTTCGACGACCTGCACTTCGTGGCCAACCGCCTGGCTGACGGCAGCATCTGCACGTTCTTCGACGAGCCGGGCCGGTCCGATCGCGGGCACTGGATCTACGAGGACCCCTACTCGCCGTTGCTGCGCGCGGCGCTGCTCGAGGGGGCGGCTGCCGCGGGCGTGAGCATGCGCGACGGCGGGTGCTACGGCCACGTCGACGGGCCGCGCTTCAACACGAAGGCCGAGATCCGCGGGCTCGCCGCCTGCGGCGTCACCGCGGTCTCACAGACCGCGGGGCCCGAAACGGTGCTCGCCGGTGAGGCGGAGCTGCCGTTCGCTCTGGTCGGCTACGCGACCGATTACGCCAACGGGGTCTCCGACGAGGCGACCCCGGT
>Ga0136612_10000405_pt1 | contig 15144 bp, 13 predicted proteins | sample AntDryUQ224A2306_2_FD_106644 | JGI IMG/M metagenome (GOLD analysis project Ga0136612, IMG submission 106644) | Polar desert sand microbial communities from Dry Valleys, Antarctica - metaG UQ224A (23.06) | ecosystem: Environmental > Terrestrial > Soil > Desert | place: Antarctica: Dry Valley... | reverse complement strand
GGGGCGATGTCGCCGCTGCCGGCCGAGCGGGCCGAGCTGATCGCGCGCTCGATGCGCAGCAGCTCGAGGTTCAGCGATTCGCCCTCCAGCGCGGCGGGTGAGGGACGCCCCTGGGAGGCGCGGACCGCGAGCTGGGCGACGAGCCCGGCGAGCTCTTCGTCGTCGGGCGCGATCTCGCGCATGGGATCTTCGATGTGGTCGCGCAGGTGCTCGGCGGCGCGACGCGTGAGGTCGCTCGTGAACGCCTCGTCGAGGTCCAGTGCGACGAGCGCGTCGCGGCCGGCGGTCGGAGCGGCCAGGCACTGCACGAGGAAGGCGCGCTCGGCGCGCGCGACTGCGTCCAGGGGCGCCGGCACGCGCGTCGGCGACGGCTGCGACGTAGCCGGCTCGCCAGACCGTGACGGGCGCGGCGAGCGCGCCGCGGACGCGGCCAGCCACGACGCGACCAGCGTCGGCGCGAGCTGCGTGCGATCGGCGACCAGCGCGACGAGCTCCTCGCGCATCGCGCTGGGACCGACGCCGGCGAAGACCGGGCGCAGCGAGTCGATGGCGCGGTCCTTGCCCTCGGCCGAGGACAGGTCGGCGCGCTCGAGCTCGCGCTGCACCCGAAAGCGCACGAACGGCACCGACTCGGCCACCAGCGCCGCCATCGCCGGCGCGCCCTGGGCCTGCACGAGATCGGCCGGGTCGCTGCCGGGCGGCAGCGCGACCACGCGCAGCTCCAAGCGCCGTCCGGCGGCCACGCGCGCGGCGCGCAACATCGCCTCCTGCCCGGCGCCGTCGGCGTCCAGGGCAAGCTGGACCACGGGAGCCAGGCGCGACAGCTCGCCGAGCTGGTCCTCGGTCAGCGCGGTGCCCATCAGCCCGATCGTGTTGCGCAGCCCGGCCTGGTGCATGGCGATGACGTCGGTGTAGCCCTCGGCCACGATCACCGCGCCCGCCTTGGCCGCCGGCGCGCGCGCGATGTCGGCGCCGAACAGGTTGCGGCCCTTGTGGTAGACGGCGTTGTCGGAGGAGTTGACGTACTTGGGCTGCTGGCCCTCCCCCATCGCCCGCGCGCCGAAGCCGAGCACGCGGCCGCGCATGTCGCACAGGGGGAACATGATCCGCCGACGGAAGCGGTCGTAGGTGCGCCCCTCGCCCTTGGCCCGGCTGGCCAGCCCCGCCTCGTACAGCTCGCGATCGCTGAAGCCGTTGCGCCGCGAGGCGATCAGCACCTTGTCCCACGCGCTGGGCGCGTAGCCGACGCGAAACTCGCGCAGCACCTGCTCTCCCAGGCCGCGCCCGGCCAGGTACGCGCGCGCCGGCCCGGCCTCGTCGGACTCCCACAGGTAGCGCACGTAGAACGTCGCGGTGCGCTCCAGCAGCTCGAGCAGGCGCTCGCGGACCTGCCGGCGCTGGGCCGCGGCCGGGTCCTCCTGCGCCAGCTCGAGCTGGACGGCGAAGCGGTCGGCCAGGTGCTCCAGGGCGCCCTTGAAGTCCAGGCCCTCGGTGAGCTGGACGAACTTGAACGCGTCGCCGCCCTCGCCACAGCCGAAGCAGTAGAAGAGCTTCTGGCCGGGATCGATCCCGAACGACGGCGTGCGCTCCTCGTGAAACGGGCACAGGCCCTCGTAGCGGTTGACCCCGGAGCGGCGCAGCTCGGTGCGCGTGCCGACGAGCTCGAGCATGTCGACCGCGTCGCGCACTCGCTCCTTGGAGTCATCGGTGTAGAGCGCCACAGCCAAAGACCTTAGAAGAACGCCGGCTGTACACACCTGTGTCGCGAAGGCCTCCTACGGGGCGAACGCGCGCGGCACGGCAAGCGCCTCGAAGGCGCGGATGCAGTAGCGATCGGTCATGCCGGCGATGTAGTCGCTGACGCGCTGGGGCGCGTCGGCGTCGGGCGCGCCGCCGCCGTCGGGGATCGCCTCGGGGTCGGCCGCGTAGTGCTCGAACAGGGTGCGCACCACGCGCTCGATCTTGGCGTGCTCGGTCCGCGCGACCGGACCCAGGTAGACGTGGTCGAACATGAACGTGCGCAGCGCGTCCATCGCCGCGCCGGCCGCCTGGCCCTGCACGATGTCCCCCGCGGTGGCCGACTGCTCGACGAGGTCGTGCACGAGCGCGTCGATGCGCGCCGAGCCGCCGTCGCCGAGCACGGCGATCGGCTGGACCGGGAGATCGTCGACGGACAACACTCCGGCGCGCAGCGCGTCGTCGATGTCGTGGTTGATGTAGGCGACGCGATCGACGAGGCGCACGATCCGACCCTCCAGCGTGCGCGGCATCGGCGCGCGCCCGGAGTGGCACAGGATCCCGTCGCGCACGTCGTCGGTCAGGTTCAGGCCGGCGCCGTCGCGCTCGAGCACGTCGACCACGCGCAGCGAGTGCTCGTAGTGGCGAAAGCCCCCGCCGTAGCGCTCGCGCAGGCAGGCGTCGAGCACCGCCTCGCCGATGTGGCCGAAAGGCGCGTGACCGAGGTCGTGGCCCAAGCCGATCGCCTCGGTGAGATCCTCGTTGAGGGCCAGCGCGCGGGCCACCGTGCGCGAGATCTGCGTCACCTCCAGCGTGTGCGTGAGGCGCGTGCGGAAGTGGTCGCCCTGCGGCGCGACGAACACCTGGGTCTTGTCCTTCAGGCGCCGAAACGCCTTGGCGTGCACGATGCGGTCGCGATCGCGCTGCAGCGGCGAGCGCAGCCCACAGTCGTCCTCGGGCACGCGACGGCGCGCCGGCCACGACCGCGCGGCCAGCGGCGAGAGCTGGTCGGCCTCGCGCGCGCGGCGGCGGTCGGCCAGCGCTGCCGCGATCGGGCCGGGATCGGCATGTGGGTCCATGGCGGCGATTCTCCCATCGCAGGGGCGCGAGCCTGGTTGTAGGGTCGCCGCCCATGCTCGCCCTCACCGCGTCCGATACCCCGCCCCACGTTGCGCTGACCGAGGTGCCCGACCCCCGGCCGCTGCCCGATCAGGCGCTCGTGTCGGTCCGCGCGATCTCGCTCAACCGCGGCGAGGTCCGGCGCCTGGCCACGCTGGCGCCCGGGAGCATCACCGGTTGGGACCTCGCCGGCGAGGTGCAGGAGGCCGCGACCGACGGGAGCGGGCCGCCGGCCGGCGCCCGCGTCGTCGGCCTCGTCAACCCGGGTGCGTGGGCCCAGCGCGTCGCCGTTCCGACCGCCACGCTGGCCGCGATCCCCGACAAGGTCAGCTTCGCCCAGGCGGCGACGCTGCCCGTGGCCGGGCTCACCGCCCTGCGCGCGCTCGAGATCGGGGGCCTCGTGCTGGGCCGGCGCGTGCTCGTCACCGGGGCGTCGGGCGGGGTCGGGCGCTTCGCCGTCCAGATGGCCAAGCGCGCCGGCGCGCATGTCACCGCCGTCTCGGCCAGCCCGGAGCGGGCTCGAGGTTTGACCGAGGTCGGCGCCGACGTGGTCGTCCACGAGCTCGAACCCGAGGGCGACACGTTCGAGGTCATCGTCGAGGGTGTCGGAGGGGCCACGCTGGGCGCCGCGATCCAGCGCGTCGCGCCCGGCGGTGTGGTCGTGACCTTCGCCGGCAGCGACCAGGCGCCGGTGAGCTTTCCGACCCGCGCGCTCTTCGGACGCGCATCGGGCGCCACCGTCTACGGGTTGCTGATCTTCCCCGAGCTGGCCCGCCATCAAAGCGGGACGCGCGACCTGCAGCGCCTGAGCGCGCTCGTCGCCGCAGGCGAGTTGACACCCCAAATCGACCTCGAGGCGAACTGGCGCGAGCCGGCCGAGGCGATCGAGGCGCTGCTGGATCGGCGGATCGCCGGCAAGGCCGTGCTGCACGTCGACTGAAAACACTGCAAACCCGACAGGATCTATGGGAGGGTTGGCGCCATGTCCTTCAAGCCCGATCCCACGTTCTACCCGTCCCCGGCGAGCGCGATCGAGGGCCCGCCCGAGGAGCTGGCCTACGTCGTCACGCTGAACACCCCGACCAACGGCGACGCGCGACCCGACGCGCTGACCGTCGTCGACCTCAAGGCCGGCTCGTCGACCTACGCGACGACGATCGGGCGCCTCGAGATGCCCAACGTCGGCGACGAGCTGCACCACTTCGGCTGGAACGCGTGCTCGAGCGCGCTGTGCCCGTGGGCGCCCCACCCCCACGTCGAGCGCCGCTACCTGATGGTCCCCGGCCTGCGTTCGTCGCGCATGCACGTCATCGACGTCAAGGACGATCCGGTCAACCCCACGCTCGTCAAGGTCATCGAGGCCGAGCAGATCGCCCGGCGCACCGGCTACAGCCGCCCGCACACCGTGCACTGCGGCCCCGACGGGCTCTACGTCTCGGCGCTGGGCAACCCGGCCGGCGACGGCCCCGGCGGCGTGTTCCTGCTCGACCACGACTCGTTCGATCCGCTCGGGCAGTGGGAGATCGATCGCGGCCCCCAGCAACTGGCCTACGACGTGTGGTGGAACATCGGCTACGACACGGTGCTGACCAGCGAATGGGGCACGCCGAACATGATCGAGGACGGCGTCGTCCCCGAGCTGCTGCTGGGCGGCAAATATGGCCACCACCTCAACGTGTGGGACATGCGCAGCCGCCGCCACAAGCAGGCCATCGACCTCGGGCCCGAGCAGCAGATGGTCCTCGAGCTGCGCCCCGCTCACGACCCCACCCGGCCCTACGGGTTCGTCGGCGTGGTCGTGTCGACGGCCGACCTCAGCGCCTCGGTGTGGCTGTGGGACCGCCAGCCCGATGGGAGCGTGGCGGTCAAGAAGGTCATCGAGATCCCGGCCGAGCCGGCCGAGACCGAGCAGCTCCCGCCCGCGCTGCAGCCGTTCGGCGCAGTGCCGCCATTGGTGACCGACATCGGCCTGAGCGTCGATGACCGCACGCTGTTCGTCTCGTGCTGGGGCACCGGCGAGCTCAAGCGCTTCGACGTGACCGACCCCCACAACCCCAAGGAGACCGGATCGGTCCACCTGGGCGGGATCGTGCGCCAGACCGAGCACCCGGCCGCCGGGCGCGTCAACGGCGGGCCCCAGATGCTCGAGATCAGCCGCGACGGCACGCGCGTGTACCTGACCAACTCGCTGTACGCGAGCTGGGACGCGCAGTTCTATCCCGAGGGCATCGACGGCTGGATGGTCAAACTCGACAGCGACGGCGACCTGCGCCTGGACCCCGACTTCTTCATCGAATACGACGGGGAGCGCCCCCACCAGGTGCGCCTGGCCGGCGGCGACGCGTCCAGCGACTCCTACTGCTTCCCGTCGTGATCGCAGCGCCGTGAGCGGCGACCTCGCCCTGTGGACTTTGGCCGGGCTCGGGGCCTATCACGGCCTCAACCCGGCAATGGGCTGGCTGTTCGCCGTCTCGCGCGGGATGCAGGAGCGCAGCCGCCGTGCCGTGTTGCGCTCGCTGGGACCGATCGCGCTGGGCCACGAGCTGTCGATCGCGCTGGTGGCGGTGATCGTGCTCGTCCTGTCGGCGACGATCGACCTCGGCGCGCTGCGCATCGGGGCCGCCGTCGTGCTCGTCGCGTTCGGGATCTTCCGCTTCGCCAAGCCGCGCGCTCACCCGCGCTGGACGTCGATGCGTGTCAGTGACCGCGAGCTGGCGTGGTGGTCGTTCCTGATGTCCAGCGCCCATGGCGCCGGGCTGATGATCGCCCCGGTGCTGATCGGCCTGAAGGGGGCGAGCGCGTCGAGCGCCCACGAGCACGCCGACGTGGCCATGCTCACCGACGTCGGGCTGGGCACCGGCGCGCTGGGCCTGCTGGTCCACGTCGGCGCGATGGTGGCGGTGATGGCGTTCGTCGCCGTGCTCGTCTACGACCGCCTCGGCGTGGCGATCCTGCGCAGCGCGTGGCTGAACACCGACCACCTGTGGGCCGGCGCGTTCGTGCTCGCCGGTGGCCTGACGCTCGTCAGCTAGAGACCGCGGCCGCCTCCCCCGGCGGTCGGTCCCGCTCGAGGTTGGCGCGCAGGTTGCGGTGATAGCCGGCCATCTGCCGCCCGATGGCGAGCTTTGCCAACGGCTGCAGCGCGCGCATCACGCCGCGCAGCTCCCCCTCGGCCACGAACTGCACGCGCGTGCCCGCACCGTCGGGCGCGAACGACCACGTCGCGTCGATCGGGTAGGGCCCTTCGACGATGTGCACGTGCACACGCCGGGGTCGGTCGAACTCGGTGAACTCCACGACCTGCTCGAACTCCCTGCCGCCGGGAGGCTTGGTGCGCTCTCGCACCCGCGTTCCCAGGCGCGGCGGTCCGTCGGTGAGGGGCTCGACCAGCGTCTTGGACGTCTGCCAGTCGGCGAGCTTGGCCGGGTCGGTGAGGTAGTCGAAGACGGCCTCCGGGGGCCGGTCCACCGAGAGGGTCTGCTCGATGCGCATCGCTGCTCTCCTTGACGTCTCAACCGGCGTCGGCGCGCACCGCCGCCTGAGCGGCAGCCACCCGCGCGACCGGCACCCGGTACGGGCTGCACGACACGTAGTCGATGCCCGAGTGGTGGAAGAACTCGATCGAGTCGGGATCGCCGCCGTGCTCGCCGCAGATCCCGAGCTTGAGGTCGGGCTTGGTCTTGCGCCCCAGCCACGCGCCCATGCGCAGCATCTGGCCGACTCCGGGCGCGTCGATCGTCTCGAACGGCGAGCGGTCGAAGATGTTCAGATCGATGTAGCGCGCGAGGATCTTGCCTTCGATGTCGTCGCGGCTGAAGCCCAGGCCGGTCTGCGTGAGGTCGTTGGTGCCGAACGAGAAGAAGTCGGCGTGGCGGGCGATCGCGTCGGCCAGGAAGCACGCGCGCGGCAGCTCGATCATCGTGCCGATCGTGAAGTCCGGGCCGTGCTCGAGACCCTCCTCGTGGCCGACGCGCTGCACCAGGTCGCGCAGCAACTCGAGCTCTCGCTCGTAGTCGATCAGCGGGATCATCACCTCGAGGTGCGGCGCGACGGCGGTGCGATCGCGCACCGCCCGCGCGGCGCGCATGATCGCCACGACCTGCATCTCGTAGATCTCGGGGAACAGGATCCCCAGCCGGCACCCGCGCGTGCCGAGCATCGGGTTGACCTCCTCCAGCGCGCGCACGCGCTCCAGCGTGCGCTCGAGGTGCGCCAGGTCGTCGCTGACCTCCATGCGCGCGCGCTCGACCTCGGCCTCGACCTGCGCGCGCTTGGGCAGGAACTCGTGCAGCGGCGGGTCGAGCAGGCGAATGGTGACGGGCAGCCCCTCCATCACTTCGAACAGGGCCTCAAAGTCGCCCTGCTGCTGGGGCTGGAGCTGATCGAGACCGGCGCGACGCTCGTCAGTGGTGTCGGCGAGGATGACCTGCACCATCTTCTCGTGGCGCTCGTCGCCGAAGAACATGTGCTCGGTGCGAACGAGCCCGATCCCCTCCGCCCCGAGCTCGCGCGCCTTGCGCGCGTCCTCCTCGGTGTCCGCATTGGCGCGCACGCCGAGCGTGCGCAGCTCGTCCGCCCACCCCAGCAGGGTCTCGAACTCCTCCCCCACCTCGGGGTCGATCAGCGGCACCTCGTCGGTGGTGATCGCGCCCGTCGTGCCGTCGATCGAGATGCGGTCGCCAGCCTTGAGGATGCGCCCGTCAATGCGCAGCTCGCCGGCGCCCGCGTCGATGTCGATGCCGCTGGCCCCGGTGACCGCCGGCACGCCCATCCCGCGGGCCACGAGCGCGGCGTGGCTGGCCTTGCCGCCCTCGCTGGTCAGCACGCCGCGAGCAGCGTGGAAGCCGGCCACGTCCTCGGCCTCGGTGTACTGGCGCACGAGGACGACATCGCGACCCTCCGCCGCCGCCGCGACAGCGTCGGCGGCGGTGAACACGATCGCGCCGCTGGCCGCGCCCGGCGAGGCGGCGACACCGCGCGCGAGCACCTTGTAGCGCGCGTCGGGGTCGAAGGTCGGGTGCAGCAGCGCGTCGAGCTTCTCAGCGTCGATCGTGGCGATCGCCTGGCCCTTGTCGAGCAGGCCCTCGCCGACCGCGTCGACGGCGAAGCGCACGGCGGCCTGGGCCGGGCGCTTGGCGCTGCGCGTCTGCAGCATGAACAGACGCCCCTCCTCGATCGTGAACTCGACGTCCTGCATGTCGCCGTAGTGGGCCTCGAGCGTGCGCAGGATCCCCATGAGCTGCTCGTGGGAGTCGGGCATCACGTCGCGCAGGCGGGCGATGTCCAGCGTGTTGCGCACCCCGCTGACGACGTCCTCACCCTGGGCGTCGAGCAAGAAGTCGCCGCTGGGCGCCGGCGCGCCGGTGACCTCGTCGCGCGAGAACGCGACGCCGCTGCCGCTGGACTGGCCCTTGTTGCCGAACACCATCTGCTGGACGTTGACCGCGGTGCCCCAGTCGTCGGGGATGCGATTGATGCGCCGGTAGTGGCGCGCGCGGTCGCCGTTCCAGGAGTCGAAGACCGCGCGGATCGCGCCGTCGAGCTGGGCGCGCGGATCCTGGGGGAAGTCCTCGCCGGTCTGCTCGCGGTAGAGGCCCTTGAACGTGTCGACGAGCTCGCGCAGCGCGGCGACGTCGAGCTCGGTGTCGTCCCGGACGCTGCGCGCCTGCTTGGCCGCCGCGATCTCGGCCTCGATGCGCTGACCGTCGATGTCCTTGACGACGTTGGCGTACATCTGCACGAAGCGCCGGTATGAGTCCCAGGCGAAGCGCTCGTTGCCGGTCTTCTGCGCCAGGCCGGCGACCGACCCGTCGTTGAGGCCGAGGTTGAGGACGGTGTCGAGCATCCCCGGCATCGAGTCGCGCGCGCCGCTGCGTACCGACACCAGCAGCGGGTCCTCGCCGTCGCCCAGGCGCCGGCCGGCGTGGGTCTCGAGCGTACCCAGCGCCTGGTCGACCTGGTCCGACAGTCCGTCGGGGAAGGCGGCGTCGGCGTTCATGTAGGCCACGCACGCCGCGGTCGTGATCGTGAAGCCGGCCGGGACGAGGTCGGCGCCGAGCAGGCGCGTCATCTCGGCGACGTTCGCGCCCTTGCCGCCGAGCAGCACGCGCATTTCGCGCGAGCCCTCACTGAAGGCATAGACCCACTTGGTCGCGACGGAGCTTCCCACGTAGTCGGCGATCCTATCCGGCGATCGCCTGGCGCAGGCGCACGCCCCCGTGATGCTCGACCGTCTCGGCCACCGCGCGCTCGGCCTGGCGCAGCGCGCGCGCTCCGGCGCTGGGGGCGCCGGCCAGCGGCGTTCCCAGCGCTGTGGCCATGAACGCGTGCGCTTCCTCGCTCAGGGCGAAGCTCCCGGCCTCGCACGCGCCGCAGACGACGCCCCCGGCCGCTCCCGAGAAGCCGCTGAGGTGCTCGCGCCCGCCGCACGACGCGCACGCGGCAAGCTGCGGAGCCAGCCCGGCGGCGAGCAGCAGCTTGAGGCGGAAGGCGATCTGGTTGGCGTGGGCCCCGAACTGCGGGTCCCCCGCCCCGGCGTCGAGCAGCGCCAGCTCGTTGCACAGCAGGTTGAACACCTCGGGGTGGGGCTCGCCGGTGTCGAAGACGCGTGCGACGGCGTCACACGCCCGCGCGGCGCCGTCCAGGGCGGTCGCGTCGGCGCGCAGGCTCGCGTAGCCCTCGACCGTCTCGGCGCCGGTGACAGTCAGCAGGTCGCCGCGGCCCTCGTGCAGGACGAGGTTGAGGCGGAAGAACGGCTCCAGGCGTCCGCCGAAGCGGCTGCGCGCGCGCCGCACGCCCTTGGCGATCGCCCCGACCTTGCCGCGCTGGGGCGTGTAGAGGTGCACGATGCGGTCGGCCTCGCCGAAGCGGATCGAGCGCAGCACGACGGCCGGGGTCTTCAGCGGGCCGGACATCGGGGACGGGCCGTGACCGTCGCTATCCTTTGTGAAGTAATGGCCAAGATCATCATGTACTCAACCGACCCCTGCTCGTTCTGCGCGCGCGCCAAGGAGCTGCTCACGCGCCGCGGCTTCTCGTTCGAGGAGATCAATCTGTCAAAGGACCCGGCTGGACGCACGCAGCTCGTGGAGAGGACCGGGATGCTCAGCTTTCCCCAGATCGTCATCGACAACAGCGTCCTCGGGGGCTTTCGCGAGCTCGTGGCCGCCGATCAGAGCGGGCGGCTGGAGGAGCTGGCGCAGGCGGCCTAGGCGCTGTCCAGGGTCTCCAGCAGCCAGCCCGGAGGATCGATCGGTGCTGCGTCCCGTGACCCGGGCCGGAGCCGGCGGCTGGCGCCGATGGCCGGCTCGCCCATGACGACGACGAGGGCGCGCGCGAGGTCGGTCGCGCTGGCCGTGCGCTTCGCCGCCTGCAGGTAGATCCGCGCCGCTGCCCGGTGGTGACCGCCCCGCCGTTGCGCGCGGGCGAAGTAGCGGAGGATCGATCGCTGGTCCAGGCGCACGCGATGGGCGCGCCGCAGCGATCGGTACTTGGCCAGGATCAGGTCGAGCTCGGGAACGCAGTCGATCGTGCCCCGAGCGACCATCGTCTGATCGTGGCGGCGGTAGGCGACCAGCACGTCGTCACACCCGCCCGCCGGCGCGACCTGGGCCAGGCGGATCCACAGATCCCAGTCGGCCATCATCGAGAAGCGATCGTCGAAACCGCCGACGCGGCGCACGAGCTCGGTGCGCGCGATCAGGTTCGAGCAACCGCCGGGGATGACGTTGCGCGCCAGGATGTCGCGCCCAAGGCCCGCGGCCGCCGGCGCGGCGCTGAGCTGCAGGACGGCGTGACGATCGTCCACGACGACGGCGGCGCCATAGGCCAGGGCGCCGTTCACGCGCGCGGCGGCATCGAGCTGGGTGCGCAGCTTGCCCGGCGCCCACAGGTCGTCGTCGTCCAGGAAGGCGATCCACTCGCCGCGCGCCTGCGCGATGCCCAAGTTGCGCGCCCGCGCAACACCCTGGCCCGGCTCCTGGCGCACGACCCGAACGCGATCGTCATCGATCGCCGCCAGGAGCTGAGGGGTGTGATCGGTCGAGCCGTCGTCGACGACGATCACCTCGACCGTCACGTCCTGCTGCCCGAGGGCGCTGGCAACGGCGTCGAGCACGTGGTCGGCGCGATCGCGGGTGGGGATGACGACACTCACCACCGGCGCCGGGCTCACCGTAGGCTCCATGCGTGATGGGCGATCCCGAGGTGAGCATCGTGATCCCGACACACGACCGCGCCCACCTGCTCCCGACCGCGCTGAGCTGCGCGCTGGGCCAGGAAGACGTCCTCGTCGAGGTGATCGTCGTCGACGACGGCTCGACCGACGCCACGCCGGAGCTGCTCGCCGCGCTCGACGATCCGCGCGTGGTGGTCGTCCGCAACGAGATCGCGCGCGGCGTGTCGGCCGCGCGCAACCGCGGCATCGAGCACGCCCGCGCGCCGTGGATCGCCTTCCTCGACGACGACGACCTGTGGGCGCCGCGCAAGCTGCGCACCCAGCTCGATGCGGCGCGAGGCAGCGACGGCGACCCCGTGCTGGTCCTAACCAAGCCGGCGCCGCGGGCGCGGCTGGCAGGCCTCGCACGCGTAGGTGCCGCGCCCTGCGGCGACGAACTTCACGATCGCGGTGCCGCACTGCGGGCACGGCTCCCCGCGGCGGCGGTGGACGAGGAACTCGTCCTGGAAGGCGCCGCTCTGTCCGTCGGCGTGGCGGAAGTCGTCGATCGTCGCGCCGCCGGCGTCCAGGCCGGCGCGTAGGGCGGCCTGCACGGCGGCGGCCAGCGCCTCGTGTTGCGCGCGCGTGAGCGCGCCGGCGCGGCGCAGCGGATGAATGCCGGCGCGAAAGAGCGCCTCATCGGCGTAGATGTTGCCGACGCCAGCGATATGGCGCTGATCGAGCAGGAAGGCCTTGACCGGCGCCCGGCGTCCCTTGGCCCGGCGGGCCAGCGCGGCGCCCGTGAGCTCGTCCGACAGCGGCTCGATTCCCAGGCGGGCGGCGAGGAAGGCGTCGCGCGCCTCGATCCCCACGGCCAGCTCGCCGGTGCCAAAGCGCCGCGGGTCGCGGAAGGCCACGTCGTGGCCGTCGTCCAGCACCAAGCGCACGCGCTGGTAGCGGGCGGGCGGCTGCGGGTCGTAGAGCAGCGTGCCGGTCATGCGCAGGTGCATGAGCAGGAAGACCTCGTCCTCCAATTCGGCGATCAGGTACTTGCCCCGCCGGCCCAGGCGTTCGATGCGCCGGTGCGCCACCGCATCCTGGATCGCTTCGGGCGCGAGCGGCGCACACCAGCGCGGATCGGAGATCTCCAGCGCGTCGAGCGTGCGGCCCGCCATCAGCGGCGCGAGCTGGCGGCGCAGCGTCTCGACCTCGGGCAGCTCGGGCATCGCCGCGACCACTAAACCAGCCCAGCGGCACGCGCTCGGCTCAGACGAACGACTCGCCGGGCAAGCCGGGCGCGTCGCCGCCGGTCAGCCAGCGCAGGACGCTGGCCCCGACGTCGGCCAGCGGCCCGTCGTGGCGACGGCCGCCGTGGCCCTCGAAGACGGCCAGCAGCGGGGCGTGCTCGCGCGTGTGGTCGGTGTGGGCGGCGGTCGGGTCGACGCCGTGGTCGGCGGTCAGCACGAGCAGGTCGCCCGGACCCAGGAGCGTCAGCCACGCCCCGACCGCGGCGTCGATGACGCGCAGCGCGGCGTGAAAGCCCTGCGCGTCGTGGCGGTGGCCGAAGAGCTGGTCGGTCTCGACGAGGTTGGTGAAGATCAGGCCGGCGTCGAGGTCGGCCAGCAGGCTCGTCGTCGCGGCGATCGCCTGCTCATTGGTCGCGCCGGCGTGCTTGACGTCGACGCCGACCCCGGCGAACAGGTCGCGGACCTTGCCGACGGCGTGGACCGCCACGCCGGCCTGCTGCAGCTCGTCCAGGTAGGAGCGCTGCGGCGGAGACAGCGAGTAGTCGCGGCGCCCGGTGGTGCGCCGGAAGGCGCCCGGCGCTCCGCTGAATGGGCGCGCGATCACGCGCCCGACCGCGTGCTCGCCGGTCATCACCGCACGCGCGGCCTCGCACGCGGCCAGCAGCTCGGGCTCGGGCAGGCGCTCGTCGTGGGCGGCGAGCTGGGCCACCGAGTCGGCCGACGTGTAGAGGATCACCTCGCCGGTGGCCAGGTGGTGGGCGCCGAGCTCGTCGATGATGGCCACGCCGTTGGCCGGGCGGTTGGCGCAGAAGCGCAGCCCGGTCGCCTGTTCCAGCGCGCGCACGACATCCGGCGGGAAGCCGTCGGGATAGGTCGGCAGCGGGGCGTCGGGAACGACGCCCATCAGCTCCCAGTGGCCGGTGGTCGAGTCCTTGCCCGGGCCCAGCGGGTGCAGGCGCCCGTGCAGGACGGGCGCGCTCGCCGGGGCGACGCCCTCGATCGCGGTGACGCAGCCCAGCCCCAGGCGCTGGAGCACCGGCACGCGCAGACCGCCGACCGCCTGCGCGACGTGAGCCAGGGTGTTGGCGTCGGGCGGATCGCCGTAGTCGGCGGCGTCGGGCAACGCGCCGACCCCGCACGCGTCGAGCACGATCACGGCGGCGCGGCGGCGCGTCATGCGGTGGCGCGCGGGTGCGCGCCAAAGTATGCGTCCTTCAGGCGCTGGGCCGACAGGTGCGTGTAGATCTGCGTGGTGGCGATGTCGGCGTGGCCGAGCATCTCCTGCAACGAGCGCAGGTCACAGCCGCCGGCCAGCAGGTGCGTGGCGAAGGAGTGGCGCAGCGTGTGCGGGCTCATGCGCGCGTCCAGGCCGACGCTGCGCGCGTGGCCCTGCACGATCTTGTAGAGCCCCTGGCGGGTCAGGCCGCCGCCACGGCGGTTGACGATCAGGTGCGACTCGTCGCGCAGGCCGACGAGCGGTGGGCGCCCACGGTCGAGATAGGCGCGCGTGGCGGTGATCGCCTGGCGCCCGATCGGCACGACGCGCTCCTTGGCCCCCTTGCCGCGCGCGCGCAGGACGCCGGCCTTCAGATCCACGTCGCTGACGTCCAGGCCGATGGCCTCCGACGCGCGCAGCCCGCACGCGTACATCAGCTCGAGCAGCGCCCGATCGCGCAGCGCGGAGGGCTGGGCGCCGCGCGGGGCGCTCAGCAGCTTGGCGATCTCGTCGCGGCTGAGGACCTGGGGCAGCTTCTGGGACTTGCGCGGGGCGCGCAGGTCGGCCGTCGGGTCGTGTCCGAGGATCGACTCGCGGCGCAGGTGGCGATAGAACGAGCGCACGCAGGCCGCCTTGCGCTGCAGGGTGGCGGGCGCGGCCGGAGCGCGATCGGCGTTGCCGGAGGCCAGCTCGCTCAGCCACGCGGCGAAGTCGGCGTGCACCACGTCGAGGACGTCGACCTCGCGGCGGCCCAGGAAGGCGCCGAGCTGCAACAGGTCGGAGCGGTAGGCCTCCAGCGTGTTGCGCGACAGCCCACGCTCGAACTCCAGGTAGGCCAGGAAGTCGAGCATGCGCTCGGCCATGGACCCCGGCGTGCTGACCGCATCGGGGCTTGGAACGGAGAGGACGGCCATAGGGCCGGGATTCGCCCCCGGCCCCAGCCGTCCTCGCCTGCAACGCGCCGTGCGCGCCTACGTCGCGGCGAAGGTGACGCTCACCGTCTGGGCGACCTCGCGTGGGATCCGGCAGCCGAAGCGGCTGCGAGAGCGCCCGGTGGCCCGCCGCCGGCCCTCGGCGTTGCGCGTGAAGATGCGCGTGCGAATCGTCCCGCAGTACTTGCCCGGGCCGAAGGTGCCTTCATCCCCGAACGGGCCGTAGAAGCCGAACGGCGCCGGAGACTGCTCGGCGACGACGAGCAGCTCACCCAGCGTGAGCCGGCTGGCCAGCGCCAGGCGCCCGGCCTCCTCACGCGCCGCGGCGACGGCCAGCGGCCCGGCCTTCACGCGCGCGGCAGACACGGCCTTTCCGATCGCCTCGCTGTTCTTCTCGACGTCCTGGTCGACGATCACGCGCGCGGTGGCGATCGCCGTGACCGACTTGGCCGGGGCCGGCGCCTGGGCGAGCGCCGTTGGGGCGACGGCAAGCGCGGCAAGCGCGGCGATGAACGGGACGGACCGACGCAGGGCCATGGGGGCTCCTCCGGGAGTGGACGTGCCGACACTACGGTCGACGCGCCGGCTCGGGTCCGGTTGACGCGTTGAACCGAAGCGGTGGGCGCTGCGAAGGACGGGACAGGGCCCCGCCCGGGGCCCGTCAACCGACAGGAAGGATCGTCCAATGAGGAAGCGCGTCGCAGGACGCTTCACTCGGCCACTACTGGCCACGCTGGC
>Ga0136612_10000404_pt1 | contig 15145 bp, 14 predicted proteins | sample AntDryUQ224A2306_2_FD_106644 | JGI IMG/M metagenome (GOLD analysis project Ga0136612, IMG submission 106644) | Polar desert sand microbial communities from Dry Valleys, Antarctica - metaG UQ224A (23.06) | ecosystem: Environmental > Terrestrial > Soil > Desert | place: Antarctica: Dry Valley... | reverse complement strand
GTGGGTGCAAGTGCGCTGCGAATCAGGTCAGTCCTCCGTCCAAAGCGGCGCCATCATCGAACATCCGTCAGCGTAGGGTCGGTCGCGGGCTGCTCCACCGGCATAGAATCGGGCCGTGAGCTCACCCGTGAACCTGCCCCGCGGCCGGCACGCGCCGCCGCTCGAGGTGCGCCTGCCGCTGCAACGCCGGCGGCTGCTCGAGGCGGCCGCCGCCGTGTTCGCCCGCTCGGGCTACGCCGAGGCGACGGCCGAGGCGATCGCCCGCCAGGCCGGGATGTCCAAGGCGACGTTCTATGAGCACTTCGCCAACAAGGAGGCCTGCATCCTCGTCCTGTTCGACGAGGCGGCGACCGAGACGCTGCGGGTGATGGCCGAGGCCACCGTCGCGGCCGGCGATGACCCGCGGGCCCGGCTGCGAGCCAGCATCGACGCCTTCCTGGACATGCTCGCCGAGCACCCCGCCGAGGCCCAGACGCTGCTGGTGGAGATCATCGGCGCCGGCGCCGCGGGAGTCGAGCGGCGCGACCGCGTCATGGCGGCCTTCGCTGCCGCGATCGACGCTGAGAACGAGGCGGCCGCCCGCAGCGGTGCGCTGACGCGCTTCGCCTCCCCGGACGACTCGTTCGCCGTCGTCGGCGCGGTCACCGAGCTCGCGTCCCGGCAGCTCCGCCAGGGCCGGCCCGCCGACGTCCGCGAACTGCGGCCCGTCGTCGAGCGGGTGCTGCTCGGCATGACGCTGGCGCCCCAGGACTAGTGAGCACGGGCGCCGCGGGCCTGGCCAGGCTCGAGCGCGAGGTCATCGCCTGCCGCGCCTGCCCCCGCCTGGTCGCGTGGCGCGAGCAGGTGGCGCGCGTGAAGCGCGCCGCCTTCGCCGGCGAGGAGTACTGGGGCCGGCCGATCCCGGGCTTCGGCGACCCGCAGGCTCGCGTCTTCATCCTCGGGCTGGCGCCCGCGGCCCACGGCGCGAACCGGACCGGGCGCATCTTCACCGGGGACCGGTCGGGTGACTGGCTCTTCGCCTCCCTGCACCGGACCGGGTTCGCCAACCAGGCGCGCGCCGTGTCGCTCGACGACGGCCTCGAGCTCCGCGACGCCTGGATCAGTGCCACGGTGCGCTGCGCGCCGCCCGCGAACCGCCCTACGCCGATCGAGCGAGATCGCTGCCTGCCCTACGCGGCGCGCGAGCTCGGCCTGCTGTCGCGCGTGCGGATCGTCATCTGCCTCGGGGGGTTCGCCTGGGATGCGGCGCTGCGCGCGCTCGCCGCGGTCGGTGAGCCGGTGCCGCGCCCCAAGCCCCGCTTCGGCCACGGCGCCGAGGTCCCGGGCGAGCGCTTCACGCTCCTCGGGTCCTTTCATCCGTCCCAGCAGAACACGTTCACGGGCAGGCTCACCGAGCCGATGACCGACGCGATCCTGATGCGCGCCTGCGAGCTGGCCGGCGGTTGAGAAGTCCGGTCCGCCGGGCTCGCTTCTCCGTATCCTCGGTGGGTGCCCCTTTCGAGCTTCACCCCCGCCGTCCGCGACTGGTTCCAGGCCTCCTTCGACGCGCCCACGGCGGCCCAGGAACAGGCGTGGCCGGCCATCGCCACCGGCGAGCACGTCCTCATCTCGGCGCCCACCGGCTCGGGCAAGACGCTCGCCGCGTTTCTCTCCGCGCTCGACCGGCTGGCCGCCGACCCGCTGCCGGAGGGCGAACGGCGCACCCGTCTCGTCTACATCTCCCCGCTCAAGGCGCTGTCCTACGACATCGAGCGCAACCTGCGGGCGCCGCTCAAGGGCATCGGCGGCCAGGTCCGCGTCGGGATCCGCACCGGCGACACGCCTCAGAAGGAGCGCCGGGAGATGCTGCGCACCCCGCCCGACGTGCTCATCACGACCCCCGAGTCGCTCTACCTCATGCTCACCTCCCAGGCGCGCTGCATCCTCACCGGCGCCGAGTGGGTGATCGTCGACGAGATCCACGCCGTCGCGCGGACCAAGCGCGGCGCGCACCTCGCGCTGACGCTCGAGCGCCTCGAGGAGCTCGCTGAGCGCCCGCTCCAGCGCATCGGCCTGAGCGCGACCCAGAGCCCGCTCGAGGAGGTCGGGCGCTTCCTGGTCGGTCCACAGCGGACGTGCTCGATCGTCGACACGGGCGTGCGCAAGCCCTTGGACCTCCAGATACGGGTCCCGGTCGAGTCGATGGTCGAGCCCGACTCGGGGGTGGACCTCGACGCCCTGCCCGGCGGCGAGGCGACCCGGCGCTCGATCTGGCCGGCGATCTACCCCGAGATCCTCGAGCTGGTCCGAGAGCACCGGTCCACGATCGTCTTCGTCAACAACCGCCGCGGCGCCGAGCGTCTCGCCCTGCGCCTCAACGAGCTGGCCAACCCCGACGGCGACCCGGGCTTCACCGAGATCGCGCGCGCGCACCACGGCTCGCTCGCGCGCGAGGAGCGCCTCGTGGTCGAGGAGCTGCTCAAGTCCGGGGAGCTGCCCTGCCTGGTCGCGACCTCGTCGCTGGAGCTGGGCATCGACATGGGCGCCGTGGACCTGGTGCTCCAGGTCGAATCGCCCAAGTCGGTCTCCACCGGCCTGCAGCGGATCGGGCGTGCCGGCCACAACGTCGGCGACGTCTCCAAGGGCCGCATCTTCCCGAAGTTCCGTGGCGACCTGCTCGAGTGCGCGGTGGTGGCCCGGCGCATGCGCGACGGCGCGATCGAGCCCACGGTCGTGCCCCGCAATCCGCTCGACGTGCTCGCCCAGCAGATCGTCGCCATCGCCGCCAGCGAGGAGGTCGTGGCGGTCGACGCGCTCCACACGCTCGTGACGCGCGCCTATTCCTACGCCGAGCTGTCGCGCACCCAGCTCGAGAACGTCCTCGACATGCTCGACGGGCGCTATCCGTCCAGCGAATTCGGCGATCTGCGCCCGCGCATCGTGTGGGATCGCGTCGCGGGGACCATCCGCGCGCGTAAGGGCTCGCGCCAGCTCGCCGTCACCAACGCCGGCACGATCCCCGACCGCGGCCTGTTCTCGGTCACCCTGCCCGACGGCCGGCGGGTCGGCGAGCTCGATGAGGAGATGGTCTATGAGGCGCGGCCGGGGCAGACATTCCTGCTCGGCGCCTCGACGTGGCGGATCGAGGAGATCGGTCGCGACCGCGTGATCGTCACCCCCGCCCCCGGGGTGCCCGGCGCGCTGCCGTTCTGGAAGGGCGACGGGGTGGGACGACCGAAGGAGCTGGGCGAGGCCATCGGCGCCTTCTCGCGGTGGGCGGTCGACCAGCCCGCCGAGGTGCTCGAGCGTGACTACGACCTGGATGAGCGAGCGGCGAAGAACCTCCTCGCCTTTTTGCGTGAGCAGCAGGCGGCCACGCGGGTCATCCCGAGCGATCGCACGATCGTCATCGAGCGCTTCCGCGACGAGATCGGCGACTGGCGGCTGTGCGTCCTCACGCCGTTCGGCGGGCGGATCCACGCCGCCTGGGGCCTGGCCATCTCCGCGCGGATCCGCGACGAGTTCGGCCTGGAGTCCGACGCCATCTGGTCCGACGACGGAATCATCGTCCACCTTCCCGACACCGACGAGCCACCGGGCGCCGAGCTCGTCATGGTGGAGCCCGACGAGATCGAGGATCGGGTCGTGGCCGAGCTGGGCGGCTCTGCGCTGTTCGGCGCGCGCTTTCGCGAGAACGCCGCGCGCGCGCTGCTCATCCCGCGCGCCTACCCGGGCAGGCGCACGCCGCTGTGGCAGCAGCGCCTGAAGTCCCAGACGCTGCTGGAGGTGGCCAAGCGCTACGGCCAGTTCCCGATCATCCTCGAGACCTACCGGGAATGCCTGCGTGACGTCTTCGACCTGCCCGGGCTCCAGGAGCTGCTCACCGGCCTGCACCGGCGCGACATCTCCCTCGTCGAGGTCGAGACCCAAACCGCCTCGCCCTTTGCCTCCTCGCTGCTCTTCGACTACGTCGCGACCTACATGTACGAGGGCGATACGCCCAACGCCGAGCGGCGCGCCGCGGCGCTCTCGCTCGACAAGGACCTGCTGCGCGAGCTGCTGGGCCAGGACGAGCTGCGCGAGCTCATCGACCCGGACGCGCTCGACCAGGTCGAGGCCGACCTCCAGCATCGCTCCGAGCGCGCGCAGGCCGCCACCCGCGACGCGCTGCACGACGTGCTGCGCCGGGTCGGCGACCTCAACGCCGACGAGGTCCGCGCCCGGGTGCTGGCGGGCGTGGACCCAGAGCCGATGCTCTCAGAGCTCGAGAGCGAGCGGCGCGCCATCCGGCTGCGGGTGCGCGGCGAGCCGCGCTGGGTGGACGCCCAGGACGCCGGCCTCTATCGCGACGCGCTCGCCGCGGTGCCGCCGTCCGGCCTGCCGGAGGCCTTCCTCGGCTCGGTCCCCGACGCCCTGGTGCGCCTGGCCCGGCGCTTTGCCCAGACGCACGGCCCCTTCACCTCGGCCGAGCTGCGCGAACGCTACGGCGTCGACCCCGATCCGGCCCTGCACGAGCTCGAGCGTGCCGGCGACCTCGTGCGCGGCGAGCTGCGACCCGGCGGCTCCGAGCGCGAATGGTGTGACCCCGAGGTGCTGCGGCGCCTGCGCCGCGCCTCCCTGGCGGTGCTGCGCAAGGAGATCGAGCCCGCCGACCAGCGGGCGCTGGCGTCGTTCCTGCCCTCCTGGCAGGGGGTGGACCGCCATCCGGCTGCGGGCGCCGGCGTCGACCGGCTGCGCGAGCAGCTCATTCCGCTCCAGGGCCTCGCCCTGCCGGCACAGGCGTGGGAGAAGGAGATCCTGCCGCGCCGCGTCGGCGCCTACTCCCCGGCCTGGATGGACGCGCTCTGCGCCGCCGGCGAGCTCGTGTGGATCGGGGCCGGCGCGCTCGGGCGCACCTCGGGCCGGGTGGCGCTCTACTTCCGCGAGGACGTCGCCCACGTCGGGCCGCCCCCGCTCAAGGGCGATGCGCCCGCCCAGCCCGAGCACGAGCGGCTGCGCGCGCGGCTGGACGCCGGCGCGGCGTTCTTCACCGACCTGCTCGCCGACGGCGACCTCCATCCCGAGTTGCTCCAGGAGACCCTCTGGGATCTCGTCTGGGCGGGTGAGGTCACCAACGACGCCTTCGCGCCGCTGCGCGCGCCGCGGCTGACGCTCGCCCGCGCCCGCGAGCACACGCGCCGGACCGCCGGGCGGCGCTTTGCCTCGCGCCGCGCGGGCGCCCAGGCCCAGGTGCAGGGCCGCTGGTCGCTCGTCGCCCCGCTGCTGCGCGACGCCCCGGATCCGGGCGCACACCGGCGCGCCGTCGCCGAGCTGCTGCTGGAGCGCTACGGCATCGTCACCCGCGAGCAGGTGCTCGCCGAGGGCGTCCCGGGAGGTTTCTCGACGCTCTATGACTCGCTCACCGCGCTGGAGACGCTGGGCGTCGCGCGCCGCGGCTATTTCGTCGAGGGACTCGGCGGCGCGCAGTTCGCCCTGCCCGGAGCGGTCGAGCGGCTGCGCTCCCAGCGCGCCGGCGACGGCGAGGAAACGCCGCTCGTCCTGTCGGCGGTCGACCCGGCCCAGCCCTACGGGGCGGCGCTCCCCTGGCCCCGGCACGAGGACGGTGAGAAGCGCCGGCCCCAGCGCGTGGCGGGCGCCCACGTGGTCCTGATCGGCGGCGAGCCCGTCGCCTACCTCGAGCGCTCCGGCAAGGGCCTGCTCACGCTCGGTGAGCCCGGCGGCGAGCGGCTGCGGTTGGCGCTCGAGGCGCTGGCGGGCGGTGTACGCGCCGGGCGCATCAAGCGGATCGCGCTGGAACGCGTGGATGGCGAGCCCGTGGTGGAAGGCCCGTGGACCGAACTGCTCGTCGAGCTCGGCTTCCGGCGCAGCCCGCGGGCGCTCACGCTCACCGCCTGAGGGCGCGATCGCGAGGGTTTGAAAGCAGGGCGCGCCGGGGGGGCGCTAGCCTGACGGCCGTCTGACCCATCTTATTTCAGTTGTTTGCGACCCGAGGGGATCGACCATGCACCTGACACGCGGTGTTCTCACCGCCGGAGCCATCTGCGCCAGCCTGGCGCTGGCGGCCTGCGGCGACGACAAGAAGGACGAGGAGGGCGGCGATGCCGCCAAGCCGGCGGCCCTCACGGTCACGGCGACCGAGAAGGGCAAGTCGGCCGACTTCGACGCCCCTGAGACCGTCAAGGGGGGGACGGTGGCGCTGACCTTTCAGAACAACGGCAAAAAGTCACACGAGCTGCAGATCATCAGCGTGGACGGCGATCAGACCGGCGCTGAGGTGCTCAAGGCGATCGCCAGTGAGGAGGGCGCACCGGTTCCGCCCTGGCTCCACACCGCGGGCGGAGTGGGCACAACGGCCGGCGGCAAGACCGGCCAGGCCACCGTGAACCTGGAAGCCGGGACCCACTACCTCGTCGACACGGGTGACGAGGAGGAAGGAGTCGAGTCAATCGCGGTCAAGCTCGACGTGACCGAGGGTGAGGCCGGCGCACTGCCGCCGACCACCGCCTCGATCGCCATGAGCGAGTACGCGTTCGCGCCGAGCGGCCTCAAGGCCGGCAAGAACACGATCCTGCTCAAGAACACGGGCAAGGAGCCCCACCACACGATCGCGTTCCCGATCGCGCCTGGCAAGACGTTCGCCGAGGTCAAAAAGGTCTTCGCAAGCGACGGCCCGCCCACCGGGCCGCCGCCCGTGATCGAGGACAAGATCACCGGTACGTCCGTCCTGGACGGTGGGTTGAGCCAGGTCACCGAACTCGACCTGATCCCGGGCAAGTACGCCCTCGTCTGCTTCATCAGTGACCGCAAGGGCGGCCCGCCGCACGTCGCGAAGGGCATGATCACCGAGGCGGATATCAAGTAGCCGTCTGCGTGCTCCCGCGGGCGCATCGGCGCCCGCGGGACGCTGCGCGCTACGCTCGGCGCATGGACGGCGGACAGCGCGGGACGGTCGTGGTCACCGGTGCCTCGACCGGCATCGGGCTGGCGACCGCCCGGCATCTCGATGACCTCGGCTTCGACGTTCTCGCGGGCGTGCGCAAGCCGCAGGATGCCGAGCGCCTCGACGGGCTGGGCTCCGATCGCCTGCATGCGCTGACGATCGACGTCGCCGACCAGGCCTCGATCGACTCCGCCGCCGTTGCCGTGAGCGACGCCGTCGGCGGCCGCGGCCTGGCGGGTCTGGTCAACAACGCGGGCATCGTCGCCGGCGCCCCGATGGAGATCCTGCCCCTGGACGAGCTGCGCCGCCAGCTCGAGGTCAACGTCATCGGCCAGGTCGCCGTCAGCCAGGCGCTTCTGCCCCTGCTGCGCGTGGCGCGCGGCCGGCTGGTGAACATGGGGTCGGTCGGCGGCCGGATGACGGCGCCCGGCATCGGCGCCTACGCCGCGTCCAAGTACGCGCTGGAGGCGGTCAACGACGCGCTGCGCCAGGAGCTGCACCCATGGGGCATCCGGGTCTCGATCATCGAGCCCGGCGCCATCGCGACCCCGATCTGGGACAAGTCGGCAAAGGAGGGCACCGCCATGCTCGACGGGGTCTCCGAGGAGAAGCGCCATCTCTACCGTGACCAGATCGCTTCACTCTTTGCCAACGCCGAGAAGACCGGCCGGCGCGGGCTCCCGCCGGAGAAGGTCGCCGAGACGGTGGCCCACGCGCTGACCGCGAAGCGCCCGAAAGCCCGCTACGTCGTCGGCACCGACGCACGCATCCAGATCCTCCTCACCGGGCTGCTGCCCGAGCGGGTCTCTGACGCGATCATTCGCCGCGTCGCGCGCGCCTGACGCGGGTTCAGCTGATCGTGCCCGCGGCGACGAGCGCGAGCACGAGGATGCCGAGCCCCACGCGGTAGACGACGAACAGGTTGACCGAGTGGCTGCTCAGGTAGCGCAGCAGCAGGGCGATGGAGGCGTAGCCGACGACGAAGGACACCACGGTGGCGATGACCACGGCGCCGGCCGCGGGCTGGGCGCCTTCGGTCGATCCGTCCAGCAGCCCCTTGAGCTCGAACAGGCCCGAGAGCACCACGGCGGGGACCGAGAGCAGGAACGAGAAGCGCGCCGCCGCCACGCGGTCGAGGCCGAGGAAGAGGCCCGCGCTGATCGTCGCGCCCGAGCGCGAGACGCCCGGCACCAGCGCCAGCGCCTGGGCGGCGCCGATGATCGCTCCGTCGCGACCGGTGAGCTGCTCGATGGAGCGCTCGCGCCGCGCGACGTGCTCGGCATAGCCCAGCACGAGCCCGAGCACGATCAGGGTGATGCCGATCAGCGTGAGATCGCGGGCACCGGTTTCGATGGGGTGCCTGAAGGCCAGTCCGAAGATCGCGATGGGGATCGTGCCCAGGACGATCATCCAGCCCAGGCGCGCGTCGAGCTCCCTGCGGCGCGCCGGATCGCGCAGGCTCGCAAGCCAGGCGCGCGTTATCCGCAGGAGGTCCTCGCGGAAGTAGAGGACCACCGCGGCCGTGGTGCCGAGTTGGATCACCGCGGTGAACGCCGCGCCGGGATCCTCCCAGCCGGCGAAGGCGGGCACGATGCGCAGATGGGCGGTCGAGGAGATGGGCAGGAACTCCGTGAGCCCCTGCACGATGCCGAGCACGATGGCCTCGATCGTGCTCATTCGGATCGTTTCCCGTCCATGGCCGGGAGGCTAGGGAACGGGCGATGAGACTGCGATGACGGTGGGCCGTACCCTTCGCCGATGCCCGAGGGCGACACGATCCGCTACGCCGTCAACCGGATGCGCCCGGTGCTCGAGGGGCGTACGCCCGACGAGGTCCTGGCCCCCCACCGCCGCCACGCCATGGACCGCTGGCCGCAACGGCTCGGGGGCCGCGCCGTACGCGCCATCGACGCCCACGGCAAGCACCTCTTCCTGCGCTTCGAGGGCGACCTGACCCTGCACTCGCACCTGCGGATGAGCGGGTCGTGGGGTGTCTATCCGAAGGGGAGGCGCTGGCGGCGCTCGCCCCGGCGCGCGTGGCTCGTGCTGCGCACGGCCTTTCACGAGGTCGTCCAGTTCGACGGGCCGGTGCTCGAGCTGATGACGGAGTCGCGCTCGCGCTTCGACCAGCGACTCGCCGCGCTGGGCCCCGACATCCTGGCCGAGCCCGAGTGGGACGCGGAGGCCTTCCTGCGCCGCCTGCGCGAGGACGATCCGACGCGCGGCATCGGAGATGCCCTGCTCGACCAGCGCACGCTCGCCGGCATCGGAAACCTGTGGAAGGTCGAGTCCTGCTGGTACGCGCAGATCGACCCGTGGCGCCCGATCGCCCAGGTCTCCGATGCCGAGGCGCTGGCGATCACCGCCGAGGCGCGGCCGCGCATGCAACAGTCGGCCTCCGATGGCGACCAGGACCGCCACCGGCGAATCTACGGGAAGCGCGGGCAGCCGTGCCCTCGCTGTGGGACCCGCATTCGCGCCCGCGGACAGGGCGACGACAACCGCGTCACCTACTGGTGTCCGGGATGCCAGCGCTGAGGCGCGTCGGCCACAAGGGGGCCGACCTCATCGTTCCCGGCAACACGCTGGCGTCCTTCGCCGCGGCACTCGCGGCGGGCGTGGACATGATCGAGTTCGACGTCCTGCCCGAGCGTGGTACCGGGAGGCTCGTGCTGGCCCACGACTACAGCGCCGCTCAGGACGCTCCAGCGCTCGCAGAGGGGCTCGCCCACTTCGCCCAGGCGGCCTACGCCGGCGTGGAGCTCGACGTCGATCTCAAGCTGCCCGGGTATGAGGCCGAGGTGGTCGCCGCCCTGCGCGAGCACGGCCTGATCGAGCGCTCGCTGGTCTGCTCGCAGTACTGGAAGAGCATCCTCGAGCTCAAGGCCATCGAGCCCGCGCTGCGCGTCGGATGGTCGGTGCCGCGGCTGCGCCGCGACTACACGCAGCACATCGTCACCCGCGTGCCGGCCGTCACGATCGGCCTCGGGTACCGCCGGGCGCTACCCGGCCTGGCCGCTCGGCGCATTCGCGCCGGGCGTTGTGACGCCGTCATGGCCCACTGGCGGCTGGTCACTCCCCGCCTGGTCCGGGCGGTCGGCGGCGCCGGAGGGGACCTGTACGTCTGGACGGTCGACGACCCGGTGCGGATCCGCCGGCTGAGTGACCTTGGGGTCACCGGAGTCATCACCAACGACCCGCGGCTCTTCGGCTCGCTGGGGTGAGGCCGGCTGCGCAGGCGGAGCGTGCTCGGACTCCGGGCGCCCATTGACGTAGCGCACGGTGACGGTCGGCAGCCGCTGAAAGGAGGAGGTCGCCGGCTGCTGCGCGGCGGTCACGACGGTGTCGCCCGCGCCGACCTCGCAGGCGCCCGCGCCCAGCTCGGCGGAGTCGCTGTCGGTCCCCCCGCGCCACTGCACCTCGGCGAAGCCGCGCATGAGAAGACGATGACCCGCGCTGGGCGAGCGGAAGGGGAAGGTGAAGCCCGTGTTCGCGCCGCTGCCCGCACTCCCGGCCTGAAACCAGCCCGAATCGCCGCCCGCGCCGACCGCGTGCCAGGCGCCGTCGGCGGTGGAGTAGTACTCGACGGTGATGCGAACCCAAGGGCTCATGTCGTCACCGCGCCAGGGCGCCGAGACCCGCACGCCGAACGTGCCGCCGCCGTCACCGCAGACGTTGACCGACGCGCCGGGCTCGTCGCGGGCGATCTTGCCGACGACGGACTTGCCTCCCGGTGCGCCGATGGCGAGGCCCGGGATGAGCAGGACGAGGAGGGTGGCTGGGACGCCCACAAGCGCGCGCGCGTTCATCCTGGGTGGCATCGGCAGGTCGCCCGCCTGCCTGAACCCCGTCTGTCAGCGGTGGCCAGGCTTCGTGCCCGGGTGCTTCAGGGCGCCACGACGACGCGCGCCGCGCGCGCGTTGAGCGCGTAGAGGGCGCGCCCTCGTGGGGCACGCACCGCCACGCGCACGATGTGGACGCCCGGTGGCCCGCCGCGCGGCACGATCCAGGCGAGGGTGAAGCGGGTGGCGACGCCGGCGCGGAAACGGCGGCGAGTCAGGATGCGCCGGAACACCGGACGGCCACGCGGGTCGCGCACCTCCACGCTGACCGCCTCGCGGCGGACGCGTGGCGGCGTCAGGACTCAAGCTCTTCGCACGCGGGTGTGATGGGAGCCCGCGGGCGCCGTAGTGCCCTCATGACCGAAACTCTCGCTGTGGCGATCCCCACCCGGCCCGCCGAGCAGGCGCTCGACTTCGATGCGCTGTACCGCACCAGCCGCGACGACGTCTTTGCGTACGTCGCGAGCCTCCTGCGCGACCGCTCCGCCGCCGAGGACGTGACGGCCATGGCCTTCGAGCGCGCCTTCCGGCGACGGCGGACGTTCTCGCCCCGTCGCGGTAGCCCGCGGGGCTGGCTGTTCGGCATTGCGCGCAACGCGGCGCTGGACGAGCTGCGGCGGCGCAAGCGCGTCGCTCCCCTCGTCGCCGATCCCGAAGACGTGTCCGCCACCCTCGCGGCCGAGGATGGCGCGGAGCTCGCGCTCCGGCGCGAGGTCGTCCGTGCCGGGCTCGAGCGCCTCGAGGCGCGCGACCGCGAGCTCATCGCCCTGAAGTTCTTCGCCGGCCTCTCCAACGTGGAGCTGGCCGGGGTGCTCGGGGTGAGCGAATCGAATGCCGGCACGCTGTTGCACCGTGCCGTCTCCAAGCTGAGAAAGGCCTGCCATGCATGACGACACCCTCACTCCCGAGGCCCGGCGCGAGCTCGCCGCGGTCGACGCCGCACTCGCCGGGGACCGGGTCGATCCCGACCTCGTCGACATCGAGCGGCTCGTGCTCGCCGTTCGCGACGAACGCGAGCGGCCTTCCGGCCCGTTCTGCGAGCGTCTCGACGCCCGCGTGGCCGAGCGGTTCGCCCGCCCGCGCCCCGCGGGCGTCGCGCGTGCCCTGGGCCTGGTCGCCGCCGCGCGGGCGCGGACATCGCGGCGCATGCTGCTGCCGGCGCTCGGCGCGGCGGCCTCGCTGCTGCTCGTCGTGGTCGTCGCCACATCGCTGCTCACGGGGGGCGGCGAGGACACGCTGACCAAGGACGAGCCGGCCGGGCTGTCGGCCCCTGCGACCGGCGGCGCCGTGCAGGAGCGCCAGGCGGCCCCGGGCAGCGCCGACGACGAGGCGGGGAACTCGACGACCGTCGCCCCGCCCGGCGTGGCCGTGCCGCCGTCGACGGGCGCCGACACGTTGCCGGGCCGCCAGGACCGCAGGGTCGAGCGTGCGGCCACGGTCGCCCTGACGACCGCGGCGAACCGGATTGAGGACGTCGCCGACGACGTGATCGGCGTGACCGACGACGTCGGCGGCATCGTCGTCACGTCGTCGGTGAACAGCGGGGAGCGCGGCGGGAGCGCCTCGTTCCAGCTGCGGGTGCCCACCGGGCGCCTGGACGAGGCGCTGGAGAAGCTCTCCAAGCTGGCCCACGTGCGCTCGCGCACGCAGAACGCCGACGACATCACGGGCACGTTCGTCTCCGCCGAGGACCGGCTCGCGGCCTCCCGGGCCGAGCGCCGTGGGCTGCTGCGCCAGCTCGCCGCGGCCGACACGACGAACGAGACCGCCAGCGTGAGGGCCCGTCTGCGTCTCGTCCAGCAGGAGATCGCGGCCCAGCAGGCCGAGCTGCGCCGCCTGCGCGAGCGGACCTCGTTCTCGGTCGTCAACGTGACGATCGACTCCGACAGCCGCTCCGGCACCGGCGGCGGCTGGACGCCGCGGGATGCCTGGAACGACGCGGTGCGGATCCTCGAGGTCATCGCCGGCGTCGTGCTCGTGTCGCTGGCGGTCCTCCTGCCGCTGGGTCTGCTCGCCGGGCTGGCGGTGTTCGGTGGCCGGATCGCCCGGCGACGCCAGCGCGAGCAGGCGCTTGACGCGACCTGAGGGGGTGGGGGGGGTCACCGGCGCGCGGTTCGCTGCGCGTCGGTGGCCACCTCGCCCTCACCCGATCGGCCGATTTCCTGCTCGCGATGGGCAGTGTTATGGCATCTTTGGACCATGCCAGGACGGCGGGAGCGCGTGCGGGTTGTGGTGGCCGATGACCACCCCCTGTATCGCGACGGGATCGTGGGCGCCGTCAAGCTTCGACCCGACCTCGAGCTCGTTGCCCAGGCCGCCGACGGACGAGACGCCCTCGCGGCGATCGAGGCGCTCGAGCCGGCCGTCGCACTCCTCGACTTCAACCTGCCTTCGCTGACCGGCGTGCAGGTGGCCCGTGCCCTGACCGAAGCGCGCGCGACGACCCGGACGCTGATCCTGTCCGCCTACGACGAGAGCGAGCTCGTCTACGACGCCCTGCGTGCCGGCGCGCGCGGCTACGTGACCAAAGACGCCGACCGCGACGAGATCTGCGACGCCGTCGCGCGCGTCGCCCGCGGCCATACGGCGTTCTCCGCCGACTTCCACGACGGCCTCGCCGACCAGATCCGCTCACGCCGCGTCGACGACCGCCCCCGCCTCAGCCCCCGCGAACGCGAGGTGCTCGCGCTGATCGCCGAGGGTCGCTCCGGCCCACAGGCCGCCCGCATCCTGTTCCTCAGCCCGGCGACCGTGAAGACACACCTGGCGAACATCTACGCCAAGCTCGAGGTCTCCGGCAGCGCCGCAGCGGTGGCGAAGGCGCTCCGCGAGGGGGTGCTTCAATGAGGGCCGGATCCCGGGCGATGGTGGTGGCTACCATCGGAAGTCTCGCGACCCTCGTTACTGGATATCTCGCAGTGGTCGTTTCGGGGGTGGCCGTTCCGTTGCTCTTTACCCTCGCCCTGGCGCTGTGCGCGGCGATAGCCAGCAGGACCATTCTCGAACTCGACGAGCGGCTTCTCCTCGACGGTTCTTTCTCAGTCATGATTTGTGCGGCGGCGACGGTGGGGCCAGCCGGGGCGCTGCTTGTTGCGATCGCAGCCGAAGTCTCGGCCTGGGAGGCGGAGCGCTACCGCTTTGTCGCATTTCCGTCGAACCTATTTGGCAGTGCGGGCCCGCTGATCTTGGCGGCGTTCGCCTTGACTCCCATGCGAGACGAGGGAGGGCCGTACTTCTTTGCTGCGGTGGTCGCCATCGGACTTGTGATGGCCTTCCTCAACGGGGTGATCGTGAGCCTGTTTTCGCAGATTCTGGATCGCGGGTCCTTGTTTGAGCGACTGAATCAGCTCCTCAAGATGACTCCTGCGGTCGGTCTCAGCATTGCCTGCGGAGCCGTCGCGGTCGCCATATATCGAGCGGAGGGGATCTTGGCCGCAGGGCTCTTGCTCGGGAGCGTCGTCGCGTTCGCCTATTTCACTAACCAGATGTTCGCCGCGCAGAAGTATGGGCGTCAGGTTGCCTTGCTCGCAGAGAGCCGAGCACAACTGGTGATGCAACTCATGAGCGCGGAGGAACGCGAACGACGACTCCTAGCCGACGCCATCCATGACGATGCGATCCAGAATCTGCTCGCCGCCCGCCAAGACCTTCGGGACGCGGAAAGGGGAAACGCCCACCGAATCACTCGAGCCCGCATTGCCGTTGACCGCGCTGTGGCTCACCTGCGAGTGACAGTCGGTCAGCTTCACCCGACCATTCTCGCGCACGTCGGTCTACAACCCGCGTTGGTGCAACTTGCGGATGATCATGGTCGTCGCAGTGAGGTCGACATCACCGTACATCCCAATCCCATTAGGCTTAACGAAGCAGCCGAGCAGCTCACGTTCTCGCTGGCAAGGGAGTTCCTGACGAACGCAATCAAGCACGCTGGAGCATCCACCATCCAGGTCACGATCTCCGCCACGCCTGGCTCTGTGGAGCTTCTCGTAGCGGACGATGGCTCAGGGATTCCAGCTGGCCGAATGGACCGCGCGCTAGCTACAGGGCACATCGGTCTGGCTTCTGCGCGCGAGCGGATCGAGGCCGTTGGTGGGACGTTCGACATTGCGACCTCCCGCGCACAGGGGACTGCTGTGAAGGCTTGTCTTCCGGATAGCTTTGATGAGGGACGCGAGCCCTCAGTCAACGTGAGACACCGACCCGCCGGTCCAATCGGTAGCGACCCCGACTCGAACGGCCCTTCTACTACCGAGCGTCGGCGAGAACCAGCAGCGCTGCGTTAGGAGGGCCGCACGGACCCACCCGGGCCCAGTAGCGAACGCCGAACGTGTTCGCCGGCCGTACGACGACGTTGGCGTCATTAGCCTCACCTCGTGCGGCGAAG
>Ga0136612_10000403_pt1 | contig 15154 bp, 10 predicted proteins | sample AntDryUQ224A2306_2_FD_106644 | JGI IMG/M metagenome (GOLD analysis project Ga0136612, IMG submission 106644) | Polar desert sand microbial communities from Dry Valleys, Antarctica - metaG UQ224A (23.06) | ecosystem: Environmental > Terrestrial > Soil > Desert | place: Antarctica: Dry Valley... | reverse complement strand
CCGTAGAGGTCGTACTTGCTTCGCTTCTCGGGGTCTATGAGTACCTGATAGGCTTCGTTGATCTCCTTGAAGCGCGACTCGGCCTCGTCGTTGCCGGGGTTTACGTCGGGGTGATACTGCCGCGCCAACTTACGATAAGCGCTGCGTATCTCCTTCTCATCGGCCTTCTTTGGCACGTCGAGAGTCTTGTAGTAGTCTTTGTATTCCATTTTAGAAGCCTCGTCCCGGGCAAGAGGGGGCGGGTTGTCGAGCGAAGGCTGTGCCGCCGCCGATTAAACGGGTGTCCATGCTCTGGGTTGTTATATGCTACTAAGTTGAGTGAGTGTGTGTCAAGGTGTCCGCCGCCGCATCCACAGCGTCGGCCTGCTCGGATTGGCTGGGAGGGTCGTTGCGCTTCGGTAGGTAGTCTATCAGAAAGTCGTAGAGGTCGGCTGAGGAGAGCAGCCGCTCGGGTTGCAGTGGTGCGCTTGGAGGATAGAGCACGAACGGATGGGCCTGTGGACCGCCGAGCGCTCCGTGTACACCCATCTGTTCCTCGAAGGCCGCTCCCACCCCGTCCACCACGCTTCCGAAGACTATGAGGTCGGCGCTACGGGGGTAGCTCGCCAGACGGACGATCTCGTGCAGCGGCCACCGTCCTGGCTCGAGCTCGGCCAGCGGATCCTTACCGACGACGTGCTCGACGCCGTCCCAGACGACCGCGCCGTGCCGACCCATCGCCGTCACGGCGTCGCCGTCGCGGGCGATGACCAGGCCGATGCAGGGATGCTCCGCGAGCCTGCGCACGAGCCCGGGATACCGCCACTCGATCTCGCCGAGCGTGGCTCTGCCCTGTGTGAAGTTGAAGTAAAGCCCCGCCATACCGCTGCATCCGACGGCTACCACACCGGTTCGCGCGTGTTCGCCGTGCTGTGGCTCGTAGCGGAGGTCCGCCCGCTGGACGTAGCTTCGCGCGCGCTCGACCAGCCGCGCGGCGGCGGGAGGCAGGGACTGTCCAGCGGCGCGAAGCTCCTCGCCGAGAAAGTCGAGGTGGCTGCGGGCCGTCGTCTCGTTTTCGAGGTGCTCGGCGAGCGACCGGTCGCGCACAAGCTCCGCAACCCACTGGCCGAATGTGCGCCCCTCGATCTGCCGGAACGGTATGGCGGGAGTTTGTCCGTGGTCGGAGAGCACGATGAGGTCGTAGCGCAACGCCGCGTGCCGCCGCATCCGGTCAATCTGACGTATCTGGCGGTCGGCGGTGCGGACGGCGCGAAAGGCGGGACCGCTCGTCGGCCCGAAGTGGTGCGCCAGGTTGTCGTAGAGGTTGTACGTCACGTAGATGTTCGGCACGCCGCGATACATGTCCACCATCGTCAGGAAGGTCTGCATCTCCTTGACGAACACGTGAGCGAAGACGCGTATGAACGGGAACCAGCCCTCGAACCGTACCCTGTGCTCGTCCTTCCAGTACGAGGCCGCGCGCTCGACTATGGAGTACCCCAGCTCAAGCCCCGAGAGGACGATCACGCGGGCGGTGCGCACGGGGCTGAGCGCAAAGAGCACGAAGAAGCCGAAGCCGCGGATGCCGTCGAGGAGGGAGCCGTGGCCCATCGTGCTCATAGTGAAGAGCGACCGCGCCGCGCCTCCGCTGACCAGGTTGGAGTACGAGGAGCCTCCCTCAAGCACGCCGCGCCGACCCTGCGACACGTAGCGCTCAAGGTGAAAAGCGTTGTACGGCGCCTTGCAGCTTACGGTGCGCCCTTGCTCCTTGTCGTACCACCGGAACGCGGGCACGTTGTAGCTTGTGCCGTACATGATGGCGCTCTGACACGCGGGCGTGGAGCTGGGCAGCCCACAGAGGTAGGGCGCGAGCAGGAATCCCTCGTCGAGCAGCCGCTTCATGGCCGGCGCGTAGCCGCGCTCCAGCGCCTGCCTAAGGTAGGTGTGCGCGAGGGCGTCTATCTGCACAACCACGAACCCACGTTCTCCCGGAGCGTCGAGCTCGGGAAGCCCCAGTTGCTGCGCGACGGCGCCGTACTTGGCTCTATAGAATCTGTCGGCAACGATCATCAGTGCTTGATGGAAGCGTTGGGTCGTCTTTGCCCACAGGGAGAGTCTGCGCGGAGCCGTCATCGGCGTGCGTGCGCTCTCCGGCTGTACCCGCGCCTCAGCCGAAGCACCATGAGTACCGCGAATGCGAGGACGGTCAAGAGTACAAGGACCGCGACAACCGGCACAAGCATACCCAGTATGACGACCGTGCCGACGAATAAGTCCTCAAACACACTCACGACCGGGTTCGCGAGGCCGCCGGTCGTTGCGGTCCAAATGGGCCTTGTGCCTGCCTTGAAGGCGTGCAGGGTTCCGGCGGAGACACCGCCGAGTATGAAGGACAGGACAGGTGAGCTATCGGTGAGCACGGTGTTGCCGGCGGCGAACAGGAACGCGCCCGACGCGGGGCGAACAAGCGTACCGACGATGTCGTTGAGCGAGTCGAGAGCCGGTATCTTGTCGGCCACGACCTCGACCGAGAGCAGCACGCCTAGCCCGACGAGCACGGGCGTGGACTGCAGAACGTCGTACGGAGATTGCAACGATATCCAGTTGAACCGGTCGCCCAGCCCGACGAGCAGCAATGCGAGGTAAGCGTTGAAGCCGGCCGGCGCCGCGATGCCGAAGCTCATTAGTATCTGTGTCAACGGGTCCATATATCTCGCTCCCACCACGTTTTCAATGACCGATTATATGCGTCCAGGCTCTGCCTGCGCAAACGCGGCGCCTCGGTCGGTGTGTGGCCGGATCGAGTTGATGGGACGCGTGGAGGAGTGGGCGGAATATGCCACAGCGCACAGTCCGACCCGCAGCGACCTCGCGGCTCGTGCGTCTTTGGTCGGCGTCGCACCAACCCGCTTCTCGAGTTGCGCCCTTCCCGCAAAGGTGGGCGCGACGTAGCGATCAAGAGGGCCGGCTATGGACACTCCCACCCGCGATGAGCAGCGTCGAGCCGGCTGAGGCTGCGATTGGGGAAGCTACCTTAGAGGCGCCGTTGCGGCTTGGGAGAAATGCTCCGGGCCGGGGACTCCAGAGTGCTGATGCAGAATCAAACTGGTGACGCCAGTGAAGACGTCGCAGGCGTTTCCACGATACACTGTGTCAACTTGTGACCACTCACACGCCGACTTCGACTTTGATGCGGCAGACCTATGCGCGCCATCACGCATCGCTCAGCGGGAGAGCTGGCGGATAACCCCGACGAGCTTGCCCTGTACTTCAATGTCTTCGGGATTCTCGAAGATGGGCTGCATAGTCACATTGGCGGGCTGCAACCGCACGCGTCGGCCCTCGTGGTAGAAGCGCTTGAGCGTCGTCGAGCGATCCCGCTTGATGAGCACCGCGACCGTCTCCCCGTTGTTGGCCGTACTCTGCGAGCGCATAATCACAAGGTCGCCGTCGGCGATCAGGGCGTCCACCATCGAGTGCCCCTTCACCCGCAGCGCGAAGAGGCCCTCGGGCTTGAGGTCCATCATCGCGAGCGAGACCTCCACCGTGTCGCCCCACGTCTCCGGGTCGGGTATGAGATCGGGCACCTCGATGGGCTCGCCTGCCGCGATGGCGCCCATGATCGGGATGGTAAGTGAGTTGTCTCGCATCGAGTTGGACCTTCCCGGCAGCGGGGACAAGAGCCGTATACCGCGACTGGTGTTCGGGTCGCGCTCGAGTTCGCCTCGTTCCTCAAGTTGCTTGAGGTTGTAGTCCACAACCGACGTAGAGGAGATGTTGAGGGCTGTCTGTATATTACGCACCGTCGGCGGACGTCCGTTCTCCTGCATGAAGTCGCGCACATATTGGAGTATGCGCTGTTGCCTGACCGAAAGTGTGTTCTTCACGGATAAACCTCAATACTATAAAGGATCTGCTTTTGGTGATTATAAATGCGAACGTATGTTCGTGTCAACCCCCCGACGCGCGATTGCACCGAAACTACCCACTCTTTCCCTTGATGCTATCTGGTTTCCGAAGGTCGCCGGTGGCGCGTCGTTGCACTTTCGATTGTAAATGAGTGCTCCATTACACCAGTGCAGAGTGCGTTCGGGTCTCAGCTCTGATCGAGCGGCGGCGGCAGCGCGCACGTCTGTCGCCTATGGATGCGCCGGTCGCCTTGTAGATCAAGCTCGGTGGTATAATCGTCTGTCGGACTACCCAAAAGTGCATTTCGTGTTCGCGTAGTCGAAACATCGAACTCAGCTGTTCATCAAGCCGCAGCATCCTGCCAAAAAATTGAGTTTATCCACGTCCGTTCCGCTGGTCACAACAAAGTTACAGCCCCCCGTGCTTCCCCGCTCGTTGCAGCGCCGTGCGAGGCTCAGCGTGCTCCTCTCTCGAACGGCGGACTACCGAATTACACTGGTGACCGCTCCGGCCGGCTATGGGAAGACCACGATGCTCGCCGAGCTGGCGGACTCCACTCCTCGCACGGTGTGGTACACGCTCAGCTCGTCGGATCACGATCCTGTCGTATTCCTCTCGCACCTTATCGCCGGGCTGCGGCCGTTCTTGCCTGCGCTTGCCGCAGTCTCGACCGATGCGTACCACCACTCGGGCCGACCGTCCCCGGCGGCGCTCGAGTCGTTGACGGCCGCTATAGTCAACGCGGTCTATACGAGCGGTCGGCTGGTACACGTGGTGCTCGACGACTTCCACCTCGTCGCGGAGGAGCGAACGGTCTCCCGGACGATCAACTGGCTGGTGCAGCACGCGCCGAGGCAGTTGCACTTTATCCTCTCGTCCCGCTCCACCCCCCGACTGCCGGCCCTACCCAGGTTGAGCGCGGGCGGCGATGTGCTGAATATCAGTGATGAGGACCTCCGCTTCACGCAGGATGAGACACAGTTGTTGCTTGCGGCTCAGGGCCTTGACCTCTCCCCGCAGAAGCTTGTCTCGGTGGAGGAGGAGACGGAGGGTTGGGTGCTTGGCTTGCAGCTCGTCACGCAATATCTGAGCAACGGCGGCGACGTCGAGGCGTTTCGCGCCGGGCTCAGCCCAGCTCGGTCTCGGCTATTCGAGTACCTTGCGGAGGAGGTGTTGTTGCGCCAGCCGGAGGCCCTGCGTGAGTTCATGGTGCAGTCAAGCGTGCTGCGGTTACTACAGCTCGACGCGCTCGACGCTGTGCTCGGCCCGGGAGACAACGAGGAACTGCTCATTCGGCTTGAGGCGGAGAACCTGTTCATCCTGCGTCTCGGCGACGACTCGCTGCGCTATCACAACCTGATGCACGACTTCTTGCGTCGACGACTGCGCCAGGAGGGTGGACTCTGGGAGGAGCTAAACTGCCTGGCAGCCGAGTACTACGAATACGCCGGGGACGACGAAACCGCCTACCACCACTGGGTTGCGGCGGGGCGGGAGGAACGCGCGGCGCAGGTGCTGACTGTGCTCGCGCCTCGGGCTGCTGCGCACGGTCGGCTTGCGGTGGTGAGCGACTGGCTGGCAGGAGTGTCCGACGGGATCAAGTCGCAATACCCGCAACTACTGCTGTCGAGCGCACACGTGTTGCAGACGCAGGGGAGGACGCACGCCGCGTTCGAGCAGTACTCACGAGCAATCGAGCGGCTCGAAGTTGTGGGACCCAGCGAGGCGCTTGCCGACGCACTTGTGGGCAAGGGCGGAATATACCGCGACAAGGGTATGACCGACCGTGCCGCACAGCATTACGCGCGTGCGTTCGACCTGCTACACGAGACGGACCTATCGGGCCGAGCGAGCGTGCTCTCTAGGCTCGCAATCATAGACGCCTCGGTGGGCGAACTGCAACGTGCCGAGGATAGGCTGACAACGGCGACTCGGCTCTACGAGGAGGCGTCGGATGCGCACGGCCAGTACTCGGCATGGAACAACCTGGCTCAGGTAGTCAGGCTGCGACAGGGGCGTTTCACGGAGGCGGCGGCTGCGGCGGAGACGGCGATCAGGCTGGCTCGTGAGCTCCGTTCGCCGATTGACGCCGCTGACGCCGGGCTCACGCACGCCACGATACTGTGCATGATGGGTGAGTACGCACAGGCCCGACTGATCTGCGTCGAGAGCCTGGCGGTGGGCGTTGAGCTTGGCGCCGTGCAATTGGTGGTGGACTCGCTAATCACCACCGGTCACTGCCTTACCCACGGCGCCGACCGCGACTTGGACGCGGCAGAGCGATCATACACGGAGGCCGTCGTGCGTCTGTCCGCCGGCGATGCGCAGAGCGTTCTCTCCATGGAGGCCTTGCTGGGTCGAAGCGTCCTGGAGCGCGCCCGGGGCTCACATAGGGCTGCGCTGAACCTCGCGCGCCAGGCGGCGAGCGCCGGCGAGAAGCGCGGTCACCTGTGGTTCACGCTCCTCGCTCGGCTCGATCTCGCGATAGCCGGGTGGGAAGTCGGCGACCACGAAGCGTCGGCTCGCCTCCTCGCCGAGTGCGAAACCGCCTTCACCGAGTACGGCGACGCCTATCACCTCGCTTACACCCTCCTCTGGCGGGCGGCGACGGCTCCCGACGAGGAACGGACGGAGCTGTTCCGCCGGTGTCTGCACCTGGTGCGCGACGGCGATTACCTCGCACTTCCGGCGTGCGAGGCCGCAGTCGCGTTGCCGCTGCTTGTGGCCTCGCTCGCAGACCCAGAAGTGGCCGACGTCGCCGAACGGGCGTTGATGTATGTGGGCGCCGAGGAGGCCGTGCCGTTCCTCCTGGAGGTACTGCGGTCGGACGACCTGGAGACCCGGCGCAGAGCGATACGCTTGTTGGGCGCCCTGGGCGACGAGCGCGCCAGGAAGCCCCTGCGCACTTTGGCGTCCGACCGCAGCCTCAAGCCGTTCGTCGAGGAAGCCCTTGCGGGGCTGCGGCCTCAGCCCGGCTACTCGCTCTCGATCCAGATGCTCGGGCCGTTCGAGGTTCGCCGGGGCGCCGGCCTTGTGTCGGACAAAGAATGGAGAACGGCCCGAGCGCGCACGTTGTTGCAGTTCCTCGCCTCCCGGCGCGGTCAGATGATTAGCAAGGAACGAATCCTCGAGGTTCTCTGGCCGGAGACCGACGCCTCGTCCGCCGACGGCAGTTTTCGATTCACGCTTAATGCACTCCACAAGGCGCTTGAGCCGGGTAGACCTGAGGGCTCGACTTCCTACTTCGTCGTGCGCCAGGGCGACGCCTACGGGATCGCGCCCACCGCCGAGGCGACTGTGGACAGCGAAGAGTTCGCCCGCCTCGTCCGCGACGCTCGGGCCGCGCCCAGGGTGGCTCAACAGTTTCCTGGGGAGGCCGTCCGGCTCTACGAGTCGGCGCTTGCGCTCTACAAGGACGACTTCCTGCCCGAGCACGTGTACGATGATTGGACGAGCGCAGATCGCGAGCGGCTTCGTGAGACGTACTTTCTGGCCGCGAGCGACCTTGCGGAGATTCTACTCAAAGAGGGAAGGCTTGGTCGCGTGGTAGAGCTGGCGCGCGGGTTACTTGAACAAGACCCGTGCAGAGAGGATGCTACCCGCCTCGTGATGCGCGCCCACATGCTACGCGGCGACCGCACCGCAGCGATCAGGGCTTATCAGTCCTGCGTGCGGGCGCTCGAACGCGAGTTCGGCCTTGAGCCGCTTCCCGAGACACAGCGACTCTATGAGGACGCCCGATCCGCGCGTCGCTAACTGGACCCTAACACCTGGCTGTTACACTGCATTCAAACTCCCAGTTACTCGTCAAGGAGAGTAGGTATGCACACCACTGACATGGTCACAATATCCTTCGTCGTTCGGATGACAAAGGAGCCGCGCGACATAGAGGTCCAGGACTCAACCGGCGCCTGGCGCGGGCTCGTCCAGCACATCCAGTCGGGTAGTGAGCGCCGCTTCCTCAGGCTGGAGGATTTGTTCGAGTTCATCGAGAGCTATGTAGAGCCCGTTGATTAGTTGCAGTCCCGCGCGCCGATCACGTCGGCCCCGCGTGTATCTCTTCGATGGAGTGTGTTGAAAACCGCCGGAGCGCCGACCGTAACCGTGCACTCGACGGCCCTCAGGCTGCGGTCGTGAGCTACGGTACGGCCTCCGGGTCGCTACCCCTGTCGTTCTTTGCCTTCTGCAGTGGGCGGCTTCGGCCCGATGAAGTAAGTCAGCGCCGCTATCACCAAAGCGATGCCGCCGCCGAACCTCAACATATCGCGCACTCCGTCCCAGGCGATCACCTGCCCCAGGAAGACCACCCCCAGCACGACGACCACCACACCCAGCAACTTTGCCTTCAGGTCGTCCAGGTCCTCGATTTGCAGCCACCTCGGCAGCGAAAGGTTCTGGTCCACAAACAGCTCGTACATCCCCAGCGCGATTACATACATTGTAATCCCCAGCAGAAACACGTCTACAATCTCGATCGCGCCGAGTATCATGGCCTTCGTGGTCGTCGGGTTCACGCCGTCCCGGAAGGGCAGGGCTACGAACCGTGCGGTGAGCACTCCACCGTACACGAAGGTCGCCGTCGACGCGACTGCGATGCAGACGACGGCAAGTATTACCATGTACCGACTGGAGGCGGCTATGCGCCTCAACATACGCCCGACCCCCTACCCGCGCACGAGGGACTTCAAGTTCAGCGCTCTGTTTCGACCGCCTCGACTGTGAGCTCCTCTCGCACTTCGGCGACGCCTTGCACCTGTCCCGCCACAGCCTCGGCCGCCTCTGCATCGTCGAGGTTGCGCACAGCGCCCCGGAGCGTAACAACCCGGTTGGCGGTCAGGACATGAATCTCGAGGGCGTGCGTCTGAGCGTCCGACTGGAGTGCCGCCTCGACCTGGGCTGTCAGCTCGTCGTCGGCTAGCGACGGATTGCCGAGGTCCTCGGCCTGTGTAAAGTCCTCGTCGTCGCCGTAATCAATCGTGCCCGCAATAGACGCCCCTCCGTCAACGTTGGACTCCGGCTCGATTACAGGGTCTGTGGGCGGGAACCAGGGCTCGCCTTCCTCGGCCGCCGTCATGGCGGAGGATGCACCAGGGTCGTCGGTGAAATCTGGGTTTAGCTCGTCGAGGCTCACTATGGACGCCTCGCCGAAGTCCTCGATCCGTCGGTCCCCCACGTCTCCATCCATTACCCGTTCGCGTTCGCGCTCCGGGAGGCTCGCAATCAGCTCAGAATTGTCGTCGTTGTTCGTCATATTATGGATCCTCCTGCGTTGTTCGCCGGATGGGCGCAAGTGGCGAGGCATTGTTAGTTGTTAGTTGTGGCTGGGTGCAAGAGGGGCGCCGGCGTTTGACACGAGTGCGACGCTTACCTAACATGACGGTGTGGCATACATCCTCGTGGGGTCGGGAGCTTAGATGGCGCTGTCCGACCTGTTGCTGAACAAACGGTACGAACTCTCTCGCCCGCTCGGCCAGGGTGCGATGGCGCGCGTGTATCTGGCGCGGGACCGCTTTCTCGCACGCCGGGTGGCGGTGAAGATACTACATCCCGCGCTTGGAGCGGACAGCCGGTTCATCGCCCGTTTTCGCCGCGAGGCGGAGGCCGCTGCAGGACTGAACCATCCCCACATCGTCGGGGTGTACGACGTGGGAGCGGACGGCGATCTCCACTACATCATCATGGAGTACGTCGAGGGACTGGACCTCAAGGACCTGCTGCTGCAGAGTGGACCGCTTCCAACGCGCCGAGCGGCGGATATTGGCGCGCAGGTCGCGTCGGCATTGCAGTACGCTCACGCGCGGGGGATGGTTCATCGGGACATCAAGCCGCACAACATCATGGTCGCGTCCTCCGGGCTGGTCAAGCTGGCGGACCTGGGTATCGCGCGGCTGCTCAGCGAGGTCTCGTCCGACGACGTGGGCGCCACCAGCGCCGCACAGTATATCGCGCCCGAGCAGGTTCGCAACGGACCTATTACGCCCCGTACGGACCTCTACTCCCTCGGAGTGGTGCTTTACGAGGCGACGACCGGGTACGTGCCGTTTCCCGGCTCGAACTTCAACGAGGTGGTGCAGTCTCACCTGCATAACGATCCAGTTCCGCCTTCGGATTTGCACACCGACGTGCCGTCGGACCTTGAGGCGATCATACTGAAGGCGATGGCCAAGAGCCCACGCGACCGTTACTCCTCTGCGGAGGAGATGGGCAGGGCGCTGCAGGACTGGGACCAGAAAAACTTCAGCTCACCGCAGACAAGTATACTCGCGGAAACGACGTTCGAGTCGTCCCCACGTGCGCGTAGGAGCGAAACGTCGCGAGCGGCTGCACCGCGCGTCGAGCCGCGGTCGAACTCGTGGCGATCCGGCTGTGTGACGAGGGTGGTGGGAGCGGCAACCCTCCTGGCGGTTGCGGGCTATGTTGCCTTTGCACTCTGGGGGCTGAACAACGCGGACCGAATCGAGGGGGTCATTGACATCGGCGCATCCCCCTCGCCGACGGTCGCGACCACGGCGGTGGTCGTACCCACCCTTCCGCCGGTCGTCGCACCGAGGCCGACCAACACGCCGCCTGCTCGTCCGACGGATGTTCCCACACCCACCGCAACCATGCCGGTGCGGCCCACGTTCGGTTCTACGCCGACCCCGACGGCCACGGCGACGAGCATTCCCACGCCCACGCCCACCGCGACGAGCGTCCCAACACCGACAGCCACAGCGACGAGTATCCCGACTCCGACACCCACGCCTATCTACACGCCCACGCCGTTCCCCACCGCGACGAGTACTCTCACGCCCGTCCCTGGTCCTCCGTCCTCGGAGCCGACGCGTCCGCTGGTACAGCCCAATGTGCCTCCGTCGTTTGCAACGTACTTCCCTGGCGCGGTGTTCCCTACTCCCGTGCCATAACCTTTGCGGCGCGTGATCCTGCGGCCAGCCAGCGTTCGGTTTCCGACGGGAGCAAGTCGCTCGGCCCCTTGCGCATCGTCGCCGGGGGCAGCGAGCGCAGGAACTGCTTGCCGTAGCTCTTTGAGACTAGCCGTCGGTCGAGCGCGACCACGACCCCGCGGTCCTGCTTGCTGCGGATAAGCCGACCGAATCCCTGCTTGAGCCGAAGGATGGACTGGGGCACGGCGTACTGCCCGAACGGGTCGTCGAAGCCCTCGCTGCGCGCGGCGAACACAGGGTCCGTCGGCACCTCGAACGGCAGCTTCGCGATTATCAGCAGGCTGAGCGCATCGCCCACCACGTCCACCCCCTCCCAAAACGAGCGCGTTCCGAGCAGCACGGTCTTGGGATTGGACTTGAATTGCTCGAGCAGTCGGTGGCGCGGACCGTCGCCGTGAGCCAGCACAAGTATGTCGTGCTGCGCCAATTGGCGATGGACGCCCTTGAACGTTGCCTGCACCGCGCTGTGCGACGTGAGCAGGACGAGCGTCCGCCCGCCTGCCGCGAGGGCGAGCTCGATCACGGCGGCTTCCACCGCCTTTTGGTAGCCGGGCGATCCCGGCTCTGGAATGTCGTTCGAGAGCAGCAACAGCGTCGAGGATTTGTAGTCGAAAGGCGAGCCGACGAGCAACTCCTCCGGCGAGGAGAGGCCGAGCCGCGACTTCACGTACTCGAAGTTGCGGTCGGTTGAGAGGGTAGCCGAGGCGAGTATGATAGCCTCCTTTTGCTCGTAGAGCGCGTCTTCGAGCAAGCCGCCCACGTGGAGCGGCGCCTGTCGGATCGAAGCTGTGGAGGTGCGTGCGGAGAGCGTCGCCCACGCGACCACCTCCTCGCTGGGGTTGGCCACGATGTCGTCCACCTTGTCAACAACGGCTTCGTTATAGGCGCACAGGGTTTGGAGTTCCGACAGCGTTTCGTCGTACTGATGTACGTTCAGCCCCTCAAACGACTCGAAAAGCTCTCGGGTGTTCAGTAGTGCGCCCTGCAGGTCGGCGAGCGACGCGTGCAGGTTCTCCCACGCGAGGACCAAGTGCTCCCAGACCGCGCCGGTCCGCGTCTGGCGGGTGAGCCTGATGTGCTGGTCGTACGGCGACTGGCGGTCGCCGCCGCCGACGAGGCCGCGCACGGCGAAGAAGAATTCATCCGCCCTGTTGCGAGACTTGGTTACGTGCTGTGCCAGCTCGGTCGTGAGATCGCGCAGTTCGGTCGTCGGCTTGGATCCGACGCGGCTCCCCTGTAGATACGTGGGAAGCGTGGCCGCGACGCCGTCGTGCCGATCTCCGCCTGCCTGTCGGCTGATGCGGTCGAGGTGGTCTTGCAGCGCGGCGGCGTCGAGCGAGAAGCCGAACTGGTCCGTCGCCTGCGCCTCCAGCCTGTGGGCTTCGTCAATAACCAGGTAGCGATACTCGGGAAGCACAGCGTTGTCGGCGGCGATGTCTGAGAGCAGCAGCGAATGGTTGACGAGCACGAGGTGCGCGCCCTCGGCCTCCTGGCGCGCACGATACAGGAAGCACTGTCTGCCGTTCGGCCCCTGACACCGGCGGCCCGTGCAGGTCTCAATCGTCGCGCAAACCTTCGTCCAGTGCGTTCGCTCGTCGGCGGTCAGCGGCAGCTCGGCAACGTCGCCCGTGCGGGTGTTCGGCAGCCAGAGGAGAACCTTAGCGATGAAGCGCACCTCGTCGGGCGAATGGTCGGAGTTGCGTCGGAAGCTGCGCCAGCGGGTGAGGCAGAGGTAATTGGACCGCCCCTTGACGAGGACGGCCTTAAGGTCTTCACCCTCCTTGCCGAAGGCGCGGCGAACATCTGGGACGTCCTTGTTGTAGAGTTGGTCCTGTAGGTTGATAGTGTCGGTCGAGATCACCACGCGCTCGCCGTTCTGCAGCGCCCAACGGGCGACGGGCGCCAGGTAGGCCAGCGACTTGCCCGTACCGGTACCCGCCTCGACGAGTAGTATCTTCCCGTCGTTGAACGCCTCCGCAACCTTGCGCATCATCTGGACTTGCTGCGGCCGCTGCTCGTAACCCTTGAACGTATTGGCGAGCGCGCCCTGTGGGGTGAATAGCTGAACCAGCTCGTCCAGATCAAGCGGTGTGCGCTGCGGTTCGGGCTCGAGCGGGGCGACCTTGTGGGTGGGAGGTTGTAGCACATCGGCGAGGTCGCTCTCGGTTAGACCCTTCGCGAGCAACTGCGCACGGACGTCTCCGCCGCTCCCTCGTCCGGGCGCCGTCGAGCGAATATACTCAAAGAGCGAGTGGAGTTCCCAGTCCGTGCCGGCGGTCAGATCGGCGACCTCCGCCACCAGGTCTTCGGGTACCTGTTGCAGCCGGTCGAGCAGCGCGAGGAATACCTTGCGCGACGTGTCCGCGTCGGCGACGGCGTCGTGGGCGTGGGGGGTCGGCACATTGAACGCCTCGGCCACGCCCGAGAGGCTGTACGCCGCGAGCGAGGGTACCAGCAACGTGGCTAGCTCCCACGTGTCGTACTGGGGGTTGGGGAGGTCAAGGCCGGCCCGGTCGAGAAAGCGCACGTCGTGGCCCACGCTGTGGCCGACCACCGGCCTATCGCCGACGAACCGAGCGAGCTCGAGGCGCACCTTGTCGAACCTCGGCGCGGTCCGCAGGTCCCCCGGTCGGATGCCTGTGAGGCGGGTGATCTTCAGCGGCACGGCTACGCCAGGATTGACCAGCGAGTGCCACCGCTCGATCTCGCGCTGCTCATTGAACTTGATCGCAGCGATCTGGATTATATGGTCCCGCTCGTAGTCCTGACCCGTCATCTCGAGGTCCAGAGCGACATACTCGGCCTTCAAAGCCACACACTCCCCGGCGCACGCCGACTCAGAGTTTGAATACTGCTCCACCAGCCAACGGCTAACTCTAGCCCAGAAGGGCGGCCTGCGTCAATGCGCCCAGCCGCTCGACGTGCTCGGGCGCTCACGCAACGAATCTACGGATGCATCGGCCCGAGGCTGCGCAGTGCGGACCTGGAACGTTCAGACTCCCTGCGAGCAGTCTGGGCGGCGGCGGCAAAATAGGACGCCGATGCCGCATAATGGGTTTATTCATCGGTAGTGACATTTCATAATTGGAGGAGGCTATAACTTGGAAGGCTTGAGAGTGTTGATGTCGCCGACCGCTGTTCTGGCGAGAGTGGCGCGCGACCGAATGATGGGCGCGGCGCTGGTAATCGTGGTTTTGTGGGCGGTGATCGGGGCGATCTCGGCGTTTTTCAGTGTCGGCGGGAATCAACTGTCCCGTCAGTTCGACACCGCGAACCTCCCGCCCGATATGGACCCACAGACCATTGAGCGCATTCAGGACGCGCTGCAGGTGGGTGTACCCATTGCGTCGGCGCTGTTTCCGTTTGCCTGGTGGATTGTGATCGGGCTGTTGATGCACGTAGCAATGCGCATCTTCGGCGGTAGGGGCGCGGTGGGAAGCACGCTCGCGGTGGTCGGAGTGGCGTGCGCACCGCTTCTGCTGACTACGATCCTGAGTCTGCCGCTAAACGTGTTGCAGGGGAGCCTCGACGCGCAGAATGCCGCCATGGGTCTGGCAGGTTTGTTGGCGACCGTGCTGAGTCTGATCGGCTTCGTGTGGCACGTTGTGCTTGTGGTGCTTGGCGGCAGGTCCGCCACTAACATAACAACCGGCGAGTCGAGCGGCGCGTGTGGGCTGACGTGCGTGGGCTGTGTGGGCCTCACTGCGGCGGGCGCCATCGTTGTCCTGGTGCTGGCGACTGCGCTGGCCGGCGGCGCGTAGCCGCTCAAACGGCTATCATTTATACATAGTAGGCAGCAAAACGACCCGCTCTGGGCCGGCGGACGTTTCGTCGGCGCGGCAAACGCCAGGAGGTAATTGAATGGACAACACAGTTTCGTCGTCGGCGCCGCCCAGAAGTAGGCGCGGCTGGTGGATCACCGCAGGCGCCGCAGCACTCGTCGGCGGCCTGATACTCCTCGCATGCGTGGTCGGCGTTGTCGCCGTCGCGGCGAGTGGCGCTGGGGCGGCCTCAAGCTCCTCGTGGGATGAGGAGTACGTTTCGGGAGATGGAGAGGACAAGATCGCGATCATCCCGGTCGAGGGAGTGATCGGCGCGGACAGCGGCGGCGTGTTCAGCGACCCCGGCGCCACGGCGCAGAACCTGGAGTCGCAGCTACGGCAGGCTGCGGACGACCCGCTCGTGCGAGCCGTCGTGCTGGAGGTGAACACACCAGGCGGCGGCGTGGTCGAGAGCGATGAGATGTACCAGGCGATACTCGATTTCAAGGCTGCGTCGAAAAAGCCCGTCGTGGTCTCGATGGGCGACGTCGCAGCGTCCGG